>ERZ857827.130-NODE-130-length-122104-cov-17.420413_pt1 | contig 122104 bp, 106 predicted proteins | sample MGYA00519761_ERZ857827 | MGnify/ENA primary metagenome ERZ857827 (study PRJEB31778, sample SAMEA3449370) | human gut metagenome | biome: human gut; feature: human-associated habitat; material: faeces | place: United Kingdom | collected 2010/2012 ... | reverse complement strand
CAGTTGGAGACGTAAGTTTGAGCTGGTGTGGTACGTGGATCATATTTCTTTCTGGCTGGACGTGAAGATTATTCTGCTAACCATAAAGAAAGTGTTCGTTAGAGAAGGGATCAATAAGGAAGGTAATGCTACCACTGAGGCTTTCAACGGTCATAACTGAAATGAACATCCATCAGATTGTCAATTCTGTTTTCACCTCCAATGCTTATATACTGTCTGTTGAGGGGAAAGATAGGCATGTATTGATAGATATTGGGGATATTGCTCCTATAAAGCAGTGTGTTCAGGAAAAGTGCGGAACGGTACAAGCCTTGTTTCTGACTCATACTCATTACGACCATATTTATGGTATAAAAGATTTATTACGATAGTATCCTGATTGCATAGTTTACACTTCCTCTTTCGGCAAGGAGGCTTTAGGTTCGGATAAATTTAATTTTTCCCGTTATCACAATGATCCTGTAATATGGATGGGAGATAATGTGACGGTTTTACATGAGAATGATAAAGTGGAAATATTTCCGGGAATTTTCGTGGAAGTGTTTGAAACTCCCGGACATGATAAAAGCTGCCTTACCTATAAAGTCGAGAACAATGTTTTCTCGGGTGATTCATATATCCCGGGTGTTAAAGTCATTGCCTCATTCCCTAATAGCGATAGGGAAGATGCACGGATCTCGAAAGAACGTATCATGGAATTAATAAAGGATTGCAGTCTGTATCCCGGTCATGGAAACATTTATGAGTAAATTATCCCGATATCTGGAAAAGATTTATAAAGCCGTTTCCTTTCTTTTTATTCCCCACTATGTGAGGAATCCGAAGTCTGATCATTAAATAATCATATATATATTTATGGATAAAAACATTTATCTCTGCCTTGCCCATATGAGCGAGGAGGGTATTGAACAGAAATATGTAAAAGAAGCCTTCGATACGAACTGGGTGGTTCCTCTCGGTCCTAACGTGAATGCTTTTGAAGAGGATTTGAAACGTTTTGTAGGCGAAGGCAAGGAAGTGGTGGCACTTTCGGCCGGTACGGCGGCAGTACATTTGGCTCTGTTGGCTTGCGGAGTGGGACAGGGTGACGAAGTGATTGTACAAAGCTTCACATTCTGTGCGTCTTCACATCCGGTCACTTATCTGGGGGCTGTTCCGGTATTTGTGGATTCTGAGAAAGAAACTTGGAACATGTCTCCGGAACTGTTGGAAGAAGCCATCAAGGACCGCATTGCCAAGACTGGAAAAAAGCCAAAAGCTATTGTTCCTGTGGCATTGTACGGCATGCCCTATGACTGTACACGTATCATGGAGATAGCCGATAGGTATGCTATTCCAGTGGTGGAAGATGCTGCCGAAGGTTTTGGCTCCCGTTTTAAGGGACAAGTACTAGGGACGTTCGGCAAGTTCGGGGTGCTGAGCTTTAACGGTAACAAGATGATTACTACCAGTGGCGGTGGTGCGTTGATTTGTAAAGATGCCGAAAGCAAGAATCAAATCATGTGGTATGCTACGCAGGCTCGTGAGGCTTATCCTTATTACCAGCACGAGGCGATAGGGTATAACTATCGCATGAGTAATATATGTGCAGGTATTGGTCGTGGTCAAATGACCGTTGCCGATAAGCATATTGCACATCATCGGCATGTGCAGGCTCTCTATAAGGAACTGCTTAAGGATGTGGAGGGGGTATTGCTGCATGAAGCTCCTTCGGCTGATTATGACTCTAATTTCTGGCTTTGTACAATCACTCTGGGTTCTTCACTTCGCATCAAAGGGCAGGAAAATGCTTATAAGGATATTGTCAAGACTGCCGTAGGTGGTGCTGCTGGTGTGATTCATGCCGTAGATTGTGCTACAACAGATTGCCAGCCCAACGAGAATGTGGAGGCTTTGCGTGCTTTTATGCTTGGCAAAAAAATAGAGGCACGCCCGGTTTGGAAACCGATGCACAAGCAGCCGGTCTATAAGGATGCTCCGGCTTATATCAATGGGGTATCCGAAGCTATTTTTAAAATCGGTATGTGCCTTCCTGCCGGGCCGTGGGTGACTGATGAAGATGTATATTATATCGTGGAGTGTATAAAAGAGGCCATAGTAAAATAATAGATGAAAATACAGCTTTTTTAACTACGACCTTGACAACGCTGTCGGTTGCCAATACGTTTGTCAATGCGGATTTCATCTATACCGTTGTCTGTTCCGTTCTAGTCTTCTGCTTCTTCAATTTCTGCAAGCGTGCCAAATATTCACCGCCTGATGCTTCATGAGAATATTGGACTACCGCATCGCAAACATCTTATCAGATTATGGCGAATGAGCTGAAGATTCCCCATGTCATAGTATCTTCGACCTATATGGCAGTACAGGCAATCATCATCGTAGGATATCTTGATTAAGTTGGCTTGCCTAATCTGTTAGATTGTAAATCAATACTTTATAAACTTATCTCAGAAAACAGCTTCAGCGAGGCTGTTTTTTTTGTTTGCAGGCAAATATATCCTCACCTTTGCATTGTTGATCAACAAAACGAGATTAAAAACCATGTTGAATTAAAAATGTAAAAAGGAGAAAGAAAGTATGCCTTTATTTTATTATGCAAGACAGTCGTCTCTGGCGACAAAAGAGGGTGCCAAACTTTGGCATCTGAGTTTGAAGAAAGTGGGAAGAGCCGTGGATGCGCAACAGCTGGCTGAGGTGATTGCCGAGAAATCTTCCCTGACTCCGGGTGACGTACATAATGTAATCCGTAACCTGATGACGGTAATGAGGAGCCAGTTGCTGAACAGCCGTACGGTGCGTCTGGATGGCCTGGGCACATTCACCATGAAGGCCCGTACGCGAGGTAAGGGAGTGGTCAAATCTGAAGACGTGAATCCCAATCAGGTGACTGCTTTGCGCTGCCAGTTTACTCCGGAATATACGCGCCCGGCTGCCATCGGCACTACGCGTGCCCTGCTCCAGGGTGTGGAGTTTGAGAAATGGACGGGAGTGGTGACTGACGGTAAGGATGATGCCGGTGATGGTGGTAATTCCGGTGGCGGTTCCGACGGTGACCAGGGAGAGAACCCGTTAGGATAAGATGTATTTACTAATTTTGAAAGATTAAGACTATGAAAAAGAACGTTTGGGACAAAATTTTGAAGGTAGTGATAGCTGTTGCTTCCGCCATATTGGGAGCTTTAGGCGCCAATGCAATGAATGTATAAATTGTAGATTCATGTAGTAATATTAGGGGAAAGGCGGTGAAGGAAAAGCACTTCATCGCCTTTTTGTTATTTTCTTCATTTATAATTCCCTGCCAACCAAAAAATCTTATTACCTTTGCAGGTCACTTTTGGAAACAATAAAAATGTAATGATATGAATATCTCTTATAATTGGTTGAAAGAGTATGTCGATTTCGATTTGACACCGGATGAAGTTGCTGCGGCACTAACCTCCATCGGACTGGAAACGGGAAGTGTGGAAGAGGTGCAAACCATTAAAGGCGGACTGGAAGGACTGGTCATCGGCGAAGTGCTGACATGCGAAGCTCATCCTAACTCAGACCATATGCACGTCACTACGGTGAACCTGGGACAAGGTGAACCCGTGCAGATTGTATGCGGCGCTCCGAATGTAGCTGCCGGACAGAAAGTGGTAGTAGCCACGTTGGGTACAAAACTGTATGACGGTGACGAATGCTTTACCATCAAGAAATCAAAACTTCGTGGCGTGGAATCTGTCGGCATGATTTGTGCTGAGGATGAAATCGGTATCGGTACGGACCACGCAGGCATCATCGTACTGCCGGAGACAGCTGTTCCGGGTACGCTTGCCAAGGACTACTATAACATCAAGAGCGATTACGTACTGGAAGTGGACATCACTCCCAACCGTGCCGATGCTTGCTCACATTATGGGGTGGCACGCGACTTGTACGCCTACTTGATACAGAACGGTAAGCAGGCTACCTTGAAGAAACCTTCGGTAGACGCTTTTGCGGTAGAAAATCACGACTTGGATATTAAAGTAACTGTAGAGAACAGCGAAGCATGTCCCCGATATGCCGGCGTTACGGTGAAAGGGGTTACAGTAAAAGAAAGCCCCGAATGGTTGCAGAACAAGTTGCGTATTATCGGCCTGCGTCCTATCAATAATGTGGTGGATATTACCAACTATATCGTTCATGCTTTCGGCCAGCCGCTGCACTGCTTCGATGCGGATAAGATTAAAGGCGGTGAGGTGATTGTAAAGACCATGCCGGAAGGTACTCCGTTTGTAACTCTTGATGGCGTGGAGCGTAAATTGAACGAACGCGACCTGATGATTTGCAACAAGGAAGAGGCGATGTGTATTGCCGGTGTGTTCGGCGGTCTGGATTCCGGTTCTACGGAAACCACCAAGGATGTGTTCCTTGAAAGTGCCTACTTCCATCCCACATGGGTACGCAAGACAGCCCGTCGTCATGGATTGAACACAGATGCTTCTTTCCGTTTTGAAAGAGGTATTGACCCGAATGCCACTATTTACTGCCTGAAGCTGGCTGCTTTGATGGTAAAGGAACTTGCCGGAGGTACCATTTCTTCTGAAATAAAAGATGTGTGCGCCGCTCCTGCCAAGGATTTCCGTGTGGAACTTGCCTATGAGAAAGTGAACTCACTGATTGGTAAAGTTATTCCGGTGGATACCATCAAGAGCATCGTGACAAGTCTGGAAATGAAGATTGTAGACGAGACAGCCGAAGGGCTTACACTGGATGTTCCTCCTTACCGTGTGGACGTGCAGCGCGATTGCGATGTAATAGAGGATATCCTGCGTATCTACGGATATAATAATGTGGAGATTCCGACTACCTTGAAGTCTTGTCTGACTACCAAGGGTGAATATGATAAATCCAACAAACTGCAAAACCTGGTTGCCGAGCAGCTGGTGGGCTGTGGTTTCAATGAGATTCTGAACAACTCGTTGACGCGTGCCGCTTACTATGACAACTTGGAGTCTTATCCGTCGAAGAATCTGGTAATGTTGCTGAATCCGTTGAGTGCAGACTTGAATGCCATGCGTCAGACACTGCTTTTCGGTGGATTGGAAAGCATCTCGCACAACGCCAACCGTAAGAATGCAGACCTGAAATTCTTTGAATTCGGTAATTGTTATCACTTCAACGAGGAAAAGAAGAATCCGGAGAAAGTGCTTGCCGCTTATTCCGAAGACTATCATCTTGGTTTGTGGGTGACTGGCAAGAGGGTGACCAACTCATGGGCTCATCCGGATGAGAACAGCTCGGTATATGAGCTGAAGGCATACGTTGAGAATGTCTTTGCCAGATTGGGGCTGCACATGCATGATTTGGTTGTCGGCAATCTGACTGATGACATCTATGCTGCCGGTTTATCCGTACAGACAAGGGGTGGAAAGCGGTTGGCTACTTTCGGTATTGTAACAAAGAAGCTGCTGAAGGCATTCGATATTGACAACGAGGTTTACTATGCCGATTTCAACTGGAAAGAATTGCTGAAGGCCATCCGCAATGTGAAGGTGAGCTATACGGAAATCTCCAAGTTCCCTGCCGTGAAACGCGACTTGGCGTTACTGCTCGACAAGAAAGTGCAGTTTGCGGAAATTGAGAAGATTGCCTACGAGACGGAGAAAAAGCTGCTGAAGGAGGTTTCTCTCTTTGACGTTTATGAGGGTAAGAATCTGGAAGCCGGTAAGAAGAGTTACGCGGTGAGCTTCCTGCTGCAGGATGAGAATGCCACGTTGAACGATAAGCAGATTGACAAGATTATGTCCAAACTAGTGAAGAACCTGGAGGACAAGTTGAATGCCAAGCTGCGTTGATTCATTATTCAGAATTTATAATTCATAATTTAAAATACAGTTCCAATGGGAAGAGCGTTTGAATATAGAAAAGCTGCCAAATTGAAAAGATGGGGTCACATGGCAAAGACCTTTACAAGACTGGGTAAACAAATTGCTATTGCGGTGAAGGCCGGTGGTCCGGAGCCGGAAAACAACCCGACACTGCGTTCGGTTATCGCTACTTGTAAGCGTGAAAACATGCCGAAGGATAATATTGAACGTGCTATCAAGAATGCGATGGGTAAGGACCAAAGCGACTATAAGGGTATGACTTATGAAGGATACGGTCCTCACGGTGTAGCTGTTTTTGTGGATACACTGACCGATAACACTACCCGTACAGTAGCCGATGTGCGTTCCGTATTCAACAAGTTCGGCGGTAACTTGGGAACAATGGGTTCACTGGCTTTCTTGTTTGACCACAAGTGCGTGTTCACTTTCAAGAAGAAAGACGGTATCGATATGGAAGAACTCATTCTTGACTTGATAGACTATGACGTAGAGGAAGACTACGAAGAGGATGAAGAAGAAGGTACTATCACTATTTATGGTGACCCGAAAAGCTATGCAGCTATCCAGAAACATTTGGAAGAGTGCGGTTTTGAAGATGTCGGCGGTGAGTTTACCTATATCCCGAACGATATGAAGGATGTGACTCCCGAGCAACGCGAAACCATCGACAAGATGATAGAGCGTCTCGAAGAGTTTGATGATGTACAGACGGTTTATACTAACATGAAACCGGAAGAAGGCGGAGAATAATGACATATACATACAAGACGCAAGGTACGTGTAGCAGTAACATCGAACTGGATGTGGAAGATGGTATTGTGAAAGAAGTGGCATTTTGGGGTGGATGTAATGGAAACCTGCAAGGACTTTCACGTTTGGTGAAAGGCATGCCGGTAGATGCGGTGATTGCCCGTTTGGAAGGAATTCGCTGCGGAAGACGTTCCACTTCCTGCCCCGACCAATTGTGCAAGGCATTGCACGAGATGGGGTATTGAGCCTACTGCCTGAAAGAATGGATGAGAGCCCTTGACATTGAAAGATGCCAGGGGCTTTTTTTGAACCTAACATGGAGGTATTTGTTATTATTTGAGTATTTTTACGCTCTTAATTGAACAGACACAATGAAGAATATTTTTAAAGACTTGAAACGGAGAGACCACAAACGCTATCTGGGCGGTCTGGACGTTTTTAAATATATAGGTCCCGGACTGCTGGTGACTGTGGGCTTTATTGACCCGGGGAACTGGGCATCTAATTTTGCGGCAGGGTCTGAATTTGGCTATTCGTTGCTGTGGGTCGTGACTTTATCCACTATCATGCTGATTGTATTGCAGCATAATGTGGCGCATCTTGGCATTGTAACCGGCTTGTGCTTGTCCGAAGCCGCTACCAAATATACTCCTTCCTGGGTGTCGCGTCCCATATTGGGTACAGCAGTGCTGGCTTCCATCTCGACTTCGCTGGCAGAGATATTGGGAGGTGCCATCGCTTTGCAGATGCTGTTTGACATTCCCATCATATGGGGTTCTGTCTTGACTACCGTATTTGTAGTCGTCATGCTTTTCACTAATTCCTACAAGAAGATAGAACGTTCCATCATTGCTTTTGTTTCGGTCATCGGGCTCTCCTTTATCTATGAGCTGTTTCTGGTGAAGATAGATTGGTCGCTGGCTGCACAAGGGTGGGTGACACCTTCGTTCCCGCATGGGAGCATGCTGATTATCATGAGTGTGCTCGGTGCGGTGGTGATGCCGCATAATCTGTTTCTGCACTCGGAAGTGATACAGAGCCATGAATATAATAAGAAAGATGATGCATCCATCCGTAAGGTGTTGAAATATGAATTGTTCGACACGCTGTTCTCTATGATTGTGGGATGGGCCATCAACAGTGCCATGATACTGCTGGCAGCGGCAACTTTCTTTAAAAGCGGTATTCAGGTGGAAGAGTTGCAGCAGGCCAAATCTTTGCTGGAGCCGTTGCTGGGGAGCAGTGCTGCCGTGGTTTTTGCATTGGCATTACTGATGGCGGGTATATCTTCCACGATAACCAGCGGTATGGCGGCAGGTTCTATCTTTGCCGGTATTTTCGGAGAATCCTATCATATCAAAGACAGTCACTCGCAGGTGGGTGTGATTCTGTCGCTGGGCATTGCGCTGCTGCTGATTTTCTTTATCGGAGACCCGTTCAAAGGACTGCTGATTTCACAGATGATACTGAGCATCCAGCTGCCGTTCACGGTTTTCCTGCAAGTAGGACTGACTTCTTCGCGCAAGGTGATGGGGCAGTATGTAAACAGCAAATGGAGTACATTTGTACTTTATGCCATTGCTGCGGTGGTCACTGTGCTGAATATCATGCTGCTGGTATCCGAGTTGACATCTTGAATAATTCATTTTTAAGAAATCAAATAAGTAGTATGAAGATTATTACATATAACGTAAATGGGCTGAGGGCTGCCGTGACAAAAGGTTTTCCCGAGTGGCTGGCACAAGAGCAGCCGGATGTGCTTTGTTTGCAGGAAACAAAGCTGCAACCGGAACAGTATCCGGCAGAGGCGCTGGATGCTTTGGGGTATAAGCATTACCTATATTCTGCACAGAAGAAGGGGTATAGCGGAGTCGCTATTTTGAGCAAGCAAGAACCGGACCATGTGGAATATGGTATGGGTATTGAAGAATACGATAACGAAGGGCGCTTTATCCGTGCCGACTTCGGCGATGTGTCCGTTGTGAGTGTTTATCATCCTTCCGGTACCAGCGGTGATGAACGCCAGGCCTTCAAGATGGTCTGGTTGGAGAAATTCCAGGAATATGTATTGGAGCTGGAACGTACGCGTCCTAAACTCATTCTTTGCGGCGATTATAATATCTGCCATGAGGCAATAGACATTCACGACCCTATCAGGAATGCCACCAACAGTGGCTTCCTGCCTGAAGAGCGGGAGTGGATGACGCGCTTTCTCAATGCGGGATTCATAGATTCCTTCCGTTGGCTTCATCCCGACAAGCAGGAATATACGTGGTGGAGCTATCGCTTTAATTCACGTGCCAAGAACAAAGGGTGGCGCATTGATTATTGCATGGTGAGTGAACCGGTGCGCCCGATGTTGAAGGAGGCGAGAATATTGGGTGACGTTGTTCATTCGGACCATTGTCCGATGTTGTTGGAAATTACAGAATAATGATGATGGAAACAAAAAACAGAATCGAAAAAGCTGTGGAGCTTTTCAAGAGTGGCTATAACTGCTCGCAGTCGGTGGTGGGAGCTTTTGCAGATATGTATGGCTTTACAGAAGAGCAGGCTTTCCGGATGTCCGCCTCTTTTGGTGGTGGCATAGGTCGTATGAGGCAGACATGTGGTGCTGCATGCGGCATGTTCCTATTGGCCGGATTGGAAAAAGGAGCTGTGGAAGGCAAGGATCGTGAAGGTAAGGCGGCAAACTATGCGTTGGTGCAGGAGCTGGCTGCTGAGTTCAAGAAACGAAACGGCTCTTTGATATGTGCTGAATTGTTGGGGTTGAGAAAACCGGAAGGTTCGTCCGTTCCGGAAGCCCGTACCGAGCAGTATTATGCTAAACGCCCGTGTGCCAGGATGGTAGAGGTAGCTGCCCAAATTTGGACCGAATACCTGGAAAAAATGTCCTCAAAGTAAGAAAAAAGAACTTTTTTACCCCTTAGTAAGAAAAAAAGTGCCTAATAACGTGTTGTATAACATAAATATACCTATCTTTGCAGCGATATAAAAACACCGACATCTCTATCTTTGGAGATGAGGATAACGTTTAACTAAAAGCAAATAGAAATGTTAAAAGAAAAAGCTGGTAATGTTGCAGGACAGATTTGGACTGCACTGAATGGCACAGATGGCTTGACTCACAAGCAAATCAAGAAAGCAACTAAACTGATCGACAAGGACTTCTTCCTGGGATTGGGCTGGTTGTTAAGAGAAGACAAGGTCTCTACTTCTGAAGTGGAAGGCGAATTGTTTGTAAAGCTGAACTAAGCGAGGAATTGATTGGAATGTTATAAAAAGATGCGTTGGTACATGAATATGTTATCAACGCATTTTTTTTATTTGCTCTGTTTTCACTATCTTTGCGCACCCAATTAATAGATAGTTATTGACAATGAAGAATATACGAAATTTTTGCATTATTGCCCATATCGACCACGGTAAATCAACTTTGGCAGACCGTCTGCTGGAATTTACCAATACTATACAAGTAACTAACGGACAGATGCTGGATGACATGGACCTTGAGAAGGAAAGAGGTATCACCATCAAGAGCCATGCCATACAAATGGAGTATACCTATAAAGGTGAAAAGTATATTCTGAACTTGATAGACACTCCGGGACACGTGGACTTCTCGTACGAGGTGTCACGTTCCATTGCCGCTTGTGAAGGAGCCTTGCTTATTGTAGATGCTTCGCAAGGAGTGCAGGCGCAGACCATTTCAAACCTCTATATGGCGATTGAGCATGATTTGGAGATTATTCCCGTCATCAACAAATGTGACATGGCAAGCGCCATGCCCGAGGAAGTGGAGGACGAAATCGTCGAACTGTTGGGCTGCAAGCGTGATGAAATTATCCGTGCTTCTGGCAAAACAGGCATGGGAGTGGAAGAGATTCTGGCTGCGGTCATTGAGCGTATCCCTCACCCGGAGGGTGACGAGGAAGCTCCGTTGCAGGCGTTGATTTTCGATTCTGTCTTCAATTCTTTCCGTGGTATCATTGCATATTTCAAGATAGTGAACGGTGTGATTCGTAAAGGGGATAAAGTGAAATTCTTCAATACAGGCAAGGAATATGATGCGGATGAAATCGGAGTGCTCAAAATGGAAATGATGCCACGTCCGGAGTTGCGTACGGGGGATGTGGGCTATATCATCTCGGGTATCAAAACCTCTAAGGAAGTGAAAGTAGGTGATACGATTACGCATATTGCCCGTCCTTGCGAAGAGGCCATCGCCGGTTTTGAGGAGGTAAAGCCGATGGTTTTTGCTGGTGTGTACCCCATCGAGGCAGAAGATTTTGAGGACTTGCGTTCTTCTTTGGAGAAGTTGCAGTTGAATGATGCTTCGCTGACTTTCCAGCCTGAGTCTTCATTGGCTTTGGGCTTTGGTTTCCGTTGCGGTTTCCTTGGGCTGCTCCATATGGAGATTGTGCAGGAACGCCTTGACCGTGAATTTGACATGAACGTTATCACCACCGTGCCCAACGTTTCCTACAATATCTATGACAAGCAGGGAAATATGACTGAAGTGCATAACCCCGGCAGCATGCCCGACCCTACCATGATAGACCGTATTGAGGAGCCTTATATCCGCGCCTCGGTGATTACCACTACTGATTACATCGGCCCTATCATGACTCTTTGTCTGGGCAAGCGTGGCGAGCTGGTGAAGCAGGAATATATTTCAGGTAACCGCGTAGAAATATACTATGACATGCCTCTTGGCGAAATAGTTATCGATTTCTATGATAAATTGAAGAGTATCTCTAAGGGATATGCCTCTTTTGACTATCATCCCAACGGTTTTCGTCCTTCCAAACTGGTGAAGCTGGATATTTTGCTGAACGGTGAGCCGGTGGATGCTCTTTCTACCTTGACACACTTTGACAATGCCTACGAATTGGGACGCCGGATGTGCGAGAAGTTGAAAGACCTGATTCCGAGACAGCAGTTCGATATCGCCATTCAGGCTGCTATCGGTGCCAAGATTATTTCCCGGGAAACGATTAAGGCTGTGCGTAAGGACGTAACGGCCAAATGTTATGGAGGTGACGTGAGCCGTAAACGAAAATTGCTTGAGAAACAGAAGAGAGGTAAGAAGCGTATGAAACAGATTGGTAATGTGGAGGTACCTCAGAAAGCGTTCCTGGCAGTCTTGAAGCTGGATTGATGTCGAAAGGATGAAATCTTAAATCAAATATACTTCTTTATGATTATTTTACGTACTGTGAAAAACTTCTCGTCGCTGAATATAGCGGCGAGCATCTTGCTGTTTTTGATGGCTATTTTGGCGGCCGTTATTGCTAATTCGCCGATGGCTCCGTTGTATCAGGGCTTTCTTTTGCAAGAACTGCATCTGCGCATCGGAGACTTTAATTTGTTCTCCCATGGCGGTCATCCGTTGAAAATGATTGAGTTTATAAACGACTGCTTGATGACTGTTTTCTTTCTGGCTGTGGGGTTGGAGATAAAGCGGGAACTGCTGGTGGGTGAACTTTCTTCCTTTCGTAAGGCTTCTTTACCCTTTGTAGCGGCATGTGGCGGTATGCTGGTGCCGGTCATTGTCTATTCACTTTTGGTCGTTCAGGGTACTCCGGAAACGCGCGGTATGGCTATACCGATGGCTACGGATATTGCTTTTTCATTGGGTGTACTCAGTCTGCTGGGTAAACGGGTGCCTTTGAGTCTGAAAATTTTCCTGACGGCATTTGCAGTGGTCGATGATATTGGCGGCATTCTGGTTATTGCCATTTTCTATAGTTCCGAAGTGGCATACGGATATCTTATTGTAGCTGCTGTCCTTTATTTCTTCCTTTACTATATGGGGAAATTCGGTATGACACAGAAGATATTCTTCCTGCTTATCGGGGTAATTATTTGGTATTTGTTCCTTCAGTCGGGCATTCACAGCACTATTTCCGGAGTGATACTGGCCTTTGTAATACCGGCCCGTCCCCGTTTGGATGCCGGGAAATACATTAAACGCATCCGCGACATTATCGGTGATTTTCCGGTTACCAAATCAGATAATATTATATTGACCAATGAGCAGATTGCCACTCTAAAACAAGTGGAGCGCGCTTCTGATCATGTAATTAGTCCTTTGCAATCCCTGGAAGACAATTTGCATGGTGCGGTAAACTTTGTGATACTGCCGCTCTTTGCCTTTGCCAATGCCGGTGTGGTGTTCAGTGGAGGCGGTGGCGTTGTTGGAGCTGTTAGTATAGCGGTGGCTGCAGGATTGCTTCTTGGCAAGTTTATCGGTATTTTTCTGTTTACCTGGCTGGCGGTCAAGAGTGGTTTGTCCTCAATGCCTCCGGGAATGAATTGGAGAAGTGTTGCCGGAGTATCCTTGTTGGGGGGTATTGGCTTTACGGTATCTTTATTTATTGCCAACCTTTCTTTTGCAGGAGAATATCCGGATCTGCTGAACCAGGCGAAGTTTGGTGTATTGCTGGGAACGATTGTTGCCGGTATGTTGGGATATATGGTACTGAATGCGGTGTTGCCGAAGGTTAAGAACAAATAGATCTCCACTTTGGAATACTGGACGAAGAATCGGTTCTTTAGGGATATTCGGTAAATCCTCTGAAAGATAAGTTGGGATGTGTCAATGATTTAAGAAAACGTATTCTTTGTTACAGAAACAGAAGAAATAGTCCATTATTCTTAAAAAACATTCGTATCTTTGCTGGTACAAGTCGAAAGGACCTTCCGGATATGAAGCAAACAACGGTAGTTACCGTATATATATTGACGCTTTCCCTCTGCCTCGTGTGGTGTGCCTGCCCCGCCCATGCGGAGACGCGGCACATCGCACTGATACACTCTTTCGAGCCGGGCTATCCGCCTGCCACGAAAGCTCTGGAACTGCTGCAGAAAGAGTTCCGCCGTCTCGGCTTGGACTGCGATGTACGCGAATACTACCTGGACTGCGACCGCTACATGGAGGAGGTGGAGAACTTCCGCATGGCCGGCTTCGTGGACGACCTCTCCGCTTGGGGAGCCGAGCTAATAGCCGTGCTCGACGACCAGGCTGCCTATGCGCTGATGGCATGCGGGCATCCGCTGGCGCACGAAATACCCGTCGTGTTTAGCGGTGTGAACTATCCCAACATCTCCCTGCTCCTGCAATATCCCAACATCACGGGCTATGCCGACACGCCCGATTACCTGCGCACCATCCGCATGATAGAGAGTATCATGGGCAAGGCACGCATCTGTCTGATGAACGGCCAGACTTTTCTGGACCGCAAGATATGGCACGCGCTGAACGAACAGTGCGAAGGGCAGGGGCCCGACATCGTGACCTCCGCCCAAGGCTTTTACTTTGCTGGTTCCTCCTATCACTGCGTGCGCGAGGGGGAGACTATCAGCCCCATACTGAAACGGCAGAACATAGACATGCTGCTGGACACCACGAAGATTGTGCGCATGACGAGCGACTCCATAGCGATACGCCATCTGATGTGGCTGGGACGCGGCGACAACACGTTGCTGCTCTATACCAAGCGGGACTATACCACCAAGCGCGTGGGCATGCTCTTTGACAATCCCACGTTTCAGACCATCAACGAGGGCTTCGGCTTTGCCGACTACTTGCTGGGAGGATATTTCACCCCGCTGGAGAGCCAGATAAGATACATGGCGACCGGTATCAAGGAACGCCTCGAAGGGCGGATGCCCCGGCAGCAGGTGACGGAATGCGCTAAGCAGTACGTGCTGAACTGGCATGTGCTGCAGAAGTATGGCATCCCGCTCGAGAGCATTCCGGTGGAGTACACCGTGATGTACATCCCTTTCTCGGAGCGCTATCGTTACCATATACTCGTAGGCTCCATTCTGGGCGCTGTCTTCGTGCTGACGGTGATAGTCTTGCTCTCTTTCAGCCTACTGCACGAACGCAGGCGCAAGCGTGAGGCACTGCGAAACCTCCTCTACGAGCATGAGACCCTCTGCCTGGCCATCGAAGGAAATTCTACCTACGCCTGGCGACTGGAGGGAGATTCCGTGTCCTGCGACTCGCAGTTCTGCGAGCTTATTCACCACCGCTCCGGTCGTCTTCTGCTCAATGAAATCACTCCCTACATCCATCCCGGCGACTTACCCGTTTTCCGCAAGAACATAGCGTCAAGGCACGAACGTACGCACCACAAGGGACAGTACCGCTGTAACTTCACCGGCGAGTTCCAGTGGTGGGAGTTCAGCTACAATACCATCCACACCCCCGGACACGCACCCATCATAGCCGGACTGCTGCAGAACATCCAGGAACTGAAAGACCACGAGCAGGAGCTGATAGAATCCCGCGAGCTTGCGGAGCAAGCCGAACTGAAACAGTCGTTCCTCAATAACATGAGTCACGAAATACGCACTCCGCTCAATGCCATTGTCGGCTTCTCGGACATGCTGGCTAACGAGCCGGAGTTCTCCGACGAAGAGCGGCAGGAGTTTGTGGACATTATCAACACCAATACCAAACTGCTGCTGAAACTGGTGGGCGATGTGCTGGAACTGTCGCGCATCGAGTCGGGTAACCTCTCGTTCATCTTTCAGCGGGAGAGTGTGCGCCAGCTGCTCGATGACGTCTATCAGACGCATAGCCTGCTTATCCAGCCGCCGTTGCAGTTCCTCAAGGATTTCCCTCCCGAAGATGTGCAGGTGAATGTAGATCCCATGCGACTGACACAGGTACTCACCAACTTCCTGAACAATGCCAACAAGTTTACGAAAGAAGGCAGCATCCAGCTGGGGTATTGTTGTCCGTCCGGCATGAGCGAGGTACATCTTTATGTGGAAGATACCGGCATAGGCATTCCGCACAGCGAGCAGAAGATGATTTTTGAGCGTTTCTACAAGCGTAGCGAGTTTTCCCAAGGCGTCGGGCTAGGCTTGTCCATCTGTGTGCTCATCGTCGAAAAGATGGGAGGACGCATCGAACTCCGCTCCGAGGAAGGTCGTGGAAGCCGTTTCACGGTGGTGCTGCCTTGTATTGAATAAATCCTTAAAAAAATGTAATCATATTGTAATGTTCTTATATATAATTTTGCGTATCTTTGCCAGTGTTTTAAGAAATATAACGTTTTAGGAACTAATTTAAAAGACATTATGTTAAAGAGAGTAAGAATTGCACTGACAGCGTTACTGCTACTGGCTGCCGTAGGTGTAAATGCGCAGGTCACCACCGCCTCTATGGCAGGTAAGGTGACGGATGCAAGTAATGAGCCCATTATCGGCGCCACTGTACAGGCTGTTCATCAGCCTTCCGGTTCGCGCTACGGAACCGTGACCAACGTCGATGGACGCTATTCTATCCAGGGTATGCGCACTGGTGGTCCCTACCGGGTGGAGATTTCCTATATCGGCTATCAGACGGTTATTTATAAGGACATCACCCTTCAGCTGGGTGAGGTATACAACCTGAACGTAGAGATGAGTGAATCTTCCGAGTTGCTGAACGAAGTGATTGTGACGGCTGCCAAGACCAAGTTCACTGCTGAAAAGACGGGTGCCACTACCAACATCTCTTCTGCACAGATAACGCAGCTTCCCACCGTGAACCGCAGCATCAGTGACATTGCCCGCCTTTCTCCCTATGCCAACGGCATGAGTTTTGCCGGCGGTGACGGACGTTCCACGAACTTCACTATCGACGGTGCCAACTTCAACAATAACTTCGGACTTAGTTCCAACCTCCCCGGCGGCGGCAACCCCATCTCCATGGATGCCATCGAAGAGGTGCAGGTAGTGGTGGCTCCCTTCGACGTGCGCCAGACGAACTTCATAGGCGGCGGCATCAACGCCATTACCAAGAGTGGTACGAACACGTTCAGAGGTACTGCCTATACCTATTACCGCAACCAGGACATGCGCGGTAACCGCATCAACGGCGAGGACCTGGGAGCACGTTCCGACGAGTCCAAGACTACCTACGGCTTCACGCTGGGCGGTCCTATCATCAAGAACAAACTGTTCTTCTTCGTAAACTACGAAAAGGAGAAGACTCCGGGAGAGGTTATAAAGTATCGCGCGCGTGAGGACGGTGAAGAGGCAAAAGGTATGGTGTCCCGTACGCTGAAGTCGGATATGGAGAAGGTGTACAACCATCTGAAGGACAAGTACGGCTACGACGCAGGCTCTTACACAAGTTTTCCTGCTGACGAGGAGAACACCAAGATTCTGGCCCGCATCGACTGGAACATCACGGACCGCCATCGCTTGAGCCTCCGCTACAACAATACGAAGAATACGGCTTGGAATGCCCCGAACGGTAACTCTTCCGATACGGGATATCGCTTGAACAATACTTATCGCGTAGGTACGCAGTCTATGGCGTTTGCCAACAGCATGTATTCCATGGACAACAAGGTGCAGTCTTGGGCGACAGATTTGAACAGCCGCTTCACCGATAAGATTTCCAATCAGTTGCTGTTCACCTACACCAATATAGAGGACATGCGCGGCACCAATTCTTCTCCTTTCCCCTTCATCGACATCATGGCAGGCAAGGACGAGAATGGAAACCAGATTCTGGAACCGTACATGAGCGCCGGTTACGAGTTGTTCACCTACAACAACGGTGTGAAGAACAAGATTACGAACATTACCGATAACTTCACCTTCTTCACCGGTAACCACAAGCTGACGGCAGGTCTTAGCTATGAGCACCAGTTTGCCAACAACGCCTATATGCGTAACGGTACGGGATATTACCGCTATAACAGTCTGGAAGATTTCCTGAGTGGCGCAGCTCCCGAATCATTCGCTTTGACTTATGGCTTCAACGGTGTGGCCAACCCCAATGCTCAGGTTACCTTCAACCAGCTTGGTTTCTATGCCCAGGATGAATGGAACCTCGGCAACAGTCTGAAACTGACCTACGGTATCCGTTTCGACAACTTGATGTTCGACAACGACGACCTCCAGAGAAACGATGCCATCTATGAGCTTGACTTCGACGGGCAGCACATCGACACTGGCAAGTGGCCGGATTCCAGATGGCAGATTTCTCCCCGTATAGGTTTCGTTTGGGACGTGTTCAAGGACAAGTCGCTGAAAGTACGTGGAGGTACGGGTGTGTTTACCGGACGTCTGCCGTTGGTTTTCTTCACCAATATGCCGACCAATGCTTCTATGGTACAGAACTCCGTTACCTTTAAGACCCAATATGACAATGGAAAGGTGGTGGGCCATGATTCCCGTCTGGACCAGTTGGCAGGCGGCATGATTACGGACATGAACCAGATAATCGACAAGTTCAACCTCCCCACCACGATTGAGAAACACGTGGCGGGAAGCAAGATTTCCGGTGTGGCTCAGGACTTCAAGATGCCGCAGGTGTGGAAGTCGTCTATCGCGGTGGACTATCAGGTACCCGTATCTTTCCCCTTGACCGTGACGGGAGAGTTCATGTTCACGAAGAATGTGAATGCCGTTACCATCAACAACATCAATATCAAGAACCCCGACGAATGGAAGTACAATAAGCTGACCACCGTCAAGGGCGCTGATGGAAAAGACGTGACAACTACGGAACTGTTGCATACGGGTATGCAACGTTTCAATGGTGCGGATAACCGCATGGTGTACTCTTATTCTCTTTATGACAACCCCGACAAGAATGTGAAATATGCAGGCGACTTCGTGCATTACAATGGCAAGAATGCCGTGGTACTCGACAATACATCCAAAGGCTACGGCTATACGGCAAACATCACGGTGAATGCCCAGCCGGTGGATGACTTGATGCTGATGCTGGCCTATACGCACACGGAGTCCAAAGAAGTTTCCGGTCTTCCGGGCAGCGACCCTATCTCCACTTGGCAGGGATTGAACACGATTGATGGTTCCAATTATGTGGATGCACAACGGTCACAGTATGTGGTTCCCGATAAGGTGATTGCTTCTGTGGGCTACTACATCCCCTTCAGACACAAAGGCCTGCTTCGCGGCACACACCTGAATCTGTTCTATTCCGGCTATTCTTCCGGCGGTTACAGCTTCTGCTACACCAACGACATGAACGGCGATGGTATCAACAACGACTTGATGTACATTCCGAAGGACGATAGTGAAATCAACTTCAAGACAGAGGAAGACCGCGTTGCCTTCTGGAAATTCGTAGAGCAGGATTCGTACTTGAAGAATCACAAAGGACAGTATGCCGAGGCTTATGCTGCCCGCGCTCCGTGGGTGCACCGCTTTGACTTCCGTCTGCTGGAGGATTTCGAATTCAAGATTGGCAAGACCAAGCATTGCTTCCAGTTGAGTTTTGACATCATGAACGTGGGTAACCTCATCAACTCCAAATGGGGTATCTCCAAGACCAATACCGTTTCCAACAGCAACCGAATCCTGAAGTATGAAGGGGTGAAGAGCGCCACTGACCTGACTCCGGTATTCTCCATGTATAAGGTGAACGGTGAATATCCTACCAAGACTTACGACACCTATCAGAACTACAGCGAATGCTGGAAGTTGCAAGTCGGTATCCGTTACGTGTTCAACTAATCGGGTGCAGATAACCTCCGTTGAATGGCAGAATATGATAAGGCAAGGGCTGTTCCGGGATTTCCGGGACAGCCCTTATTATTTTTGGCTTTCTTTACTTTATTGTATTTCAACCTCCATAATCACTGGATTGTGGTCGCTGCACAAATCCAGGTCCGGAGAGTAGTATTCGATACCCTTCAAGCTAGGGGAGTGGAAGATGTAATCAATACGCAACATGCGTTTGGCATAGCGGTAGGTGTACATGTATCCGTTTCCGGCAGTGCGGAATCCGTCTTTGAGGGTTTTCCTCAAATGATGGTAGGTGTAGGAGGAAGGTATTGAGTTGAAGTCGCCGCATAGCAGCACGGGATAGGGGCTGGTCTTAGCGTAGTGGCTGATGACGTAAGTCTGCGTGGCCCGCTTCATGAAGTTTTCGTGCAGGGTGCCTGCGGCATCTTTGGCTGCCTGGACTTCGCGGCGGGTGTCGTCGGTGGCCAGCTCGCGTTCCCACTTCCTGCGCTTCTGGCTAACGCTGGTGGTCTGCAGGTGGTTGTTTATCAGACGTATGGTATCCGTACCCATCACTACATCGCACATCATGCTACAGTTGGAGCTGTGCTGGTAAGTGATGAAACGGTGGTTCGCCAATGGATAGCGGCTGAATACGGCGATAGGCAGTACGCCCTTGACGGAGTCTTCAGAAGGGATGAGCGCGTGTGACCAATGCGAGAGTACGCGCCGTATGCTGTCTGTGGGGAAATCGCTGTTGTCTCCGAACTCCTGGAAGCACAGCACATCCACGCCTTCCTGCTGCATGTACCGGGCTATCTCCTTGCAGGAATAACCGGTAATCTCACCTCCGAAGTTGTGTATGTTGTAGGTGGCTATCTTCAGATACTTGCCTGCCGGGGTTTTGTCTTTCGGCAGATGGAGCTGGAAGACAGACGTCAGATATCCCCAGTTGCAGAAGAATGCCACCAGCGGAACCAGTGCCCAGCGCTTACGGGCCAATGCCCAGCAGAGTGCCGTTATCAGATTGACAATCAGGAGTACGGGCACTGCCAGCCCCAGTAATGGCATGATGACGGAATCGACCGGAGCTACATTTCCTGAGAAGGCTGCCATTATGGTGATGGTGGCCAAGACGAATGTCGCTGCTATCAGACAGATGTAGAACAGACCTTTTACGGCGGACTTTCCCATGTTGTTTGCTTATTTATTCACTACGTTCACCGGCTTGCCGTCTTGGTAGGCCTTGATGTTCTCGAGCATAATCTGCATGAGGCGTTCGCGCGCGGCGGTGCTTGCCCAGGCAATGTGCGGAGTGATGTAGCAGTTGCGGGCGGAGAGCAACGGATTGTCGGCACGGGGAGGTTCTTGCGAGAGTACGTCTACGCCGGCGGCATAGATGGTACCGTTGTTAAGTGCATTGGCAAGGTCTTGTTCGTTGATGAGAGGGCCGCGTCCGGTATTGATGAGAATGGCGGTGGGCTTCATCAACCGAAGCCGTTCTGCATTCACCATCTCGCGGGTGGAGTCGGTGAGGGGACAGTGCAGACTGATGATGTCACATTCGCGGAACAACTCGTCCAGCTCCATCTTGCGGATTTCGGGAGGAAGCTGGAAGTTGGTCTTGGAGGTGTAGGCACATACCTTCATACCGAAGCCGATGGCGATGCGGGCGGTGGTGAAGCCGGTGTGGCCCAGGCCTACGATTCCAAGCTTCTTTTCGCGCAGTTCGATGAGAGGCGTGTCCCAGAAGCAGAAGTCCTTGCTTGCTGTCCAGCGGCCCCGGTGCACCTCTTCAGAGTGGTGTTGCACTTGCTGGGTGATGTTCAGAATATGGGCAAAGACCATCTGGGCAACGGAGTCGGTGCTGTAGGCGGGAATATTGGTGACAATGATGCCGCGTTCTTTGGCAGCGGCGGTGTCTACGATGTTGTATCCGGTAGCCAGCACACCGATGTATTTCAGTTCGGGCAGTGCCGCCATGTGCTCGGCGGTGAGCACGGTTTTGTTGGTCAGCAGGATTTCTGCACCAGCGGCGCGTTCCAATACTTCCGCAGGGGCGGTGCGGTCGTAGATGGTGCACTCGCCCAAGGCTTGCAATTCGTCCCAGCAGAGGTCGCCGGGGTTGGCGGCATAGCCGTCTAATACTACTATATTCATGGAGTTATGAGTTATGAGTTATTTGTTGTGGGGATTTTCTGTATCCGACTTTTAATCTCTAATTTTCAATTTTTAATTTGAATTGATAGTTTACCATTTCTTTTCCTCTCCCCAGAGTTGCTGCATCCGTTCCTTATGCTTTTGCTCGGCAGGGTTGAGTTGTGGCTCCCAGATACGGCGGTCTTTCAATTCGTCGGGCAGGAATTGCTGCTTGACGAAGTTGCCGGGGTAGTCGTGGGCGTACTTGTACTTCTCGCCGTAGCCCAACTGCTTCATCAGCTTGGTGGGCGCATTGCGCAGGTGCAGGGGGACGGGGAGGTTGCCCGTTTCGCGTACCAGTTCCAGGGCATTGTTGATGGCCATATAGGCTGAATTACTCTTGGGGCTGGTGGCAAGGTATATGGTGGCTTCTGCCAGGGGGATACGTCCTTCGGGCCATCCCACTTTCATCAACGTGTCGAAGCAGGCGTTGGCAAGTAGCAGCGCGTTGGGGTTGGCCAGTCCGATGTCTTCGGAAGCGGAGATGACGAGGCGGCGAGCTATGAAGGCAGGGTCCTCACCGCCTTCTACCATGCGTGCCAGCCAGTAGATGGCGCCATCCGGGTCGCTGCCGCGAATGGATTTGATGAAAGCGGAGATGATGTCGTAGTGCATCTCGCCGTCCTTGTCGTAGGCAAGAGGGTTCTGTTGAAGGCGTTCGGTCACCATGTCATCCGTGATGAGGACAGGGTCGGTGGCTTCGGAATCTATCACCAGTTCGAGGATGTTGAGCAGCTTGCGGGCGTCTCCTCCGCTGAAGCGGAGCATGGCAGTGGTTTCTTTCAGTTCTATTTTCCGTTCCTTCAGCACGGTGTCCGTGGTGATGGCGCGTTGCAGCAGTTCCAGCAGGTCGTCCTTCTCCAGTGACTTCAGGGTATAGAGCTGGCAGCGGGATAGTAGCGGGCGGATGACCTCGAACGAAGGGTTCTCCGTGGTGGCGCCTATCAGCGTCACGGTGCCTTGCTCCACGGCTCCCAACAGCGAGTCTTGCTGCGACTTGCTGAAACGGTGTATCTCGTCGATGAAGAGGATGGGACTGGCTTGCGAGAAGAAGCGGTTGCTCTTGGCACGCTCTATCACGTCGCGTACATCCTTCACACCGCTGGTCACGGCACTAAGTGTATAGAAAGGGGTTTCCAGCTTGTTGGCGATAATCTGTGCCAGGGTTGTCTTTCCCACTCCCGGAGGGCCCCATAAGATAAACGAAGAGATACGTCCTGCATCAATCATCTTACGCAGCACTGCACCCGGTCCCACTAAATGTTTCTGACCGATATATTCATCTAATGTTCTTGGTCTAAGCCGTTCTGCTAATGGTTGCATAGTATGTAACTCTTAAAAAATCATTAATATCATGAAGCGTATACCGCCCTTCTTCACTCCCGGTATATCCGTATAGGTCAGTCGGCGTACATATTCTATGTGGAGCAGCTTGAAGATATTGTAGATACCTACACTGGCTTCCACATAGGGAGTCTTGCCCATGACGTGGCTGGTGGGTACACCGTCGCGCATGGGGAAGAGGAACAAGTCGGGATTGTTGCTCTTGTATGGGTTGTTCTTGTCCGTCAGCGTGCCCCACAGACCACGGATGCGGAACATCTCACGCCACTTCAGCTTCTTGATGAGCGGGATGCGGTTGAAGAGTTTTCCGTTCATGTCGTAGCTTAGGTTGAGGGAGGCGTAACGGTCGTTCAGGAACTCCATGTTGTTGATGAGGTTGAAGGACTCGTTGTTCTGCGTGATGTACGAGAGGTTTGCCATCGGTAGGTTCAGCAGGGGGAAGGGAACGGTGTTCCATTGCGCACCGGCACGTGCCGTTACGTCCAGCTTGCCCCACGAGCCGAGCCAGAAGCGCTTCCGGATGCTGGCTTCCGTCAGGTTGAAGTTGTACTCTCCACCCAGCACGCCCTTGAATCCGGCGGTGTGGGAGAGGGTGAAGGTGGGCGCATCCAACGATACGGGCACGCGGCGCTGTTTGGTGTTGACGAAGGTTTCGCCGGGAGCGTAACGCAGGGTCACACCCAGCTCGGTAGTGGTGATGTCGTGCACCAGCGTATTCTTTTCATCCCACTGTCCGGGTGTTTCTCCGTTGTTCTTCCAGTATTGCAGTTGCCCCGCAGGCTGGTCGTTGCGGTGGCGTGCCATGGCCTGTACGGAGAAGCCGGTATTGGTTTCCAGCTCGTAGGTCAGCGTGGCATCGCGCATGTAGGACATCTGGTCTACCGTGGTCCATTTCCAGCCGACAAATAAGTTGTCCTTGTCCGTGGCGAGGTACTTGTCCATGGGAGACATCACGTCGTAGGTGTACTTGAAGGCGATGTAGTGCTTCGGGAACTCCCACAATACGTATTCGCGTTTGTTGAAGGAGTAGGCCACCTGCCCGGAGTAGAACCATTTCTTGTCCTTGGTTCCGTAGGCGCCGTAACCGCTCAGGCTCCAATGCGGGTCGAGGTTACCGGTTGTCATACCGCTCAGACGGAAACGGGTGCCGTTGACGTAGTTGCTGGTTATCATTGTATTGATAGGACCGAAGTCGAACTTACTGGGATGTTTCTTGCTGCCCGTTTCCACGAAGTTCTCAATCAAGGCTTTCGCTCCGAAGATGACGTACTTGAAGCCGGGAATCTGTTCGATACGGTTCATGAATACGTCCATCGTGCTCTCCTTCTTGGTGAGAGGCACTTGGCGCACTTTCGCCCAATACTCGTCGCTCTTGGCAAGCATGTTCGCCTCCTTGATGACATTTCCTTTCAGGCGGAAGAGGCGGGGTTCTATCTCTGTGAACTGATAGTCGCTGTACTTGGTGGTCCGCTGTACTTCCAGGCCTTGGATGCCTTTCACAAAGTGCAGTTCCACGGTCATGTCGTCATCGGTCAGCACCCAGTTTCCGTCGGGCAGTTGTTCGAACTGCTGCACGATGTCGAGGTTTTCCACGAAGTTGACACCCGTCTTCTTGGGCAGGTTCATGGTACATTTCTTCACGGCATAGGTGGAGTCCTTCACCACGTAGAGGTGCCCCGTGAAACCGAAGTCCTGTGGGTTCTGGGGAACGAAGGTGAGGTGCACGCACTCCTGCCTATCCACCATGAGCGTGTCCATCAAGTAGTATTTGTAGAAGCTGATGGCTCCGCGGCCGATGGGGCTGACGAAGCGGCGTTGCAGCAGGCGGATGTCGTCGTCGTAGATGTTGATGTCGGAAAATACGTCCGTAAGGATGGTCCCCAGCATGTCTCCGGTGTTGAAGAACTCTTCGATACCGGCGGAGTTCATACCTTCGATGATGGTCTTTTCGCTTTTGGGGCTTTTACGGAAAATGGTCTTGCTGGCCGTCTCCTTGATGGAGATGGGCAGAATCATTTTGTTGGTCTTGGGTGATACCTCCACCTGGTCTTTGAAGAAGGAGAATTTCTTGTAGATGCCTTTCTCCATTTTGTCAGGGGTGACGTCGTTGAGCGACATCTTCATCTTTTCGTACTTCTGGTACTGGTAGTAGTCGTTCTCTTCCAGTTTCAGCGCCTTCTTGTTCTCGATGACCTTCTTCATGAACTCCACGGCGGGGTTGTTCTTGCGGGAATATTTCTCCTTTTTGGGCTTCACCACGACCTCGGAGAGCATGATGTCATCCGATTGCAGTTTGACGTTCAGCACCCGGGTGCCGGGTTTCAGTTTTACTTTCTTGGTGATATAGCCTACGGCGGAGAACGTCAGCTCATCCCAGCCTTTGCGGGTTTCCACCTGGTATTCACCGTTTGCGTTGGAGATGCCGCCTACACCTTTCCCTTCATACTGTACGGTGATGTACATCAGCGGTTCGTTCGTGAGGGAGTCTGTGATGACACCCTTTATCTGGGCGGATGCGCTGATGGAGACGAACAGTGACAGCAGGAAAAGGGCGTAAATTGTATATCTTTGCTTCATAAGTTACAGATAATTCGGGCGCAAAGTTAACAAATTAAGGTTAATCAAGAAGCAAATATAGACTAAAGAAACGGGAGATATGGTTAAATGAACGTGAAAGTCGTATGTCTTGTTTGTCGGATACAGATAAAAAACGTACAGAATCCTTATAGAAAAGTTGCCGGATATAAAGGATAAAGTTGCACAACGTATGGAGAAAGTTCTATCCCAAGCCTTGGGATAGAAAAGCCCAAGCTTGGGATAAGCGTCCGTAGGTTTGGGATAGACGTTTGCAAGCTTGGGATAGAATTTATGGAGGATTATGAATTGTTGCCGTTCAGTAGTGTCTGTACGATGCGTTCCGCCGTTCGTCCGTCCCAGCGGTCGGGCAGGGTGGTGTGCTTCCATTCTCCGTGCAGCAGCTTGTCGAGCGAGGCGGAGAGGGCGAAGGAATTTTCGCCTACCAGCTCGTTGGTACCGATGCGCCAGGTTTCGGGATGCTCGGCATAGGTATTGAGGGTGATGCAGGGGACGTCGAGGAAGGTAGCTTCTTCGGCGATGTTTCCCGAGTCGGTGACGATGCCCCGTGCCTGGTTGATGAGGAATCCGAAGTGCAGGTAACTCTGCGGAGGCAGGATGTGCAGGTTGGGAGCATTCACTTCCAGCGACTTCACCGCCTTTTGCACGTAGGGGTGTAGCGGGGCGACGATAGGCATGCCGCCGGCCTTCTCGATGACGGTCTGGAGCAGGGAGTGCAGTACGGCTTTCTTCTCCAGCAGGTCGCGGCGGTTGAGGGTGAGCAGCAGGTAGTTCCCTTTCCGCAGGCCGAGGCTGGAGAACCACATGGGCTGCACCAGGCGGTGGCGGTTGAAACGGATGGTGTCAATCAGTATGTTGCCCACGTAGTGGATATATTCGGGTATCATGCCCTCCTGGTTGAGGTTGCGGTTGGCCACCATGCCGGCGGTGAAGAGATAGTCGGAAATGGCGTCCACGATGGTGCGGTTCACCTCGCGGGGCATGTTCATGTCGAAAGAGCGTGTGCCGGCTATGACGTGCGCCACCTTCAGTCCGCGCTTCTTGGCGACGATGGAGCAGCTCATAGTGGCGGTCATGTCATCTACCACCAGTACGACTTGTGCCGGATGCCCGTCCAACTCCCGCTCGAAGGCGAGCATGATGGAGGCTGCCACCTGCGAGTGGTTGTGTCCGGTGACACCGAGGTAGGCATCCGGTTTCCTCATGGAAAGGTCGGAGAAGAGCGAGGCATCCAGGCTGGTGTCATCCTGCGGACCGGTGTAGACGATGCGGTAGGAGATGTTCTTTCCTGCCTCTCTGGCGGCGTCGATGGCGCGGCAGATGGGGGCTATTTTCATGAAGTTGGGGCGTGCGCCCGATACGATTGTTATTCTCATTGTCGTAGTTGGTGAAAAATGATACGACAAAAATACGTTTTCTTAGGGAAATTATTTGTTACTTTGCCTATTATTTTCAGAGTGTCTGTTGAAAATACACACTTATTCAATGTTTAATTTATAATTTATAATTTTTAATTCTCAAAGTGATAATGCCAACATTTGTTCAGATACTCGATTTCATTGGCACATTTGCCTTTGCCATCAGTGGCATACGCCTGGCCTCGGCCAAGCGGTTCGACTGGTTTGGAGCGTATGTGGTGGGTTTTGTGACGGCCATTGGCGGCGGTACGATACGCGACCTGTTGCTGGACGTCACCCCGGGCTGGATGACGGATCCCATTTACTTGATTTGTACCGGACTGGCCTTGTTGTGGGTCATCCTCTTCGGTAAACATCTCATCCATCTGCACAATACGTTCTTCATATTCGACAGTATCGGCCTGGCACTGTTCACGGTGGTCGGCGTGGGCAAGAGCATCGCGCTGGGCTATCCCTTCTGGGTGGCCATCATTATGGGCAGCATCACCGGGGCTGCGGGAGGTGTGATACGTGACGTATTCATTAACGAAATTCCGCTGATATTCCGGAAGGAGATTTATGCGATGGCTTGTGTGGTGGGAGGAACCTTCTACTGGATGTGCCATCTTCTGAGGATGGAGTCTTTCGTGTGTCAGATTGTGGGCGGTGTGACGGTGTTCGTTACCCGCATACTGGCGGTGAAGTATAGGATTTGCCTGCCTATCCTTTCGGGCAATGAAGAGGAGCAGGAAGGGTAGTCCGTTATCTGCTGTCTGAGAATCTCAGGGATTTTCCGGTGAAATTCCGGGCAATGTGCAAAAGAACTTCAGGTGTTAAATATAAGATTCCCCGGCATTTGGAACCGAAATGTCGGGGAATCTTTCATATTCCTCGTTCCCCTGATAAGGGGGAAAGAGGATGGGATTGCTAAGGGGATAAAACAAGGTTAGAACAATGCATCCTTCGTGTTGAAAAGTTTGCGTTCGTTCAGTTTCACTACCTTGCCGAATTTTTCCAGCCGCTTCAGGTCAATGTTCTTAGGGTTGCCCATGATGGAAATGCAGTAAGGTTTGTCTTTGATGTTCTCTTCGTAGAATTTCACGATGTCGTCAAAGGTCAGTGCATCTACTTTCGGCAGGTTTTCCTTTGCTGGGTCGTCCGTGTAGCCTCTGTAGCCCAAGTCTACCAGTTCCATGGCTTTGTTGCGGAAGCTGGGGTGACTGGTCAGCATGGCTTGGCGGAGGTAGCTCTTGATGTTGTCGATACGTTCCGGATTCTTCGGCATGTCGTTGACGAGACCCATCAGCACGTCCAGTGCATCGTTTGCCTTGTCGTTCTGGGTACCGATATAGCCGCGCAGATAGCTTGCTTTTCCGGCTATGCCTTGCGTGCCGACGAATGCGTAGGCTGTGTAGGCCATGGAGCGTTTTTCGCGGATTTCGTTCAGAACGATGCCGGTGAAGTCAAGGCCGAAGTATTGGTTGAATGCGCTACGCAGCACGTCGTCCTTTTTGTCAGCCTTCTGCATCGGGATGTAGAGGTGGATTTGGGCTTGTTCTGCATCGTTGTTAGGCAGGAAGTAGACGGTGTTTTCGGTCACCGGCATCATGTCCTTTGCCTGCGGGGAGTTGGACGGGCGTTCGTTGGCCACCAACGGGAGGTTCTTGCTCAGAATGTCGTATACTTGGTCGAAGGGGAGTGTTCCGGTAAAGAACACCTTTGCCTCGTAGTTGGAGGCACGGTTGATGTCGCCCGTCAGTTCTGAAATCTGTAATTCGTAAATCTCCTTGTCGGTCAGCTCCTTGATGTAGTCTGATTTCTCTCCGTAGAGCATGTACTGTCGCAGTGCTTCGTTCAGGATGCTGACGTTGTCTTTGCGCTGCTGGCGCATACCCATTGCCGAACCTTTCAGACGTGCCAGTTGCTTTTCGTCCAGTTTTGGCATCAAAATCTGGCGTGAAAGTAGCTGGCAGGCTTGCGGCAGGGTGGCTTCGTAGCCCTCCATGATGATGTAGAGGTTGTCATCATCGGCTGTCACGTGGCAGGTTGCGTTCAGCTTGCTGAGTTCTTCTTTCAACTCTTGCGGTTCGTAGGCCCCCATGATGCCTGCGTTGTTCATCAACTGGGCGGCATAGCCAAGTTTTGGGAATTCGCGTTCACCGGCTCCGTATTGTACAACCAACTGGAATACGTTATTCTCCTTGTTGGGTGTGTAGTACATCTTTGAACGGTCGTTCAGTTGCTTGATTTGCACTTCGCCGTAGTCTGCGAATTTCTCCTCCATCTGTCCGATGGGCAGGTTTTTGAATTGTGTTGCATAGAGCGATTCTTTTCCTATCGGAGGTTCTACGGGTTTGTAACCCGGCTTCTCAATCTTGGCGTTCTTGTCAGGCTTTCCTTTTTCGATATATAGGGCCAGGTAATTGTCTGACAGATATTTCTTGGCTACTCGCTTGATGTCGTCAGTGGTGATGGCCATAATCTTGTCCTTGTAATTGAGTATGTCGCCCAAGTCCTGCTCGTTGTAGAAGGCGTTCATCAGTATCATGGCCTTGTCCTCGTTCGACTCCATTTCCAGGTCGAACTGGCGGCATTTCTCGGCTTTGATGGCATCAATTTTCCAGTCCTCGAATTCTCCGTTGGCGATTTGCTGGATGGCTTTCAAGGCTTTCTTTTCGGCGCTCTTGGTAGACTCGAAACGGCGCTGGTTTTCGTCGTAGAGGGGAATGGCCGCTACGATGGCGCGTCCTTGTTCGCGGAAAGTACGGGTGTAGGCTCCGGCGCTGGTCAGTTCACCGTCCAGTACCAGCTTGTCCATAGTTCCGGTCTGACTGTTGTTGTTCAGCAGTGCCAGAGCGATGTCCAGAGCGTCTTCGTCGGGATGTCCGGCAGGTACTCCATTGAATACCATTGCCACTTGCGGGTAGAATCCTACTTTAGCCGAATACTGTTTGCGGCCCTTTATTTCGAGGTTCTGGTAGACCTTGCGTTCGGGTGCGGGCTTAGCAGCCAGACGTCCAAAGGCGGCATTGATGCGTCCGCTGATTTGTTGGGCTTTGATGTTTCCTACGAGTACCAGTACCATGTTTTCGGGGACATACCATTGTTCGTAAAATTCAATCAGCTTGCTCAAGCGGGGATTCTTCAGATGTTCGGGCAGGCCGATGATGGAACGGGAGTAAGGATGTCCCTCAAAAGCTTTCTCCATCACGAACTGGTTCTGTGCACGTCCCTGGTCATCTTGTGAACGGTTATATTCTTCGTACACGTTTTCCAGCTCCGACTGGAAGGAACGGAATACGGGATGCAGGAAACGTTGTGAGGAGATTTCCAGCCATTTGTTTATCTGATAGGCAGGGAAGGAGCTGTGATAGAAGGTCCAGTCATAGTAGGTGCCTGCATTCACCCCTTTGGCACCCATGCTTTCCATCAGGTTGGAGTATTCGTTGGGAAGTCCCAATTTTCCAGCTTTGACGGTCAGCTCATTGATTTCCTTGCTGATGGCTTCTTTTTTTGCCGGGTCGGCTTCTTCGGCCATCTGGTCGTACTTGGCGATGATTTCCTTGTAGATCGGTTCTTCTTCCGTCCAGTTCAGCGCGCCTATCTTGTCTGTTCCTTTAAACATGACGTGCTCCAGGTAGTGTGCAAGTCCCGTGTACTCTTCGGGGTCGTTGATGGAACCGGCACGTACGCCTACCAGTCCGAACACGTCCGATTTGGATTCATCTTCCCATATATATACGGAAAGACCGTTCTTCAGCTTGAACGCCTTCAGTCCTTGTCCAAAGGAGGGCAGGGAAATGATGAGGGCAGCCAGCAGAAGAAGTGACTTAAATTGAAATGATTTCATAAAATAAAGTGTTTTTATGTAATAAAAGTGTTTTCCTATATGTAGGCAAAGCTATAAAAAAATCACGTAACATTTACGAAATCTTCGGAAAAATGATGGTTTTCAGTATATAATATCACCCGTAAACTATCAGAGAGGGGGGTGTAAACTGTCAAATGATAGTTTTCCCCCCTAATAAAAACCGTATTCCGTCCCCCGGGGCTTCAAATCTTCCTTATACTTGCAATCGTAAAACCTAAACCATTATTAACTATTTAAAAATTGAGCAAAGTATGAATACTTACAGTTTTAGAAAAGATTTACTTGCAGTGCAAGAAGAACTGCTTCGCTTTGCATACAAGTTGACAGCCGACCGGGAAGAAGCGAATGATTTGTTGCAAGAGACATCTCTCAAGGCTTTGGATAACGAAGACAAATTTGAACCCGACACCAATTTCAGAGGTTGGATGTATACCATTATGCGCAACATCTTTATCAATAATTACCGGAAAATAGTTCGCGAACAGACTTTTGTGGACCAGACGGACAATCAGTATCACCTCAGCATGCCCCAGGACTCTGGTTTTGCCAGTACCGAGGGTGCCTACGACCTGAAAGAAATGCATCGCATCGTCAATGCCCTTCCACGCGACTATAAAGTCCCTTTCTCCATGCATGTGTCCGGTTTCAAGTACCGCGAGATTGCCGAACGCCTCGGCCTTCCGCTCGGAACGGTGAAAAGCCGCATCTTCTTTACACGCCAGAAGTTGCAGGATGAACTGAAAGATTTCATCTGATAATAATTTGATAGTAGCAATATGATATATAACATATTGTCAGTGATGAATTTTTAAGGGTTATTCTTGACTATATGTCAGAATAATCCTTTATATTTGTATATGTTAAGTTAACCGAAGGAAAAAATCTCTTATTACTGACTATGATGAAAAAGGAAATTAAATTCAGTCTTGTTTACCGGGACATGTGGCAGTCGTCCGGTAAGTATCAACCCCGGGTAGACCAGTTGGTACGTATTGCTCCGTTGATAGTTGAAATGGGTTGTTTTGCACGCGTTGAAACAAACGGAGGAGCTTTTGAGCAGGTAAACCTTCTGTATGGTGAAAATCCCAACAAGGCTGTACGCGCCTTTACCGCACCTTTTAGGGAAGCAGGCATACAGACGCATATGCTCGACCGCGGGCTAAATGCACTGCGCATGTATCCCGTTCCGGCAGATGTGCGCCGGCTGATGTACAAGGTGAAGCATGCCCAGGGTGTGGACATTACCCGTATCTTCTGCGGATTGAACGAGACGCGGAATATAATTCCTTCTATCAAATATGCTCTGGAAGCGGGCATGATACCGCAGGCTACGCTCTGCATCACGTATTCTCCCGTCCATACGGTGGAATACTATGCCAGTATTGCCGACCGGTTGATTGAAGCCGGGGCACCTGAAATCTGCTTGAAGGATATGGCGGGCATCGGACGTCCGGGTATGCTGGGACAGCTTGTCAGAACCATTAAGGAGAAGCACCCCGATGTGCTGATACAATACCACGGGCATAGCGGTCCCGGACTTTCCATGGCTTCCATTCTCGAAGTCTGTGAGAACGGTGCCGACATCATCGATGTGGCGATGGAACCCATGTCGTGGGGCAAGGTTCATCCGGACATCATCTCCGTGCAGGCCATGCTGAAAGACCTGGGTTTCCAAGTGCCCGACATAAACATGAAAGCCTACATGAAAGCCCGTGCCATGACGCAGGAGTTCATTGACGAGTTCTTGGGTTATTTCATGGACCCCACCAATAAACATATGTCCTCACTCTTGCTGAAGTGCGGTTTGCCGGGTGGCATGATGGGCTCCATGATGGCCGACTTGAAGGGAGTGCATTCCGGCATCAACATGATACTGCGCGGTAAGAACGAGCCGGAACTCAGTCTGGACGACCTGCTCGTCATGCTGTTCGACGAAGTGGAATATGTATGGCCCAAGCTGGGTTATCCTCCTTTGGTGACTCCTTTCAGCCAGTATGTGAAGAATGTGGCTTTGATGAACCTCATGCAGCAGGTAAAGGGAGAGGAGCGTTGGACGATGATAGACAACCATACGTGGGACATGATTTTGGGCAAGAGCGGACGCCTCCCCGGTACTTTAGCGCCCGAGATAGTGGAACTGGCCAAGTCCAAAGGCTTTGAGTTCGTGGATACGGACCCGCAGCTGAACTACCCGGATGCTCTGGATACATACCGGAAAGAGATGGACGAAAACGGTTGGGAATATGGCGATGATGACGAGGAACTCTTCGAGCTTGCCATGCACGACCGACAGTATCGCGACTATAAATCCGGCGTTGCCAAGAAACGTTTTGAGGATGACCTGCAGCGTGCCAAGGATGCGGCAATGGCCAAAAACGGATACTCGGAAGAAGAAATCAAGAAGCTGAAGCGTGCCAAGGCAGACCCGATAATCGCGCCTTCCAAGGGGCAAGTGCTTTGGGAGGTTTCCGTCGAAGGTCCTTCTTCTGCTCCTTTCATCGGACGCAAGTACCAGCATGATGAGGTGTTCTGCTACATCTCTACGCCGTGGGGCGAATACGAGAAGATATGGACCGGATTTACCGGACGTGTGGTGGAAGTCTGTGCCAAGCAAGGGGATGTGGTCAATAAAGGGGATGTGATTGCTTATATCCAGCGAAGTGATATTTTTGCATAAAGTGGAGGATGACTGTTTTTCAGTCATCCTTTATCATCCAGCCATTTCTTGATGGTTTCCTTCAGCACTTCTTGAGTGAAGGGTTTGGTAAGGAAGTCGTTGCAACCTGCTTCCAGGGCAGCTTGCTTGTCGTGCTCGTAGGCATAGGCTGTAAGGGCGATGATGGGGACGTCCGGTACCAGTTCACGGATGATGCGAGTGGCGTCGATTCCGCCAAGGTTGGGCATTTTCATGTCCATCAAGATGAGGTCGGGGTGGACTTCCTCGAACATCGTTACGGCTTCCATGCCGTCTTTGGCATGTTTCAGCCGATAGAGTCGGCCTAAAATGGCGTTAATTAGGATGAAGTTGCTTTCTGTATCTTCGGCAATCAGGATGGTCTTGAAAGGAGGGGTAGGGAGTGCTCCGACCTCTTCATTCTTCGGGGAATCTCCGGGGGCTGCATTTTTGCCCCTCTGCTCTGTGGAGTGTGTCTCTGCTGTCGTTTCCTGGTTGTCCTCTTCTTTCTTTTCCGCCTCTGTTTTGCTGGTGGATTCCAGCGGGAGAACAAAAGTAAATGTGGTGCCTTTACCCACCTCTGAAGTGACGGATATGTTGCCACCCAGACGTTCGATGATGGTTTTGCAGATAGAAAGTCCCAATCCGGTGCCCTGGGCAAAGTTGTTCACCTTGACGAAACGTTCGAATACCCGGTCCACCTTGTCCGGTGCAATGCCCATACCCGTATCGGTGACGTGGAATGCTACATACTTGCCTTCCCGGCGATACCCGTAACTGATGTGCCCGCTGGTGGTGAACTTGAAGGCATTGCCTATCAGATTGGAAATGACCTGGAAAATCCGGTTCTTGTCTCCGTCAATCACGATATTCTCGTCAGAGGGTTCGTATATCAGTTCCACTCCTTCGGGACAGCGGAAAATATGTGCGTCGTGTATCTCCTTGCAGAGTGGATGGAGGCGTACGGGCGTGATGGTGAACTCCACGATGCCCGATTCTATTTTTGATAAGTCGAGGATTTCGTTAATGAGCTGGAGCAGGCGTTCGTTGTTCGATTCCACTATTTCGTAATAGCCTAGCCGTTCTTCCTCGTCGGTACTTTCGGCAATAATTCGTGAGAAGCCTACAATGGCATTGAGCGGTGTGCGTATCTCGTGGCTCATGTTGGCGAGAAAGGCAGATTTGAGCCGGTCGGAGGTCTCGGCTTTCTCCTTGGCTACGAGCAGTTCCCGTTTCATCTGTTCCATTTCCGTGATGTCCCATTCGATGTTCAGCAGGATGGGGGAGAAGTCGTTGCTTTCAATCTTCATCTTCCGTTTGTCCAGATAGATGGGATTTCCGTTTCCGTCGCGTTCTTCCGCAATCCAGTGCATCTCTTTGCCGGTTCTGGCTATTTCGATGTCTTGCGCCCTCTTTTCCTGAGCAGTCTCCAGAGGATAAAAATCGAAGTCGTCCTTTCCCAATGCCTCTTGTATGGGGATTTCGCGGTTATACGATTCGCGGTTGCGGTAGAGGTACTTGAAGTTGTTGTTGATGTCCTTCACAACAATGCCTGCCGGGAGGTTTTCGATGATTTTGTCCAAAATCAGGTAGAACTGTTTGATTTGTTGCTCATGCCGGATGCGTGTGGATACATCCCTTCCGAAAGTCCAGACCGTCCCTTCGCCTTTGTCACTCGTCACCCAATAGGCGTTTCCTTCTATGGCGAGTACTTCCGGACGCAGTGGCAACGGATTGTGAACAATATAGCCTTGGGAGGTTTCTCCGCGTTTGACACATTCTGCAAATTCTTTCCACGATTTTTTGTCTCTTCCATACGAAGGCAAGTCGTATATTTTCAGTTTCGTGATGTCTTGGGTATTGCCGATGCCATGCCGCTCCTTGAAGCAGCGGTTGCCGAATATCAGTGTACCGTCTTCGTGTGCCGAGTAAATATCTTCGGTGGAGTTGTCGATGGCATGCGTCAGCAGGTTGATGTCGTTGCGCCGTTGCTGAATGTCGGTGATATTCTGTATATATCCTTCCAGAATGGTATTTTTGTCTTTATGATATTCGCGTGCAAAGGCCTTGAGACGTATATAGAAAATCTTTTCCTGGAGCAGGATGCGATAGTCCACACTGTTTTCCATTTTCCCTTTCAGGTTTTCTTTCAGCCAGTTGGTGAAAGATTTCCGGTCTTCGGGAAGTATCAGTTTCAGATAGTCGTTCAGATTGATTTCTTGTGTCTCCTCTGTGCATAGGATATTGGTGTGTCCGGCATATTTGAAGTTCTTGGTGTCTGAATCGTATTGCCAGTTTCCGATAAGCGCAGCTTTTTGGATTTCATTCAGCTCTTGGTTTTTTCTTTCGAGTTCCAGCTTGCGCTGGCTGCGTTCCGTGATGTCGCGGTATTGGCAGAGTACCATTCCGTCAAAAGGGGACATGATGCACTTGAAAAAATAATTGGTACCGTTTAGGGCCATTTCGTAGTTATGGATAGAGCGTATTTTGTGCGTCAGTACTTTTTTAAAGTCCGGATAGATTTGGTTATAAGTGGATAAGGGCATTAGTTGGAACAGATTCTTGCCCAGCAACTGGTCTTCCTTCAAGAACCAGAGATTGATGTTGTAAACTGCAATATCCACACAAATACCGTCTTTGTCCAGAAGAATCATGGTGTCGGACGTCAGCTTCAACAGTCTCTCAGCGTTTTCAGCTTGTTTCAAAATGTTTTTCATTCTTACAGTATTAGTTTCATGCCCTTCTGGCCTTCTCCCATGCGCCGCTTGCATTGCCTGTGCGCTTGTGCAGGTAGTTGAATCCTCGTATGACGTTGACGTTCATGAAGAGGAAATAGTAGGGGATGAAAAGTATCTTGTTTTTTATATGCTTCATTGAAAGGTAGTACCCCCAACTTCCCATGAGGTAGAAAAGAGCTTGTAACAGCCAGATGATGGCATACAGTAATGGCGTGCTTGTCGTAAAGATGAGAATTGTGTTGAGGGGAAGCAATAGGAACAATAGGATAGGAGTGAGCGACCAGCGCAGCACCCGGTGGGAAATATATTGGAAACAGAATGTGCCGTAACGGAATGGGTTGAGCAGCGGACGCAGCCGCCAGATGGACTGCAAGCCCCCGGCAGCGATGCGCACCTTGCGCTTTTCTTCCTCGCGCATGTCTGCCGAGCCGCTTTCTACGGCATAGGCATTGGCACAATAGGCAATGGTGTGTCCCTGCATGACGATGCGCAGGGAGAGTATGAAGTCGTCGAGCAGCGTATCTGTCTGCATTTCCTCGAACAGCTCGCGGCGCACGGCAAACAGTTCACCCGCTGCGCCTACTGCCGAATAGAGGCGTGCGTCGAGCGCTTTGAGGGTGGATTCGTATTTCCAGTATAGCCCTTCTCCCCCCGAGGCAGCATTGTCCTTGCTTTGCACGGCGATACGTTTTTCGCCTGCCACGCATCCCACTTTAGGGTCGGTGAAGGCGTGCACTATCTCCCGCAGGGCTTCGCGGTTGAGGTGAGTATTGGCATCGGTGAACACGACAAGGGGCGTTTCTACGAAATGTATACCGCGGTTCAGGGCGGCTGTCTTGCCTTGGCGTTGGGGTTGGTGGAGGACGATGGCTTGCGGCCAGTGGGAGAGGCGTTCGTTGGTATGGTCGTTGCTGCCGTCGGTCACCCAGAGGATGCGTAGCTTGTCGGCGGGATAATCCAGCTCCAGGCAGTTGTGCATTTTTTCATCCACTACATCTTCTTCGTTGTAGGCGGCGATAAATAGCGTCAATGGGGGTAAAGCATCGTCGGCAGGCATCGGACGGGGCGCAGGCTTACGGAAACATTCTTTTATCTTGACCAGGATATATAATAGTATACCATATCCTATATAAGTATAGAACACTATGAATAAACTTATCCAGAAGAGTACTTCAAGGGCTTTCATGTATCCGCTCGTTTGCTTTCTTTTTTGATAAAAAGAAATGTGATTGCCAAAAGTATGGATAATCTTTTACCGATGCAAGAAAAAGAAAAGAAAAATAAAATGTTTGTTTCTCAAGGTGTTCCGATGTTATAAGGAAGTGGGCTTCCTATAGAGGTGAGCTTGAATAACCTTGTGAGTGAGAGGCGATTAAAGGCTTTCAATCATCATTCTCCATAGGAAAGGGATGGGCAGGTAGGCAGGGCGTTACTCAAAACGCTTCTGTCATATTGAAGTAAAACAACATCTGGTTGTTTACCGTGTTTTTGCCTAAATCCAGGCGGACGTTCATGCGTGGCTGTACCTCAATGCGTAGACCTACACCATAGTTGGGCAGTACACCCTCTATCTTGCCGGGAGTGGGGCCCATGAAGCCGCAGCCGGTCCAGGCTACAAAACCTATGTGGTTGAGCATCCGCTTCACCCAAGTGCTGCGGTCGGTATTGAGCATCTGTCTGTACTCTGCCATGACCACATGCGAGGACTTGTCGCGATATTGCCCCATGTAGTAGCCGCGCAGGTCGAAAGGCGTTCCGGTGAGGGCATATTGCGTCAGAGGGACGTCACCGAACACGTTCTTGGTCTGTGCCGTCCACGCGAGCACCCTGCGCTTGCCCAGTGACTTGTATTGGCGGTAGTCTATCTCTAGGCGGTAGAAGGTCTGGTCGCTGCCGATGAACTTGGCGTACATCATGCCGCGGAAATCCAGATACATACCACGGTAGGCGTTGGCAGGGACGTCACGGCTGTCGTATGTCAGCAGGAAACCGAGGCCGGAGTTGAAGTTGTTATAGCCATTAGCCGTACCGCCTGCCTCTTTGTACGAGGGTTCGTCCACCAAGAACTTGCCGGGCTCCGTCAAGTGGTCGTAATTGATGTCGATTTGAGGTCCGGCAAAGATATTGCTGTTGCCCAGTCGGAAAAGGAACCAGGGGTTGATTTGCACGCCGCTGTACCGGTATTTGCTGGTACTGTCGCTTCGTACATAATCTTTATTGGTATTATAGCCGATGCCGTAAAAGTTTTCTTCCGTATTTTTATAGCTGAACTTTCCGAAGATACGGAAACGGTCGCCCTTAAAGAAGAGTTGCGGTTTGGAGAAGAGATTGATGCCACCGTTGAACATGAAGGCGATGGCCATGGGCACTACGGAGCGCAGCTGCGTGGTGTCGCTGGGGTTCATACGGAAGGTCATTAGGGCGCTTCCTCCCAGCACGGCACCGAAGTCGGGGGTGTAGCTGGGTCCGCCCAGAATATTGTAATGCAGATTCCGACGCGCTACCTTTTGCTTGCGTAGTTCTTTTTTGGTCAGTGCAGGAACGCTGTCGTTTGTGGCGGCCGCAGTCTGTTCCTGGGCATAAAAGGTGGTGGCGAACAGCACCAGTGCGATAATGCTTAGTATATATCTTTTCATGTCGTACGAAATGTGGGTGCAAAGGAAACTATTTTATCCCGAATAGTTTTCACTGTAATAGATAATAAATCTAAAGATGTCACTAAAATTATCAAAAAAGACATTACTTTTGTCTGCTTCACGAAGCAAGACATCAATAACTAAAAACACATAATCTGAATGAAGAAACGATTTTTATCTGTAATTGTTCTGAGTGCCGCACTGTTCTCTGTGCAGGCACAAGAGGGAAAAGGGGGTATCAGCCCCGAAATGCTTGGACAAATCAAGCAAAGTTATCAAGGCACGGCTGCCGACAAGGCGCTCCGCAATGCCATAGGCAATAATGACATCCGTAAACTGGCACTCAACCAGGAGAATATGCAGGGCATGGATACCCACTTCTCCATCAAGGTAGAATCCAAAGGCATCACCGACCAGAAGTCGTCTGGCCGCTGCTGGCTGTTTACGGGGCTGAATGTGATGCGTGCCAAGACTCTTGCCGAATACGGTTTCCAGTCTTTCGAGTTCTCCGAAGTCTATCCCTTCTTCTGGGACCAGTTGGAGAAGGCAAACCTCTTCTTGCAAGGCATCATCGACACCTCCAAGAGTCCCCTGACTGATAAGACCGTAGAATGGCTCTTCCAGCATCCGCTGAGCGATGGGGGTACCTTTACCGGTGTGGCCGACATTGTTTCCAAATACGGCCTTGTTCCCAAAGATGCCATGCCCGAAACAAACAGCAGTGAAAATACCTCCCGCATGGCCAACCTCATCTCTCTGAAGCTGAAAGAGTATGGTCTGCAACTGCGTGACATGGCTGCCGCCGGTGCCAAGCCCGAAGCTCTGGAGAAGGAGAAAACTACGATGCTCGGAACCATCTACCGCATGCTGGTGCTGAACCTCGGTGTACCTCCCACGGAGTTCGACTATGTCCGCCACGATGCCAAGGGTAATCCTGTGGAGACAGAGCATCACACTCCCATGTCTTTCCTTGAGAAATATGGAGACAAACAACTGCTGACCAACTACGTAATGCTGATGAACGACCCCAGTCGCGAGTATTACAAGTGCTATGAAATAGACTATGACCGCCACCGTTACGACGGCAAGAACTGGACTTATGTCAACCTGCCCGTAGAGGACATCAAAGAGATGGCCATTGCCTCCTTGAAGGACAGCACCATGATGTACTTCTCTTGCGATGTGGGCAAGTTCCTGAACTCCGAACGCGGTCTGCTCGATGTGAAAAACTATGACTACGAATCACTGATGGGCACCACCTTCGGGATGGACAAGAAGCAACGTATCCAGACTTTCTCCAGTGGCTCTTCCCACGCCATGACCTTGATGGCCGTTGACTTGAACAAAGACGGAAAGCCCGTAAAATGGATGGTAGAGAACAGTTGGGGAGCCGCTTCCGGTTATCAGGGACATCTCATCATGACCGACGAGTGGTTCAATGAATACATGTTCCGTCTGGTAGTGGAGACAAAGTATGTTCCCGCCAAAGTGATGGAACTGTTTAAACAAAAGCCCGTCTGCCTGCCGGCATGGGACCCGATGTTCGCTGAAGAAAAGTGATGATAAGGATTAGGGGTTAGGGATTAAGGATTAAGGATTAGTGGGCTGCACTATGATTCCGCAGGGTATTAATCCCTAATTCTTAACCCCTAATCCTTGTTCTCGTGTTCGTTAACGAAAGGGATTACGGAAATTTCTCCGTAATTCCTTTCTTTTTTACTCTTTATTCACGTTCTTTTTTGCTACTTTTGCGGCAAATTAATGAAACCATTATTTTAAATAAACGCATGGCAAATGTAATTAAGTTACGTAAAGGCCTTGACATCAACCTGAAAGGCGCTGCTGCCCAGGAACTTGTGTCTGTTAAGGAACCGGGATTCTATTCGCTGGTTCCCGATGACTATACAGGCATCACTCCGAAAGTGGTGGTCAAAGAGCAGGAATATGTGATGGCCGGGGGACCCTTGTTTATCGACAAGAATCATCCTGAATTGAAATTTGTTTCGCCCGTTAGCGGCGTAGTGACAAGCGTGGAGCGTGGTGCACGCCGCAAGGTGCTGAACATCGTCGTAGAGGCTGCCACTGAGCAAGACTATGAGGAATTCGGCAAGATGGACCCGTCCAAGATGAGCGGCCAGCAAGTAAAAGAAGCTCTTTTGCAAGCAGGTATGTTCGCTTTCATCCGCCAACGTCCGTACGACGTTATCGCTGATCCGACGGTAACTCCGAAAGCTATCTTCATTTCGGCTTTCGACAGCAATCCGCTGGCTCCCGATTTTGAATTCGCGCTGAAGGGAGAAGAAGCAAACTTCCAGACGGGACTCGACGCTTTGTCAAAGATGGCAAAGACGTATCTGGGTATTAGTGTAAAACAAAAGTCTGCTGCTCTTGTGCAGGCAAAGAACGTTACCGTAACAGCTTTCGACGGACCACATCCGGCAGGCAACGTGGGTGTACAGATTAACCACATCTCTCCGGTAGTGAAGGGTGAAACGGTCTGGACCATCAGTGCCGAAGCCGTACTCTTCATCGGACGTCTGATGAATACCGGTCGTGTGGACATGACCCGTACGGTGGCTGTAACGGGTTCCGAAGTGTTGAAACCCGCTTATTGCAAGCTGAAAGTCGGCGCTCTATTGACGAACGTTTTCAAAGGTAACGTGACTACCGACAAAGACCTCCGCTACATCAGCGGCAACGTGCTGACCGGTAAGAAAGTTTCTCCGAACGGCTTCCTCGGCTCTTTCGACAGCCAATTGACCGTTATTCCCGAAGGAGATGAAATCCATGAAATGTTGGGTTGGATTATGCCGCGTTTCAATCAGTTCAGCGTCAACCGCTCTTACTTCAGCTGGTTGATGGGCAAGAAGGAATATGTGATAGATGCCCGTATCAAGGGTGGTGAACGTCACATGATTATGTCCAACGAATACGACCGCGTATTTCCGATGGACATCTTCCCCGAATACTTGGTGAAAGCAATCATTGCAGGTGACATCGACCGTATGGAGGCTCTGGGCATCTACGAAGTAGCTCCCGAAGACTTCGCTCTCTGCGAATTCGTATGTTCTTCCAAAGTGGAAGTGCAGCGCATCGTACGTGCAGGGCTCGATATGCTTCGTGCCGAAATGGCATAATCGGGGCGTATGGCAAATCGTAAATTGTAAATCGTAAAATCGTAAATATATTAATGAAAGCGTTAAGAAATTATCTCGACAAGATAAAGCCGAACTTTGAGGAAGGCGGCAAATTCCACGCATTTCGTTCGGTGTTTGATGGCTTCGAAACATTCCTGTTCGTGCCCAATGCCACTTCGAAATCGGGAACGCATATTCACGACTCCATTGACAGCAAACGCATCATGTCGATGGTGGTCATTGCGTTAGTACCGGCGCTGCTGTTCGGTATGTATAACGTAGGTTACCAGCATTTCCACGCTACCGGTGCTGCCGGAGGCTTCTGGGAAATGTTCATCTACGGTTTTCTGGCTGTATTGCCAAAAATCATTGTATCTTATGTAGTAGGTCTCGGCATTGAGTTCGTAGTGGCTCAGTGGAAGAAGGAGGAGATTCAGGAAGGTTTCCTGGTTTCCGGTATCTTGATTCCGATGATTGTTCCGGTAGATTGCCCGCTGTGGATTCTGGCGGTGGCTACTGCATTCTCTGTAATTTTTGCTAAGGAAGTATTCGGTGGTACGGGTATGAACGTGTTCAACGTAGCTTTGATTACCCGTGCATTCTTATTCTTTGCTTATCCTACGAAGATGTCCGGTGATGCCGTTTGGGTATCGGGCGACAGTATCTTCGGTCTGGGACAGTCGGTAGATGGTCTGACGGTAGCTACTCCGTTGGGTGCAGCCGCTACCTCGGGCGCCGTTCCGGAGTTCTCCTGGGACATGGTGACCGGCCTTATTCCGGGTTCTATCGGTGAGACAAGCGTTATCGCCATCGCTCTGGGTGCCATTCTGCTGTTGTGGACGGGTATTGCAAGCTGGAAGACGATGTTCTCCGTATTCGTAGGCGGTGCCTTCATGGCATGGGTGTTCAATGCAATCGGTCCCGACACTCCGATGGCACAGATGCCTTGGTACGAACACCTCGTGCTGGGTGGTTTCTGCTTCGGTGCCGTGTTCATGGCTACCGACCCCGTTACATCGGCACGTACAGAGACCGGTAAGTATATCTTCGGATTCCTGATTGGTGCCATGGCTATCATTATCCGTGTGCTCAACCCCGGTTACCCCGAAGGTATGATGCTTGCCATCCTGCTGATGAATATCTTCGCTCCGCTGATTGACTACTGTGTGGTACAGGGTAATATCAGCCGCCGCGAGAAACGTGCAACCGCTAAGTCTAACAATTAAAATACCGGAAAAAGAAATGAATACCAATAGTAATAGTTATACTATCATTTATGCTTCGGTAATGGTTGTTATCGTTGCATTCCTGCTGGCATTCGTAAGTTCTTCCTTGCGCGAGACGCAGAACAAGAATGTGGAACTTGACACGAAGAAGCAGATTCTTGCTGCACTCAACATCAAGGACGTGAAGGATGCCGAAGCTGAATATAATAAATATGTAAAGGGCGATATGCTGATGAACGTTGACGGTACTCTGACAGAGAATACCGGTGCATTTGCTACCGCTTACGAGAAGGAAGCCAAAGAAAATAACCGTCTGCACGTATTCGTGGCAGAGGTTGACGGTGAGAAGAAATATGTATTTCCCGTTTACGGTGCCGGTCTTTGGGGCGCTATCTGGGGATATGTTGCGCTGAACAGCGACAAGGATACCGTTTATGGTGTTTACTTCTCTCATGCCAGTGAGACTCCGGGTCTGGGTGCCGAAATCGCCAGCACGCATTTCCAGGGGGAGTTCCCCGGAAAGAAAACGTTGGAGAACGGCGAGGTAGTCCTCGGTGTTGTGAAAAACGGTAAGGTAGAGAAACCTGACTATCAGGTGGACGGCATTTCCGGTGGTACCATCACTTCTGTAGGTGTGGATGCCATGTTGAAGGCTTGTCTGAGCAGCTACAAGAACTTTTTAACTAATAATAATGAGGAGGAATAAGAATATGGGACAATTGTTTTCAAAGAAGAATAAAGAAGTATTCTCTACTCCGCTGGGACTGAACAACCCCGTTACCGTGCAGGTATTGGGTATCTGTTCTGCTTTGGCTGTTACTGCCAAACTGGAGCCTGCCATTGTGATGGGTCTTTCAGTGACGGTGATTACAGCATTCTCCAATGTAGTGATTTCACTGCTGCGCAAGACGATACCCAACCGTATCCGTATCATCGTTCAGCTGGTGGTTGTTGCCGCGTTGGTAACTATTGTAAGTGAGATTCTGAAAGCTTTTGCTTACGATGTAAGTGTGCAGCTTTCTGTATATGTAGGTCTGATTATTACCAACTGTATCCTGATGGGACGCTTGGAAGCATTTGCCATGCAGAACGGTCCCTGGGAATCTTTCCTTGACGGTGTGGGTAATGGTTTGGGATATGCCAAGATTCTGGTAATCGTAGCCTTCTTCCGCGAGCTTCTGGGTTCGGGAACGCTGCTCGGTTTCAACATCTTGAACTATGAACCTCTGCAGAAGTTGGGCTATGTGAACAACGGCTTGATGCTGATGCCGCCAATGGCGTTGATTCTCTGCGCTTGCATCATCTGGTATCAGCGTGCACGTCACAAAGAATTGCAGGAAAAGCAGTAATAAATAAATGAAGAATGAAAAATGAAAGAATGAAAAATGGGCTGCTCTGCTGCAGTACAAGTTCTCATTGCTTTAATTCTTTAATTCTTTAATTCTTAATTTATCGAAGAGATATGGAACATTTAATAAGTTTATTCGTCCGCTCTATTTTTGTGGACAACATGATATTCGCGTTCTTCCTCGGTATGTGTTCTTACCTTGCCGTATCGAAGAATGTGAAGACTGCCGTAGGACTGGGTATCGCCGTAACTTTCGTGTTGGTGGTTACGCTTCCGGTCAACTATTTATTGCAGACCAAGGTGCTGGCTGCCAACGCAATCATTGAAGGCGTTGACCTCAGCTTCCTGAGCTTTATTCTTTTCATTGCTGTAATCGCAGCTATCGTTCAGTTGGTGGAAATGATTGTAGAGCGTTTCAGCCCTTCGCTGTATGCTTCACTGGGTATCTTCCTGCCGCTGATTGCTGTAAACTGTGCCATCATGGGTGCTTCCCTTTTCATGCAGCAGCGCATCACGCTGGGTGAGAGCGACCCGAAATTCATCGGTGGCATTGCTGATGCTGTCTCTTATGCGTTGGGCTCCGGTATCGGTTGGTTGCTGGCTATCGTAGGCTTGGCTGCCATCCGTGAGAAAATGGCCTATTCTGACGTTCCGGCTCCACTGAAAGGACTGGGCATCACGTTTATCACTGTAGGTCTGATGGCAATGGCATTTATGTGTTTCTCTGGTTTGAACATCTAAAAGAAAGGAATAAGACAATGGATATGAATATGATATTAGCAAGCATTGGAGTATTCCTCGTGGTTGTCATCCTGCTTGTTGTTATCCTGCTGGTTGCCAAGAATTTCTTGGTGCCTTCGGGTAATGTAAAACTGACTATCAATGGCGACAAGGAACTGGACGTAGCTTCCGGTTCTACATTGCTGAATACGCTGTCTGTAAACGGTGTGTTCCTTTCCTCCGCTTGCGGTGGTAAAGGTTCCTGCGGACAGTGCAAATGCCAGGTAATGGAAGGTGGGGGTGAAATCTTGCCTTCTGAGACTCCGCACTTCAGCCGTAAGCAAATACAAGATCACTGGCGTCTGGGTTGCCAGGTGAAAGTGAAAGGCGATATGGCCATCAAGGTTCCCGAAAGCGTACTGGGCGTAAAAGAGTGGGAGTGCGAGGTTATCTCCAACAAGAATGTGGCTACGTTCATCAAAGAGTTCATCGTTGCATTGCCCAAAGGCGAGCACATGGATTTCGTTCCGGGTTCTTATGCGCAGATTAAGATTCCTAAATATTCGATGGATTATGATAAGGACATTGACAAGAGCCTTATCGGTGATGAGTATCTGCCTGCATGGGAGAAATTCGGTCTGCTGGGCTTGAAGTGCCGCAATGACGAAGAAACCATCCGTGCCTATTCTATGGCCAACTATCCTGCCGAAGGCGACCGCATTATGCTGACGGTACGTATCGCCACGCCTCCGTTCAAGCCGAAAGACCAGGGCCCGGGCTTCATGGATGTAATGCCGGGTATCGCTTCTTCTTATATCTTTACCCTGAAACCGGGTGATAAGGTAACCATGAGTGGCCCTTACGGAGACTTCCATCCGATATTCGACTCCAAGAAGGAGATGATGTGGGTCGGTGGTGGTGCCGGTATGGCTCCGTTGCGTGCACAGATTATGCACATGACGAAGACACTGCACACTACAGACCGCGTGATGAATTACTTCTACGGTGCACGTGCATTGAATGAAGTGTTCTATCTGGAAGACTTCCTGCAGATTGAAAAGGATTTCCCCAACTTCAAGTTCCATCTTGCACTGGACCGTCCCGATCCGGCAGCCGATGCAGCGGGCGTGAAGTATACTCCGGGCTTCGTACACAACGTAATTTACGAGACTTACTTGAAAGACCACGAAGCTCCCGAAGACATCGAATACTACATGTGCGGTCCCGGTCCGATGTCGAAAGCTGTTGAGAAGATGCTCGACGACCTCGGTGTTCCGGCTCAGAACCTGATGTTCGATAACTTTGGCGGATAATCTTCCTTGTCCGTCTTGAGATAAAAAAAACTCCGGCTTGTCCTTCAGGGCTTTGCCGGAGTTTTTTGTTCGGGGCATTTCCTCTCTAATGAAAGAAAGTGGAGTGGATTCTTCGTCGCTTTTTCTTTATTCCTTGATATGAATCGGTGCATTTGCCAGAATGGCTGTTACTTCTCCGGTGGTAATTCCTGTTGACACAGACCTCGTATGAATGGTTCTTGGTGAAGGAGAATGCGGTCTTTCAGAGTTTTCATGTTGGATGTTTTATTGAATGTTATCGTTTTCCTCTTCTGTTTCTTCTTGAATGGTATCTTTGGGCAGCAATCTTGGAGAAATGCGTTTCTTGGGAGTGAGGCTCATGCCTTTCAGCATTTCGGCTTGGCGCACTACGCTGCCGTTACCGTCCGAGAGCTGGTTGAAGGCTTTGTCGTAATCCCTTTGCAGGCTGGCCAGCCGGTCGCCGATACCGAGGAAGGTGTCGGTAAAGCCTGCAATCTTTTCATATAAGATGGTGCCGCGCTTGATGATGGCCTGCACATTCTTTACCTGGTTCTCCTTCTTCCAAAGGTCGAGCGAGAGGCGCAGGGCGCTAATCAGGTTGGTGGGGCTCATTAGTACCACCTTTTTGTTGTAGGCATATTCCCAGAGGTGGGCATCGCTTTGGATGGCGAGGAGGTAGGCACCTTCGGTGGGGATGAACATCATAACGAAATCCGGTGATTGGGCGTCGTAATGCGAGTAGTCTTTATGGCTGAGCTCGTCGATGTGGGAGCGGACAGATTGCAGGTGTGCTTTCAGGAAGTGTGCCTGCTCCTCCTTGCTTTCGGCAGAGGTGTAGGCAGCATAGGCAGTCAGCGACACTTTGGAGTCGATAATCATTTCCCGTTCGTCGGGGTATTTCACGATGATGTCGGGCTGCATCTTCTGCCCGCTTTCCTCGTTGATGATGGCTTCGCCCCGTTCGTCTTTTAGAAACTCCTGGCGGAAGTAGTGTTCGCCTTCAATCAGTCCGGAGGCTTGCAACAAACGTTCCAGAATCATTTCGCCCCAGTTGCCTTGCATTTTGGAGTCTCCTTTCAGGGCACGGGTCAGGTTGTTGGCATCTTCGCTGAGGCGGTTGTTCAGTTCCACCAGTTCCTTGATGCGTTCACCCAGCGAGAAGCGTTCTTTGGCTTCGGTGCTGTATACTTGTTCCACCTTTTGGCGGAAGTCCTTCAGGTTATCGCCCAGCGGGCGGAGCAGATTGCCCAGGTGTTCGGTATTCAGCCTGGTAAAGTCTTCGGCTTTGCTCTGGAAGATACGGTTGGAGAGATTCTCGAACTCGGTGTTCATGCGCTTGTGCAACGCTTCGGCTTCTTCCTTCTGCAGCTTCAATAATTCTATTTCCTTCTTTGTCCCGCTGATTTCTGCCCTCAGTGCGGCAGACTTGCGGTCTGCCGCCAGATAGCCGACTACGGTTCCGATGATTATCCCTATAATCAGTAATACTATCTCCATAGGTGTTTTGAAGTGTCCGCCTTATTGTGTCAATATTTCGTTTCCGTCTTCAGTAATCAGGATTTGGCTTTCCCATTGGGCAGAAGGCAGTCCGTCGTCTGTGCAGACGGTCCATCCGTCGGCTTCGTCGATAAAGACTTCGTAGCTTCCCATGTTAATCATCGGTTCGATGGTGAACGTCATGCCCGGCACTATCAGCATGCCCGTACCACGTTTGCCGAAGTGTTCCACATCCGGTTCTTCGTGGAACTTGACGCCGCAGCCATGTCCGCAGAGGTCGCGTACCACGCTGTATCCGTTCTTTTCCGCATGCTCCTGGATGGCGGCGCCTACGTCACCGAGGCGTGCCCAGGGCTGTGCGGTCTGTATGCCTATGTCACGGCATTCTTTGGTGACCTGTACCAGTCTCTGCATGTCGGGGCTGACTTCGCCAATCATGAACATGCGTGATGCGTCGGCAAAGTAACCTTTGTAAATGGTGGATACATCGACATTTACAATATCACCGCTTTTCAGGAATTCCCTGGTGCTGGGAATGCCGTGGCACACTACATCGTTGATGCTGGTGCACACACTTTTGGGGAAGCCTTCGTACATGAAGGGGGCGGGGATGGCGTCGTGGTCTGTGGTGAAGCAATACACCATATGGTCAATTTCGGCTGTGGACATGCCTTCGCGAATGTTCTCGGAGAGATAATCCAGCAGGGCCGTGTTGATTTTGGCGCTTGCGCGGATACCGGCCAACTGCTCCTCGGTGCGGAGTGCGCTTCGCATCGGCAGTTTATATCCTTCTTTCTTATAATGTTGAATTTTGGCTTCTACTTCGTCGGAATAGTTTTTAGGAGTAAACCGGACTCCTTTCATGAACTTTTTCATTGTCTTTTCTTTTTTATGAGACTGCAAAAATACACAATAATGCAGGTGCTTGTACTATCAAGAGCCGAAAAAACATTCGTTTTCTTTATCCCGATACCAGCTTAGAGGGTATTCACCACTTTTATTTCGCTTCTTGAACTGTCTATCCTCCGTACTTGTATCTGGGTCTTTATGCGCTCTTTCAGTCCTTCCACGTGACTGATGATGCCTACCTTCTTGCCGCCCATCTGGTGCAGTTTTTCCAATGTGTCCATAACGGTGTTCAGGTAGTCGCTGCTCAGTGTGCCGAAACCTTCGTCGATGAACAGTGTGTCTACCGAGAGGCTCTGGCGGCTGAGGGAAGAAAGTCCGAGGGCAAGTGACAGAGATACTAGGAAGCTTTCGCCGCCCGATAAGGTGCATGCCGGACGTGCCGCACCTCCTTGATGGAAGTCGCGCAGCAGGATGGTGAGCGAACCGGCCTGGCATTCCAGTTCGTAGCGGTCGGTCAAGCGTTGCAGATAGAAATTGGCGCCTGCCAGCAGTTCTTTCAAGACGAAGCTCTGGGCTATGTTGCGGAAGTTCTTTCCCCGTTCGTCACCGAAGTGACGGCAGAGGCGGTCCCACTTCAGATACTCTTCGCGTAACCGGTCGGCACGTTCCTTTTCTTCCTTTATCCGGTCGATGTTACGGGTGTTTTCTTCCAGGCGTAACTTCTGCTGGCCGATGGATTGGTTGCCGACGGTTATCTTTTCTTCGAGATTCGCGATGAGTGCATCCAGGGTTTCGAGGTTCTCGTTTTCTTCTATTTCGGGCTTCCGGCTGATGTGCTCTTCCACTTGTCCGGTGGCCAGATGAAAGGCGGTCGATGCAGCTACTTCTTCCTCTTTAAGTGTCTGCAATGAGGCACGCAATGCTTCTATCCGGGAGCCGGACCAAGCGGATAGGACGGTGATACGCTCCTCGTCGAGAGTGGGGTTGGCGGCATAGAACCCGGTTAAATCCTTTTGCAGCCTTGCCATTTGTTCTGCGGTGGAGGATATGCTTTGTTTCAGTCCGCTTGCTTGTGTATTCAGATTATTCCAGGCAATCCCCAGGTCCTTGATTTCCATTTCCTGTGTTGCTGCAGGTGCGTTGCGCCAGTCGGGGAATGCGGCATCGATGCTTTCCTTGTTGATGTTTATCCCTTCCAGCTCTTTGTGGATAAGGGCAATGGCGGATTTCAGTTCTCTTTGTTTTTCCTGCGCCAGACGGTAGTTGCGCGTAGCTTGCGTCAGGCGGTCAATAAAGGAGAGGGGGGAGTTCTCCCATTCCGTGTTCCATCCTTCCCAGAGGATGTGGGGAGTGACGCGGTCCATGGTGGCACGTATGTTCTCCTTTTCGTTGGCGGTGAGCGACTCGTAATTGACGATGCTGTTTTTCAGCTCATTCAGCACTCTGTCGGCAGAGTTGAAGGCTTGGCGTGCAGCGTCCACATGTTTTTGGCATTCGTCCTTTTGCCGTTGCAGAGCTATGATTTGTGCGCTGAGCTTTTGAACTTCCGTGAGCTTTTCGTTCAGTTTGTCTGCTTCCAGCTTGTTCTCTTCCAGTAGCTTCTTCAGGGTTTCGCCGGTGGTTGTGGAGAGGCCGACGCCGTTGCATTGGGCGCATTTGGCCTGTGCGTCAGTGTGGGCAAGGTTGTAGCTCCGGAGCGCTCTTGCTGTGGACTGACGGGCATTCTCTGCCAGCGTTCCGTAGGTATTGGATTCTGTCCGGTTGTTGTTCAATGCCTGCTCGGTTTCCTTGTATTCTTTCTCTTTTGTTTCCAGGGAGGTGCGTATGGGAGCAAGGACAGACTGGAAATCTTCATCTTTGCAAAGCGATTTTATTTCTTGTCCGCACACGGGGCAAGTATCCCCGACGACAAGCCGGGAGCGTGTTTCCTTTGCCCACTCTTCTACGGCTTCCTTTTGCTTGTCGTAGAGGGTGCGGATGTCATCATAACTTGTTTTCTTGCTGTCGAATGCCGTTTGCAGGAGGACGTATTGCTTTTGGCACGCCTCCACTTTGGCGTTCAAAGCCTTTTCGTTTTCCTTCGCCTCGTTCAGTGTCCTTTCCGTTTCAGCCAGTAAAGACAAGGCGCTCAATGCTTGCAGCAGGTTCTCCCGTCCGGCATCGAGTTTGTTTTTCTTGTCTTGCAGGGCAGGGCGGTCCATGGTTTCAAGCTGCTTGTTCCGGAGGTTTATTTCGTTTTGCAATGTATGGTTCTCTTGTTCTTTCCGGGTGAGGGCAGCTTCCTTGTCGGTACGCTCCTTGACTTTTACGGGTTGTTGCGCGGCAAGTCTTTCAAGGTGCGCGTTGTAGGTGCCGATGCGTGTTTGGGCATCGAGTGCGGATTTTAGGCCGGTAATGATGGATTGGCTTTGCTCGAACATGGGCAGTAAGGGCGAATGCTCTTGCAAGTACTTCTCGGCACGATGCAGCTTGTCTTCTTGCTCTTTCAGGAAACCGCATAGCCACTTGCTTCCTCCGTCCAGCCGGGCAAAGGATGCTCTCAGTATCCCGGCTTGTGCATAGTTCTGTTGTTGTTGCTGTTGCTGCTGTTTCAAGGTAGAGAGCCAGTTGCGGGCATCGGCGGTGGCGTTCCATTCCTTAATCAGCAGTTCTTTCTGTTTGAATTCGTCCGATTGCAGTTGCGCTTGCTTCCCTTCCCACATCTTCTTTTGCTGTTCACGGGTGAGGAGGAGTTCGGAGTATTTTTTCAGCCAGTCCCTTTTTGCGAGGGCGGTGGTTTTCTGCTCATTGGCTTCCTTGACTCCGGCATTTTGCGTGGCTATGGCTTCCTTGATTGTGGAGACTTCTTCTTCTGCCAGGATGTGGATGCCTTCCAGCTTCCGGTTCTGGTTTTCGTATTCCGTCCGTCTTTCCTTGGTGGCGGCATATATTTCGGCACCTATTTCGGAGTAGATACTTGTACCGGTCAGCTTTTCCAGAATATCCGATTTTTCGCTTTCCTTGCTTTGCAGGAACTTGGTGAAGTCGCCTTGCGCCAGCATGGTGGTGCGGCAGAATTGTTCGAAGGTCAACCCCACTGCAGCTTGTATTTCTGCCTTTATCTCATTCTTTTTGTTGAGCTGTGCGCCGCTTTTCTTGTTTTCCAGTGTCCAGCGCACATCTTGCACGGCTCCTGAAATCTTGCGGTGTGCCCGTGCCACGTACCATCGGGCGGTGTAGGGCGTTTCGTTCGAGCCGGTAAACTCCAGCTCCGTCCATGCTTCACTGGTGTTACGGCGCATCAGTTGCCTGCTGTCGTTGATGGCAACATCTTCCTTTTTGGCAGAGAAAGTCTGGCTCAGGTCTTTGTATTTTTCGTTCTCGGCATGGTCCATGCGGGGCGTTTCGTTGTAGAGTGCCAGGCAGATGGCGTCGAGAATGGTTGTCTTCCCTGCACCCGTCTCACCGCAGATAAGGAAAAGGGATTCCTCGCTTAGCGGTCCGTTCTCAAAGTCGATGACGGCATCTTCTATGGAGGCAAGGTTCTTTATGGTGAGTTTCTGGAGTTTCATGTTCCGGACAAATGATTAGGAGTTGTTCTTGCTTTTCACTTTTTGCATGACAGTCTCCATCAGCTGGCAAAGTTCTGGGTCCATCTCTTCTCCTTCGGTTTCGCGGTAGTAGAGTCTGGCTATTTCCAGGGGAGACATTTCCTGCATCTCTTGGATGGAGATAGGCTTGCTCTCGTCAGTGTCGGCCTGCCGCTCTCGGGTAGTCTTGATGTAGCAATATTTGCATGCCTTGCCTTTGGCGGCGTTCGAGGCTTTTTCGTTGCAGTCGGGGGGCAGGTAGCCTTTTGTCAGCACATTCAGACGGAGGTATGCAGGTTTCTCTTCCGGATATTCTTCCAGCAGTTTCAAGGCGTCTTCGAAAGGTGTCGGGTCATGGGGAAGTGTGACGAGCGGAATCGGATTTTCAATTTCCCTTGTACTGATTTGTGGCTCTGCCCCTTTCTCCAACTCGATGATGGAGACGGAGTGCGGATAGGTTTCGTCGAAGCTGACGGGGAGGGGAGTGCCGCAATAGCGTGCGTGGTGATGACTGCCTTTGATGTCCTGAGGGCAATGGATGTGTCCGAGTGCCAGGTAGTCGTACCCTTCTCCCATAGCGCTGAGGGGAACATACTCTATTCCGCCGATACTCTCATCGTGCCCGCTACGGTCGCTGCCTTCAATGGAGAGATGGGCCATGAGGACGACGGGAAGCTGTGCCGTATTCCGTTTCTTCACTTCGTCCAGCAGTGCTTGGAAGAAGCGTGCCTGCCGTTGGTCGCGCGGTGTTTCAGTGTCCAGCAGGGGGAAGTTTTGCGGATAGACGTGGGGCACGGCAATGACGTAGCCTTTTGTCTTTTTTTCATTGTTTATCTCGATGATGTGCTTGTCCAAATTCACTTCCTCGGCTGTACGTTCGATGTTTCCCACAACGTTCAAGCCGAAGTGCTGCCAGAGGTTGCTGTCTATCTCCAATTTGGAGCTGCTGTCGTGGTTTCCGGCGGTGACTACGATGGTCATTTCGGGGCAGGCTTGGTGAATGTTCAGCATGGCGTCGGTGTACATCTTCTGCGTGGCGGCAGCGGGAGAGGAGTAGTGGTAGATATCTCCGCTTACCACCATGGCGTCGGGCTGCTCTTCGGTTACTATGCGGGTGAGTTGCCGTAGGAAGGCCTGCTGTTCGACGGTGCGGTCGTAGTTGTAGAGGGTGTGTCCCAGGTGCCAGTCGCTGGTATGTAGTATCTTCATTGTTTTTGTTACTTCAATGGATGTGGGTTATGGTTTCCTTAGAATATAAATCTTGTGTGTTCCTCGTCCTTTGTAGTCGATGCCCGATTCGGGATTGGCTATCCATTCGCGCAACTCGCGGGAGGCGGCGGACTTCAATAAGCCGGTCAGTTGGCAATAGTCGGCTTGGGTCATGAAGCTGTTCTTTTCCAGGTATTTTTTTGCCCGTTCCAGCCGTTCCTGCGGAGAAAACACTTGTGAGGAGCGTTGGAATTTGTCGGTGGAACGTTTCAGGTGGCAATGGCGAGCGGTACGGTACAGTAGTTCTTTGTCCACCTTGAAATGTATGTCCTTCAGGCAGATGCTGACGGCGTTTCGCTTGGTGTCTCCTTCTTCGCCCGTCTCCCGTTCACGGTCTTGCCGCAGACCGAGGGCAGGGGTGAATACTCCTAAGTTGTCAATCTTCACGGAGTAACCTTGCCCCATTTGGTAGGCTATTTCGTCGGTGATGGCTTGCATCAGTCCGATGATGTCTCCTCGTGTGAAGGATGAGGCGTATGCTATCTTTTCGGTGATGGTTTCCAAGTTCACCTGCCCGTATAGTTTCATTCGTGGGTAGAGGATGCGTTTGCCGTCTTCTCCCGGCAGGTTCAGTTCCTGCATGTTGTATTCTGCCATGATGGTAGCGTTGTTATGAGGTTCGTTTGTTTATTGGGGCTTACAGAGTTTGTCCCAAGGTTGCGGATGTGTATGCCAAGGTTGGGGATTTCTATCCCAAGGCTTGGGATAGAAATCCCCAAGGGCGAAGGTAATTCTTTATCTCTATACTTGCAAACTTTACTATTAGTAGTTAGGAAGTTTTTTATTGGTAGTCGGGAAGTTTTTTGTTATAGGTTTGAGAGAGGAATTGAAAAAAACGTTATCTTTGTTACATAAGAGAAGTGCATGAATGATGAACAAAACTAAAATTAAGCGATATATGAAATATTATCCGGACTTATTATTGTTGTTTACCTTATTGTCCGTTACCACAATGATTAAAGCACAAATATCGATAAGACCTTATAGCGAATGGGAAGCAACCCAGTTTGTTGCAGTGAACGGACATCAGCCCGAAGACTATGTAACGCCAGATAATAATTGGGAAATACTATACAATTTACGGACTCCACGTACTCAAGCCGAACTTCGTGAAATGGGTATTAAATGCTCTGATAGCCAATTATTGTTATTGGAAGTAGGTGGACTTGTCAGTAAAACAAAAGGAAAATGGAAAGCTACTATACCCATTCTCGACAAAGAACAGACCAATTCTCTAAGAAGCTTAAGTAAGGAGATTGCTGAATCCATGTATGTCAAAACAAAGGCAGACTTTATATCATTGGCACAAAATATCAGTGAAATGGGATTCAAGAACAATGTACTCTCACTTGTTTTTTCATACCTTCTGGATGGAAAAATGTGGACAAAGTTAGTCTTGTTTGAGGATGTTGACAATTATACAAGCTGGAGTGGCTGTTACTGGGTATTATACGAATCAAGAAATGGCTTTGCATGCGGTACGAATGGTTTCGGAGAACAGAATTTGATTTTGACTTACATCAATAGCGGCATTGCTCCTGACAACGACATTATGGACCATTGTGCTGATGAAATAGCACAGTTCGGAAAAGTAACAGATGCCAAACTCGTTTCTCAGTTAAAACCTTATGGGCTGGTAGATGATAATGGAGATGTATTATTTCCTATTATAAAGAAACGGCAAGACCGCTTTCATCAAATAACTGAAAAATTGGTAAACTCTATCAGTGCGGAACTAAAGAATAATTGTGGCTCCTTAGCAAGCCAATATGGTATTGACAATGAAAAAGTGGCAATGGTGATGCTGTACCATGAAGTCATGTGGGATTTGGTAGATAATCTGATTCAAGATAGGATAATCTTCACTCCAGCTATTTTCAAAGATGAAGAATCGAATAAAGAACGATTGAATGAAGTCGTTTTCTTCATAGAAGGAGGATTAATGCAATAATAATTCGATAGAGAAAAGGACATTTGACTTTGAAGAGTTTTCTGTAAATGTATTTCAAGTGCATAGAAAATAGCCAATTAAAAATAAAGAATTATGTACGAATGGGCCAATGAAATGAACTGTGCCGTAACTGTATGCGACACAAAGGGAATCATCCTATATATGAACGAGAAAGCATGCCGTACGTTTGCCAAACACGGTGACCTGATAGGCAAGAATCTCTTTGATTGCCACAACCCGCAATCGCAAGCCAAGATACGCGAACTGCTGGAGACGGGGGGAGTGAATGCCTACACAATTGAGAAGAACGGTGTCAAGAAAATGATTTATCAGACGGCATGGAAGCAGGACGGAGTGGTCGGTGGCCTGGTGGAGATTTCGATGGAAATACCCGGAGAGATGCCACACTATATGAGAAAATAACAAAATGATATATGATATGAAAACACTTTCTAATTCAGAACTGACAATTAAAGTTTCACCGCATGGAGCCGAGTTATGCAGTATCTTGCATGATGGAAAAGAATATCTTTGGCAGGCAGACCCTGCTTTCTGGAAACGGCATTCTCCGGTGCTTTTTCCCATTGTAGGCAGCGTTTGGGAGAATGAATACCGCCACGAAGGCGTTTCCTATGCATTGACGCAACACGGTTTTGCCCGCGATATGGATTTTGAATTGATGCTTGAACTGGAAGATGAAGTGCGTTATCGACTGGTTGACAGTGAGGAAACACGCAAGAAATATCCTTTCCCGTTTTGCCTTGAGATAGGCTATCGGATAGAGGGAAAGAAGATTGAAGTGCTTTGGAAAGTCATCAATACCGGAACACGCGAAATGCACTTCCAGATAGGGGCCCATCCGGCTTTCTATTACCCGGACTATGATGCGGAGACAACGGACCGTGGATATTTCGGCTTTGATAAGACGGAAGGTTTGTACTATATCCTTATCTCCGAGAAAGGATGTGCCGCTCCGGATAAGGAATATTTACTTGAGTTGACAGGTGGCCTGCTGCCTTTGAACATCCACTCCTTTGATAAAGATGCCCTGATTCTGGAAAACAGTCAAGTGAAAGAAGTTACATTATATAATAAGGAGAAGAAGCCCTATCTCAGTCTGTATTTCGACACTCCGGTGGTGGGGCTGTGGTCGCCTCCGGCCAAGAATGCTCCGTTTGTCTGCATCGAGCCGTGGTACGGGCGTTGTGACAGTGCCCATTATAAAGGTGAATATAAGAATAAGGACTGGATGCAGCACTTGATACCGGGAGAAGTCTTTAATGGTGGGTATACAATTGATATAAGATAAAAAATGAAGAAGGATACTGAAAATAATTCGGTATCCTTTTTATTTGGAGAATGCAATGTCACTATCTTTGCGCCCGGTAAAAAATATAGGTTGTTTTTTTAAGGTATGAAGAAGAGTCTTATTGCATTGGCATTCGGTACATTGGGGCTGGGGATTGCCGAATTTACGATGATGGGTATCTTGCCCTATGTGGCTACTGATTTGGGAATCAGCATTCCCGTGGCCGGTCATTTCATTTCTGCGTATGCGTTGGGTGTCTGTTTTGGTGCACCCATGCTGCTCCTGGCCCGCAAACGTCCGTTGAAGCAGATTCTGCTGGTCTTGATGACATTAATGATTGTGGGTAATATTTGTGCGTCTATGGCACCCAATTATTGGGTCTTGCTGTTGGGACGTTTTGTTTCCGGACTTCCTCATGGCGCTTATTTTGGGGTGGCTTCCATTGTTGCGGGAAAATTGGCTGATAAGGGGAAAAGCTCGGAGGCGGTTTCAATTATGATAGCGGGAATGACTGTGGCCAATCTGTTTGGGGTGCCGTTGGGTACTTCGTTGAGCCATACACTGTCTTGGCGTGCCACGTTTCTGCTGGTAGGTGCCTGGGGATTGATAACATTGTACTACATTTGGCGTTGGGTACCGCAGGTCGAAGGACTGAAAGACACGGGATTTAAAGGACAGTTCCGTTTTTTGAAGAAGCCGGCGCCGTGGCTCATATTGGGAGCTACGGCTTTGGGCAACGGTGGCGTATTCTGCTGGTATAGCTACATCACCCCGTTGCTGACCGAGGTTTCCGGTTTTAGTGCGGAAAGCATTACAGCGCTGATGGTACTGGCAGGATTCGGAATGGTTGTCGGCAATCTGGTCAGTGGGCGCATGTCCGACCGGTACACTCCGGGGAAGGTCGGTACGGTGGTGCAAGGGATGATATGTGTTATTTTATTATTGATATTTTTACTCTCGCCCCATCCGTGGTGTTCGGCAATATTGATGACACTCTGTACGGCAGGTTTGTTTGCCGTCTCCAGTCCGGAGCAGGTGTTGATGATTCGTGTGGCCCCTGGAGGAGAAATGTTGGGAGGCGCTTGTGTGCAGATGGCCTTCAATTTGGGGAATGCTATCGGAGCCTATATCGGAGGTCTTGCCTTGAGTGGAGGATACCGTTATCCCGCATTGGCAGGCGTACCGTTTGCACTGATGGGATTTATTTTATTCCTTGTCTTCTACAAGAAATTCCAGGCTAAGTATTAAGTGTTTCATTTTTTTTGTGTATGTTTGTCCACAAGTATTAACTAAACTCGATAACTTATGAAGACTTTGAATTATGTGAAGATATTGCTGTTGTGTGTATTTACGATTGGGCTGGCGTCTTGTGGGGATGATGTATATTATACCATGCAGAATAGCGACGACAAATTGTGTGGGAAGACGTGGATAGAAGAATATCAGACGGAAAACAAAGATGGAGTTGAAGTGTTATGCAGTCATCAGCTGAAGTTTGCCAAGGCTGATAATTCTGGACAGGAAATCTGGGAGTATTATCGCGGAGGCGAGTCCCGTCCCTATGAAACGACTTCACGTACTTTTACTTGGAAATGGATGGATAAGTCTATGGAGGGGTTGACTCTGAATTATGGTGCCGGTGAAATCAAGTACTTTGATAATGTATGGGTGCGCGAACATTATTTATCCGGTAAACTGGATGGAGTGGTTGTTATGATGGTAGATGCTAATTATAAATAAAGTATGGCTTATGAATAATATGTTGAAATACACAAAAATGTTATTGTTGTTTGTCCTTGTATTAGGATTGACATCATGTGATAGTGAGGAAGAAACGGAATATAATCTGCCCGGTGAATGGTATACATCTGAAGAAATAGATTTCGGGGCATATACTTGGGGTAGGGGGACGATTATGACCTTTAACGCGCGCAACCAAGGTACTATTGGTTCATATGGCGACCCGAATTATTTGCTTTTCAGATGGAATTGGGTTAGTGGGGCTTACAATCTGATGGAATTGGAATTCTATGATGATGGCAGCATGGCTTACATTGAAGGAGCCATGGCTGATTCTTATTCTTTCAGTGGTACTTGGTATAATAGCTGGAGGGAATATCAAGATAATATTCACGGACAGCCTTTTCGTATGCGTCGGCAATGACGACATGCTTATCAATAAAAAACGGAGCAAATCAATTGCTCCGTTTTTTATTGTATGTCAGCTTTTTACTTATTCTTCAAAACCAATTTCTTGAACTCTCCCGGATAAGGTGTTTCAAACCGCATCAGCTCTCCCGTGACGGGATGATAGAAACAGAGTTTGAAAGCATGCAGGGCCAAGCGTCCGATAGGATTTACGTCTTCCAGTCCATAGCGTCCGTCGCCGATAATGGGATGCCCCAAATCCTGCATGTGTACACGTATCTGGTTTTTTCGTCCCGTTTCCAGGTTCAGTTCAACGAGAGAGTATCCATTGGCTCGTTTGATGGTACGGTAATGCGTAATGGATTCTTGTCCCCCGTCATCTGTCGGGCTGGAGTATACATACAGCTTACGGTCTGTCAACCAAGAAACCACGGTTCCTGCATCTTTTTCCATCTCGCCGACCACTACGGCTACGTATCGCCGGTCTGTTACAATGCCATGCCAGTTATCGCGTAGTGTACGTTGGGTCTTCTCGTCTTTGGCAAACATCATCAAGCCGGAGGTGTCACGGTCCAGGCGGTGCACGATGTGTACACGGTGCTGCTTGCCCGAGCGTTGCACGTATTCATTCAAGATGGTATAGGCGGTACGTTCCTTTTGCCGGTCAGTGTTGACGGACAGCAAACCCTGCATCTTCTCTATCACGATGATATAGGCATCCTCGTATACAATCTTCATCAGTTTATGGTTGAACTCTTTACGTCCCTTCTCACGGCTGATTTGTACTTTCATACCCGGTTTCAGGGGAAAATTGTATTGTGTAGTGATAACGCTGTCCACATATATAATGCGTTTGCTCAGCAATGATTTCAGCTTGGTGCGGCTGGCGTCCGGCATTTTAGCTGCCAGAAACTCCATGAGCTCCATCGGTTCCTTCACCATGTAGTCCGTATATTGTGTGCGGGCTCTTGCTGTAATTTTTTCTTTTGCCACGACTGGTTTTAATTTACGATTAGACAATTTACAATTTACGATTGAAAACTACTTGGACTTTCAATCTTTTAATTCCAATAATACTACGTTTTCCACATGGTGGGTGTGCGGGAACATGTCTACCGGTTGAACGGCCTTCACTTTATATTTCGCATCGAGCAGTTGCAGGTCGCGCGCCTGCGTAGCCGGATTACAGCTGACGTATACGATGCGTTTGGGTTCGGCAAACAGAATGACATCCACTACATCCTGGTGCATTCCGGCACGGGGAGGGTCGGTGATGATGACATCGGGACGGCCGTATTGGTTGATGAAGTCTTGTGTCAGCATGTCTTTCATATCTCCGGCAAAGAACAATGTATTTTTAATTCCGTTAATCTCGGCATTGACCTTGGCGTCTTCAATGGCTTCGGGCACATATTCTATGCCGATTACCTGGCGTGCGTGCTTGGATACGAAATTGGCAATGGTACCCGTGCCGGTATAAAGGTCATAAACAAGCTCGTTACCGGTCAGTCCGGCAAAGTTGCGCGCTACTTTGTAGAGGTTGTAGGCTTGTTCGGAGTTGGTCTGATAGAAAGATTTGGGACCTACCTTGAAGCGCAGTCCCTCCATTTCCTCGAAGATGTGGTCTTTTCCCTTGAAGGTGTGTACCTCGAGGTCGGTGATGGTATCGTTGCACTTATTATTAATAATGTATAGCAGGGAAGTGATTTCGGGGAATGTATCTGCTATGTATTGCAGCATTTGCTTGAACAGAGCCATTTCCTCCTCTTTCTCTATCTTGCAGATGAGGATTACCATCAGTTCGCCGGTGGTAGAGGTACGCACAATCATATTGCGTAGCATTCCTTCATGCGTACGCAGGTTGATGAAGGAATAGTTGTGCTGGTAGGCATAGTCGCGTACCGCATTGCGGATGCAGTTGGATATATCGTCCTGCAACCAGCACTTTTCTATGGCAAGCACTTTATCGAAAGCATTGGGAATATGGAAGCCTACGGCATTCATCTGTTCGTACACTACATTCTGCTGAACCTCTTCTGTCGTCAGCCAACGTTTGTTGGAAAAAGTGTACTCCAGTTTATTCCGGTAGAACTGAGCTTTTTCTGAACCTAATATCGGAGAGATTTCCGGCAATTCGATTTTGCCGATGCGGGTGAGGTTGTCCGTTACTTGTTTTTGCTTATACTTGATTTGCTCGGAATAGGGGAGAACCTGCCATTTACAACCGCCGCATACACCATAATGTTGGCAGAATGGAACTGCCCGTACTGCCGAATATTCATGGAATTTCACAGCCTCGGCTTCAGCATAATGATGCTTTTTTCTCTTAATTTGCAGGTCAACTACATCGCCGGGGACGACATATGGTACGAAAATCACCAAATCATTGACTTTTGCGATGGCTTTTCCTTCGGCAGCCACATCCGTAATTGTCACCTTCTCCAGTAGGGGAAGTTCTTTTCTCTTTCTTGCCACTTTTACACCAATCTAATAAATTCTTCGGCAAAAATAGACATTTTTTCGGGATTTCTCTCTATGAAATGAAATATTAAAGATTGCAATGTCGAAATTGCATTTTAGCATAAAGTTTTTTCTGAAAAAGTTTTCTAGTCTGCGAAATATACTTAGATTTGCGAACAGAAAAGAGAAATCACTATCAAAAACTTTAAATTTATATTATGGACAAAAAAAGAGTTTATACCTTTGGTAACGGCCAGGCAGAAGGAAAGGCCGATATGAGAAACCTTTTGGGTGGGAAAGGTGCTAACCTTGCAGAAATGAACCTTATAGGGGTTCCGGTTCCTCCGGGCTTTACAATAACGACAGAAGTTTGTACGGAATATTATGAAATGGGGCAGGATAAAGTCGTTGCTCTGTTGAAGAACGAAGTTGAACAGGCCATTGCCCATGTGGAGACGCTGATGCGTTCCAAATTCGGTGATGTGGAGAATCCGTTGCTGGTTTCCGTTCGTTCGGGTGCACGCGCTTCCATGCCGGGCATGATGGACACTATCCTGAATCTTGGCTTGAATGACGAAGTGGTGGAAGGCCTGACGCGTAAGACGGGCAATGCACGCTTTGCATGGGACTCTTACCGTCGTTTCGTGCAGATGTATGGCGACGTGGTGCTGGGTATGAAGCCGGTGAACAAGGAAGATGTAGACCCGTTCGAGGCTATTATAGAAGATGTGAAACATGCTAAAGGCGTGAAGCTGGATAACGAGCTTGAGGTGGAAGACCTTAAGGAACTCGTGAAGAAGTTCAAGGCTGCGGTGAAAGAACAAACCGGAAAAGACTTCCCGACTTGTGCCTACGAGCAGTTGTGGGGTGCCGTTTGTGCCGTATTCAACTCCTGGATGAACGAACGCGCCATCTTGTATCGTAAGATGGAGGGAATTCCTGACGAATGGGGTACTGCCGTAAGCGTTCAGGCTATGGTATTCGGTAATATGGGCGAGAGCTCTGCTACGGGTGTTTGCTTCAGCCGCGATGCTGCTACCGGTGAAGACCTTTTCAACGGTGAGTATTTGATTAATGCACAAGGCGAAGACGTGGTTGCCGGTATCCGTACTCCGCAACAGATTACAAAAATCGGTTCTCAACGTTGGGCTGAATTGGCCGGTGTAAGCGAAGAAGAACGTGCCAGCAAGTATCCTTCCATGGAGGAGGCTATGCCGGAAATCTATAAAGAATTGGATGCTTTGCAGACGAAGCTCGAAAACCACTACCGTGATATGCAGGATATGGAGTTTACCGTACAAGAGGGTAAACTCTGGTTTCTCCAGACCCGTAATGGTAAGCGTACCGGTGCCGCTATGGTGAAGATTGCCGTAGATTTGCTGCATCAAGGTATGATTGACGAAAAAACCGCATTGATGCGTTGCGAGCCCAATAAGTTGGACGAATTGCTCCACCCGGTATTTGACAAGACAGCGCTGAAGCAAGCCAAGGTATTGACCCGTGGTCTTCCCGCTTCTCCGGGTGCCGCTACGGGACAAATCGTATTCTTTGCCGATGATGCTGCCGAATGGCATGCTGCCGGCAAGCGTGTGGTGATGGTACGTATCGAGACTTCTCCGGAAGATTTGGCAGGTATGGCAGTTGCCGAAGGTATCCTGACTGCCCGCGGTGGTATGACTTCGCATGCGGCAGTGGTTGCCCGTGGTATGGGTAAGTGCTGTGTGTCCGGTGCAGGTGCCTTGAACATCGACTACAAGGCGCGTACAGTGGAAGTGGATGGTGTACTGTTGAAAGAAGGTGACTATATCTCCTTGAACGGAAGCACCGGTGAAGTATATAAAGACAAGGTGGAGACAAAAGCGGCTGAGCTGTCCGGTGACTTTGCGGAACTGATGGATTTGGCAGACAAATATACGAAGCTGCAGGTTCGTACCAATGCGGATACTCCTCATGATGCCGCAGTAGCACGTAATTTTGGCGCTGTGGGTATCGGTCTTTGCCGTACGGAACACATGTTCTTTGAAGGCGAGAAGATTAAAGCCATGCGCGAGATGATTCTGGCAGAAAATGCAGAAGGGCGCCGCAAGGCTTTGGCTAAGATTCTTCCCTACCAGCAAGCTGACTTCAAGGGAATTTTCAAAGCAATGGAAGGCTGTCCGGTGACGGTGCGTCTGCTTGATCCTCCTTTGCATGAGTTTGTTCCCCATGACCTGAAGGGACAGCAGGAAATGGCAGATACGATGGGCGTGAGCCTCCAGTATATCCAGCAACGTGTTGAGGCACTTTGTGAGCATAATCCGATGTTGGGTCATCGTGGTTGCCGTTTGGGAAATACATATCCTGAAATTACACAGATGCAGACGCGTGCCATCCTGGGTGCTGCTTTGGAATTGAAGAAGGAAGGTGTTGAAACCCATCCTGAAATCATGGTGCCTCTGACCGGTATCTTGTATGAGTTCAAGCAGCAGGAAGAAGTGATTCGTGCTGAGGCTGCCCAGCTGTTTGAAGAAGTGGGTGACAGCATCGACTTCAAGGTAGGTACAATGATTGAGATTCCGCGTGCCGCCTTGACTGCCGACCGCATTGCTTCCTCTGCCGAGTTCTTCTCATTCGGTACGAACGACTTGACTCAGATGACATTTGGTTATTCACGCGACGATATCGCTTCCTTCCTCCCGATTTATCTGGAGAAGAAGATTCTGAAAGTAGACCCGTTCCAGGTACTCGACCAGAATGGTGTAGGACAGTTGGTGCGCATGGCTACTGAAAAGGGACGTGCTATCCGTCCGGATTTGAAGTGCGGTATCTGCGGCGAACATGGCGGTGAGCCTTCTTCTGTGAAGTTCTGCCACAAAGTTGGCTTGAATTATGTCAGCTGTTCTCCGTTCCGTGTGCCTATTGCACGTCTGGCTGCGGCGCAGGCTGCAATAGAGGAATAACACTCTAATATAAACATTCTTAATATCAGGCTGTAATTCACTGCTTTAGCGGTAATTACAGCCTGATTTGCGCTTGGGCGGTTCGTACATTTGACCGCAAAAAATGAGCCAAATGAACGTATTTGCTTACACTATGCTTACACCAAATTACCCGTTGCTTACACCTGCTTACACCAAGGAAAAAGCCTATTGCAGCAGTAAAATTAAAATTCAAAAAGTATGACAACATTAAAAGCAATGGTGAGAAAGCCGAGAACAGACGGTCTTTACTCAGTGTACATCCGAATCGTACACAACCGCAAGCCCGGTTACATCAAGACAGATAAAATTGTCGATGCGAACCATGTATCTAATGGTGAAATTACAGACCCGGTAGTGAATGAATTCTGTGCCATGATCATCAGGCAATACAGTGACCGACTGAACAGAGTTGATGCTTCTCTTTGGAGCGTCAGCGAAGTCATAGATTATTTGCTAAAGGCAGATGAAGAACTCTGCTTTAGCGAATATGCTCAATTTTTCATCAGAAAGATTGAATCAGAGGGGCGAGACCGTACCGCAAAGAACTACAAACTTGCCGTCTGCCATCTTGAACGCTATCTGGGAACAACCCAAATCATGTTTGGGCATATGTCATCCACTGTATTGAAAAAGTGGATTGAGTCTCTTGCCTTGACCAACAGAGCCAAAGAAATGTATCCTACTTGCATCCGGCAAATCTTTAACAGTGCGATAACGGAGTACAACGACGAAGAGCGTGACATAGTGCGTATCAAGTTCAATCCTTGGCATAAGATTAAAATTCCCAAGGCAGACACAACATTAAAGCGGGCCATCAGTGCAGAGGCTTGTCGTGAGTTCTTCAATCGACCGCTCCCTGTAAGCAAAATGATTTCATCCCTGCCGGAATTGGGAAGAGACGTAGCACTCCTTTCTATTTGTTTAGGTGGAATGAATTCCGTTGACCTGTATGAGCTTAAAAAGACAAATTACCGCAATGGTATCATTAGCTATAAGAGAGCAAAGGTTCGGAACAGTCGCAGAGACGAGGGATATATGGAAATGAGGGTTGAGCCTTTTATCCAATCCACCTTTGACAAGTATCTTTCTACTGATGAAAATGAAGAATACCTGTTTAACTTTCATAGCAGATACAGCAATTCGGACAGCTTCAATGCCAATGTAAATATCGGTATTCGGAAGATATGTAAAGATATGGGTATGACAAAAGATGATTGCTATCGTTTTTATACCTTCAGGCATACATGGGCCACCATTGCACAAAACGATTGTCATGCCAATCTCTATGAAGTCGCATTTGGCATGAATCACAGTCATGGGTTTAAGGTCACAAGAGGTTATGTGAAATTAGATTTCACTCCAGCATGGGAACTCAATGCAAAGATTATTGATTTCATTTTCTTTAGTGACGAGAAAAGTAAGCAAGGTAAGGCTCTTGACCTTGAAGAATCCAAAGATGCTCTGTTCCGTATATCTCCCAAGAGAATGATTTACGGGCGTGCCTATTTCAAAGGTAAAATAGTTGGCGAGCTGACCGACATCGGCTTTAGCAATGTAGATGAAGTAATAGACCGCCTTGCCAAACAACTGCCCAAGGACATCCCTACCGGCTGTAACGTCCAGTTCCGTTTAGTAAACTGCGACACACAGAAAGAAGCGGTCTATGAAAGAAGCAAAGGCAAAGGGTTTTAGCCTATTGGACAGAGAAACACCTCATTAACGGAGAGGGAAAATTTAACACATCTTCCACCAAGCCGTATTCTTCATTTCTTGAAGGGTACGGCTTTTATCGTCCCTCTTCCCTATGGTTGGGTGGTGCCACATTCGCAATGGCAAGAGCGAAAGCCAGCACCAATCCTTTCCACAAAAGAGCAAAGAAAGACTTGACCAACCACCAAGCCAGCGCAAACAGCTTCTTGACAAGCCATATCGCAAACCTACACAGATACGCGGCAATCAAAATGACCGGTAACAGGTATATTATCAATAACAATTCAAATAACATGATACTCAATTTTAGTGTGTACTAACTTCTATTCTTACAGGTGTTTTAATACATAAATGTAGTAAAAATCAGCGATATACGGAAATATACCGACTATTATTTTCGGAGAAATTTGACATTTTTATCTTGTTTTCCGGCTTCTGTTATTCCTGATTTTTCGATGATAATACCTCCAAACATCCGGCACTAACATCCCACCATTGATACGTATTCGGTTTATTGGCTTCTCTGTATTTTTGATGTGGATGACATCGGATATACCGATACTCATTTCCCTCTTAGTCAGAATAACTTGTGTCCAAAGTTGCAGGGTATCGTTATATCGAGAGCGATATATTATCCACTCCCATATCTTGTGAAACTAAAGTTTCTCGGTTATCCGTAATCATGATTTTGAGGTAACATAGAACTAAACCGCTTGGGAATATGAAACAATGTCCACCCGATTCTTTTATCCAAGTAATCCGGTAAACAAACCGCTTCGTGCTTCCGAAAACCAGCATCAGCTATCCCGATACATCGGAAACCAAGGTGCAAGCGTTCTCGGACATCCGCTTCTTGAAACTCTGGTTGCAATGACAAGCCCATCCAAAGTATTCTGTTGCCAATTTCATTGCACGGCGCATGGTTGCGGTAATTTTGGTTCAGGAATGACCCCGGAAGGCATCGAACTGCGTTACAGGATTTGTCAAGCAAGTTGTACCCTTGTGGCCGCAAAACGGAGTTTCGCATCCCAAGGGTGACTTGCCGACTGCTCCGCATCGGGGCGATTTCATCGCTGTTTCGCCCTGCGAAAAGTGTAACCGGAATATCAACCAACTAAAGTATCATGATATGAAGAACCAAAAGATAAAGTATGTCAAGATAAGAGTAACATTGGACGAAGCGGCTCAGATTAAGGACAAAGCGGCTTCCTACACCTCCGTAACCCACTATGTGCGCTCCGCACTGGCAGAGTATTCTAACACCAATGCCAAACAAAGGCTTGAACTCATCAACGAACTCGGTTCATTTTACCGGAAGTTCCAGAACGAACTATCTTGGGCAGGTGGCAACCTGAACCAGTCGGTCAAACGGGCCAATGAACTGGCGGTAGCCGGATTGCTTGCACCCGGCTATATCCAAGAGGTCTTGCTACCTACCATCCGAGTAACCCAAGAAACACTTTACAAGCTAAAACGTGAACTGGATAAGGTTACGAAAGAGGCCACCAAGCTCTGAATATCCCCATACCTTATTACATAGAACCTCGGAATCCGAATACTCGGTTATCAAGAGTACCAAGATTACTAATAAACAGAACCCAAGATGATAGCAACCATATTACCCGGAAGCCCGAACTTCCATGCAGTCGGTTACAATGAACGGAAAGTCTCGAAAGGTGTAGCCCGACTGATTGAGATGCAAAACTTCGGGACACTCGGAACATTCGGTAAACCTACCCCCGATGAACTGGTCAAGTATCTCCAGGAATATACCTCCCGGAACAACCGAATCCAGAAAGCACAATTCCATGTAGCCATATCGTGCAAAGGCCATGAGCTTTCGGAATCGGAGTTGCTGGAGTTCGCGCACCGTTATCTCTCGGAAATGGGATATGCGGAAGCCGGGCAACCGCTGCTCATCTATTCCCATTACGACACCGACAACACCCACCTGCACATTGTCACCTCACGGATTGCCCCCGATGGCAGGAAGATAGCCCACGACCACGAGCGGAGACGTTCCCAAGAAGCCATTGACCGCATACTCGGAAACGACAGAAGGCAAAAGACCGACAAGGATGTGGATGCCGCCAAGCAATACACCTTCTCTTCCTTCGCCCAGTTCAAGGCAGTCCTCACCTCGATGGGCTACGAAGTCTATCAAAAGAACGATACCGTCTTTATCAAGCAGGGCGGTAAAGTCCAAAAAGAAATGCCCGTTTTTGAAATTGAAGCGTTATTCAAAGGCGGCTACCGGGACAGGGCACGCTGCCGCCAACTCAGAAGCATCCTCAAAAAGTACCGGGATGTAAGCTCCAACAAAGAAGAACTGCAAAAGGAACTGAAAAGCAAGTTCGGCATCGACCTCGTTTTCTTCGGCAAGAAAGATGCGGCATACGGCTACATGATTGTTGACCATGCGAACAAGACTGTCATCAACGGGGCAAGGGTTCTGGCAATGGACGAACTGCTGGACTTCACCACCCCGGAGCAACGCTTCGACCGCATCGAGGACTTCATAGACCGGCTCCTGACACTCAACCCCAAGATTACGCAGGGCGAGATATACAAGAAGCTCCGCACACAGCGGGCCTATATAAAGAAGGGTGTCATCTATTCATACGATGGCAAGTCCCGACCCCTGAAAGCGTTTATGGCGGAAGCCATCGACCGGAACAACCGCATCGAGCGAGTGGAACAGTTCAAGCCCATGACCGAGGCGGAACGGGATATGCTCTGCAAAATCTTCAAGGTGAACCGCCCCGACCTTGTTTCCCTCTCGCCGGACAGACCGCAATCCCATACGGATGCCATCAACCGGCTGCATGAAATCTTTGCCGACAAGGAAACGGCCACTTCGACCAGAAGCCGCCTTCGTGAAGAAGGGTTCATTATCCGTCAAGAGGAAGATACATTCTATGCCATCGACTTCAAACGGCATATCCTGATAGACCTGAACGCGGAAGGCTGCAACGTGGAATTGCTGCAACGAAAACCGAAATCGAAAAAGCAAATCCACCCCCAAAAGACAATTCCAAAAGCCAAGAAAATTTTATGCCATGCCGGATTACGTGATGCCGGAGGCGGCAGCCAAAGCGAGAAACGGGAATGGGAAGTCGGGCATAACGGCAATTACGATGAGATTGATGACGGGCGCACATTGAAACGATAATTGAAATACCTATATATAGCAAGCAACATGAGAGAATCCGAGAATGGACTTTCTCACGTTACTATTTTGGCCACTTCCACCCCACAAACCTGAGTTTCCCACCATTACAATCATTCGGAAACCCCAACCGAAAGCGCATAAATGTTGCGAATTTCGTATTCCGGGTTACAGGGAATCTAATTTTGTCGTGTAATTAAACCCGCATACGAAATGATACAGACACCGGTAATCGTGACATTCGCCAACCAAAAAGGAGGAGTCGGCAAGACAACCCTCTGCGTGACCTTCGCCAACTATCTGGTGACGAAGGGTGTCCGTGTGGTGGTCATCGACTGCGATTTCCAGCACTCCATCATGAAGTGCCGCAAGGCGGACATCAAGAAATACGGAGAGCAGCCGATGCCCTACGAAGTGTGGGACTGCGAAGCCACTGACAAGGACATGATGGTTTCCCTGATGGAGAAGCTGCACAACGACCCGGAGATAGACATCGTGCTGATGGATTCGCCCGGCAGCCTGAAAGCCGAAGGACTGGTGCCGATGTTCGTCAACTCGGACATCATCGTCGTACCGTTCCACTATGACATGATGACCGTCCCCTCCACCGCCAGCTTCCTGCTGTTCGTTGACCGCCTGAAGAAAGCCGTGGGCGACCGGATGAAGGCAAGGCTCTTCATCATCCCCAACCTGAATGACGGCAGGGTCGGCAAACGGGCGGAACTGGTACTGTGGGAAAACGCCAGAGACACCTTCTCCAACTACGGGTACGTGACGGCGAAGATACCCAAACGGGCGGACATGGAACGGTTCAGCACAATGGCAGCTTTGGACATGCAGGCAAGCATCGTCGCCCCGGTCTTTGAGAAAATCTATACCGCCATCTTCGATACGGCAAAGCCTATCCGGGAAATAGAACTCACCGGCATCCAACTGACGGAGAACCTGAACCCCAAACCGCAGAAGAAAGAAGACAAGAATAATCAGTAACACCCATAATCAGAACGCAATGGCAAATATCATTCCTGAAATAGACGACCTCACCAAAGGCATCAATGACCCCGACATGATTCTGGCGGGTACGCAAGAGACAGAAGAACCGCAATCACAGGCAAACGCCCAATCCTCTTTGCCCCTTGACGGCTGTTGGGAGAGCTTCCTGAACTATCTGGAATCTTCCGGCACACGGGACGGCAAGGCAGAACGGCTGGTATGCAAGTTAGACCGCGACCTTGCCGACTCCCTCGATGACTGCGACATCCACAACCGCTGCCGTTCCGATTTGGTGAACGCCATCGTCAGGGCCTTCTTTGAGACATTCCTGCCCCAACTGGCACAATACAAGAGAGAGAAGAAATCACTGTTTATGAACCTCAAACAGAATTGATACCATGAGACATCACAAATGGACGGAGGAGAAACTGGCCGCTCTTGCCAGACTCTTCCCCGTAGAATCAACGAAGCATACGGCAACCGTCCTGCAAATGAGCGTCACGGCGGTAAAAGGCAAAGCCAAGGAGCTGGGCCTTAAAAAAGAGACCAAGTCGGAATGGGCGAAACGTGCGGACTATGTGCGCAGCCACTTCTACCATTGCTCGTTATCCGAAATGGCGGGCAAACTGGGCATCAGCAGGACATCCGTCATCCGCATCATCGGAAAACTGGGACTCAAACGCACCAAGGAACAGAACTTCCAAGTGACCTCCCGTGTCCGCAGTGAAATCATCCGCAGGGAAAGGCGGCACGTGCTTTTCGGACTGGCCCCGGTCACCAAAATCAAGGTGGTGTCGAACAGGGCGCGTATTCAGATCCGGGCGCAGTTGAAATCCATCGGCTATATCGTAAGCCGGGATTCCAACACGCTGTACTACACCGATAAGATTGAACGGAAAGGCAATCTGGAAACCCGTGGCATCCGGCAAGGGCTTCGTTTCCTGCCTTTTTCCAAGGAAGAACCATTCATATTGACAGCCATATAAAACAGAGAACCATGCAATACGGACAAATAGTATTTCTTCTCTTCGTGGCCCTGCTGTTCTACTACGCCGCCCTGATTGTGATGGACATTCTACGGGCAAAGGCAGTGCAAGCGGCAGAACAGGAAAACCACACCGAGGAAGACATAGACATATCGGATGAAGCGCAGACCTTCAAACCTGTCAAGGTCAGCCGTGGCGAACCGGGAAAACAGAACGATGGCTCAGAAAACGATAAGCCCAAAGAGGATGATGGTGAAGAGAAGCCTTCACAGCCTTCCGGTTATCGGGAAGCCATCATGACAGACGGTATTTTAGTAGAAAACCTCATGGTTGAAATCGAGCGGTTGGTGGAAACCGGCACCTGCGATTTGGGTGCCGTCATCTTCAACTGCGAAAACGCACGATAATAACCGTTCCTTTAGCGACACCTGTTCCTTTGGCGATAGAATCCATTAATCATTTTATAAGATGAAACAAGTAAAGAAAAAAGTACAATGCGCGTGGGAGCGTTTCTTAGGCTCCAAGTTCGCCCAGAACAGTGTCGTGGCACTCTGCGCACTCACCGTATCAGTCGGTGAAGCGATGGCAGGAAGCAAGGGAGCGGCCGGTTTTACCAAGGCGACACAGGAAGTCAGCTCGTACCAGACACCCGTCTCCAACCTGATGAAAGCCATTGCAGCGGTCATCGTCCTGGTCGGAGCGTTCAATGTCTATTTCAAGATGCAGAACGGTGATCAGGATGTAAAAAAGACCATCATGCTGACCATCGGCGGGTGTATCGCGTTCATCGCATTGTCAGAGGCTCTGCCGCTGTTCTTTAAGTAGTTGCAACACTCTGAAAAGACATACCATCATGGCGATGAATCAGGAGGGCTACCCCGTCTTCAAGGGCTTGCAAAAACCGTTGGAATTCATGGGCATACGCGGACGGTTCCTCACGCTGGCGGCTGCGGCTGTCGGCGTGTCATTCGTCGGCTTTATCGTATTCTCCATTGTCTTGGGCAAGCTCGCCGGTTTCATCGCCATGCTGGTCATGGCGGTTGCCGGACTGGTGACGATTTACATCAAGCAGCGTGGCGGGCTGCATAACAAGAAACGGCACAAAGGCATCTTTGTTTACAAAGGCCTGAGGCATCATTCATAAAACAAATTCAAAAGGATATGGCACAAGCAAAGAAGAAACCGTTTGACGGGCTATATGCGCAGTTGGAAGAGACGGGCGGCAATGTCGTCCTTTTTTCAGCCAAAGGCGAGGCGTCCGTCATTTTTGAAATGACCAACCCCGTACAGCAGTTATGTACCGATGCGGAACAATACCAGCACTTCCAAGACGTGTTTTCCAATGTCGTGCAGACACTTGGAGAGGGTTACGCCTTGCAGAAACAGGACATCTTCTGCAAGCAGGCCTACCACCATGAAGTGCCGAAAGACGCGCCTTTTCTGACACAGTGCTACTTCAAGTACTTTGAGGGAAGGGAGTTTACGGAAATACGGACTTACCTGATTGTCACGCAGGAGGCACAGCGCAACCAGTTCGTACAGTACGACCCCAAGAAATGGCTGGACTTCCACGCCAAGGTGTCCAAGGTGGATGACATCCTCACGGAGAAACACATCCGGCACCGCAAGCTCAATAAAGAGGAAGTCAACGAGTACTGCCACCGCTTCATGGCGTTCAACTTCCGGCACGGCTCCTTCTCCATGACCAACTTCAAGGCATCGGACGAATACCTGAAAACCGGGAAACGGGTCATCCGTTCCTTCCCTCTGGTGGACATAGACGAAATCAACCTGCCGTCCGTCATCAAGCCATACACGCAGATGAGCGTCAACGGCTATGGCATCGCCACCGATTTATTTTCATTCCTAACCAATGTGCCCCATTCCGATTGCGTGGTGTTCAACCAAGTGATACAGATACCCGGACAGCGGAAGTTGCTCCGCAAGCTGGAAGCCAAGGCGAAGCGTCACGATTCCATGCCCGACCCAAGCAACAAGATAGCCAAGGCGGACATCGAGGAAGTGCTGGAACGGTTGGCCATCGACAGCACGATGCTGGTCTATTCCAACTTCAACATACTGGTAAGCTGCCCGGCAGACAAGATGACACCCGTGACCTCCTTTCTGGAAACCAAGCTGTACGAGTGCGGCATCATGCCCTCCCGTACCGCCTACAACCAACTGGAACTGTTTACGGACAGCTTCCCCGGCAACGCCTACACCTTCAATCCGGACTACGACCTGTTCCTGACCCTTTCCGATGCGGCACTCTGCTTCTTCTTCAAGGAGCATCTGAAAGCCTCCGAGGTGACACCGCTGACCACGTATTACACCGACCGTCAGGGACTTCCGGTGTGTATCGACTTCACCGGCAAGGAAGGCAAGGTCAAGATGACCGACAACGCCAACTTTTTCTGCATCGGGCCAAGCGGCAGTGGCAAGTCGTTCCACATGAACAGTGTCGTCCGCCAGTTGCTCGAACAGCATACGGACGTGGTGATGGTAGATACGGGCGACTCCTACGAAGGCATCTGTAGATACTTCAACGGCACCTACATATCCTACTCCAAGGAGAAGCCTATTTCGATGAACCCCTTCAAGGTAACGCAGGAAGAATATGACCTGAACTTCGGAGAGAAGAAGAATTTCCTCAAATCACTGATATTTCTCATCTTCAAGGGCAACCAGTTCCCCGACAAGATTGAGGATATGCTGATTAACCAGACCTTGGTGGAATATTACGATACCTATTTCCATCCTTTCACGAACTTTAACGAGCAGGAACGGAAGAACCTGCGGCGGAAGTTGTTGCTGGAAGCCCGGATGGAGGATGACATCGAAAAGTACACCAAGGACATGGAGGACATCGAACGGCTGATAGAGAGCGAGGAGGTTATCGTGAAGCCGGAAAGCCGCGCGCTGATGCTGCCCTCGGAAGCCAGACGCTTCAAGCTCATCCGGCAATGCAAGTCGCTGACCGCTTTGAAGAACGATTCCGGAGCGACACCCTCCGAAAGAGAAAGGGCTTTCCACATCGTGGAGAAATTCAAGAAAGAGCTGTACGATAACTCGATGCTTATCAAGATAGACAAGCGGATAGCCCGCATGGAGGAACAGAGGCGCAGGCTGAAAGTGAATGAACTCTCGTTCAACTCCTACTACGAGTTCGCTCTGGAACGTATTCCGCAGATAATGAAGCAGGACAAAATCGACTTCAAGGTGAACGACTTCGCGTCCATCCTGAAACAGTTCTACCGGGGTGGCGAACAGGAAAAGACCCTGAACTCCGACTTGGACGTAAACCTGTTCGATGAGCGGTTCATCGTCTTTGAAATTGATAAAATAAAAGATGACCCCGTCCTTTTCCCCATCGTGGTGCTGATAATCATGGACGTTTTCTTACAGAAGATGCGCATCAAGAAAGGGCGTAAGGCACTGATAATCGAAGAAGCATGGAAAGCCATCGCATCGCCCACTATGGCAGAATACATAAAATATTTGTACAAAACTGTCCGTAAGTTCCACGGTATCGCCGGAGTGGTCACACAAGAATTGAACGATGTGATAGACTCCCCCATAGTCAAGGAGGCCATCATCAACAATTCCGATGTGAAGGTATTGCTTGACCAGTCGAAGTTCAAGGACAGGTACAATGACATCGCCGCCATCCTCGGCCTGACCCCGATACAGAAACAGCAGATATTCACCGTCAACGCGCTCAACAACAAGGAAGGGCGCAGCTACTTCAAGGAAGTCTGGATATGCCGGGGGCAACAGTCGGATGTCTATGGTGTCGAGGAAGCCCCGGAATGTTATTGGGCATACACCACGGAGCGCAACGAGAAGGAAGCCCTGAAGATATACCTCGCCCATTACGGGGATTTGCAGGAAGCGATAACCCATATCGAGGCAGACCGCCAACAAGATGGCGGGCCGCTTTATCTGGAGTTCGCAAGGAAAGTCAACCAGAAACAAAAAGTGATGTCATTATGGTAAAGTTACGATACCTGTTAGTACTGGCACTATTGGCAATGGTCAGCAACAATCTGTTTGCCGGCTGGAGAGTGGTAATCGACAAGAACTGCCTGAAAATAGTGGCAAGCAACACCGCTTCCCAAAAGCTGATAGAAGACAAGCATAACCAACGGCTGGATTCCATCGCTTCCAAAAAGAAGAAGGTGGAGCTGTATTCGGTGAGCATGGCCACCATCAAGGAACTCTACAAACTCTCTATGGAAAACGTGTCGGGCTTCGGCGCGGAAAGCCGCTATTACAAGGAAATCGGACTGTGCGCTTTCGATATAGTCCGCAACGTGCCGGAACTGGTCAAGACCGTGAGCAAGGCGAAGTTCTCCAACAAGCTGCTGTGCCTGAACGAATTGGACAATCTGGTTTCGGAAACGCAGCAGTTGGTGGGCAACTTCGTGAACATCGTCAACAACGGCAAGGTTTCCAACCCCTTGAAAGGGGAAGCGACCGCAGAGAAGAAGAATGACGGCTACAACCTGCTTGACCGCTATGAGCGGATGTCGCTGGCCAACGGTATCTATACCAACCTGATGGAGATACGCTACAAGGTGGAAGGTATGCTCCTGATGGCGCGTTATGCCACGATGAACGACCTGTTCTTTGCGATAGACCCGGAGGGCTGGGCCAACATCATGACGATGCGCAACAGCGTGGACGGTCTGGTAATGGATTGGAACAGATTAGTGGCTACAAACAACTGATGAAGGAGGCAGGCTATGAAACACAGAAGATTATACATCCTTTGCCTGACGTTGCTTTTCTGGCTTCCGGTAAAGTCCTTCGCTTATGTCATCCCGAAAGACCTTCCCACCATAGAAGCCTTGATTGCTCTGCACAAAGCCATCAAGAAAGACGAAGACAAGGCGTTGCAACGGGTGGCGACCAGCTTCGGGGAGCAATCGCTGATAACCAAGGGAGCGGACAAGTTCAATGACGTGCGCACCACCTTGGACACCCGGTTGAGCAATGCAAACTCCTACCTCGTATTAGCCGGTGCCATTTCATCGACCGCCAACTCCTTGTACCAACTTGTAAGGGAGTACAAGAACTTTACGACCCATACCTTCAAGTATGTGTCCGACAAACCTTTTGTCGCCTGGTACTATGCCGATGCCAACGTAGCCATCGCCCGTGAGATCAAGCATTGTTACAAGCTCTATGCAACGGTGGCCGCTTCCGGCATCAACCTGATGAAAGCCTCGATGGACGAGAAACTGAATCTGGTGCTGACACTGAAAACCACCATCGACCGGGCGCGCGGCATCATAGACAATGCGAACCTCTACTGCTATCTGGTCACTGACTGCGGATGGAAACCCGATTACATCTGGGAGATACTGAACTCCACCGTCAAGGAAGAGATAGCCAATCGAATCATCAACCAATGGAACAAAGGATATGCGATTTAAGAACAAAGTTATCAAGATAATTTGTGCAATCATCCTCAGTTTTCCTTTAACGGGGAACGCACAGAAAGTAGTCCGTGACAACGAGAAGAAGAAACAGTGGCAGTCAATGGAAAACGGCCCTTGGGATTTCGCCCCGGACTGGTACTATTTTTTCCTGCACAAAAGATATTCAGGAGCGGAAATGTACTGGAAGTGGGCGGGCTTCAACTCCGGTTTCCGGGTACGCTTCAAAGAACCCAAGTCCAACATCAGGCGCATCATGCCGGTTCGTGTGACTTCCGAAGAGACCCAACGGCAGAAGGTCGAAAAGGTGGAAAAGGAACGCAAGTACGTGGAAGAACTCTACAAGGAAGAGCTGCTACGGGAGGCGGACAGAGCCGTGGATTTGATGTACGGTGCCTATAAGGACGAGTTCAACCGTATGCAGGAATGTATTACGGACGGCCTGTTATACTCGATGCGGAAAAGCGGTGGCAGGCTCAAATACCAAGTGGACGAGTTGAGCCGGCAGAACGAGATTCTTTGTGCGGATATAGCCTATATCCACAAGACCGGAGTCGGCTATGGACTGGAGAACGCCAAACGGCAGAAGGCTTACGAGGAAGCCAAGGAGGAGATGAACGAATTGGTAAACCGGACTGCCCATTTGTGTGCGGTTGCGGCCACCCATTATTAAGCAAGAACATAAAAAAACGAAGAATATGAATTTACTATTAGTTCCCCTGACCATCGGCCTGCCGGTGATAGACGAAAGTCTGGACAAGCTGCTGGTCGCCATGGAAACCTTCCCGAATGTGGCGGTACTGGGCGATGCGGTCGGACTGGCACGTGTCATCGGACTGTGCCTTGCCCTCTGTGTCGGCTCATATGAGTGCTGGATGATGATGCTCGGACGGCGGGGCATGGACGTGATGAAACTGATCCGCATCATCGGCATCTCCATGTGCATCTCCTCGTCCTCGTGGATTTGTTCCGCCCTGCAGGTACCCGGCAAAGGGCTGGAATCCGCCACCAAAGCGATGGCACACGCCAAGAACAAGGAAGTCGCGGCTTTCGAGTTGAAAGTGGCGCAGAAGCAGAGCGAATACCTCGACCGGCTGAGAGCCGTTCAGGATTCCATCTCGACGGCCAGGCAGATAGCGGAGATCGGCGAGGATGCCAACTGGTGGGACAAGCTCATCTACAACGTGGAGAACTTGGGCAACACCATCAACAACTATGCGCAACGGGCGGCGGTGGCCACGGAAACCAAAATCAGCGAATGGATCAACGATGTCATCCGCTTTGTCGGCGAACTGGTGTTCCAGATGTCCTACTACGGCATCCTTGTGGCACAGCGGATATTCATGGCCATCATGATGATATTCTGCCCCATCATGTTCGCACTTTCGCTGGCGCCGCCTTGGAACTCGGCTTGGAGCCAGTGGATGTCGAAATACCTTTCCCTCTCGTTATGGGGATTCGTGACCTATATGTGCATGTACTACGTTGACTTCATCCTGCTGTATAATCTCCAACAGGACATGGTGGCCTACAACCACCTGCTTCACGGCTCTGTCAATTCGTGGGAACAGATTGGCGCATTGGGATTGCAAGGCATCGGCTCCAACTGCATGTACGCGATGGGTATGCTCGTGGGGGCTTACATCATCCGCTTTGTCCCCGAAGTGGCCTCATGGCTGATACCGGGCGGTGTCAGTTCGGGTGCAGGCTCTGTGGCTGGCGCAACAGCTATGGGCATGACGACAGCAGCGGGTGCGACAGCCGGAAGCATAGCAGGTTCTGCGGTCGGCGGCATAGCAGGCGGCAAGAAGAAATAGCGTTAACATTAAACTCCAAAGAATATGCTTATAGAATCATTAGCACAGAAAACCAAACTTGCCATGATGACAGTACTGGCAAGCATAGCAGGCAGTGTCATCATCTGCGGCTTCACCGTCTGGTGTTGCGTGTCGCTGGTCAACAAGGAGCGGCAGCAAATCTATGTATTGGACGGCGACATTCCGTTTCTTGCGGAACGGGCGCAGTTGGAAGCGAACTTCACGATGGAGGCGAAAGCCCATATCCAACTCTTCCACCAGTATTTCTTCAACCTGCCACCCGACAACGACTATATCAAGTGGACGGTCGGCAAGGCGATGTATATGGCGGACGGTACGGCCCTGAAACAGAAACAGGCGATGGACGAGAACGGCTTCTACACCGACATCATTTCTTCGTCAGCAGTTTGTACCATCATGTGTGATTCCATCCAATTTGACGAGCACGAGCGGAAGTTTACCTACTATGGCACCCAGTTCATCAAACGCCGTACCCGTGACCTAAAGCGGACGATGGTAACAACCGGCTATATCGAGAACGTGCCGAGGACGAGGAATAATCCGCACGGGCTGATGATTGTAAACTGGAGAACATTGGAGAACAAGGATTTGGATTACTAACGTGCCAAACAATCTGACGATATGAAATCATTTAAGAAAATAATACGGGATAACCGGCAGAAAACTTGGAACTTCTTCCAGTCCCGATTGCAACCGAAACTAAACGGAATCGGTAAAAGATACCGCTTGGCAGCAAGAATCCGAATGACCAATGTTTGGGCAATGAAACATCCCAAACGTACCTTTATTTATGTGGTAGGCGCATTGTTGTTCTTTCTGATTGGTGATATAGTTTGGAACGGTAGCCGGGTAGACAAGGCCCAAGAGCCGAATGTAGCCATCATTGGAAATATCGAACCGGTATTCCAAGGTTTCCACACCATCCAGTCCAACAAGGACATTCACCGGCAGACCCTTATGGAACTGGCAGGCCAAGGGCAAGCCATCCGTCAGGAACTGGACTCATTGATAGCCAAGCCCCATAAGTCCCATGCGGATTCCATCCATATCATCCGGCAATACAAGCAGTTGGAGAATATTGTCAAATCACTTAAAAACAATGATAGACCATGATTAAAATCAATTTCAAACAACCCAAGTACATCTTTCCGCTGGTGGTATTCGTGCCGCTATGCGCTTTGGTGTACTTCGTGATGCAGACCTTTGGAGGAGGTGGTGAAACGGAGCAGACGGTAGCCACCGACCGCATCAACATGGAACTGCCTGGGGCCAATGCCGAAGAAGCCGGCGACAAACTCTATGAAATGTCACGCCGCTTCGATGACGAGGATGCCTTTACCGCAGTCGGTGGCATTGGCGAAGAGAAAAAGGAAGACAGTAATTTGGAACACGGTTACAGCGAAGAAGAACTGAACCGTCTGGATGCCGCCGAAGCGGAGCGCATCCGTCAGCAAAAAGAACTGGAGGAACTGGAACGTTCCTTGGCAGAATCCCGAAAGCATATCAATTCATACGCATACGACAATCCACCTTCAGGAGATAACAGACGTGACGGCTACTCCTCACAAGAAGAGTTTGCCAACAACCTTGAAGAGATACAAAGGCGAAGCTATGAGCGTCAGAAAGCCATCGAGAGCGGATTGGGATATGGTAGTTCCGAGGAGGAAGAAGCCCGGCAAAAGCAACGGGCGGATTCCATTGCCAAGGTTCGGGCAGAGGAAAAAGAGCGCAACCGCCCTAATCTGGTCATCAAGTCGAAGGAAACCAATGCCGACAAGTTCCATACCGTATCGGCTTCGGATGAAACGGTGGATGCCCGGCTGATACGGGCAATGATAGACCAGACGACCAAAGCCCGTGAAGGCACAAGGCTTCGCTTCAAGCTCTTGGATGATGTGACGGTCAGCGGCACGAAGCTGAAAAAGGGCACATACCTTTATGGCACGGTCAGCGGTTTCGGTCAGCAGCGTGTCCGTGCCACGATTACCAGCATCCTTGTCGGCGACAAGTTCATCAAAGTCAAGCTGTCGGTGTTCGACAATGACGGCATGGAGGGCTTCTATGTCCCTGAATCCGCTTTCCGTGATTTCGTGAAGGATGCCGGGGCCAGTACGGTACAGCAGAACATCAACTTTGAATCGGAAGACGGCTACGGTTCGGGCATATCGGGAGAGGCAATCGCTCTGCAAGCCTTGCAGAATATGTACAACTCCGCTACATCGGCTATCTCTTCCAACATCCGCAAGAACAAGGCGAAAATCAAGTACAACACCATCGTTTACCTGATAAATTCAGATGAAGCGAGATAGAAAATTAACATTATCAATAACACATAAATAGCACTTTATATGAAATTCAAGATTCTTTCAGCCGTATGCTGTATGCTCGGCTTTATCAGTTCGGCTTTTGCCAACGAGAAAATCTATGTGAACCGGGAGGTGACGACCCACATCGTGATGCCGGAGAACATCAAACTGGTGGATATTTCCACCACGAAGATAATCGGCAACCAGTGTGCCGACAACATCGTCCGTATCAAACCGTACCAAGAAAACGATTCCATTCCAGATACAGAATATAAGGAAGCGGAGTTATTGGGAACACTGACCTTGATCGGTGAACGCCATATCGCCCAGTATGACATTCTTTATACCACTTCTCCGAACATGGCTGCATCCATCTACCAAGTGGCATACAGCGATACGAAATCCTACATCAACCCGGAAGTGTCCATGCCCATGTCTGAAATGGCCCGTTACGCTTGGGCGGTCTATGGCAGCAAGCGCAAGTTCAATCAGGTGGTGTCAAAGGCGCACGGCATGAAAGCCACCGTCAACAACATCTATTCGATCGGGGACTTCTTCTTTATTGACTACTCGTTGCAGAACAAGACGAAGATAGCCTATGACATCGAGGAAATCCGGGTGAAGCTGACCGACAAGAAAGAGACCAAGGCCACCAATTCGCAGACCATAGAACTGATCCCTGTGTTCTCGCTGAACCACGCCAAGAAGTTCAAGAAGGATTACCGCAACGTGCTGGTGCTGCCCAAATTGACTTTTCCGGATGAGAAGGTGCTTCGGCTGGAAATCTTAGAGAACCAAATCAGCGGTCGTGTCATCACACTCACGATTGAATATGAGGATATTCTTCACGCCGATGGCTTTGATTCCGACATATTGAAAAAGACATCCTATTATCCGTATTACTACATATCCTATTAAGCCATGAAGAAAGTATTATTCCTATTGCTGTGTGCTGTTTTTACATTCAAGGTATCGGCACAAGACAAGAAGCTGACGGTCAATGCCGGTTTCTTGTTTCCCAACACGTTGAACGCAACCATCGGTTACGAACATCCGCTGTCCTACGGCAATGCCGTGGAACTGTACGGAGAAGCGGGCAACCACTGGCAACAACCGACAAGTTCCCGTTTTTGGAAAGGCTACTACTGGGATGCCGGATTGGTGTACAAGCACCGTCTGGCCAGATATAAGAACGGGATGCTTCGCTTCCGTTTCGGACCACAGTTCGGGGCGGACAAGCGCAAGTTCTTCTTAGGACTGGAGGCCGGTTTTGAGTATAGCTATGTCTTTCAGAACGGCTGGGAGTTTGCGCTAACCCAAAAGAATAACGTGAACTTCATTCACGGGGACACCTTCCGAAACGGACTGTTGGTAGGCTTCAAAGTTCCATTCTAAAATCAGGGTGACTTATGGCATTTGAGGAAACAAGGGAACAGCAGCAGATGTACAACTACTTCCGGAGCTGCATCTACATCTTTCTCATCATTGAGATAGTGATGAACCTGCCTGTGACGGCAGATAACCGTATCACGCAATTCATACTGGACTTGTTGGGACGCTTTGCGGTGTTCAATTCCGTTTCCGGTTGCAAGGTCGTGGAACTGGTCTGCATCTGTGTGGTCTGCATCGGCACAAAGGCCAAGAAAGCGTTGAAGTTCAACGTGAAGACAATGGTCATCTACCCGGTGCTGATAGGATTGACCTTGGTCGGGCTGTGTTTCGTCTTTCACGGCATGAACTTCGGCATCAGTTGGATGGGATTCCCTGCCAATCGTATCCTTTATGCCGTTTGTTCGGTGGTGGGTACGATGTTGGTGCATCAAGGGCTGGACGGCATCGCCAAATATTACAACTACAAGGTGGGTGACGACCGTTTCAACTTCGAGAATGAATCGTTCCAACAATCGGAAGCGTTGACTGGCAACGACTATTCGGTAAACATCCCGATGATTTATTACTGGAAGCGGAAGATGCACAAGGGCTGGATCAATATCATCAACCCGTTCCGGGGAACAATCGTATTGGGTACACCCGGTTCGGGCAAGTCTTTCGGCATCATTGACCCCTTTATCCGTCAGCACTCGGCCAAAGGTTTCGCCCTTATGGTGTACGATTTTAAGTTTCCGACACTTGCCAAGACACTGTTTTACCAGTATTGCAAGAACAGAAAGGCTGGTAAACTACCTGAACATTGTGGATTCAGGATAGTGAACTTTACCGATGTGGAATACTCCAACCGCATCAATCCAATCCAACGAAAATACATTCCCGACTTGGCAGCGGCTTCGGAAACGGCGGCAACGCTGTTGGCTTCACTCAACAAAGGAGGCGGTGAGAAGAAGGGCGGTTCGGAAGCGTTCTTCACCAACTCGGCAGAGAACTTTTTAGCGGCCATCATCTATTTCTTCGTCAACTTCCATCCGGTAGGCTTCAAGAACGGAAAGAAGCTGAAACGGTTTATCTTACACAAGGGAAACAGATTGGAGATTGTCATTCGGAACTGGGATGATTTCAACGCCATAGACAAGGACGGCAATGTGGTGCTGGACTTCATCGACGAGAAAGGGAACGATGTGTCAACAGACGAGGACAGGATGTTTGTGGACTTGAATGGCTTCCGCTACAAAGACCACACGGGCAAACTGATAACCATCGACCGCTGCTGGTATGAGGACGAGGACGGCTACGAGGTGGAGCCGGACACCATCACGGGTGAGTTTTCGGATATGCCGCACGTGCTGTCGTTCTTGGGCAGACCCTACGACCAAGTATTCAATATTCTGATGCAGGATGATAAGATAGCTTCCCTGATGGCTCCCTTCAAGAGTGCTTACGAGAACAAGGCGAATGACCAGTTGGAAGGCATGGTGGGTACGCTCCGTGTCAATGCCGCCCGGCTGGTATCTCCCGAAGCCTATTGGGTGTTCACCGGGGATGATTTTGACTTGAAGATTTCGGACAGGAACAACCCCAGTTATCTGGTCATCGCCAACGACCCGGAGAAGGAACAGGTCATCGGCTCATTGAACGCTTTGGTATTGAACCGTCTGATAACAAGGGTGAACTCCAAAGGTAACATTCCGGTGAGCATTATCGTGGATGAGCTACCCACCTTGTACTTCCACAAGATAGACCGGCTGATTGGTACGGCACGTTCTAACAAGGTAGCCGTGACATTGGGCTTTCAGGAACTTCCCCAGTTGGAGGCTGACTATGGCAAGGTGGGTATGCAGAAGATTATCACTACCTGCGGTAATATCTTCATGGGCGCAGCCCGTAACAAGGAAACGCTGGAGTGGGCACAGAATGACGTGTTCGGCAAGGCGAAGCAGACCTCACGCTCCATTTCCATCAATGACCAGAAGGTATCTACCACCATATCGGAGAAGATGGACTACCTTGTTCCGGCGGCGAAGATTGCGGACATGGCGACAGGCTGGCTGGCAGGTCAGGCGGCCCGTGACTTCACGGCTACGGACGATAAGATGCTTGACCGTTTCGACATCGAACAGTCGGAGGAGTTCAAGACCACGAAATACTTCTGCAAGACACATTTCGACATGCAGAAGATTAAGGAGGAGGAAGAGCATTATGTGCCGCTCCCAAAAATCTATGAGTTCAAGAATGACCGGGAAAAGGAAGTCCTGCTGAACCGTAACTTTAAAAGGGTCAATCAGGAGGTGGAGAATATGGTGAAGGAATTGCTGGGAATGAGCTGATTGCCTATGAGTATGTCAATTACATTACCCAAACTGAGCGGTAGCGCATTGAAGGTCATCGCCATTTTCTCAATGGTGATTGACCATTGCGCTTATTTCCTAATGCCACATGATACCGTTCTTTATGAGGTGATGCGCTGTTTGGGGCGTATCGCCTTCCCGGTATTCGCTTTCTTGGTAGCGGAGGGTTTTGCCCATACCCGAAATCGGAAGAAATACTTTGGGCAACTGTTGGTTTTTGCTGTGGTAAGTGAAATACCGTGGTATCTGTTGAATGGTGCAGACGGTACGCACAATGTGATGTTTACGCTGACTTTGGGAGTGGTGGCATTGGCGGTATTCGAGAAATTGAAAAAGGACAGTACGCTTTGTATCTGTACCATCCTTTTTATCGCTTGGTTTGCCACTTGGTCAGGTGTCGATTATGAGTGGCGGGGTATTTTTGTCATCGTCATCTTCCATCTGTTGGGAACAAGTATGACTCCTTTTCCCTTTCGTAGAATGGCTCAGTTACTTTGTGCCTTTCCCTTAATGATGCACTATGGAATAATAGGTGTCATGTTTGCCTGTATGGTCATTTTCTTGTACGATGGCACAAGAGGATTTATACAAGGAAGCATAGCCAAGTATGGGTTCTATGCTTTCTATCCGGGACATTTAGGAGTAATCTTTCTTGTTAATTACATTTTATGAACCATAAAGCCGTGCATAATCTAATCAGATATACCTCGTTGCCCATTTCTCTTGGTAATAAATGATGGCGCGTCCAGATATTCGGGTGACTTTCGTAACGGTATTACTTCCCTACATCAAACATTATCATTGACATAGCAACGGATAGCGGCTTCATTCGGAAGCCACTCTTCGCCGCCAAGGTCGTATATGAAGTTCAAAACCGCAATATCATCGTTGGGAGCGGTCAGATTACTCTCTTCAAGATACATAATCTCCACACTCAAATCATCCGGGTGGATTCGTAAGTAAGTATCTACGATATAATCATCTTCATCCAAGCGGCGTTCAATGGCTGTCAGGATATTTTCGACCAACTTTTCTGCCTGTTCTTCTGTAAGCTTATACTTATATCTCATATTGAACCTCCTGTTTTGAAACTGTTATGCCTTACATCCCATTTCGTAGGCTTCCGCAAGGGCAGGATGATTGGCTATGTCGCCCCGGTTGTTGACCCCTCCGGCAAACACAGTACCCTTGAAAGACAGACGCTCGAAACAGTCCACCCAACCTTGGAGGGCAGTCTTTGCGCCATCCACTACTTCGGCTTCATCCTCGGCAGCGGTAGCCAACAGATAGGTTTCCGTAAAACGATAGTCGGTATCGTAAAGCGGATTGCCACGGTCTATCATCGTTTTCATCTGTCCGCTGACGCTGTAATAATAGATAGGCGTAGCCCATACGACCACATCGGCATCGTGCATCTTCTCTACAATGGCATTGGCATCATCCTTGATGACGCAACGGTTCGTCTTGCCACAAGTCAAACATCCCCGGCAAAATGCGATGGTCTGGTCACAAAGGTTGATGAACTCCACTTCGTGTCCGGCTTCGCAAGCACCTCTCTCAAATTCATGAGCCAACGTGTCTGAATTGCCACCCTTACGGGGGCTTGTACTGATAATCAATATCTTCTTCATAAAATCTTCTTTTTCTGCAAAATTACTTCTTTTTTAGGGCTATCCAAATAGTAGCCAATGTAACTACTCAAAACTATTTGTATCTATTCAAGGCACTTAGGCTTATCTTGGGGCTTATCGACCTTTTTGCGTAGCTCCTTGTTGATGATAACAGGTACGACCTCATTCAAAAAGTGTTTGAGTTCAATATCGTCTTTGGCATACTGTCCGGTATGGGAATATCCTTCACGGATAGCTGCCTCTCTCATCTTATTGAGGATGCCGGCATAGGGTATCTGTGTCTCGCTATTCCAGTAATCCAATACAAGGTCTTCCATGATGGAACGCAGCACCAGTCTGGTTTCGCGAGTCAATTTCTTATAGGTCACTTTCTGCACCACTTCTGTTTCACCCGGAATAACCGGGCAATCATTGACCGTATCATATTGGGCACCATACTGGAGATAATCTTCATAGATGCCGTGGTCTTTTTCTATTTCAACGAATGAAGAACCAGTGTTTGGTTTCTTATGCTTTTTCTTTTTTGCCATAATTCTAACGATGTTCGTATATCATTTCCACAAAGCCATTGTAATGTTGCATTTGAACGAGTTTCAGTTTTATCGGATTTGTAGGTTCATCGAACAACCGTGTTCCACCACCAAGGATGATCGGTGTGACGGTAATGTGGAAAACATCAATCAAATCCTTTTTTATCAGTTGATGGACAATATCCGTTCCTCCAAAAATCCAGATGCCTTTTCCATCCTTTTGTTTTAATCCTTCAATAAAAGCGCATAAATCGGCATTTAAGAATTGGATGTTTGGAGCATCAGCATATCCGGTTTGATGCGTCATCACATAAGTCTGCATATTCGCATACGGCCATTCTTCGGGCGACAATTCCGTTATAATTTGCCGGTATGTATTTCTCCCCATAATGACCGTATCTATATCTTGGATAAAGTCAGAGTAGGTGTCCGGCATATCTTCGGATTCGTTTTGTCCGGCTATCCAATCGACTGATTTATTGGAATCGGCGATATATCCATCCAGACTTGTGGCGATAAACAAGGTTGTCTTTCTCATTCTTCCGTTACATTTCATTAGATTGCAAAATTACCAATTTTCCTGCTATTTGCGTAACATATAGGTGCTTATGTGGATATAGTCTATCACAATTCTCTTAGCACCCCGATAACCGCCCTCACATATCCCGGATCTTCCGCATAGCCGATGTCCCTTAGCCAAAGCAGGTAGTTACCACCTTTGTATTTGTACTGCACTTTTGTAAGGTAGGCACGGACGCTTTCCGTCCAGTGGCCAAACTCGTAATACTTACCCGTATGAGGATTGGTCAGCCCGAACAGATTGTTTCTATTCCGACATAGTGAAGAGCGGAACCAACCTGTTTCCAATATGGCTTGCGCCAATACCACTTTCGGATATAGGATGCCGTTCCGTTTGATTTCCGCATAGAGATTGGGTATCGTCAGTTCGGGAAGGCTATCTGGAGTGCAGTTTCTTTTTGTCGATTTTAAGAACGTGCTATCGTTACATTTTTGGGCACCGGGGCTATTGTAGCGTTGATTTTTCGGTTTTACCTCAATCGTGTCGTTGATTACGACTTTGATTGAATCATGTTCTGCTAACTGCTTATTATCAGCAACTAAAGCTGATTTTCCCTTGGGAATCGGAGTAACTTCCGACTCTTTGGTAATCGTATAGAACTGAGCCGATGCCGTTACAGGCAAAATCAGTACAAGCAATGTGCTTAATATCTTGTTGCGCATTTCGTAGGATGGTTTCTATGACAGATACTTTTGTGTCGTACAAGCGGTTACGACCGCAAAATTAACAGTCCAAACATTGTGATATGGAATTACACAACAGAAAAACAACCGAATTACTGCCCTACGAAAAGCTGGCGGTATTGGGCATCGACCGGGAGAAAGCCGACAATTTGCCTTTGGAGGTAAAAGAGAAGCTGGTTTCCGGCGAAGTGACCCCCATCGTGCAAGTGTCAATCAGTGCCCGAAATGGTAACTTGATCTCATTGCCTCTCAAATTACAGATGACGGCAGCTCCCAACGGAGAGCCCGCGCTCATCGCCTATCCGGTCAGAGCCGCCCTTGAACGGGAACGCAATCCCATCCTTCGCCTGACGGAGCAGGAAGCCGACCGGCTGGTAAAGGGCGAAGTATTGCAGAAATCCGTGGAGGTGAACGGAGAAAAGACCCGGCAATACCTGCAACTTGACCCCGAAACCCAGTCGGTCATCCATCGCAGAGTGACCGACCTCAAACTGGAGCAACAGCTTCGGGAAATGGAAAAGGTCAACGACATCGAACTGGGCACACAGCAGAAGCAACAGGTACGTGAAGGCAAACCGGTGGAGTTGAATGTCGGGGGCGAGAAAGTATCTGTCGGCATCGACCTCAAAGAACCGCAAGGTTTCAAAGTCATCAAAGGCGACATGAAAGAGTGGGAACACCAACAGAAACTCCGCTATGACGAGCAGCATCCCGAATACCTCGGCTATGTGATGACGGACAAGAACCGTTGGGAACACCAACAAGTGATAGACAAGCAATCACGGGAACGGGCATTGAGCCTTCATCCATCAAACAAGGAATCACGCAACACAGGTCTTAAACTATAATCTTATGGCAAAGCAAACCAATAAAGAGAAAGACATCGGATTTATGAAGCAGTTCGATGAAATGAAGCGGAAACATCCTGATGCCATGTTACTGTTCAGGAGCGGAGATTTCTATGAACTCTACAAGCAGGATGCGGTGAAAGCCTCCGTGATACTCGCCATCGACATGGCGGACAGGCTCATTCCCGGAGAAAAGGAAAAGGTACAGACGGTACGTTTCCCACGCCCGGAACTTGACACCCTGCTACCCAAACTGATCCGGTCAGGAGCAAGGGTCGCCATCTGTGAGCAATCGGCGAACCAAAAAATCGAAAAGAAAGAACAACCCATTTCAAAAGACAGAGATATGGCAAAGAAGAAAGAGAAGGTCGTGCAGGAAGAGCCTGTCAAAGCGGTGAAGAACGCCACCGAAGACAAACCTGCCAGGAAAAAGAAAACGGGAACAAAGGCGGAATCCCAAGCTGAAGCCAAGGATGAACAGAAATCCGAAGCCAAGCAGGAGCGCAAGCCCCGCGATCCGCAGATGGTGACGGCCAACGGTGAGAAAGTGACCCACGGACACGCCTACCAGAGCAAGGAGAACCCGGAGGACTGGTACTTCACCGCCAAGATGGACGGCAAGCAGTTGAAGCCGCAGAAAATGGATGCAGCCGACCTTGCCGCCTATCAGAACAAGGAAATGACCGTGCCGCAGTTGATGGAACGCTACTATCCGACCAAGCTCCAGCCCAAGGTGTCGGAAGAGTCTTTCAAGATGCCCAAGTCGATGGCGGGCCCGGAAGGGAACATCACCGTGGAGAAGTTCAACGTCTATAAGGAGAAGGACGAACAACGCCCTGATTACGGCAAATACAAGTTCTACGCACAAATCGGCGATGCCAAGATGTCGGCAGTCGCCTCCCGTCAGGACTTGAACGCCTATTTCGACCGGGTGATAACCCCCGAAAAGTTGGTGGAGAAGAACTTCGGTGAGAAGCTGCACCTGAAATCGGCCTACGAGAAATACAGCCTTCCCGAAGGAGTGGATTCCAATGGGGTACGTGTTGCCAAAGACCGTACCGACAACAAGTGGAAAGTATCTGTCGATATGGGCGACAAAGGAAAAACCTCCAGACAGGAAATCTCCTTCGATGACGGCTATTCGCTCTTCAAGACCAAGACGGCCACCCGTGAGCAGATAGCCGCCAAGTACCTGACCACGGAGATAACCGGTATGTTGGCTGCCCATACCGCCAAGGTGGAGAAATCGGCATCCGTCAAAATGTAAATCAATTCATAACATCACAAGAAAAAGAAATTATGGCAACAACAAAGAATCACGAAGAACTGGTAGAACTTCTTCAGGAGGGACGCATCGGCTACCTCCAATTCGTAATGGACGGTGAAGACGCAGAGGATTTTCAGGAGTGGTGCCGTTCGCACGGTACAGACCCTTCGGACGAATCCGCAGAATTTTATGTAGAACAGACGGACATCGCACGGATGGAGCGTCAGGTAATGGATGACGAGGATTATGGCATCTGGAACTAACCCGTCAGGCAACTCCGGTCAGGCAGCCATCGACCGCTTCGCCGAAATGATGATTGAGCGGATGCAGCAGATGAAGGATACCGGTTGGAAAAAAGGCTGGATAGGCGGCGCGTCCGGCTACAACGGACTGCCGCAGAACGTGGGCGGCCGGAACTACTCCGGTTCCAACTCGTTCTTTCTCCAGTTGCAGACAGCGGCCAAAGGCTACCAACTCCCGGTCTATCTGACCTTCAAGCAGGCGCATAACCTGAAAGCGCACGTCCTCAAAGGTGAAAAGGCTTTTCCCGTGGTCTATTGGGACATGATGGTAAAGGATAAATACGGAAAGCGTGTCAGTTCCGAAGAATACCGGGCGATGAGCAAAGAGGAGAAGAAGGAAATGGAAACCATTCCTTTCGTCAAGGCGTTCCCCGTCTATAACGTGGCGCAGACCAACTTGGCCGAAGTTCAGCCCGAACGGATGCAGAAGCTGCTTGACAAGTTCAAAGTGCCCGAACTCCGGGACACCGAAGGGATGTACGCCCATGCCTCCTTGGACCGTATGCTACAGACGCAGGGCTGGCTCTGCCCGATACAGGCGGACAAGCGTGTGGACGGGGCCTATTATTCTCCCTCCGGTGACAGCATCGTGCTTCCGATGAAAGCGCAGTTCAACATCGGCAACACGCCGGAAGAGATTTATCAGGGCGGCATGGAGTTCTATTCGACCATGCTGCATGAGATGACACACTCGACGATGACCCCCGAACGGCTCAACCGGGAAATGGGCGGCAGGTTCGGCGACCCGAAGTATGCGAAGGAGGAACTGGTGGCAGAACTGACGGCAGCGATGATCAGCCACTCGATGGGCTTTGATGCCAAAGTGACCGACAACTCCGCCGCCTATCTGGACTCTTGGATCGGGGTATTGAAGAAAGAACCCAAGTTCATCGTTTCCGTGATGGCGGACGTGAACAAGGCTTCGGACTTGATACTTGACCATGTGGACAAGCAACGGCTGGTCCTCGGTGAGCAACCGTACCTTGCCAAGAACGACCCGTTCGCACCGTCAGACCTGAACGAGGAAATCCCGTTCAAAAACGCCGCCATCGTGAAGACCCGAAACGGTGACTATGCCATCCGTGCATCCTACGATGGTGTGGAGTTGGGGTTGAAAGCCGTTTCCAAGGACACGGCACGTACCTTCTTCCAGCTTACCGATTATAAGGACAAGGAGGCGTTCCTGAACATGACCGCCCGAAAGAGCTACGAGCCGGAACTGGCGATGATGCGCCGCCCGCAGATTCAACACTCCGGGGCAAGGATGGGTATGTGACGTATGACCTATATAATGAATAGGAGAAATCGAAATGACCGACTACAAAGTCAACTTCAAAGAACTGAAATCACGTGTGGGTGTCGATGACATTGCCTATGCGTTGGGCTACCGTTTGGATAGAAAGGCAGGTGTGGGCAGATACATAGAGTTGGTATTGGGCGATAATGGCAACAAACGTGATACGATTATCGTCAGCAACCCGAACAACAAATCCGCCCAAGCCTATTTCCGTAGGGATGGCTCCAAAGGTGATGTCGTCACGCTCATCCGTGAGAACCTGAATACCTTCAACGTGTCCGGCAAGGACGATTGGCAGAAAATAGCCAAGGTACTGGCCCGCTTCGCCAATATGCCCGAACCCGAATATCGGGAGGATAGTGACTATGTGAAGTCGGTCAAGTCCGATGCCATCTTTGACAGCGCACGTTATGAGGTGAAGCCGATAAATCCCGAAAGGATTCCGGCGCTGTTCTCCCAGCGTGGGCTTTCCGATGAAACGGTCAAGGCACTTTCTTCTCATATATCATTAATTCGTGACGAACGTAACGAGAAGTTTGACGGCTACAACATCGGTTTTCCCTATACCAATGGCAAGGATGATGCAATCAGGGGCTATGAGATACGGGGACATGGCGGTTACAAGTCCAAGGCGGCAGGTACGGATTCCTCTACATCCGCATGGGTAGCCGACCTGTCTAATGGAAACAACGGTATGGTCAAGAGCGTGTTTTTCTGTGAATCTGCCTTCGATGCGATGGCATTCTACCAGATGAACCGAACACAATTAGGCTCGGATGTGGCTTTGGTATCATTGGGCGGTACATTCTCTGACAAGCAGATAGCCGGTGTGATGGCCCGTTTCCCTTATGCCCGTGCCTTCGATTGCTTTGACAATGATTTAGTAGGACGCATCTACGGCTTGCGTATGATGGCATTATTAGAGGGTGTACCGATAAAAATCAATAGGAAAGCGGATGCACTTCAAATAGAAGCCAAAGGTAAGACCTTCGAGCTAAACACGAAACGCTCCCTGTTGGCACAAGTCAGCGAGCATCTGTCTATCCGTTACAAGATGGGGCAGTGGTTGCCGCCCAAGGCTTTCAAGGATTGGAACGACTGCCTGCTGAACAAACCGATGGAGGTCATCCATTCCCCTCACAAGGATGAACGTGAACAAAACCTGACCGGGCGCAGAAAGGCCGGTCTTAAAATGTAAGGATTATGAATGGAATGAAATGGAAACGAACGGCACTGGCAATCCTGCTGCTTGTTGGAGGATTGTCCGGTTACGCCCAACAGACCGACCCGACTCTGACAGCGGCGGTCATGGCACAGACGGCAGAGTTGAAAAGCATCCACAAGAAGCGCAAGAAAACGCAGGAGCAGATTATTGCGGCAGAAACAGCCGTTACCGTGGCCCTTGACCGGGTGCATCGTGTCGAGGACAAGATGCTGGAGTATCTGTCGAATGCGCAAGGCGCGGTACAGAACCTGCACCAAATTAAACGGGCGGGAGAACTGGTAACGGTGGAGATACCACGGAATTGCAGCCTGCTCACAAAGTCGGTGGGCAAGCATTTGAAAGGCACGGTCATCGCCTCGATGGTATCGGACGAACTGACGGACGCGTCCACCCAGATGGCGGCTCTCTATCCCTTCATGAAGCAACTGGTGACTTCGGGCAGTTACGATGTCACCAATCAGGACGGGAACAAGGAGAAGCACAAGGTCAACCTGCTCAGTTCGGCTGAACGGTACTACATCGCCAATGAGGTGGTGACAAGGCTGGAGGCAATCAATACCGACCTTTTCATACTGGCGTGGCAGGTACGCACCCTCTCGTGGAACGACCTGTGGTTTTCCCTCGACCCGGAGGGATGGGCCAACGTGATGTCGGGCAAGAACATCATCAACGGTATTGTGTCGGAATGGAACCAAGGCTATCTGTTGAAATGGTAGCAGAAAATGAACATCAATAGTAACAACCAATAAATGATAACGATATGGAATCAGAAAAGAAAATCATAGGATGTTGTCCCTTGTGTGGCGACAACGTGGTGAAGACCTGTAAAGGTTATCGCTGTGAGCATAACATCGGTGACCAACCGACTTGTGTGCTGAACATCAACGGCATTATCGGCAACCGGAAGATGAATGACGGTGAGATTGCCGAACTGTTGGAACAACGCTGCATCCTGCTCGATGGCTTTGTAACCAAAGAGGGCAAAGCGTTCCCGACCGTCTTGGAACTGGCAAACGATGGAGCAATCAATATGCAGCCGGTCATCGGCAAATGTCCCCATTGCGGCGGTGACATCCGTGTGGGAAGCCGGGCGTTCAATTGCTCAAACTATGCCAACCAAGCTGCCCAATGCAACTTTGCCATCTGGCGCAACATCGGTGGCCATCAACTGACACTGGCGGAAGCGAAAGAGATATGCGAGAAGCAAATCACTTCCTCCGAGCTGGAAATGTACCGCGAGGACGGCTCCATCTATCGCAAGCGGCTGGGGCTTTCCCCTGACAAACTTCAAATCGTGAAGATATGAAACCGGGAGCATTGATAAAAGCCATCCTAATAGCCACCGTCCTGTTTTGGGGTGGCATTGCTTGCTGTTGCTTGGTCGGCTGTTCCGACAATCCGCAGAAGCGGGCGGTCGAAGTGGCAAAGACAGCATTGACGGCTTCGGTTGACAATCCGGAGTCGGTGCAGATAATAGGCATCAGTAAGGTGGATTCCGTGTTCGGCAGGGAATATGTGACGATGAACGAGCAGATGGCCCTCTCGATGACCCTGATGAAACTCGGTCAGGAGGTGATGAAGGAGGATTGCATGGAAAACATCGACCCGGAAAGCTGGGAACTTCCCGAACGGATGAAGCAACGGATGGAAACGATGACGGCACTCCGTGAACTGGTCAACATGGGGATGCTTGAAAGTGGAAAATCCGATACCGGCAAGGCAAAGCTCTTCAACGGGTGGAAAGTAAAGATAGAGTTTGAGGCGAAAGCCACAGACGACACTCCTTACCGTTCCGAATACTGGTTCATCTTGGACAAGGAGGCAAACTGCGTGGTCAAATCCTTTGAAATCCCCCTTGCCATGAAATGAAAAACAACAATCATTAAAACGACAATCAAATGAAAGAATTGATAGAACAACTCGAACCGAAGATGATGGCATTGCTGCAAAATGCCAAGTCGCAAATGGAAAAAGGGAACAAGGCGGCAGGGCTTCGTGCCAGACACATATCGCTCGACATCGAACCCATGCTGAAACAGTTCCGAAAACTCTCTTTATCCGCTTCGCAGACAAAGGAATAGGACGCTTTTTCTTCTTGAAACTCTTTGGGGAATCCCGGTGCTTTTGAACGGCATCGGGATTTTCTCTTTTTATCCGGCAGTCATCTTGCGTCCGGGATTTTTGATACAAAAATACGGAGCACCGGCACAACGGCAAGTGCCGCCTCGCTTGGCTGTACGGCAAACATCCGGCAGCCTTCCGCAATTTGTGCCAAATTGGGTATTCCGTCCGTTTCCCTTCATCCACACTTGCCTAATGTCCCTCGTGGTACTCCGTGAGGGAGGCATCAAAAAATTTCCCGAAAGCAAGAAGCCACAGGCTTCAAACAAAAGGGAAAAAGAATTAGAAATCAGGAACAATTAAAATTAGAAGAACAATGAAAGGAACAGCGCAATTCAAGGAAATCATCAAGAACTATCTTGATAATCGGGCGAAGGAGGATGAACTTTTCCGTGCCAAGTACGAAACCACGACACGCACCATTGACGATGTGGTCACTTTTATACTCAATGAGGTGCAGCAGTCGGGATGTTGCGGATTTTCAGACGAGGAGATTTTCTCAATGGCGGTTCACGTAGTGGATGAGCCTACTATTGAAATCGGTAAACCTTTGCAGTGCGGTGTGGTGGTCAATCACCATATCGAACTGACGGAGGAGGAAAAGGCGGAACAAAGGAAAGCTGCCCTGAAACGCTATCAGGACGAGGAACTGCGCAAGATACAGCAGCGTAACTCCAGACCAAAAGCGGTCAAACCCCAAGCGACACAACAACCCGAACTTTCATTTTTTGATAATTTTTGAGCCATGAAACCGAGAAATAGATTTGAGAAAGTGGTGGCAGCTTCCAATGAGAGGCTGACCGCTATCAGTTATAAAGCCGAGGAATGGGCAATCAAGAATGTGGTGAAACATATTGCTTTCCGTACATCGGGGCATAAGTGTACTTGTGGCGATTGTGGTGAGAAGTTTGAACACAAGGGAAAAGGGAATGTAACTATCCGTTGCCCTCATTGCGGACATAAAACCGAAGTCACGGATACGTTGAAACGTAAATGGAAAGAAACAAACTATTTTTCTACCCTTGAAACCATTGATGGCTTGCAGGTACAGAGGGTATTCCTTTTGTCGGCTACCTATCGCAAAGGAAAGGCTATGATAACAGATTGTGGAGAGGTGTGCCGTATGTGGCTCAATGCACAAGGCAAGGTAGCGGTCACTGCAAGGAAAAGAACTATGGGGTATTATGTGGATAGCTTCAACTGGACTTCATCCATTGAACTGAGAAACTTGTACGATGTACATTGGTGCATTTCAGACACCTATATTTATCCCCGTCATTCACTCATTCCCGAACTGAGACGCAACGGACTGAAAGGCAAATTGCCGGATAATTGCCATTTGTGCAGGTTGATGTCGGCTTTATTGTCCGACAATCGGATTGAAACGCTGATGAAAAGTGGAAACCGCAGGGCGGTAGCCTACTTTGTGAACCATCCACTTGACCTTGATGTGTGTTGGGCATCTTACAAAATAGCCACACGCCACCATTATGTACCGAAGGACTACGGAATGTGGTGTGATACCATACGCTTACTTGAAAAGTGCGGAAAGGACATTCACAGCATGAAGTATATCTGTCCAAAAGACCTCAAAGCGGAACACGACCATTGGCTTCACAAGGTCAATGCAATAGAGAAACAGCGCAGGGACAAGGAGAAGCTACAAAGAGCCAAGCAACACGAAGCGGACTTCTATAAGAACAAGTCGTGCTTCTTCGGTATCGTCATCAGCGACAACGACATTGAGATTTCCGTATTGGACTCTTTGGAAGCATACAAGGCAGAGGGCGAGAAAATGAAGCATTGTGTATTCCAATGTGAATACTATGCCAAGACGGACTCTATCATCCTTTCGGCTCACGACCTGCAAGGCAACCGCATCGAGACGGTGGAGTTTTCGGTCAGTCAAGGCAAGGTGATACAGAGCCGTGGGGTGTGCAACTCCAATACGGAGTATCACGACCGCATCATCAAATTGGTAAATGATAACGCTCATCGCTTCTTGGAGGCAAGGGTTACCGCATAAGCGCCCGATAATTGTTCTGAACCCCGACTTGCGCTGTAAAACGTGGGTCGGGGATTGTTTGCATTTAAGAATAGAGTCTTTTATTATTATTGACCCAAAAATTCTCTAATTATCAATTTCTTTAATTTTTACTGTTTTTCATATGTAGTGGCAAATCCTATAGGTCGTCTCTTTTGACTTTTAAGTTTTTGCTCATTCACAATTAGCCTATATTGTTCTCTTACATCTCTTTTATCGGGAAGAATGATGATATATTCCGGTGTATCAGGAAATGATAGATGAAGCATTATGTCTTCTATGGAACACATGGATTACCAATCTCTATATGTGTCCCGGTAATTCGTTCTAATTCACGCTTGTATCTCGTAATCCGTTTTTCAAGTAAAACTTTCTCGTCTATACCGACTTTTTCCGGATTATAAGGTGTTTGGTTTGTAACCATGGCAAAGAATATCTCGGCGACTTTATGCGCTGTGGCAATGACTGCGGCTTTACCTCCGGCCCGTGAACGTATCCTGCGGTAGAAATTTCCCAGTTGGTTCTTAGCGTTGGCGAGCGAGGAGGCGATACTCCGAAAAATCAACCCGACATTGTTTCGACGATGGGGCACGTGGCTTGATATCCTTTTCCCTCCTGATATCTTAGTGTTCGGTGCGATGTTGCACCAACAGCAGAACTGTTTGGAAGATGGAAACTTCCGGGTAAAGTCATGCCCCAGTTCACTCATCAGCCCCAGTGCGGTCAGGTGGCTTATACCGGGTATTTCAAAGACATTCACTCCCCACATGTCGTATGCCTTTCTTTCCACATCGAAGCCTACAGTACGTTTACGTTTGTGGTAGTCACGACGTTTTTTTGTCGGACTATATGAAGGTTGCGCTGCTTTGGCAACCTCTGTACGATAGTTTTCCATGAGCTTTTCCAGCTCCGTATCACATCGGTCAAGTTGGGCACAAAAATGTTTGAAAGTATCGTAGTTTTGCCTGAGGACAAACATGAGGTCTTCTTCCCAATTGCCCTCAAGCGCCTTGGCAATTTCCTCTTTCGGGGTTTTGCATTGGACATCAGCCAGACCGGCCAGTTTCTTGGGGTCACGTTCACCTGCGAGAATGGCCTCGATGATACGTATGCCGGATTTTCCCGTAATGTCAGACAGTACAAGCGTGAGTTTTATATTCATCTGTTGCATGGCTTTCTGCATACGCAGGACTATACTTGAGGCTTCACGGGAGAGGGTGTCACGATGACGGGTGAGTGTCCTCATACGTTTGGCGTCGTTGTGCGGTTGGAAACTTGCCTTGAGCAATCCGTACTGGTGCAGCAACATCAGCCATTCGGCATCCGACTCGTCGGTTTTCCTTTCCGTTATGTTCTTCACGTCCCTTGCGTTGGTCAATACGACATCCACCCGTCCTCCTGAAGATGACAGAACAGCGGTATCCAGTAAACCCCAGTGGATTCCATTGCGACTGTCCTTATGCCGCATTCCCTGAGCCATGCCGAAATGGCATGCAAGTCGGATGTATATGCTCCGAACGCGCGGTTGTTGTCCTTGGAGCGGTCTGCAGGCACGCAGACCTGCATGATACCGTCCGCTATATCTATTCCCACCGCATCGGGATTGACTATCCGAAGTTCCGCTCCTTGGGAGGTCTTGACTTTTTTTGCTTTCTTTGCCATGGTAATATTGTTATTGTTGTCAATGTATAAAAGGCATAAGCCAGGCCCTGTCGATGAGCATTCTTCTATACGGCCTCTGACGGCCAATCTTCGATTCGCAGGACACGGAGCCATACTCTTTTGTGGGATTGAAAGCCCAAAAAACAACCGGCTTGCTTCTTATGCACACGGCAAAGGTAACTAAAACGTTTCTGCCGCCGCAGGCGGTGGAAACGTTCCGTGTTCCACTCTGATTTCAATCAAGGCAAAGGCTTGGCTTTACTCTTTTAGAATGAAAAGTAATATCTCCAGTCTTGTCGTGAAATTTAATGTTTACGTCCCAGTACTATTGTTGGTTTCACACTCAGCCTGCATCTTACAGCAAAAAAAGATGGCAAGAGTATCAATCCTGCCATCTTTCTTTATGTTATTAATAACATTGCAACATCAAGAGGTTCATCTCAGCTATAAATAGATTTATCTAGAACGAACCGGATTATAACGATTTATTGTTACTGGCAATTTTTGTTCAATTTGCTGTTCCTTATATGTTATACTAACAACAACATTTCGGCTAATTGATTTTGTAGAAAATTTTGCAGGTATATTTAGAGATAAGGTTATTTCAGAATTAGCTTCTAATTCACCATCCCAATTCCTTGTAACTCCGGCACATTCAATGACAACGGAAAGTTCTTCAAACTTCGAATTGGAAGAGTTTTTGATTTTCACCTCTGTGTATGCCTTGCCTTTAGAATTGGCTTTAAGGTTCTTTGATGTTAAACTAATATTCAAGTCTTCTTCTAATGACAATGTATCAATAGAGACAATAACTTCTCTAACTATCACTTTTTTAGGTTCTTCTATAAATACTATAGAATCATTTCCACTCGTATATTTATGCACTTTCCGCAGTGAATCAATAAATAGTACACCTTCCGCAAATTCAATTTTATCTTTTGACTCATTAACCAATGTGGCTGTATTTGACAGAATCTTTTTTACCAGCGCATCATTCTTGTCATTTTCTTGATACTGCTTGATTCCGTCGTCTGTAGCTATAATACATTCCCCTTTATGTATTGAAGAACGGAATATTGGTTTTTTTTCATTGAGGACGAATCGCTCTTTACCGTTTGTATCAATATGTTTCCATCCTTCTTTATTAATATATACACTTGCTATTCCATTCACAAAAGGAGTTACCTTATCGAATAAGGTTGGTCCTTTTTTGCCGGCAGATTTAACACCTTTCATTTTGATAGATAGCCTAAATGGAGTTCCGTCACAATTGATGTATCCCCATTTACCAACCGATGCCAACAAATTCTTTGAGGGAAGCGAAACTGGGATAAATCCTTCACTTACATATTTGTATTGTGGATAGATTTTATATTCCCCATTAAATTTTTTTATACTACCGATGGAATCAACAATTCCCCATAAATAATCATCTTTAGTCAGTAATGCTTTCCCTTCTTTAAAGAGAATATCCTGATATTCGATAGAAACTATGACATTATCATTATTATCAATAATACCATAGTAATCTCCACTTTTTACTTTGATTAGTCCATTTCCAATTTCTTCTTTGGCAGAATATCCAAAACCTTGCGAATACATTGAAGTTTTAATACCCATCGCAAGAATCATGAAAATAAGTATTCTTTTCATATTTGTCATTTTAACGAATTAGCCCCCATGCTTTAAGGGTTTCTTTGTCATTTTTAACAGCATCACGATAACGTTCTGCTACAGAATCATCAAAATTTGCGACTCTTTTTTCGAATAATTGGAATAACATTACCAGCTCATTATCATCATTACTTGGTAATTCGTTTGCCAATTTTCTTTCCATTAAATTATTGAAAGCCCAATATACGGATTTATAATCAGAAGCATCCAAATCCATCGCTTTGTATAACAGAATATTCGCTTCTTCAAGATTCATACCCATATTTAAAAGGGATTGCCGTTTTGTCGGTACATTAAAATAATTATTCCCTTTTGATAGAGTAAGGCCACATTCAAATAAAGCAGTACTATTTAAAGAGTCTGCTAAAATCATATCTCTTAATCCTTTGTAACCGCACATAACCTCATCTGGAATATTTGAATTCAGCATTAAAGTATAATATTTTGTCTTTGCAGGTTCATAGGACTTTTCATCAACCAACAATCTTAGCTGGTCAATGGCTTTGACATGCAAATGAGAGCTATCTTTCATTGCCAACCAATTAATGGCTTCATTATACAGTTCCTCACAACTAGGTTCTTGAACAACGGTGTTTACAATTTCTTCCGGTTCGTCGTTGTTAGAAAGCCAAAGAATACTGCCACCTACTAAAACAATGGCAGAGACAATAGCAATAATAATGCCTGTGTTTTTACCATTACCGCTGTTGGTAACAACACGTTCTAAGTCCACTCTCATCTCTGCGACACTGGCATATCTCTTAGCTTGCATTTTTTCAGTGGCCTTCTTGATAATTCTCTTAAAATCGTTGTTGTTAATGTCCTTCATTGGCAACGCTTTTTTCAGATTCGCCGAAAGGATATCCTGATCAGTCCCGTTAAATGGCAAATGGCCAGTACAAAGTTGAAACAATAAAATACCTAAAGCATAAATATCAGTGGTATAGTTTTGGCTTTTCACATCACCGAGAACCAATTCTGGAGCTGCATAATTTACTTTGCCCATAAACACTCCCGTTGCAGTGAGTGCCTTGTCCAGACTCTCCAACGAAACAATCTGCTTACATATACCAAAATCAATCAGTTTTATTTTGCCATCGATAGTTAACATTATATTGGAGGGGTCAATGTCTCGATGTATAAATCCCTTATCGTGCAATGCCATCAATCCGGCGAGAATTGACTTCATGATTCTTATTACTGTAACATTCCGGTCTTGCACATATTGGTTGTAAATTTCTGCAGCAAAAGGAATTTGCATACCATTTTGGTCTGTCGTTACGCCATTAATAATGTTTTCAAGGGTTACACCAACGAGAAGTTCCATTATCACGTGATAGTAAACCCTTGTTTTATTGCCAATGACGGAAACTGTTTCGACAAAACCATACATACGAATGAGGTTGTCATTGTCCAGTTGAATTTCAGCTTCACGCCTTGCTCTTTCCACAACACGTTCAGGGATATTCTCATATATGGCTTTGATTGCAACCGGAGTTCTTTCTCCTGTGCGTTCCACTACTCTAAATCCCTTAAAGACTCTACCCATTCCACCTTCACCGAGTGGTGTCGAATCAACGTCATATTCATAATGTATGCCGTTTCTTTTTTCTAAATCACCTTGTAATGTTATTATATTCATGAATGTTTATCTTTAATAAGCCTCTACTCTTAATTTCACATCTCCTATTGAAATGACATCCCCAGGAATAATCTGGTGGCCTTCTTCTGTAACCACATCAGAATTTACAAAAGTTCCGTTTAGAGAACGTATCCATTTTTCATTGGAGTGTTTATCCCATTGCCCATCACGGATATACCAAGAGTTTTTTTCATCATCCAATTCAAGTGTGCAATGACGACGAGAAATATAAGAAGATGATTGCTCAGAAAGTTGAATCATATTAAATACAGATTCATCTACTCTGCCTATAGTAATTATACGCCTTGGGGGTTGCAATATCTCTTGGAGTCTATAGCTTTTCCCAAACTCATCACCCTGCATGACATGAAGCATAATTCCGTTTAAGATATTGCTTTGAACTTCAATTTGATTACCGGGTATGCTTTCATAAGGGTATTCATCGTCATCAGGAAGAAGAGCCAAAATTTCATCTATGTTCTTTGCTCTAGTTGACATATCAGAGGCTAAACATTTCTCCAATACACTTACCCATAAATCTCGCTGATTATGTCGCAACAAGATATTCTTATTCCAATCATTGTTTTTTGCTCGTGATTGGTAGTGAATCCAATCAGATTCTGTGGCCAGTCTGCCAAAAGGTAATTCCCCTGTTAACAATTGGAACATGATTACACCAAATGAAAAAATATCTATTGTGGGCAGCAGAGTAGAACATTGTCCTATATGGTAAAGTTCGGGTGCTTGATATGCCAGAGACTTATCTATAAAACGCGAATGTAAAGTTTTGTTCTGACTTGTTATTACCTTCCCTCTTTCACCTAGGATTACATAATTGGTAACCAGTATATGCCCGTTGTGTGCCACTGAAATGTTTTCTGGGGTCAAACGACAATGAACTTTTCCTGACTTGTGCAAGTCTCTTAATCCATACAAAATACCCCTTGTTATTTTAATAAGATTCAACTTATTAGCCCCTCTCATGTATTGTGATAAGTCAGAAGACTTTTGATATTGGGTAAGCAAATAAGGGTTTCCATTTACAACTCCGGTTTTTACAATAGCTGCAAGATAATTACTCTTAATCAAGCAACTCTTAATTTCGTTATCAGAAGACAACAACATACTCTGGCGCATACGAGGTTCTACTTCCCATAGCTTATAAAGTACCAAAATAAATTCATTACCAGCAGTATCATTAACTTTAAACTTCTGCATAGTAGAACTTGACTCAAGTACTCTTTCTACTCGGTATTTACCATCTATGATGTCATGCATACGAAAATCGCAGCGTAGAACTGTGTTATTTCTCATTTTCTTCAATCATAATGTTAGAGAATGTATTCAACTAAGGAAGTCTATACCTTTTAATTCAATGCAAATGCCTGCAATTCTTACTTTCTGCCCTTCATTGTGATATCTTTTTTGACAGTATTCCTTAAATTGAGACTCCGAATGAATATTTAAATTTAATGCTATTGCAGACGAATATCTTTGATAAGCTTGACCTGTCAATTCTTCCAAGTGTTTGAATGTCGGAGTTTGCTTTAATCCTGCACAAATAAAATTATCAATTGCATCTATTAGACTAATGCTAAAATTATACTCAGGAGTTTTGAATAGATTCAAATAGACTGGAGTAACCCTATCAACAGGCTGAACCCGCTGAGACAATGTTAGTTTTCCAAACGAATATAACTTAAGATATGAAAAGTCAGACATATATTACTCCTTTCTTTTTTTTATAGAAAACTTGAATAAACGGTCTCCCATTTTGATGATGTCACCAGATTCCAGTTTAATTCCAGCACCTGCATGAACAAATGTCGAATTATTGCGTGAGCGGTCTTCAATAAACCAATGGCCATCTGAAAAGAAGAAACAGGCTTGCTCGTCATCATCAATTGAACGATCATGAGGAACGGTATTTTGACGAGAAAGATAAACTTCCGCACCTTCCTCGTAAACCTCTTCCTGCATTTCTCTTTCTCCTGGCATCGCTATTGGACGTAACGTACAGAAAGGAATATCATCCTCATAATATTCATCTGTTTCCTCTTCAACGGGAAGAGGTGTTGTTATATCATCTGGCATTTCTGCCAAACAATTTGGGCATGTATGCATCCCGTTCATTACGGGATAACCACAGTTTTCACATTGTATCATATTAGCTGTATATTTTATCAATTGTGTTTTTTCTAAAACCTATCAATGCAAGTTGTTACATGGAGTACAATATACCAGTTATTAACCCGTTTTTGCATTTCTTATGAGATTTATAATAGTCTTGTTTCATAGATACAGCCTTAGCAAATCATATTGTGGTATAGAATAAACGAAATATATTTTCCAAAAACAAGTCTTTCAGCTCATTACCAAAGTTCTTCATCTGTTTATCCTTCTTTTCAATTTTACATTTTTTCTTTCCACAATCCTATCATGTCAATAATTTGCATGTCGTTTACCATGACAAATTCAATTACTATTTTTAAAATATCTCCTTTCATTCAATTATATATGCTCTATTTTTGACTTAAATTCTTGGATTTGTTGTTCTGTCCAATCTGATGGATATTGAATAACAACAACTCTATTTACTTTCCATTCATAGAATTGAGATATCCAGTCTCCTAAAAATTGTCCCCACAACCAATCAATTGATTTTTCACCCCAGTGTGTCTTGGATTCAAGCCACTTTCCTATTTCACATCCCATAACAAATGCACCGATACATTGAATCCCTACTATAGCAACGGAAGAAGCTGTCCCTACTCCTGCCGCAGTAACACCTGCTTTTGCGCCATGACCAGCAATTTTTGTGGCAAATTTTGTTTTTGCAATGGTTTTACCTAAATTTTGAGTTGCCTTTTTGATGGGTAAATTTTGTGTTACGCTTGAAGAACCTATCAAAGTATCATGTAAGAGTTCTGCTATCATGAGAATCGTATCCTCTGCTGTATTACCAATATTTTCAGCTAAATCTATTATTTTCATCTCCCCTTTAAATGTTTTAAGTACAGCTTGTACTGAACCCAAATATTCAAATCCAAGAGACATATAGCCCAATTTACATATTTTCGAGGATAAGTTAACATTAGAACGAATTTTATCTATTAAGGTGCCATATTTATTTAGTTTACTAAATCTATATGCTGTAAAAGTACCTCTACCTCTTGCTGGTGTATTTCCTTTGTTTCGCCATATAAGAGTTTGTTTCGCCGTTGGAGAATTTATGCCTAAACATTTATATATTAAATCTGTACAAAATTTTGTCCAATTAAAATGTATCGTATTTAAAGAGGATAGTTTCATGCTAGCAACAATCATTCCATTATCCATCAAGGTCATAATGTTACCAACCAATCCTGTAGATTCTTTCCAAATCTTGAAATCCGCAGATAAAAACAGCTTTTGAGTATTCGTCAAAGATGACGATTTATTTGAGGAAGCAATTTTGTTTTTGAGGTAGCCATTAGTTATAATTGCACCACTACTTCTTAATATTGGCCCAGAAGATTTTAACACACAATCTCCACCTAAAAGATTTTCTATATTTTTTGATTTAACGTATTCATTTAATGCGCCTATAGTCGTATTTCCAAGTATTCCATATGCTGGCGGAGTTAGTTTTTTAAATTGTTGAAATGCTGCAACAGCCTTTGCCGACTCATCCCCATAATAACCATCTTCTGATATATGCGGCCATCCATATTTGCGTACTATATCTTCCGATAAAGTTGCATGAACCCGATTCAAAGAACGTTGAATACAAAGCACTTCTTCACTATAAACCGGGTGGGTACTTGACTCTAAATACATAATAGGGGTATTACAAGATAACTATATTCCATTCAAAACTCTTCCTCAACTCAGTATTAACCTTCAAATAATTGAAGAAATCAGAGTTATTCACTTCCTCTTTCAATACCTCTGAGAGAATATTGAAATGTACGTTAATACACTTTTCAATATAACCATCCACAGGAATACTGCCTTCTGATAAAGAAATATTGCAATATCCAATTGCTTCTTCGCCAAAAGCACGCATAAACTCCATTTTACAGTATTGCAATAGGTCTATTTTCGTAAACAGGCGATCATTGCTATTGACTATGTGCCTTGCAATTTCTTTTCGGGTTGCCAAATCTTTCACCTTATCTCTACCACCGGTTGCATCAATCAACGCTTCGACATTACCAACGGCCGCATTTGAGGACATTAATTTTGAGCCTCTTCTTAATCGGTTTCCTCGTTCGCCATTAGTCGTAAAATATGTAAGCACCATTGGCTGCTGATTATTTCTTGGGTTACGGATAGCGTATGCTCCACCGTAAGGGCGTATATTCCCAGAATGATACTCATCCAACGAATCATATACCTGCATCATGGATTGACGTAATGAACGAAGCGTTGCGCCATCGTGTAACGAATTACTATCCACGAAAGCAAAATAATCATTTACATAGTGATGATATAGATTCGTAATGTCTTCACGAATGCGTTCATTATCATATTGGCATACATCAAAGTCACGAATAAAAAACTCATGCGCCTGTTCTTGATTCTGTACCACATCTAAAAAGAACGTTCCTGTTTTATCATTCTCCAATCGTTGTATAGGTTCACTGTAACTCAACTTTACATCTTGGATGTCATAATTTACAACAGGTATGCTATTAAGAAGAATTGCCGTATTAAGCGGTAATGATATTCCTTTTGATGCTTTAATACGAATCCACAGATACCGATTGCCGATAAATGGTTCTAGGATTTCTTGTGCGTATGAATCCATTATCCATGCAGGTATTTCTCCTCGGTGGAGTGTACGTTTGTTTGAGCATTTTCCAAATTTATACAACCATAAGCCATAATAAACCAAACTCTTTTTCCAAAACTCCATAAGCATGAAATTGGAATTTAGTGTTCGAGGAGTATCTTCCATAACTAATGACATCTGAATTTGAGCATCTCCAACTTCAGCCATTAGCATTTCCGATGGTAGGGGATGGGAAAACGCAATTATTGCATCTTCCAATGTATTTACCTCTCCGGCCGCATCAAAAGCCAACCAAACTTCATCTTTATGTCCATTGTCCTGCCATGTAGCCTGTAAAGGTGAATTATTGGGTTGTAATAGCATATTGCTCATAAAACATGCAACTATTCTTCCTGGAATTATGCGGGATTTAAATATTGGACGATAATTACATTTCGTCGCCTTATAGGTAAATATGTCATTCTCATCAATATAATAAGGAATATATTCCCGTCCATTGCCTATGTTAACAACAGATACCGCCGGTTGAGCTTGCAAATTACTTCTTTGCAAGACTTGATCACAGAATTGCTCTGATAACCTTGCAACCGTTTGCTCCATCTTTCTCTCGATTTCGCAAGATTGATGGGCCATTGCAACAAGCATCATCTTTGCAACAGGATCAGACAACGATATACGTTGCTCATCTTGTTCTAAAGCCCGTTGTAATTCAGCTACCTTATTTTTTACCTTTATATCCATTATTTATTGTTTAAGAATGGATCCATGAAAAATTCCACTTCACGATGATATTCACCCTCACGAGTACCCACATATTCATTGTAAGTCAATCTACCTTTGACCAACACTTTTACAACATATTTGCTGTTTTCTCCACGGCGTGAGTACCTGTCTTTCTCCATGCTGAGTTGTACCTCTACATCCAAATTTTTCAAAAATGGAATGTAGTATGATATACTATCACGAACACTTTTCTCACATTGCCTAATACCAGCTCTTGACATCTGTACCTTTTCTTCTCGATTGTTTTTCCGCTTTACAATCTTAAAATCCGCACCGTGATTAAAGTCTACCAAATTCATGGCAATAAACTCATTATCCCAAAAGCTAAATCCAAATTCCTCGTCAGCTTTAAATCGACGAATACTGGTGAAAATAACCGTATCAACCCAATTGTCTATTACTGCCGACACACTAGTAAGTGGACGTTCTATTTGAAGATTCAATTGTTCGTCATGTATAAATTTGATGGGAGAATTACTATAATTCATACATTAGTGATGTTTCTTGCGAATACTATCGGTACTTCCGGTTCTACGAGGAGGTCTTACTCTTTCTTCCTGGTGTTCTGCCTCAATAGGTTTATTTCCAAATGACTTGGTTATATCAACAAGAACACGAGTTAAATTAATCCCTTCATTAATCATCTCAGATATCACATAAGGTGTATAATGCGATTCCACAAAAGATATGCATCTGTTTTTTTCTGGTATAGCAATACCGTCCTCCGTATCAGACAAATCACAAAGTATTTGAATTCCTGTTTGCATTAAAGATATTAAATGCCTTGGTGTCATTGAGTCCGCTTCCTTTTGAATTTCTATGGAAATCTGATTCAAAACTGGCAAGACACTCATAACCAAAATATATTGGTCTGTATCACATGCTTCTTTTAATGCTTTTTTCAAAGTTTCCAACTCCACCACATAATTTGAAGCAGCTCGCAACAATGCTCCATTTGCACGTAAAGAAATGCAAGGTGCTATGTATGAAGAATCATTGCTCCATCCATGATTATAGACAAATCTTGCGAAAGGAACAGCATCTGGGTTATCGTAGTGTTCACTTTCCAACTTTACCAATATCTGGTAATCTGCGTCGCAGAGTGGAACATTTGCTTTTTCATCAGTAACCTTTATTGTTTTGTCCGAACTTTTATCAATATACATGATAATAGGCTCAGAAATATTAGGTAGATTGATGTTTTGGAATAGCATCCTCTCTGATCTATTAAACGATAACTGAATCAACTTACCGGAAAAACTGATTGCATTTATTTGCAACTCGGTTATTGATAAGTTCGCATCATTCAGCTCGTACCGGAATATAGGAAGATCCAGAAGTCCATAATTACCATTTACCAGTACTGAATACAAAGGTTGCAAACATGCCACATAAAATTCATCCGAAGCCCGGAAAATTTCATCCGTCAACCTCATACCAGCTTTCCAATCGACTCTATATTTATTATTCATCGCAATATATTTTATACTAATTGAGTACTATAATTCAGAAATATTCCTTGTTCCTTATTCATATCTGACAAGATAGGTACTGCTTTTTTGTCGCCAAAATCAACAATAAGTTTTGATTCCAAAGGCAGGAACCATGAAGAAAAGAACCTTTCAAATTCCTTGATTTGTTGTTGCAGTTCCTCCAGCTTTCTTGATGTTTCTATCAAAGTCTGATAATATACCCTCCAAACATAAATTTTCACTTTGAAAGAGGAACCACAAAACATATTGTTTAAAGTTCTACCTATATTTGATGGTATATTGTCGCTAAATTTATTAGCTTCAACATCACATGTCTGATAAACTATAGCATGTCCCCGAAACGCATATCCCAATGCCGTTTTTACCATTTCGCTATTTCCTCTGTAATCTCTCAACCATGCAATGCAAGGATAAACAGCTTCAATAAAAGGGTTATTCAAGTTGACATCATATCCCTCTGTTATAAAGTCAGAAAGGAACTGATTACCTTGAAAAACGTGTTTGTTCAGCCATTGTTGATAATCTGTTCGAAGTTCTTGATAGTGCTGGTCAAACGGTTTAAAATAGGCTAGAGCATTGTTTACTTGCTCTTCCTTTTCTTTATATCGTTTGTCAAATTCTTCTGTATCCCCTACAATCCCTAAGTAATGGTCTAATGAATGAAACAAGTATTCTGGTAGTATATGGTACAGACTATCTCGTTTCAGTGAAAATTTTACTGTTGATGTCGCATCCTGTTTGTTTCGAACAGTAATACCTAAATTGTCTCCTAAAGCAGTACGTTCAGAAACACCTTTAAATTCATAATTAAAAGAAAGCGATAGATTTGTTGCAGCCTTTGTATGTGGTATAACAACAGACATTGCTACATCTGCATCTATCTCTTTTGGTATTTGGGGCTTGGAAAGTTTCATCCTATTCAAAAATATTGTAACCACCCTTTTTTATAACCTTGACATTTGATTGCCACTTGTTTTTGGGGTCGGCACTATAAAACTTGGTTTTTACTATGGCATTCGGATTTGTTTGTTTTCTATCGCCATGCTTAGGACTGGTTCTATACTCAAAATGAAGATGTTCTTCTTCATTCGAAAGATTATAGGCATTACCTGTCGTACCACTCTTTCCCAATACACTGCCTTTTTTTACACTTTCTCCATACTTAACGGAAATAGAACTAAGATGTGCATAGAACGAATAAAACACTTTATTAGGACGCTTATGGGTCAACAATACACACAATCCATATTCTGGATGTTTTTGTACCAACGAAACGATTCCATTACCAACCGCCAAGATGGGAGTTCCTGTAGGTGCATAATAATCAAAACCTCGATGCCACCTAACACTACCATCCGCATTGTGTCGAACTGGCCCAAATAAATTACTTGCCTTATTGCATCTTATCTTTGGGTTCTTAACAGGATCTCCCCAAGAGGTGTCAAGTGAGATTTCTCCTAATGTTAAATCAATATCAACATCGAATAATTTGAAAAGAGAATCATTTACGCTAAGCTCTTTTTGTTCCTGCTGAGGTTTTGATTTAGTTTTGGATTTAGATTTAGATTTCTTTTGATGTACTTGATCGAGTGATATTTCTTGTAATTTCTTGAAATTATCATTGGATTGCGCTTTAGCATTTACGCTAAAAGAAACAACAAGAATATAAAAGAACAGTCCGCTAATTAGTTTCATCCTTCTAATTTCAATTTTTTACCTACACCCTTATTCTCTTCATTCGCCATTTCATCTCTTATCGATTTCTCTTTTTTCATCTCCTCCTTAATCTGCGTTTCTAACTTATTGGGATTTCCGTCAAAAGGGTTTTCCCCTTTTTCTTGTTGATACGTTTTAAAATCTATTATATCTTCTGGTTCCTTTGTTTTGTAATTATTATTTAAAGAACGTTTTGATAGTGCGGAGCCAAATTGAGGAGTATTGGTAGGCTCCTGAACGACACCACCCGGATTTGCATTATAAGTACCTGTGCTACTTGAAGACGAACTACCTATTTTATCCGTAGAATTTGTTGTCGTGTATCTTGTTGAAGAACCATATTCGTATTTGTCGATAACTTTACTATTTGCGACTTTTTTGGTCTCTATTTGACGTTCCTTTGAGGCATTCTTGACTCTCTGTTTTGAAAGGTCGTCAAAACTTTGATGCACAACCTTTTGTCTTTCCCCTGATATATTTGTTGAATTATTAACTTTATTTGTCTTTTTAGTTGATGTTCTATATGAATCTAATGAAGCAACTTTGGATGATTTATTTGCTATCGCTTTTCCTGTTTTTACAGATTTTGTTGATGCCTTTGTAGCTATTTTCGCTCCTTTATACGCTATTTTAGCTCCACCAACAACATCACCAACTCCCGGAACAGCAGCAACTATTGATAGTCCTGCACCTACCCAGTCACCCCTTAAAACAGAAATGGAAGCATTAATCAAATCAGGGACTGCCCCTAAAACAGGAACCATCCCGGCTGCATCCAATGCCAGTTGAACTCCGTCTAAAACAGAGTCTTTATTAAGACCTTCCGTATTCAGTTCATTAAACTCCTGCAAAAGTTCTTCAGGTATCTCTTGTTCTATGGTTTCTTGTTCATTTGCTTTTAAGGATTGTGAAACAGCCTGCATTTTTATTTCCAACATTTGCCCCGGACTCACAATTGAAATGGTTCCTCCATACATACATTTTAAAGTCGCAGGTTCTAATAATGCTGGCTCACCACATATCAAACTGTCCTTGTCCATCGCTTTCCATTTAGGACAGGTCCCAGGAACGCAAGGCATAGGTGTTAGTTTCCCATGATTAGCAGCTGTTGCAGAAGCAGTAGGTGGATAACCTAAAGACCGGCATTTTCCGAAACTGGGAACATTCACCATAGAGACATAATCCGCTATATTGGCTTGATTTTCTCCTGTCAGTGACACATTTTTGGGTGTAGCTTTCAACTTTGTGGTAGATGTTCCCATCGTACACTTCAATGTTGCCCCTGTACAAACGTATTTCATTTTTATGCGGATTTATATTTAACGTACCTTGACTTTCGAAGCCTGGATAGAAACTTCTTTTTTTGCTTCCATAGAGATGCTCCCTTTTGATTTTATTCCAACATTACCATCGGCATTAACACCAATATTCCCCTTTGATGTAACATTTATGTCACCATCTGCAACGACTTCAATTTCTCCGGCTGAATATATGGTGATTTTTTTGTCATCTGCAGAAAGTGTGATATGGTATGTGTTATTATTGTTGTCATATATTTCCAGCAAGCCGGCATTCCCTTTATCATTAAAAAGAATGGTGTGCCCGTTTCTAGTTCTTATCGCTTTGATATTGTTAGATGTGCCATTTTGTTCTTCAGATGAAGCCCATTTTTCATCAGATTTACCTTCCCCTCCATTGTACAAAGCTCCAATAATATATGGTCGTTCCGCATTGTTCATTTCAAACCCAACCATTACTTCTTCTCCAATTTCTGGAATGAACAGTTCTCCTTTATTTTTTCCTGCATAGGGAACTGCGATACGAAGCCATGGTGTTATCATTTGCTTATCCTGCACTTCTTGCCAAGGAAATTGTACTTTAATTCTGCCAAGTTTTTGGGTATCTTTATTATCAATGACCTTCGCTCTTTGAGAAGGCGAGACAGCGTGTATATCAGCATCGGAATAAGCAGGATAATTACATGCGACAGGAACGGCTGTGAAATTATTAGAGTATTCCTGGTTATAATCAAATGAATGGTTTATGCTGATTATTTTCAGAGCCTTTTGCTCCACATCTTGATTTTCTCCTGACTTGTTTTGTATATTGTCTCTGATTAGGAATGTTTGCCCTATCTGTAATAAAGCCAACTTTGAGTAACCTTGAACAGTCATTAATGCGGTTTTCTTACCTTGTGCTTCGATTTTCAATGAGTAGTTCAAAATGGCATCTGCACCTTCATCGTCTTGTCCTGAATCAAATCCACCCACCGATAAAGCGGAGATTTTCGAATTTGCATATCTCTGTTGTGAAGCCTGAAAAGCCTTGTCTGTCCAATCATTCACATTTCCGTCTGATATGCCTTGCGCTGAAACTTTTACAACACCGTTATTTTTGCCAAACTGATAATGATCAACTAACAGATGGTTGAATGCAAAATCATTTAATCCTTGATGTAAACTGTATGACATCAAACTGCCTCCGGGATATTCAAGGCTTATCGCAGATGAAGGGCACTCGTCCAACTCTCCAAAAATAAATTCTTGCCCATTATTATACATCCATTCTCCAAAACGAATCGCCAACATACTTATGAAAGCATAGTCGCTTTGATTATATTGTACAATATAAGGAATTTTTTCGTTGAATCTTGGCTGGATTTTCGACTTTATTTCTTTGTATGGTTTTAAGACAAATGAAATAATATCCTTTAGAGTCATGTTCTCGAATGAGCGACAATGAGGGGCGTTCTGTAACAATGAATCCCAAGAAGCAATAGTAATGTTAGCTGATTGTGAACAGGCTGTAGAACGCGAAGCTGCCACATCAATAATCATACCTTTGAATACAAAGGCAGGTTTGGGTGTTGCGTTATTATCTTCTTGGCTTGATTTAATAGTAGAAACATTCATTTCAAAAGATTTGCCGATTAGCTGTGTTGCGTCAGCAAATACAACATCTGATTGTGTCTCTATTTTCTCTTCTTTTTCTATAGAGAGATTCAATATCATAGGCTGAATCAAATCTTGAGATAATGAATAGCCGCTCAGCCTATACGGTACTCCGTTTATGGTACATTGTGAATTTTTAGATGAAGAAACGCCCTCTATAACGACATTGATTTCGTGAATCATATCAGCACTGAAATCATCGTCTGCAGTGTTACTGCCGCCTCCTTCGCTAGAAAACGTTGAATAGCCTTTGTTCGATTCGTTATTTTGTGCTTCGTTTGGATTTCCCTGATTGGTTTTATCAATCTTTTTTTCTTTTTCTGCTGACCCAGACAGGGTATTTTCATCTGCTAGTTTTAATTTCTCATTTTCAAGTTCAGCCTTTTTATTTGCAATATCTTTACCTATCACATCTGAATATGCTTTCCTGGCAGATGTAAAACCGTCTTTTATACCACCTATTCCTGCACCGATATTGCCTTGGCTAAAAGAGTTAATGCTTCCAATTCCAACGCTGGAAACTCCTGCAAAAGCACCTAATGTGCCGATTCCCATAGAATTGAAATTTCCTAATTTACCCAACAATACACTATCATTTCCTGTGACAGATGAAAATACATTGTTTGCAACAGTAGAAACTTTAGTTGCCGCTGATTGAATGGTTTTCAAACCAGTCTCTATTTTTTTTGCAGCTACAGCAGGGCTTCTCCAACTTCCACCGAAGATGTCATCTAAAGATATGAAATCACTAACACCGGAAATTGCCGTTGAAGCACCATTTTTTAGTGCAGATGCAGCCTCATACATTTTGTCTCCAAATTGAGTTCTTGCCCAGGCTTCAATATATTCGGTAGATTTATCTCCTGTTACAACCACAGACAAATCACTCAAAGTTTGATCGTAACCATTATCTATTTGAGATGCGGCATTGGACATGTCGTCAATAGAAACCTTTCCGGAAAGAGTATCTGATAATCTGTCTATATCAAATGAAGCTGCGGAAACTGCTTGCTCTGTTTTTTGGATTTCCTTGTCTAGTCCGTATTTTTTCTTGAACTCTTGATAATCATCATCCCTTCTTTTAAGAGCCTCTTGCCTGTTTTTGAAATCAAGTTCTTCAGGTGTAAGGTTTTGACCTTTTTCTAATTTATTATTTAAGACTTCAAGTTTCAACAACCTTTCTTCTTGAACCCTTAAATGCTCTTCTGCTGTATCTTTGGCAGCCGAAAAATCCTCATCTAAATTATGTTGATTATCCAATGCCTTTTCAAGTTCAACAAGCTTTTTACTCGCCTCTTCTAATTCTTTAATTGATTGATAATTAGTCGAGGCAATATCTTGAGTTTCATGAATTGCTTCATATTTGGTTTTGAAACGATCCACCGAACCATTGAATTTCTTTAGAGGACTTTGTACTTCCATAATAAGAAAATTATTTCACTTTCCAATCATTTTCAAAATTAGCAGAACCACCGAACGTAAATTTCCGGGCACTCAACGTAACTTTCGTGCGTACTAACAAACTATTATTGTTGTTGAAGTATTGATACATATTCACCATATATGCATCTTCAAAGTAAAGATGTAGATACTTCTTTTGATTATCATCCGTTGAAAGTAGCATTTCAATAGTTCCATTATGGATCTCAGCTCGATTAAACATCCAATTGTAGAAAAACAAGTCATCATCGCCTTGTGCAGGCATTACAAACTTAATTAGTCCACTCTGTGGTCTGGACGAAGGCTTGCTACTTTCATCCAATGACTGGTAAAATTCATATTCGCATTCAACCAGCTCATATTTTTTTCCACTATATGCTTCAACTTCTGCTGCAGATGATTTCTGCTGGTCCATTATTAATGTCGCCTTAAACGCCATACGCAAATCTTTTTGATTACGGCTGCCTGTAAATCACAGGCAGCCGTATAAGTTAGAATATATACACTAAAGTGCCCAGTGGTTATCGTATTCAACGCTACCTTTACCTGTCACTGTAAGTTGACGGCAGGTGATAGTGATACATTCGTACATGCGGTCGGTATTGGTATCATCATACACCTCCTCATAGCTTACACAGTAAGCATCGATAAATGAGAGTGTCTTCATAATACCACCCAACTTGTTAGGCCAAGTAATAGTGCCATTCTTTGCCCCGTAAGAATCACAAGTCCATTCCAACAAATCGGTGTTACCCGCATCTGTTGATTTCACTTTCAAGTTAATAACACCGCCACGGGTAGTGCCTGTAGGCTGACCTTCTACGTCAATCTGCTGATTGAATTGGTACTGTACATAGGTGACTTCGCGATCTTCGCATCCGTCAACCTTGAGCTGAGCTGTTCTTGGAGCTGCCATTGTTGTAAAAATTTAAAAGTTAATGATTATTTGATTTCATTAGTCCATTCTGTTACGCCATTATCACCATTGTGACCTGTTAACTTGATGTAGAAGTTCTTGGCTGCAAAGAATGGTTTCAATTCTATCTCTATTTCTATATCCTTTGTCTTTTCATTGCGAACAATCTTAGGATTTGAATATCCTTCTATCAGTTTGCCTGGTCCCTTGTAATCTTCGAGGAAGTCAATAACTTGTTCACGGATTTCCTGAGCAAGTTTGCCATTCCAATTTTTGAAAGCCTCGTCATTGAAAAAATTTGAAAAGACCTTTCCTATCCAGTCGAACACACGGACAATAGGGTATTCTTGAAGACCAATTGTTGCGCCATTGTAGAGTGAACGGTTAGAAAACGCCATAACTCTATTCTCTTCAAACGCCATAGGTACAACACCTTTGTCTATCAATGCCGTTAACTCAGATTTCAACAAGTCTAAACGAGTACCTTTTGCCATGTCGATGGTGCCATATTTCTTGCCGGCAATACCTTGTGAAATAGGCGTATCCTCTGTATTACTCATACGCCCTGCTATTGCTGCTGAAGGTGGCAAGTACAGGTCTTCTTCATCCTCGTTACTCTCATCTGATTTTTTACGGCCAAGAATGTAGTTACAAGCCATAATTACATTTGCAAGATAAGCGTCTGTGTCGCTAAGATTTGTCTTGTCTAAACCTTTGTTTAATAATTTAAGCGTAGGAGAGTCGGCATAGTCGGTTACAAGCATAACCTTATTTCGATAAGCCATCTGTCCCCACATATTCACTACTTGCTTGCTTCCGAGATAACCAGGACTTACCAACAAAGAGTAATTCTCTTTCAGCGAAAGTCGATCAAAGCTTCTATTCAACTCATCACGTACAGCGGCAAATACTCTTCCATCAGGATCACCCAAATCATCTTTGTCAACATTGATGAGATTCAAGCATTTCAATTTTGACTGACCTGAATTAGCGAAGAACTCTCCCAAAGAGCGGTATGCCGTTTCCAATTTCGCTGTTTGTTCATGAACGCTACCAAGATTTTGAAGCAGATTCTTCTCTGCTGCTTTTGCGGCTTCCTGACATTTTTCAACAGCTTCTGATGCAGTGGTAGCTTCACTGTCCAATATGTTTAGCCACATCAACAAGTCTGTTTTCAAATGTTTACGTTGCTCTGCAAATTCTTCATCTTGCAAGAATATCTTCTTAGCAGCACGACTTTCAGGATTCATGTTTTCGAGACCATCAGCCATAGTTTCCAACAAATCGAAGTCTCCATAATCTTCCAGACCTTCCAAACTTTCTTTAAGACTTTCTGCTGGATTGTCTATCTTCCTTATTTCTTCCAAGTAAGCGTTATCTGCTGCTGTTGCAACTGATGCTGCTTGTACTTGCAGTTTTAATTTTTCTGACATATCTTGTGATTTTACCATTTTTTGTTCGTGATTATTTAACACTCTCCAGTTCTGCAAGAAGAGATTGCAATGCAGTAATGAGGTGCTTCCTACTTTCTTCGTCTTCGAAAGCACGCCGGAGAATTTTATTCTTAATCATTTGCTGCTCGATGTTTTTATAAGCATCCATCGTGGATTTCTGTTGACTCAGGAAAGAACTCTGTTTGATAAGTTCTTTGTCATCGAAATCCTTTATCGCACCAAACTTGAAATTTTCCTTGATTGGACGGCCTTCTAAGTCATGCATTTGCACATTACGTTTTTCTGGTTGATAATACGCAAAAACATCTTCCATCGTTTCCGGCTGAAAAACTTCACTTGGCTTGATTGGAGCCATGTCCGTAAACTGTTCCACATAGAGGGTCTTGTTTTGAGGAAACTCAATAATACCATCTACGGCCTCCGCATCGAGGACTTTAGAAATTACTGTCTTCTTTGCCATAATATATGTTATTAATTATTCAGGTTTTTAATTTCCCACTTTAATTCATTCTCTTCGTCAAGAGTAAGGAGGACTTTATCCCCATCAGACAATTTGCCTGATATTATCATCTTTGACAAAGGACGACGTATATCTTTTCGAAGAATGCCAAGTATCGGTCTCGCTCCATATTGAGCATTAAAGCCGCTCATTGCAATTTTGTGAATTGCTGCATCAGCAACCTTCAAACTGATATTTTTCTCTGCCAACGTTTTTAATAAACCTTTCAAGTGAATATTGAAAATCATTGTTACAATCTTTTCATTGATAGGTGCGAATGGTACTATTTCTGTCAAACGAGCCAAAAATTCAGGACGGAAATGTCCCTGCATCACTTCCAACATATCATTATGGGTAGGTACGATACCTTTATCGAACGAGTCAAATACATATTGACTTCCGATATTTGAAGTAAAGATGATTAACGCATTTGAAAAATCTCCCACACGTCCCAAACGGTCATGTAGTTTGCCTTCATCAAGGATTTGCAGAAATAAGTCAAACACAGAACGATGTGCTTTCTCTATTTCATCAAACAGCACTATCGAATAAGGTTTTTGACGTATCTGATTGACAAGTAAACCACCTTCTTCATAACCTACATACCCCGGAGGTGCTCCATACAGCAACGCAACAGAATGCTCTTCCTTGTACTCTGACATGTCAAACCTAAGAATGGCGGTTTCATCTTGGAACAGAAATTCTGCCAATGATTTGGCCAATTCGGTCTTACCTGTTCCGGTGGGCCCGAGAAAGAAGAAACTTCCCATAGGTTGACCTTTCTTGTTTAATCCTGAACGAGATTCGTAAATTGCATCCAAGACAGCCTTTATGGCATGGTCTTGTCCCACTACACGTCTTTTCAAGATTTCTTCTGCGTTAATAAGACGGTCTCGTTCTGCTGCTTGAACATTTCCCAAAGGTATTCCGGTCTTTTGAGAAACGACCTTCATCAAATGTCGGACTTCGACAATTTTTACTTTATCCGATTCTGTCAAGTCATTTTCTATTTTGACCAATGCCATCGTTCTGTCAATAAGATCTATTGCCGAATCGGGAAGATGTTTCTCGCTGAAATATCGCTTGGCAAGTCGTATGGCGTTAATGGTAAAATCTTCAGAAACCTTTAAACCATGAAAGTCTTCGTATGAAAGAATCAGCTTCTTGAGAATTGTATCAGTCTTTTCAATAGAGGGTTCGTCTATGATTATGTGTTCAAACTTACCTGTTATTTCTTTGTCTATTTCAATATTCTTGGTAAAACCTTCCACAGAAGCTGTTGTTATACACAATAAGCCTTGATTAAGAGAAGCCTTGAGAAGATTGATGACACCATTCAAGGTACTTTGTTTGTCCATTAACTTGTCAAAAGATTCAATTACGAGAATGGCATTATCCATAGCAGCCAATTCTTCGAGAATCTTTTTCATCCTACCTTCTATCTCGCTTTTGTAAGATATTCCAATAGACAAGGCAATCGTATCAAGTTCATACACTTGGGCATTGTGGAGATAAGTGGGAACCTTATTATTTGCTATTGCCTGTACAAAAGCGTTTATCAAGGCGGTTTTTCCCACGCCGGATTCTCCGGTGATGAGTATATTAGACTTTGTCTTGCGCCCCAAGATGCCATATATTTCATTCAACTCTTTATCAAACCCGACAGATTCTGGTAATAATCCATCAGCTTGCTGTTGATTCTTCAAAATGCAATAAGCCTTGATGTTCTTACCACCTATGCTTTTTGAACCTTCTTTTATGCTTCCCTTATATGATTCCGACAAGTTACCATTCAGAGATTCAATGGCGACCGTAACACTTTCCTTTTGGAGAGGAAGAGTTTTGAGTTGTTCAAATGTAAAACCAACACCAGGAGTCACAATTGCAATAAGTAAAGAAAAAGAATCTATGAATTCCTTTTTGGATGCAACACGAATACTATCAGCTTCACTGATTACCGCTTTGGTCAGTACAGAAAAATTTCTTGTTCGCAAAGGTTCTGTGTTCTTTTTCAACATTTTTATTCGCATGTCTGCCCACTCTAAGATATAGTAGTAGTCCGCATCTAATGTTTTCTCAAAGAATGAGACCAAACCAATATCTTTGTGAAGAAGGGCTTTTAATACATGAGCAGGCTCAATAGCTGCATTCATATTCTCTTTCGCGTATGCTTCTGCTATTTGAAAGATTTCGATTGTGTTTTCATTAAAATGATCAGCCATACGTTCAATGTTATTTCGTTAATTAGTCAAATTACTATGCCAACATTTCTCTTGAGTTTATTAATCTAATAAAATAATTTCCTTTTTATCTTTTGGCAAAGTTGGCTTGTCCTTTTCTGTGGGAACAATAATAACTTTTGTCTTTTTATTTTTCTCACGAGGTTCCGGTTTTACAAAAAACATTTCAAATGGATATTCAATAGGGGGACATCCCACTTCCGTAATTTTCACGGAGAAGTTTATTCGTTCTTGATTGATGTCAAATATTTGGAATGAATAATGATTCTCCGTTATTTTATTCAATATGGGTTGTGTCGATGAATTTGAGGCAACGACTTCAATGTTCTTAAAATAGTTGCTTTCGTCATTCCTTGCTACATCCGTCTTTATCAGATCAAACTCGACAGAGATGGTATCATTGACTGATGATATAGTGAAGTTGGTATTAGACAGCTTCACTTCATAATACTTCACATACCATTCGGATATGGTTACTTTATGAGGAATAGAAAGCAGCCCATCATACTTTATCGAATAAAAGTAATCATGAGTGGTCAGAGTATCAGCTAAATTATTAGGAATGGATAAACGACAGTTATATCCCAATGTATTTCCTTCTACATTTTCACTTTCCGTGCGTGATTCTATTTGTATTTCACAATCCTTGGAATGGCTTGTGACTGTTGCGGAAGTACACTTAATATACGGGGGCATCAAAGTTGTCAATTTTGCATCGTAATATTGATGGTTGAAACCAATATTTTCGTTGTTGTTCAATTTAAACAAGAAACTATTATGCTTATCAACCGTAACTACACCACACTTACCGTCAGACTTTACGATGGCCAATTTATTCTCCAAATGAAGGATTTCTTCAAACTGCGGTGGTAAAAGTATTTTTTCATCAAACGTCAAGCCGCTTTGGTCATCTTTCTTTATTTCACCGAATACACTTGTAAAAGTGCGTTTTTGCTCTGTAGGAAAATCAAAAATTTTCGGTTCGTTTCCCTGTAGCTCCATAAGTTTTAAGCGCATAAAATGGTCAAAAACGAATTTCCCATTTTTTGCCAAGAGTAAATATCCTTCATCGCCTTTATGTACTTGAATTTCCTTACTATCAGATGTGACTAAGGATTTTTTATTTGTAGTACTATCCGTAGATAGTGGGGTCAGTTGATAATTTTCTGCATCTATAACATAAAATTTCTTCTTAAGTGTAACTATGGCTTTTCCGTCATTGAACGAAGACATAAAATTAATGTCCTCCTTAGAATATCCTTGTAGGCGGAATGGAGTTCCAGCACTATTTATACAATCATAGAAAGTTTCGTTGGGCTTCTTTTGATAATCCACGTAGGACTTTACGCAAGCGTGATTGTCAAAAAATGGATAAGCTTCTGCGTATGGACCGTAAACACGTTTTCCTTCCTTATTAAGGAAAAAGAATTGTCGATTTTGTGTTACCAATAGTAAACCTGAAGAATAATGATTTGTATCATAAGGCAGTTCATAACCTTTTTCAAACAAAGGGGTAACATGTCCTTGCTCATCGGTTATTCCATAAAACGACCCGTTTTTAAACAACAACGCCCGATCTTCCTTAAAAGAGGTTATGCTGTCAAACTCAATCGGCAATAACTCCTTTCCTTTATTATTCAACAAACCTATTTTCCCACCTGAATTGACTTGCAACAATCCACCATCAATCATTTCTATATGGTCATACATAGGCTTCACCAGCCATTTGGCTATTTGTGGAAAATCCAGTGTAAGCTGCCCCCTAAAACCAAGCGATTCTGCCCCCTTAAAACATTCAACAATGCCCCCTTAAAAAGTCTTGACCGATGGGGTTAT
>ERZ857827.129-NODE-129-length-122565-cov-15.454910_pt1 | contig 122565 bp, 99 predicted proteins | sample MGYA00519761_ERZ857827 | MGnify/ENA primary metagenome ERZ857827 (study PRJEB31778, sample SAMEA3449370) | human gut metagenome | biome: human gut; feature: human-associated habitat; material: faeces | place: United Kingdom | collected 2010/2012 ... | reverse complement strand
GAATAAAGAGAAAGTGGCTTAATATGGCAAATATAGTCAATTTTACTGACAAACAATTTGAAAATCGCTTAAATGATAATTTAGAAGAATTGGTTCAAGGAAAAAAAGCGGTTGAATCGCCAACCGCTTTTTTACTTGGTGGGCAACCAGGGTCAGGGAAAACGAGTTTGCGATCAGCAATTCTTGAAGAAACACAAGGGAATGTTATTGTCATTGATAAAGAGGGGTTAAAAGCTGCTGGTGAATGGCATCAATTAAAACCTTTGTTTCCTTCGTTAGAAGGAAAATCTGTTCTTGACTTGGGGTGCGGATATGGCTGGCACTGCAAGTTCGCAGAAGAACAAGGAGCTACAAAAATATTAGGGATCGATTTAAGTAAGAAAATGATTGAGGAAGCCCAAAAGCGCAATTCAGGAAATCAAATTGAATATCGTATTAGCGGATTAGAGGAATATGACTATCCAGAAAATGAATGGGATTGTGTTATATCTAATTTAGCTCTGCACTATATAGAGAAAATACTTTTTTCATTTTGGAAAACCTCCATATATTTATTTTGCCTTTCGGCACAGACGGGGTAGCACCGGAAAAAGCAAATGGAAAGAATTAATCAAAGTCGCAAAACCGGAAGTCAACGAAAAAGGAGAAATTGTTGCGTAAATGAAAAAAGAGCCGAACTTTTTGTTAAGTCCGGCTCTTGGTATTATTAAAGTTTTCAGTAACAATTTATCCCGTTTACTTCCGATTTTTACTGTGCTACAACGGCCAAGACGAAAGGCAAAAATATGGAGTAATAGAAGATAGTAATAAAAAAGCCGAGCGATCTTATTCGCCCGGCAATGTTCTGCGTGTGTATTCATCTGTTGATAATTATCCCGAAATATTCGTGAGAAAAGAAATATACGCACCTAAACTTTTTATCGTTAGGGTGCGTACAGTTCACTTGTGGCGGAGCGTTGGTAACGCAAATCGAATTTCGGGTTAGGGACGAACACATATTTAGAAAAATTGTAATTTTCTACAAAAATTCTCAATAGCCGTATTGACATACTTCAGTGTGAATGATATAATTAGTACAAATATCATTGGAGCATTATGTATGGAAATTAAACGTGATTTTTATCTAAACAAGTTGATACTGCATAAGAAAAACGGAATGGTAAAAATCATAACCGGCGTCAGACGTTGCGGAAAATCTTACTTGTTATCAAAACTTTTTCGTGAACATTTGTTGTCTTGCGGTGTACCGGAAGACCACATAATTTTTATTGCGCTAGACGATTACGGAAATAAAAAATTGCAAAACCCCGACGAATTGTATGCTTTTGTAAAAAACAGCGTTGTGGATGATGACGATTATTATATTCTGTTGGACGAAATACAGCTTGTTGCTAATTTTGAAAGCGTTGTGAACGGTTTTATGCACATATCCAATGCGGATATTTACATTACGGGCAGCAATTCCAAATTTTTGTCTAGCGACATCATCACCGAATTTCGCGGTCGCGGAGACGAAATCCGTGTTTATCCGCTTAGTTTTTCGGAGTTTTATTCCGTGTATGGCGGCGAATTCGACAAAGCATGGGCAATGTATTGCAATTATGGCGGCATGCCTCTTTGTTTGTCTATGAAAACAATGGAAGACAAGGCGAAGTATCTTACGAGTCTTTTTGAAACCACCTATCTTGCCGACATAATCAACCGCAACAATTTGCGTGGCAATGCGGAAATAGGCGAGTTAACCGACGTTTTGGCGTCTAGTATTGGTTCGCTTACCAATCCGCTCAAATTGTCCAATACTTTCGCAAGTGTGAAAAACGTCAAGTTGACGGCAAACACAATTTCTGCGTATATCGACTATTTGCAAGACGCTTTTTTAATTGAAAAGGCCGTTAGATACGATATAAAAGGCAAAAAGTATATCAACACACCTGCCAAATACTATTTTGTAGATATGGGATTGAGAAACGCCAGACTAGCGTTTAGGCAGCAGGAATACACTCACATAATGGAAAACGTAATATATAACGAATTGCGTTTGCGTGGGTATTCCGTTGACGTGGGAGTTGTGGAAAACGTAGAAAAAGAAAACGGAATTTCTGTTAGGAAGAAACTGGAAGTTGATTTTGTGGTCAATCTTGGAAACAGAAGATATTACGTTCAGTCGGCTTACAATATTCCCGACGAAGCAAAAATGGCACAAGAACAAGCGTCGTTGCTGGCAATAAACGATGCATTTAGAAAGATAATAATTGTGAACCAACCTATTTTGAGCGGGTACAACGAGCAAGGAATACTGCTGATTTCTTTGCAAGACTTTTTAATGAACCCTGAAAAAGTATTGAATTTTTAAGGAGAACATTATGGCGTCAATTATAGATAATAGATCAAAAACAATGCTGGAATCATTAAAAAATTCCCTAAAGCAAGCAGAAAATGTAGATATTTTGACTGCCTTCTTTTACTTTTCCGGGTTCAACGCCCTAGCGGAAGAGCTGAAGGACAAAAAGATTAGGATATTAGTTGGAAATACTATTGATCCGGATGCAATAGCAGATCTTTGCAATGCAGTGAAAGACAGTCCAGAAGAAACGCTGGAAACGTATGCCAAGCGCGGATACAATAAATTAAACAATTCGCAAAAGAAAAATCTATATATAGACAGTTTTGTCGGCCTTTTTAATAAGTCGTCGCTCTCGGAAGAATTTGATTCGACAGATAGTCAGAAGATTTTCAAAATGTTTCTTGATAAAATTGAAAACGGAACGCTTGAAATTCGGCTCACATCGTCTCAAAATCATGCAAAGGCTTATATTTTAACTAATAAGCCGGAATATTCGTGTTTTGGAGATCAAAAAGGCGTTGTGTTTACAGGTTCATCTAATTTTACTTACAACGGATTACTCGGACAGGGTGAAATGAATGAAAGATTTAGCGATAACATTAAATATGATGAGTATTTTGATAACTTTGAAAGATTATGGAACGATAGTAAAGCAATCGATGTGTGCATTAAAAACGGAAACAAAGATTTTATTGAAAGTATAAAATCAAAACTGTGGTTGTTTGCAAAACCCACTCCGTATCAAATTTTTATTCGGATTTTATTTGAACTATATGCTTCGTTTGAAAACAGCACTGTCAAATCTCCGTATGAAATAACAGACGGAAAATTTTCGAATTTAAAATATCAATTAGATGCTATAAAGTACGGAGTCGATTGTATAAATAAAAATAACGGAGTCATCATTGCCGATGTCGTCGGCTTGGGTAAGTCGGTAATAGCTTCTGCAATAGCGTATAATTTGGATATCAAAAGGACTGTTATAATTGCGCCCCCGCACTTGGTTGACCAATGGAATGATTATCAGCAAGATTTCGGTCTTCGCGGCGTAAAAGTCTGTAGTAGTGGTAGAATTCAAGAATTGTACGATGCTTATTCATCTGATCCCAATCCTATTTTATACATAATAGATGAAGCGCATCGCTATCGTAACGAATTAAGCGATAGTTATCAATTGCTGCATCAATTGACGCGTTCGCACCCAGATAATAAAGTTATATTGCTTACTGCGACACCATACAACAATAGACCTCAAGATTTGTTTGCTTTGGTCAAGCTGTTTCAAACGCCGAGTCGTTCGACCATTCAGTCGGTAGATAACTTAGGGGTTCGCTTTCATGAACTTATTGCACAATATAACAAGTTGGAAAAAGAGGGCAAAAAACATCTTACTCCTGCCATCAAGACTGAACTCGACAAACTTAGCCAGCAATTAAGGATACTGATAGATCCTGTTATTGTTCGTCGTAGTCGTATAGACTTGCAGGAAATAAAAGAATATGCCGATGACTTAAAAGTGCAAAATATTCAATTTCCTAAAATTGTCGGCCCTGAACTTGTTGAATATGATCTTGGAGAAATTCGTCCGCTATACTTGCAAACGCTTAATTTACTGAGCAACAAATTTATATGCGCAAGATATAACCCGTCTGCTTATTTAGTAAATCCTGAAGCATTTACAAAACAATACGGAGAATTTTTCGGTGAAATAAACATTCAGCTTTCACAGAGAAACTTGGCAATGTTTATAAAAAGGTTGCTAGTGATGCGTTTCGAAAGTTCAAAATCTGCTTTTAAGTCAACGCTTACAAGCATACTTTTGTCATACGAAAACATTATAAAATGGTGGGATAAGGGATATGTCCCTATTAAGAAAAGAGGATACTTGCCTGACCCGGATGATGAAGAAATACAAGAAACGCTTGACGAAATTAGCGCCATAGATGAACTTGGAGTTGATATCGACAAGATAAAAAAGAAAGCGATACCCATAGACAAAAATCTATTTAGGGAAGAGTTTATATCTGCCGTCAGAAGCGATATCGAATTGTTAAGAGGAATATATACCGACTGGTTTGAACGCGACGAAATCGGTATCGATCCTAAATATAACGTGGTAAAAAACAGAATTTCAAAGTCTCTTGAAGAAAACACATCACGCAAAATAGTTGTTTTTTCAACATACGCAGATACCGCTGAATATGTTAAAAGCCATCTTGAAAGAGACGGCTTCAGGGTTTTGCTGTACACCGGTGGGGCCTCGCAAGTAGAAAGAAGCATTGTAAGACGCAATTTTGATGCTTCGTGCAAAAAGGAAGATCAATTGAATGATTTCGACATAATTGTTGCGACAGATGCGTTGAGCGAAGGTTTTAACCTCAATAGAGCCGGCGTAATTATTAACTATGACATACCGTACAATCCCACAAGAGTTGTTCAAAGAATTGGTAGAATAAATCGTATAAACAAAAAAATGTTTGATGAGATTTATATCTACAACTTCTTCCCGACTGATATAGGCGAAGAAAATACGCTAATTAAAGGTATTTCGACTTTAAAAATGCTTTTGATAAATAATATTGTCGGAAGCGATACAAAAACTCTTACTCCGGATGAGACGCTTCAAAGCTATTTTAGAAGTCGTTACGAAGAAGCCGATGCCCAAACCAACGATAAAAGTTGGGATAATGAATATCGGAATATTTATAATTCCGTAAAGCACAATATGGCGTTGATGGATTCTGTATTTAGTATTCCGGAACGTGCTAGAATAGTTAGAAAAAATCAAAAAGGAGAATGTGCAATTTCATTTGCTAAACGAGGAGACAATACTTTATTTGCGCTTGCTCCCTCGGACGCCACTCAAGCACAAATCGTCCCTGCAGATAAAGTACTTGGATTATTCATGGCATTGCCTGAGGAAAACGGTTTCGAATACGACGAAGAACTCGACAAAAAATTTAAGATATTAAAGGACGAAATCAAGAAACCGCATCCGAAGATCAAGATGGACAAAAGAAAGAGTGAGGCACTTGATAATTTGCAACAGCTATTAGTGGTTTGTCCAACGGAAAGGGATTATATTGCAGATTTAATCGACGTTATAAAAAAATATGACGATTTGAGTGACGGCGAATTGAAATATCTTGCCGCGATTTCTGTCAAAAAAGGCTCGGCAATAGAAACGGTAACGGAATTGAAACGAAAAATTCCGGTCCACTATATCATACAGATAAAAACGAGAGTTGAATCGATAGACGCACAAACAGAAGTAATAATGTTTACTGAGGATTTGAGAAATGATAACAATTAAAGAAGCAGAAGAAATATTGAAGAAGGAATACCATGAAGACAACTTTCTATACGTTGTAAACGATATATTACTTCCGGATTTTGTTCGGGACAAGCACGCGGTTGAATTTAAGAACAAAATCTTTACATCAGTTTGTCAATTCGGTTATTCCGACAAGTGTGATGTAGCTGTTTTTGAGGTCCTTCTTGAACAGAAAACACAAAATCGTCGCGTGACTATTACGCAAGAAATGTTCCGCATAATGCGTGGATTAGGAATCAACAATGCTGTTGTCGCTTTTGCAAATGCGGACAAGCGTAATTGGCGTTTTTCGCTTTTAACCAGCAAGTATGAATTTGATGGCGACAAAGTAATCAAAGTTCTGTCAAATCCGCGTAGGTATTCATATAGTTTAGGTTATGGAACAAAAACGAAAACCGCCTATGATTTTCTAATCGGCAAAGGGAAAGTGAATTCTCTTGACGAACTAATAAATCGATTTTCCGTTGAAATCGTAAATAAGCAGTTCTATAGTGAAATTGCAGCTTGTTTTACCAGGCTTGTCGGTGGGCAGCGAGAAGGCAAAACTTACAACAAAGAACTTAATATACACGGTGTTACAGATCAAAATAAATATGCGGAATTTGCTGTAAGACTTATAGGCCGCATCGTCTTTTGTTGGTTCTTGAAAGAAAAAAAGAGCGACAACGGAATATCTCTTATTCCGGATTCCTTATTCAGTGTAAACTTTAATAAAATTGGAGGGAATTATTATCACGATGTATTGGAGCCTCTTTTCTTTGAATTGTTGAATACTAGTATTCAGCGCAGAAAGGGAAAGTATGCGCAGGACGAATTCTATGCGCAAATACCATATTTAAATGGAGGGTTGTTTAGCCCGCATGCAGATGACCATTATAAATATTCGCCCGAATTGCAATGCGGTCAATATGGAATCATTACGATTCCGAATGAATGGTTCGCACGTTTTTACGATGTTTTAAATCAATACAATTTTACGGTAGATGAAAACACATCGTATGACATCGAATTGTCGATTGACCCCGAAATGCTCGGCAGGATCTTTGAAAACTTGCTTGCTGAAATTAATCCGGAAACTGGAGAAAATGCAAAAAAAAGCACAGGGAGCTTTTACACACCGCGAGATATTGTAGATTATATGGTGGACAGCAGTATTCTCGAACATCTTAAAACAAAAACTGGAATAGACGAAAATAAGTTAAAAGCACTCATAAGCTACGGAAAGGAAGATGACGAACTTGTGTCTTTTTCTGCTGTTGAAAAGAAGGCAATTGTCAATGCGCTTTATACCGTTACCGTGCTTGATCCGGCATGTGGTTCAGGTGCTTTCCCAATCGGTGTTCTTCAAAAAATCGTGTATATGTTGCAAGAAATCGATCCCGATGCAACGTTGTGGTTTAACAAAGCAACAGAAAACGTTAGTTTTCTTATACGAAAAGAATTTGAAAAGAAATTCAATGCCGGATCTTTGGATTACATTCGTAAACTTACGGTAATTCAAAATTCTATTTTCGGTATCGATATTCAACCCATCGCCGTCGAGATTGCTCGTCTGCGTTGCTTTTTGTCGCTTGTCATTGAGGAAAAAGTTTATGACGACGAACCGAATAGAGGCATAAACCCGCTTCCAAATCTAGATTTCAAGTTTATTGTGGCAAATTCGCTTATTCCTCTTGAAAGCAAAGGAACTTTGCAAATGTCAATTTTTGAAAATCAAGATCATATAGATGCCCTTCGCGATATTCGAGAAGAGTACTTTAATGCAGATAGTGAAAGAAGGATCGAACTTAAACTTGAATTCAAAACTTTGCAACAAGATATGTTGCTTAATACTATTGCGAATTACCAGAAGCAGGCATCTGTAAAATATCAATTGCTATCGGAATGGAAGCCGTTTGAAAGCCAGCCTACTACATGGTTTGATCCTGAATGGATGTTTGGTATCAGGGACGGATTTGATATTGTTATTGCAAATCCGCCATATATTCAATTGCAAGATAAGTCGATTCGAAGCATTGCAGAGGAGTATTCTAAACAGGGATATGTCACTTTCGCAAAAACAGGAGACATATATTGTTTGTTCTATGAGGCAGGGTATAACAATCTTAAAGATGGTGGCATATTGACATTTATCACGTCAAATAAGTGGATGCGTGCGGGATATGGTGAGAAACTTCGGAATTTTCTCTCCTCAAAAACCAATCCAATCTTTTTGATAGATTTTGCAGGGCAAAAAGTGTTTGAATCAGCGACCGTTGATGTTAATATTTTATTATTCAAGAAAGAAAGCAATGCTGGACAAACTCAAGCTTGTATAATAAAAGACAAGTGTAGAAATAATTTGTGCAATTATATTCAACAAAACACAATTAAACAGTCCTTCAACTACAATGATTCATGGACAATAAGTAATCAAATAGGAAGATCAATAAAAAAGAAACTCATTCAACATGGTTTACCGTTGAAGCAGTGGAATATAGTCATTAACTTCGGTATTAAAACAGGCTGTAATGAGGCGTTTATTATCGACGAAAAAACACGTTCAGCACTTATTGATGAAGATGCTAAGTCTGCAGAGATTATTCGACCGATTTTAAGGGGCAGAGATGTTGATAGATACAAATATAATTTCGCTGGGCAGTACCTAATAGCTACATTTCCCAGCAGAAATTATAATATAGATGATTACTCATCCGTAAAAAAGCATCTCCTTTCTTTTGGGAAAGAAAAACTAGAACAGACTGGCACAACATATAACAAGGGGACATTATCCGAATTTACATCAAGAAAAAAAACGAACAATAAATGGTTTGAAACACAAGACAGCATAGCTTATTGGGACGATTTTTCTAAACCTAAAATTGTATGGGCCAGATTGATGAGAATTCATAAATCTGAAAAACGCACATTCCCTCGTTTCTGTTTAGTCCCAGAAGATATGTTCGTTGTAGACAGTCTTTGCTTCTTTACAGGATCTGACTTAAAATACATAGTAGCGTTTCTAAATTCGTCTGTCGCCGCTTATTATTTCTTGAAAAATATTGCTATACTTGACGACGGAGGTATGCAGATGCGACAACAATTCGTCGAAGATATTCCGGTGCCAGTGATAGATGAACGATGTAAAGTTTTTGAAGACATCATCACTTTATATGATTATATAAAACAACAACCCGATACGGTTGATACAACTTGCGTCGAGAGAAAAATTGATCAACTATTCTATGACATGTTGGGATTGACTAAAGAAGAAATATCAATGATAGAGCTAGAGTTACAAGAATTAGAGAGCATTAAATAATGCTCTCTATATATCTTTTTTCTTCATCATTCAAATTATACAATTCAAAAACTATTTGGTCTATTTTTATTTCTTTCTCCAAAAGTTTTTCTTCGGCGGTTTCTTTTAATATGCCATCAACAAGTTGTTCTATGTTAGCCCTAGTCTCTTCACTTGGAACTGGAATTAAGAGAGGTTCAATCGCCTGTACGCTGATAATTAAATCTCCAGTACCAGTTTTAGGCGAATCTTGAAGCATGTAATTACCAAGTTTTGAATTTAGGATAGCGACCAAATACTTAACCATAGGTCCTGTAGCAAAACATGTGCTGTCAAGTACATAACAACCGGTATTATCGTAGGCGAATCTAATTTTTGAACCGATTCTTTTCCAAATAATTTTTGGCTTAGAAAAATCGTCCATATAAGCACAATTACGTAAATTGTACGGGGTAACGCCTTGGTCCTGCCGATCTTTCAATGTTTCCAACCAACGATTTAGGTGGTTCTTAATGGCTGGATATTTTTCAATATTTATTGGCAATGTACAAGTATTTTTTATTCCATTGTGCACATTTATCAGGTATTGTCCAGCGAAATTATATTTGTATCTATCAACATCTCTGCCCCTTAAAATCGGTCGAATAATTTCTGCAGACTTTGGATCTTCCAGAATTAATTCTTCTTTCTTTTGGGAATCAATAATAAAAGCTTCATTGTATCCCGTTAAAATACCTCTGTAAATACTTATATTCCATTCAGAAAGTTTTTTGCCGTGCTCAGCAATTTTAGCCTTTATTGATGCTTCAACTGCGTTAATTATAGTCCAACAGTTACTTGGACTGGAAAAATTCATATGCTGCTTGTTCTGCTGAATATAATTGCACGTTTTATTTTAGCTTATTTCTTTTTATAAATAATGACAGTGTAGCTCTATCTACATGCAGTTTTTTTGCAATTTTTGTCTGAGAAACATTATCGTTTAGAAGTCTTAAAATCAACTGTTCCTTTCCCGAAAGCTTTGTGTGTGAAGATTTGCTACCTTTTGGGCGTCCTAAAATTACTCCTTCCTCTTTTTTTCTTGCCAGTGCTTCTTTGGTTCTCTGGCTGATAAGATTTCTTTCAATTTCGGCACTAAGACCAAAAGCAAACGCTAGGACTTTGCTTTGGATATCGTCTCCCAATCGATAATTGTCTTTTATTGTCCAAACTCGACATTCTTTACTCATACAAACATTTAATATATCCATTATCATGAAAAGGCTTCGTCCTAGACGGGATATTTCCGAACATATTATCAGGTCGTCCTTTTTTAGTTTTTTCAACACTTTGCCTAAAGCCCTCTTTGTATAATCCTTTGTTCCTGAAATAGTCTCTTCAATCCATATATCAACTGCGATTGAGTTCTTATTGCAAAAAGTTTCAATCTCAAAACGTTGATTTTCAACAGTTTGTTTATCTGTGCTAACTCGTATGTATCCGTAAATCATAAAGTATCATCCTCCAAAGATTTTTGACTCATATTATTGTAAATGAAATAAGTTAATCTCGTATAAAATATTCAAATGGCACTTTGGCGGGTGCTTGACATATACAAGCGCGACGCTTCGCGTCGCGGTCAAGCACCCGTCAAAACAACTCACTTCAACTCAGATAAAAAGGTCAACTCAAAGCCGAGCGGATCGGGGCGTTCGCCGCTAAACCGCTTTGCGAATCGCCCCGTAAAACCGCAGTCGGCATTTTTGAGTTTTGTCCCTTTTCTCTTCTGAGTTTTTTTCGTTTCGTATTGTTTCGGGCGGCGTGTTTTTCACGTCGTTCTTTTTGTTTTTTCACATCACAAATTGTTTTTTTGTCACACGGGCGTCCTTATTCTCCTTTTTAATAAGTGGTATTTTGTCAATTCAAATTTCTTTAGCAAAAACATTTTTATACGTCATGTCATAAAGATTTTTAACTGTCGCAAAACCTGCAACAGTTGGTAGGTATTATTTTCTTGAACACAAATTATTTGAAGAAAAAATTCAACATAAAGGTTTTGTCACGTTTCAAAATCTGCAACGTGAGCCATGTAAATTAAAAGCAATAGGAAAAATATTTTTCAAAGTCGCAAAGAACTTGCGAGTTTGAAGGTTACACTCAACAAAAAAACACAAGGACGTAAAAATGCTACAAACAAACTTAAACGTAATAGCTGTCGGTGAGCCGAATTTAGCTGTTTTATCCGACGGCGAAAAGAGATCTTTCTTTGAATCGCTGTTTTCGCGAATAGTCGAGATTCATAACGAAAAACAAGCCGAGACTTTTGCCATACAAAAAAGCTAATAAAAGGAGGAAAAAATGAACAACCAAGATATGAAAATCTACTTTGATGGTAGTCACTACATCGGCATCCCCAAAGGAGCGTTCCCAAGTAAAAAAGGACGCAAAAGACGCGTCGTCAAACCAGTGCAGCAAACACAAAAAGAACAGACGGTCGAAACACCGCCCGAAACCATAAAAGATCGTTTTGAAAAGGCATACAAAGAAAGTCAATCTCTACCTAAGCGAGAGCGTAAGGCGCATATAAAAGAAGAATTGAAAGACCATTTCGATAGCAAGGAAGAATTGAATGCTTTTGTAGATGAAAACGTAGAAAGAGCAAAAACCAACGCAATAAAACGCAAAGTACGGCTTATGCGCAAACTGCGGCTACAAGATTGGGACTATTTTTGCACCTTTACCTACTCAGACGACATTCACACCGAGGAATCTTTCCGCAAGAAATTATCCAATACTCTCAAACACTTGGTGGCAAGAAACGGTTGGAAATACGTAGGCGTTTGGGAGCGTGGCAATGATACTAACAGACTGCATTTCCACGGTATATTCCATATCCCCAAGATGATTGGAGAGTTGGAAAAAGTTAAGGATTACGATACGCGCAACCACCGTATGCAAACCACCTACCAAAACAGTCATTTTCTCAAGCACTTCGGAAGAAACGACTTCAAAGATATAGCCACGCAAGACGACGTTGCCGATGCCGCAAAGTACATAACCAAGTATATGGAAAAGTCCGGAGAAAGGCTTGTGTATGGTGGCAAACTACCAACTTATTTCCATTCTGACGTATTGGACGAAGACGTAGCTTGTCCATACGGAGTTGACGATAGAAAGGTATTGTTATTCGACAACTTCACCTGTATGAACGAAGGCGAAATACTTGGCAAAGTAAGCAAAGAAGTCATAGACCGGTTGCCTAAGAGCAACTGAATTATATGTCTTTCGCAACGGGAGCGTAAACGAAAACGGCTTGTCCGTCAAGGGTAAAGTGCATTGTTTCACAACCCTTGACGAACAAGGAAGCCAACAAATATGCAAGCAAAACACGAACCCGTTTCCGTTTATCCCGTTCCCGTCGAAAGACAAAATAATAACTAGAAGGAGTAGAAAATATGGAAAATACAACTAAAACAGCGGTAATATATGCACGGTATTCTAGCGACAGCCAATCGGAGCAGTCCATAGAAGGGCAACTGCGAGTGTGCAACGAGTATGCCAAAAACAATAATATACTCGTGCTAAAAACCTACATAGACCGCGCAATGACAGGCACAAACGACAACCGCCCGGACTTTTTGCAAATGATTGAAGACAGTAAAAAACATCAATGGCAGATAGTTCTTGTTTACAAGTTCGATAGATTCAGCCGAAACAAGTACGAAACAACCAAGCACAAGAAAACGTTGAAAGACAACGGAGTTAAGGTTGTTTCCGCAACGGAATACATTCCGGATAGCCCCGAGGCTATTATTCTTGAAAGCATGATCGAGGGTTATGCGGAATATTATTCGGCAGAACTTTCGCAAAAAGTAAAGCGCGGAATGAACGAAACAAGACAAAAAGGAAACTTTACGGGCGGATATTTAATTTACGGCTACAAAGTGGAAAACCATAAGGTTGTAATAGACGAAGAAAAAGCCGAAGTCGTTAGATTTATCTACGAACAGTACGCACGCGGAGTGTATGTTAAAGACATTATTAAAACGCTTACCGAAAAAGGCATATTCAACCGTGGGAAGAAGTTTGCGAAGAATACCGTTTACAACATACTTAAAAACGAAAAATATTCGGGCGTATACCACCACAACGGCGAAACGTTTACCAATATGTATCCGCAGATAGTGCCAACGGATTTGTTTGAGATTGTACGTAAGAAGGTAGAACAAAACAAATACGGAAGCCGTAGCGTTGAAGTTGTGTATCTTCTTCGCAATAAAGTTAAGTGCGGTTATTGCGGTAGTCCAATCTCTGCGGAATGCGGAACGGCTAAAAACGGAGAAAAGAAACGGTATTACAAATGCTTAGGGCGAAAACATAAAAACGGCTGCACAAAATCTCAGGTGCGAAAGGAAATACTCGAAAAATACGTTTTAGACAACGTTGTAGAGCAAATGAGCAAACCGGAAATATTAGAAAAAGCGGTTGACTACCTTTTGCAAGTGCAAGAGAACAGGATAAAACAAAACTCGGTTGTTGCCAATCTTGTGAAAGAGAAACGACAAACCGAAAACGCAATAAACAACATTATGGACGCCATAGAGCAAGGCGGACAAAGCGCAACGGTTATGAAGCGTATGCGAGAACTCGAAACCAAACTAACGGATATTGAGAAACGATTGACGATTGAGAAATCTCAAACTGCGTTCAGGCTAACAAAAGAACAAATAACGGAATATTACAAATCCGCGCTGACAAAAGAACCGCTACAACTGATAAATTACTTCATAAAAGAAATTCAGTTGTATGACGACAAAATGATAATTATCTACAATACACCAAATCCGATAAACCTTGACGAGAGTCAGGGTTTTTCTTTTTACGACAAAAACGTAAGAATGCCTTACGTGATACAAAACAAAAAGTACTACGGCTTGAAAGATTTTCGGCTAATAATGCGGCTATGATAGGTTGAAATGTTTCCGAATTTTTCTCCTTTCGGCTTTTGGTTGTAGCACAGAGAAAAGCGGAAGTAAACGGCAAAAATATTGCCGAAAACTGCAAACAAACAACTTTCAACGCAATATTTTTATGCTTTTTCGTTGACTTCCGTTTTATATACAACAACGAGACCGACTGAAATCTTTTCCCGGTGCTACTTCCGTCGTTGCCGAAAGGCGAAGAAAACACTTCGGAGGTAAAGAAAATGAAAGAAAAGAATGATTTTAGCATTCTCAAAGAAGAAATCTCTCAAAACAACGTACTTGCTATGGCGGAACTGATAGCTATGGCTGAAACACGTTTTCTCATAGGATATATGGGAAGCCCTATGCAGAAAATACACGCAGATTTATACGTGGATATACTGCGTAAAAACGACTTGGGCTATGTTTTCAGCGATTCTTACGATTTAGTTCAAGAAGGTGCATTGTATCTTTGTGAACATTACGGAAAGCATTTGAACGACGTTGTAGGCTATTCTAAGAAAGGCAAGCCTATTACCATAGAAATTGCTTGCATACGCAAGATGACGAAACTTATTAACCGCAAAACAAGCAGTTACTACCACAACGTGAGCCTTGAAGCATTAACCCCGGCAAGTGAACCGTACATAGAAATGCAAGAAGAAACGATACAGGATTACACAATCTACGATGCAATCATAGAGAGCCTTAACCTAACGGACAATATGCGTATTGCTTTGGAATGTCGTATAAAAGGCTTAAGTTTCCCTGAAATTGGCCGAGTGATTGATAGAACGCAATCCACCGTGTTTGAGTACTTCATCAAAATGAGACAGAGATATATGACTATTTACGGTTAAACGGGGTTTGCATTCCCAACGCTAGTTCAAAAGGGATACGAACTTTTGAACTCCCATTTTTGCACTGATTAATTGCGAAAATTGCCACAAAACCGACTATATATTGCACTTTTGCAAAGAAAAAACCTAAACCAAACTTTTTAGGTTCGATTTAGGTTTTTCTTGGCGGAGAGAAAGGGATTCGAACCCTTGCGCCAGTTTCCTGACGACCGCATTTCGAGTGCGGCTCGTTATGACCTCTTCGATATCTCTCCAATCTGATTACGTCGGGGAAATGCCCAACGTGTGTAATATACAACATTTCGCCGGATTTGGCAACCATATTGCGGCAATTTTGCAAAAATCCTTTAATTCCGACAGCCGCAAGAAATAAAAAAGTAATGCGCGGCAAATACTTTGTGAAGAAGCGACTATCCGAAAAGCATAATGGGATAAGGAAACGGAAATTTTACAGGTCGGACGATGAAAAGAGTCCGACTTTTTTTGTCATAAGGAAGCGAATGGCGCGGAGAGCGCCGACGGCGTAAACGTCCTTGCAGCAGGCTTCGTGGGTGAGAGTCAGGGTTTCGTAATTGCCGAAAAACGAGATTTCGTGTTTACCGACTGCTGTGCCGCCGCGGATCGAATTTATCGAAACGTCCGGCGTGTTTTCGTCAACGCAAGACGACTTTATAACGTCCGCGAGCATTTTGGCTGTGCCGGACGGGGCGTCGAGTTTGTTCTTGTGGTGAGTTTCCGTGACGTTGACGTCGAAGCCGTCGAGTAGTGACGCCGCGAGCGCGACAAGGCGCGACAAAACGTACACGCCGTGGCTTAAATTCGCCGTCTTGAAAACGGCTATTTTTTTGGAGGCAGCCGCGATTTTTTCGTTTTGGATTTCGGAGTGTCCCGTCGTTGCGACAAGAAGTTTCAGTTTATTCCCGACGCAATATTCTAGCACGTCGGAAAGTGCTGCGGGCGTTGAAAAATCGACCACTGCGTCCGCGGGAACGGCAACGCTTTTAATGTTTTTATACAGCGGAAAATCCGTTGAAATTCCCGTGCGGTTTACGTCGACGCCGGCAACGATATTTACGTCCGTCGCTTCTTTTGCAACCTTTTGAAACGTTGTGCCGAGCCTGCCGCACGCGCCGTTTAATATGACGTTTATCATACTTTAACTTAAAAAATCGTCAATTAAAACGTCTAATTTGTCGGAATTCGCTTTTGACATTGTTGTGAGCGGCAAGCGCAGAATATTCTTGCAAAGCCCGAATTTATTGAGCGCGTATTTTATGGGGATGGGGTTGACTTCCGAAAATAATCCATGTATCAGTGGGTTGAGTTTCAACTGCATTGTCGCCGCTTTATCGTAGTTGCCGAGAAGGGCGGCTTTTGTCATCGCGGACACGAATTTCGGGAACAGATTCGCCGCGACGGAGATAACGCCCGATGCCCCCATACACATTGCGGGGACGGTAAGGTTGTCGTCGCCTGAAAAGACGTCCGCGTCGCCCGACAGCATTATCGTGTCGGACATTTGCGAAAGATCCCCCGCCGCTTCTTTGATGGCGACGACGTTTTTAATTTTTGCAAGTTTTCGGAAAGTTTCCGGCAGAACGTTGACGCCGGTGCGCGCCGGAACGTTGTAAACGATAACGGGTTTATCGACGGAATTTGAGATTTCCGAGTAATGCGCGACAAGTCCGCTTTGCGTGCATTTGTTGTAAAACGGCGTAACGACAAGCAGGGCGTCCGCGCCGAGCGACGAGAAAAGTCGGCTAAGTCGCACAGCCGATTTCGTGTCGTTCGAGCCGCTGCCGACGATGACGGGGACGCGCCCGTCCGCGGCTTTTACCGAAAACTTCACGACGTCGATTTTTTCGTCTTCCGACATCGTTGCGGCTTCACCCGTGGTGCCGAGTATAACAAGAGCGCCCACGTCGTTTTCAATCTGAAAATCGATGAGGCGCCCGAGAGAATCGTAATCGACGCCCGAATCGGAAAACGGGGTAACAAGCGCGGTAGCGCAGCCTTTGAAAATTGACATTTTCGCCTTGACCTTCTTAAAAGATTATTACCGATTCGGGTTATTAAACTTTTGTGAAATCGTGAATTAAACGAGATTATCCTTTATAAGCAATTCGGCAATCTGAACCGTGTTGGTTGCGGCGCCTTTTCTTATGTTATCAGCGACGCACCAGATATTGACGCCGCTGTCGACGCTGTCGTCGATGCGGATACGACCGACGTAAACGGGGTCGGTATTCTCGATATCGACGGGCATCGGGTACTTGCAGTTTTTAATATCGTCGATGACGACGAGTCCCGGGGCGTTTTCAAGGCATTCGAACACGCCTTTAAGGTCGCAAGGTTTCTCAAACTCGATATTTATGCTTTCGGAATGGCCGTGGAAAACGGGGACGCGGACGGTGGTTGCGGTGATTCGCATATCGGGCGCGTGCAGAATTTTGCGCGTTTCGTTGACCATTTTCATTTCTTCCTTGGTGTAGTGGTTGTCGCAGAACACGTCGATTTGCGGCAGGCAGTTTGCGAAGATCTGGTGATTGAACTTTTTGGGAGGGACGCCGTTTATGCCGTCTTTAAGGTCGTTGTAGCCCTGAACGCCCGCGCCGGAAACCGCCTGATAAGTGCTGTAAACCACTCTTTTAATAGTATATTTGTCGTGCAGGGGTTTTAATGCCACCATAGCCTGAATCGTGCTGCAATTCGGGTTGGCGATGATGCCTTTGTTCCATCTGACGTCTTCGGGGTTGACCTCGGGCACGACAAGGGGAACGTTTTCGTCCATACGCCAGCAGCTGCTGTTGTCGACGACGGTTGCGCCGATACTTGCAAAAATCGGAGCGAATTCTTTCGAAACGCTTGCGCCCGCGGAAAACAACGCGATGTCGATTTTTTTATCGACGATGTTTTCTTTCGTAAGTTCGATAACGGTGTGCGGTTTTCCCATGAAATCAATCACCTTACCGGCGCTTTTCGCGCTTGCGTAAAGATAATAGTTTTCGACGGGAAGGTTTCTTTCCGCTAAAACTTCCAGGAATTTATTGCCGACCATACCCGTTGCGCCGACAACCGCCACGTTATATTTTTTCATAGATACCTCCAAAATCGGAAAGGTTCCGAATAACCTCTTTAATAGTTTAATATGGTAACACACGAAAGAGACTTTGTCAAATGCTGATATATACATAGTATTAAATTTCGTCGATTCGTGTCAAAAGCCGACAAAACTCCGCGATAAATTCTTGATATATTTCTTTTTATAGTGTAAAATGGAAAGACAACAAATGTCGGAGCAAAAAATGAACAAAACTAATAAAACGAACAATAAAAACAAAAAGGAAGAATTAAGCCCTTTGTATAAAAAACTTTCGCTCGGGCCCGAAATCCGCGCGGAAGAACCGAAGGGGGTATATCCCAAGGGCCGCGTGAAACAGGTTTTTGCGGTGATGAGCGGCGAGATGAACTCGCTTATGAGAGTGAACGCGTGGTTTTTGCTGTTTGCGATCCCGCTCTTTTTCGTGCTTTATTGGTGCAGTAATTATTTCACGAGCCTTGCGACGTCGAAGTTCGATTTTATGGGCAACGTCGGCATGGCGTTCCCGGGCGGGGCGGACACCCTGCAACAGGCGCAGATTGCCGTATACGACGCGTGGCAGATCGTGTTTTATCTGCTTGTCCCCGCAATCACGATTACGTTTATCGGTATGGCGGGCGCGTTCAACTGTCTGAAAGCCTTCATGTGGGGCGAAAAGGTTGAAAAAATCACGAAAACCTTCTTCAAAGGCGTCAAAAAATATTGGTGGAAATACCTTATCGTTATGCTTGTCGATTCGCTTCTCGTGCTTGCGCTCGGCAGCGCGTTCGTATTCTTCCTGAAATTGAAGGTGATGGGTGCGCTCAACGCCGGACACTGGGTGATGATAATCGTCGTGTGTCTTGTTGAGTTTTTGCTGCTTTACGTCAACATGCAACTTCTGCCGATGATTGCGGAAGTCGACTTGCCACTCCTAAAACAGGTCAAAAACTCAATCCTTTTCAGCGTGAAACTTGCGCCGATAGGTTTGCCGTTGTTCCTTGTATGCCTTGTGCCGATCGCGTTGTTCTTTGTCAAGAGCAGTTTCTTCTCGATAATCTGGCTTGTCGTGATGATGATGTTCGGCACGACTTTGTACGGGCTTACGTTCACGGCGTTTTCGCAATGGGCGCTCGATAACGTGCTTACCCCGCTTTATATGATGACGCAGCAAAAACCGTCGTCGAAGAAAGATAAAAAGGCAAAACAAAATGCGGTCACGGCATCCGTAACGGCGGAAAGCGAAAAACCTGTCGCAAACGCAAACGGCACTCCCGCGGAAAACCGGAACGGAAAAAAGGCAAAAGGCGGAAAAAAATAATTGTACGAGATACTTGCAAAGTATTATGACGATCTGATGGGCGACTTTGACTACGACGCGTACGAAAAGTTCGCCCTTGAAAATCTGAAAGACGTTTGGGGCGGGTTCGGATACGATCTGGCGTCCGGCAGCGGCGAAATGGCAATCCGCCTTAAACGCAACGGGTTCAAGGTCGTCGGCGGCGACGTTTCGCCCGAAATGCTTGAAAAAGCGACCGAAAAAGCAAGAAAAGCACGCCTTGACGTGCCGTTTGTTTTTTCTGACCTGAACGATTTACACCTTGAAAAAAAGTGCGATTTCGTAACGGCTGTCTGCGACGGATTCAATTACGTCAAAGGGAAAAACCTGGCGGCGGCGTTTAATGAAATTTACTCCGCGTTGAACGACGGCGGTATTTTTATTTTTGACGTGAGTTCCGCCAATAAACTTGAAAACGTGCTCGGAAACAACCTTTTTTACGAGGACGACGAAAACCTGACGTACCTTTGGCAAAACACGAAAAAGGGCGAAAAAATAAAAATGGATCTGACCTTTTTCGAGCGGGACGGCGACGTGTATCGCCGCTTTGACGAAAGCGAATCGCAATATATACACAAAACGAAAGACATCGAATCCGCATTGACGGCGGCGGGCTTTTCTTATCGGTTTTTTAACGAAAAATTCAAAAAATTTACGGAGCGTTGCAACAGACTTATCGTCGTTGCGAAAAAATAATGGACGTTATAAAAAGATTTATGCTGTTCGACAAGACGATTCTCGTCAGCGTGATTTCCGCAAAGGAACTTGTCGACAAAGCGATAAAAATTCACTCTCTTTCCCGTACCGCGGCGGCTGCGCTCGGCAGGACGCTTATCGTCGGCGCGTATATGGGGACGGAACTTAAAGACGACAAACAAAAATTGTCGATTACGATTAACGGCGGCGGCCCGCTTGGAAGAATCGTCGTGCTGTCCGATTACGGCGCGAAGGTCAGGGGCTACGTCGAAAACCCCGCGGTCGAACTTTCGCTGAATGGAAAAGGGAAACTCGACGTGGGCGGCGGCGTCGGCAAAAACGGCTATATCAGCGTCATAAAAGACCTTGGACTGAAAGAGCCGTATTCGGGAAGATGCCCGATTGTCGACGGGGAAATCGCAAACGATTTTGCGTATTATTTCACGGTGTCCGAACAACAGCCGTCGGCGGTGGCGCTCGGCGTGCTTGCGGCGGATAACGAGTGCGTGTCGGCGGGCGGAATATTCGTAAGCGCGCTTCCCGGGGCGGACGACAACGCAATCACGGTGATGGAAGATATACTGACGAATTTCACGCGCGTCAGCGACCTGTTCAAGGAAATGACGCCCGAAGATATTATCGACAGGTACTTTTCGCATTTTGATATTTTTTATCTTCCCGACGTGCATCCGACGTACGAATGCACATGCAATCGGGCGCGGCTTGAGAAGATCGTCGTGTCTTTGGGGCGCGACGAGGCGTACGATATTCTGCGTGAAAACGGGAAGTTGGAACTTACTTGTCAATTCTGCAACAAAAAGTACGTTTTCACCAAAAACGACGTTGATACGTTGTTTTCAAAGGCATAAAACCGTTATTTTGTACTATGGCAAAAGTTATTAAGTTTGACGACACAATCGAATATAAGATAGACCGCGCAAACGATCTTTACGCCGACGAGAACTTCGCCGACGCGCTTACCTTATTGTTCGAAGTCGTGAAACGCGACGAAAAAAACAAGGACGCGCTCATTCTCATCGGACGGATTTACGCCGATATGAACGCCTTCAACGAAAGCAACGTCGCATATATGACCGCCTATGCAAAAACAAAGTCGAAAGACGCGATCAAGGGCATTATTTCGAACGCGCTCGTTAACGGCAAGTTCCGCCTTGCAAAATACTACAAGGATACTTACGGCGTCGATTACGACTTTTCGGAGTTTCTGATGGTGCAGACCGAAGACGGCGAAACCCTTTTCCCCGACGACGAAGAAGAGCAGGAGTTTGAAAGACACCTAAGGCTTGTCGTATCGAGAAAGGAAAAGGGCGGCGAAAACCTTGTCAAAGAAAAAGACCTGAAAAATCTGAAAAACCTTACGATAAACGATCTGGAAGGGCTTGGCGGGAATCCCGACTTTATGAAGTTTTCGGAACTTATGGAAAAACTTCTGAACTTCGACGACGGCGAAGAAGACGACAAACCCGAAAAACGCCGTACCGAAATCGGATTCAAGCAGGTTTATCCCCGTCCGTCGGCGGAGTGCGAGCAGATTATTTCCGACGCGTTCAAACTGTTTTCAACGGGGAAACCGCAGGAGTCCTTAGACCTTCTCAAAAACATAAACGAGAAAAACGGGAAATATTATTACATTGCCGAGAAAAACAAGGCGATGTGTTATCTTGCGCTTGACCGGTTGCAGTCGATGAAAATAGCCGCCGAAACCGCGCTTAAAGGCTTGCCCGACGACTTTTCGTTGAAGTGTTATTATTACATTGCCTTAAAACTCCTTGACGAAAAGGCGGACGCCGAAAAAGTGTTTTCGGAAATCAAAACCGAAAAACCCAAAAACACGATGGAATATATGGTGAAACTTGACGCATGCCGTCTTGCGCTCGACCACGAAGGAGTGCTTGACGCCGTCGAAAACGTTTTGCCCGACTTTCCGTATCAGCCGCAGTTTTTGATTCTGTACGGGAAAGCGCAGTACAACTGCGGATATATCAAGCCCGCCCGCGCGACTTTTCTGGAAATCGTCCGACTGTATCCCGACAATTTCGAAGCCCGTCTGTTGCTTGACAAAATCAACGACGGCGAAGACGGTCTTATACCGTACGGCGATATGGAAGTGATGCTTAAACGCGTGCGGATTTTGTCCGATCTCAAAATGAAGATGCAGGACAACATCGGGTTTATGAATTACCTGAAATACGACAAGGACGCTTACAAAAATATCGAATACGTGTTACTTAACGAGAACGAGCAGAACGTGTACGTCCTGATGACGGGGCTTACCACGTACGTTTCCAAGCAAATGTTCGATATGTACGAAAAACTGCTTATTTCGCCGTACGCGTCGCCGTATCTCAAAACCCTTGCGCTGACGGTTTATCTTTCGGACGCAATGCCGGGCGAGGTTGCCGTCGCGAATATCGACGAAAAACTGAAAATCGTGAAAATGGGCGATTACGGCTGGGAAAAAGGAATTAACGACGTCGTGAAAGCCGCCGCGTATTTTGCCTTTTCGCAGGTGATTATGCGTGAGCAAAAGCCGAAATCCGCCGTGGACGCGCTGAGCGAAAGACTGAAAAGAATATCGGGGTTTTTAATGAGCGACTTAAGCCCGAAAGACCTTGTGAAAGAGTTGAATTCGATTGACAGTATGGTTGCGATGAAAGACGCCTTGTGCGACTTGTCCACGCACCGCGTCAGACGCTCGACGCCCATGACCGTCATCGACGAAAAGTATCTGAGATACGTCGAATTATTGAAAGAGGTTGACGAAAAATATGAAATTTGAAAATCTTGACAAATTGTTTGAACTTTACGTGCAGGAAGCCGTAAGGAAAAATAAGGAAAAGTATTCCTCGCACGAGGCTCTCGAAGACGATCTCGGCATGCTTTTCAACAGGTTTGAAAACGTCAGGATCAAAACCCTTGACGGCAAAACGCCGAAAGAGTACGCGGCGGAACTTCGCGAAGACGGCGAAATTTTCGACTACGTTTCGAAATGTCTTGAAAACAATATCGAAGTTACCGACACCATTTGCGACGAGGTCGTGCGCGCGGAAGGCGCGACCGAATACCTGAACGGGCTTTTGTACGAAAACAACAAGGACGCAAAACTTCTTGCCGCGCTGTTACTTAAAGAAATCGACGACGAAGAAGTCGAAGATATTTTCATTTCCGTCCTTACAAACGACGAAATGCCCGACGAAGTGAAAACGGTCGCTTTTGAATATCTGTCCGACGGCGACGACTGCGTGCCCGAGAAAATATTGGAAATCATAAACTCCGTGCCCGAAAAAAATCAGGGAATTCTCGTTGAGGTGCTTTCAAACTTCAAGGGGAGAAAGGACGTGTTTTACTGGCTCGTTACAATGTTGCAGCGCGCCGAAGACGTGCCGACGTACGCGGGGCTTCTCGGAAGATACGGCGATCCCGCCGCAATCGATATTCTGAAAAGTTTCGCAAGCGAGGTCGATATAAATTACGTGGAATTTGTCGAGATAAGAAACGCCGTCGAAGAACTTGGCGGGGAGATGACGGAAGAAAAAGATTTTTCAGACGATCCCTATTACAAGTACATAAATCATATCGGGGAAAACGGCGAAAATCCCGAAACCGTCGAAACGAAAAACTGAAAACTCATAATGTTATTTATTCATAACCCTGTGTCGCAAGGCATAGGGTTATTTTATGAAAGAAGGATTAAAGTGCGCCGCCGTGTTTATCGGGACGGTCATCGGCGCGGGGTTTGCAACGGGGCAGGAAGTATTGTTGTATTTCGGAAGATCGAGCATTGCCGTGCCGATTTTTTCGGGGATTTTACTGGGACTTTTCAATGCGTATTTTTTGGCAATCGGCACAAAATTCAACGATAGAATCAATGAACATATGTTGCAGAATAAGGCAAAAGCACTTTATGATGTATGTATGTTCATTTGTGCATATATCACTTTTATAGCAATGTTTTCTGGTGTTGAAACCCTTTTTGTGAAGATATTCGATATTAAATACACAAGTGTGGCGTGGGTTGTCGCGGCGGGTTTCATCGCTGCAAACGGGTTAAGGTTTATGAAGGGGCTGAACTCTGTCGCGGTGCCCGTGATACTTCTTCTGACAATAGTGATTTTCGTATATTCCGACAAAGAAAAAGCAAGCGGCGCATACAACTTTTTCAACGGGATAACGTACGCCGCGATGAACGTTATGTTGTCGATGGGCGTGATGATAAGGCTTGGAAAAACCGCGACGAAAAAGACAATTTGGGCGTCGGGGTGCGTGACTGCGGTCGTTATGGCGACGATGCTTGCGCTTATCACGCTTGTCGTGAAAAAGAGCGGCGGCGAAATGCCCGTGTATGCCGCGGCGGACAAGGTCGGGCTTAAATACGCGGCGGGCGCGGTGATACTTCTTTCGGTATTTACGACGATGGTATCCGCGCTTGAAACGGCGGCGGAAATAATCGCGCCGTGCGAAAAAAAGAAAACCGCGGGCGTCGTTTTCGTCACGCTTTTGTCGCTTCCGTTTCAGGGGTTGTTCTCTTTTAAGGATATTGTCGATTATTATTATCCCGTCGTGTCGGGAATGGGCATACTTATCGTAATCGTTTTATCGGTTTTCGTAATTTTCAAAAAACGGGACGGCAAAATCAAAAAATCCGTTGACTTTTAATCCCAAATATTATAACATAAGAAAAATTTACAATTTTTCCGAAAATAATTTTTAACGAGGTGTACAAATGGCAAAGATTTTGAAGGAAGGTTTAACTTTTGACGACGTTTTGCTTATCCCCAAGCGCAGCGACGTGCTTCCCAAAGACGTCGATTTGTCGGTGGAACTTGCAAAAGGGCTTAAACTCAACATTCCGCTTCTGAGCGCGGGCATGGATACCGTTACCGAATCCCAGATGGCAATCGCGATGGCAAGGGAAGGCGGCGTCGGTATCATTCACAAAAACCTGACGATCGAAGAACAGGCGGCGCACGTAGACCGCGTGAAGCGCAGCGAACACGGCGTCATTACCGATCCGTTTTACCTTGGACCGGACAACCTCGTTACCGAAGCGGTCGCGCTTATGGCAAAGTACAGAATCAGCGGCGTTCCCATCGCGAAAGAAGGGAAACTCGTGGGTATTCTTACCAACCGCGACCTTAAATTCGAGACAAATTACAACCAGCCCATCGGCAATATAATGACGTGGAAAAACCTTGTGACCGCGCCCGTCGGCACCACGCTTGAAGAGGCGAAAGAAATTCTTGGCGAACATCGCATCGAAAAACTGCCCATCGTCGACGCCGATTTCAATCTGAAAGGACTTATCACCATCAAAGACATCGAAAAAGCCATTCAGTATCCCAACTCCGCAAAGGACGCGGGCGGCAGACTGCTTGCGGGAGCGGCGGTCGGCATCGCGAACAACACGATGGAAAGGGTTGAAGAACTCGTCAGAAACAAAGTCGACGTAATCGCCGTCGATACGGCGCACGGACACAACGCGATCGTTATCGAAACGGTCAAAAAAATCAAAAAGAAATTCCCTTGCCTTCCCGTCATCGCGGGTAACGTCGCAACGGCGGAAGCCACGCGCGACCTGATTGAAGCGGGCGCGGACATCATAAAAGTTGGTATGGGCCCCGGCAGTATCTGTACGACGCGCGTTATCGCGGGTATCGGCGTGCCGCAAATCACGGCGGTTATGGACTGCGCCGAAACTGCCGACAAATACGGCAAGAAAGTCATCGCCGACGGCGGTATCAAATTCAGCGGCGACATCGTGAAAGCAATCGGCGCGGGCGCGGCGGCGGTCATGATCGGAAGTCTGTTTGCGGGAACTATGGAAAGCCCCGGCGACATCGAAATGTTCCAGGGAAGAAGTTTCAAGGTGTATCGCGGAATGGGCAGTATCTCCGCAATGGCGGCGGGCAGCAAAGACAGATACTTCCAGGACAGCGAAGACGCGAGAAAACTCGTGCCCGAAGGCGTCGAGGGACGCGTACCTTACAGGGGAAGCCTTGCCGACGTCGTATATCAGATGGTCGGCGGTATCCGCTCCGGTATGGGCTACTGCGGAAAACATAACATCGAAGAACTGCGTACCACGGCGGAATTCGTCAGAATTTCCAACGCGTCGCTTATCGAAAGCCATCCGCACGACATCACGATTACGAAAGAAAGCCCCAACTACTCCACCAGGGCTTAACGGATTTTATTATGGTTTACGGCAATACGAAAGGAATAAAACAAACCGTGCTTGCGCGGCTTGAAGCTCTTATCGGAGCGTACGACAAAAACCTTCTTATCGACAGGACGGTTCTTTCGACTATTGCCGAAATTACCGAAAAAATCAACCGCGAGATTTGCGTGTTCGTCGCAAGAAACGGACAGGTCGTCGCGGTGGGAGTGGGCGACAGCGGCACGGTATCGCTGGAAGATTTTTCGTTGAAGCGCAGCGACAAACGGTTTCAGGGCGTGAGATGCGTGCATACTCACCCGAAAGGAAGCGGAAAACTGTCGGATATGGACACGTCCGCGCTCACGTCGATGCGCCTTGACGCAATGATTGCCGTCGGCGTGTTGCACGGAAGAGTAAACGACGTCGAAGTCGCTTTTATCAACGGCAAAAAAATCGACAGGTTTTATTTTAAGTCCGCGGCAAAAATCGACGACGCCGAAATGATTTCGAAAATCACCGAATACGAAAGAAAATCGGTGATCCCCGACGTTGTCGACAATACGCCCGAAACGCGCGGGGCAATCCTTGTAAACGTCGGCACGGGCAGCGACCTCGACGTCGAAATCGAGGAGCTGAAACGACTCGCCGACACGATGGGACTTGAAGTCAAAGGCGCGGTTGTCCAAAAACAAAATCCCGACAAGGGCTATTGTGCGGGGCTTGGTAAACTTGAAGAAATCAAACGCCTCGTGCAGGTGAAAAATGCGGAATTCGTCATTTTCAACAATATGCTCACGGGAAGTCAACTGAACAATATCGAAGAATACGTCGGCGCGAAGGTCATCGACCGTCCGATGCTCATTCTTGAAATTTTCGCGCGGCACGCAACCTCGAACGAGGGCAAACTTCAAGTGCAACTCGCGATGATGAAATATACTTTGCCGAAACTTTTGGGACAAGGCAAAGAATTGTCGAGGATCGGCGGAGGGGGCTCCGGCGGCGCAGCGACGAAAGGAAGCGGCGAAACCAAACTCGAAACCGACAGACGGCGTATCCGCCGCAGCATTTACGAACTGTCGGAACGCATCGAAATTCTGAAAAAAGAAAGGGATTTGCGCCGTGAACGCCGCAAAAAATCGGGCATAAAAACCGTTGCCATCGTCGGGTATACAAACGCCGGAAAGTCCACGCTGATGAACCTTCTGACGAAAGCGGGTGTCAAGGCGGAAGACAAACTTTTTGCAACGCTCGATCCCGTGACGCGCAAGATTTTCGTCGATATCGGCAAGGAATATCTTCTGACCGACACCGTAGGTTTCATCGACAATCTCCCGCACGAGTTCGTCGACGCTTTCAGAAGCACGCTGGAAGAAGCAACGTACGCCGACCTTATTCTGCACGTTGCGGATTGCAGTTCAAAGGACCTTGAAAGACAGGAAAAAGTCGTGCAAGAAGTCCTTACGTCGCTGGGCGTTACCGACACGCCGATTATAACGGTTTATAACAAAGCCGACGAAAACGCAGGCTTTTCCACAGACGAAAAAAACGCCGTCGTGATTTCGGCAAAAACCGGGGACGGCGTGAATAAACTGAAAGAAATGATCGTCGAAAAATTATTTTAATTTTCCAAGTTTCCTTAATTTGTTGACGTTCATCGGATAATCGGGCGACTTGATAAGCGCGTTCCAGAGCAGGAAGTCGTCGACCGTGGTGTCGTAAAAATCCGCAAGGCTCAAAAGTATGTCGGGCTCCACGTCCTTTAAGTCGTTTTCGTAGCGGCTGTAAGTGCTGCGGGAGACGTGCAAAGCGTCGGCAAGTTGCTGGCTGGTATAGCCTTTTCTTTTTCTGATTTGTTTAAGTAAACGACCGAATAACATCTTTAATCATACAAAAAGGCTCAGTAAACCGAGCCTTTTATCATTTTATCTTAGTAAGCGAGTTCTTTTTCCAGATATTCGACAAGTTTATCGACAGGCATTCTGATTTGCGCCATGCTGTCGCGTTCACGCACGGTTACGGTGTCGTCGTCAAGGGTGTCGAAGTCAACCGTCACGCAGAAAGGAGTGCCGATTTCGTCCTGACGGCGGTAACGTTTGCCGATGCTTGCGCTTTCGTCGTACGTGCAGGAAAAGTGCTTTTGAAGCATACGGTAAATTTCCGTCGCTTTGTCGCCAAGTTGTTTCTTTTGCAAAGGAAGCACCGCAACCTTATACGGCGCGAGAGCGTGATGCAAATGCAAAACAACGCGGGTATCGCCGTCGACTTCTTCCTCGTCATAGGCGTTTGAAAGCACGGCAAGGAACATACGCTCGACGCCCAGCGACGGCTCGATAACGTAAGGAATATATCTTTCGTTCGTGACGGGATCGACATAGTCCATATTTTCGCCGCTGACGCGCTGATGGCAGTTAAGATCGTAGTCGGTGCGGTCGGCAACGCCCCAAAGTTCGCCCCAGCCGAACGGGAATCTGAACTCGAAGTCGGTCGTGGCGCGGCTGTAAAAGCAAAGTTCTTCCTTATCGTGGTCGCGCAGGCGCAGGTTTTCTTCCTTGATTCCAAGGCCGTAAAGCCAATTTTTGCAGTGTTCCTTCCAGTAATCGAACCATTCAAGGTCGGTGCCGGGTTTGCAGAAGAATTCAAGTTCCATCTGTTCAAACTCGCGGACGCGGAAGATGAAGTTGCCGGGGGTAATTTCGTTTCTGAAAGACTTGCCGATTTGTCCGATGCCGAAAGGCACTTTCGCTCTTGTGGTGCGCTGCACGTTTTTGAAGTTTACGAAGATACCTTGCGCGGTTTCGGGACGAAGGTACACGGTGCTTGTCGTGTCTTCCGTGACGCCCTGGAAAGTCTTGAACATAAGGTTGAATTTTCTCACGCCGGTGAAGTCGGAGTTGCCGCAGATCGGGCACGGGATTTTGTTTTCCCTGATATATTCTTCCATCTGTTCGTTCGTCCAGCCGGCGATATTAAGGGTGATACCTTTTTTGGCGTTCCAGTTTTCGATAAGGTCGTCGGCGCGATGACGGGATTTGCACGCTTTGCAGTCCATAAGAGGGTCGGAAAAACCGCCGATATGTCCGCTTGCTTCCCAGACTTTCGGATTCATAAGAATCGCGCAGTCAAGACCTACGTTATATTCGCTTTCGGTGATGAATTTTTTCCACCACGCTTTTTTGATATTGTTTTTAAGTTCGACGCCCAAAGGACCGTAGTCCCATGTGTTTGCAAGACCGCCGTAAATTTCGCTTCCCGGGAAGACGAAGCCGCGGTTTTTCGCAAGCGCGACGAGTTTATCCATTGTCAGATTTGCCATAAACGCATACCTCATAAAAAAGATTATTTATATTCTATTTACATATTAAGAAAAAGTCAAGCGAAACGCCGACGGGCAAGGGTTTTATGTAACAAAAAAAATGAAGTTTGCGTATTGTGAAGTATAGATAATCCTTGCGGTTATCGAGTATGAAAGGGAGGTTGTGCTATGAACGGAAACTTTTTCGGCGGCGGTTCGGGCTGTGACTGTATGTTATGGATTCTTATCCTTCTTTGCTGCTGCGGCGGATGCGGCGGCGGTTGCAACGACGGTTGCGGATGCGGCGGCGGAGCGTACGGCTTCTGGCCGTGGCTTGTGATTTTGTGTTGCTGCTGCGGATGCGGCGGTGGCGGCGGGTGCAAATAATACATAAAAGCACCATTTTTTCGGGACGGCGGGCGGCGCCGTCCTTTTTTTAATTTATAATCGCGACGGCGTAGGACAGCGACCACAGATACGAATACCATAAAAGCAGGACGGGAACGGCGGCTTTTGCAAGTTTCCCCGCGCGGGATCGCAGAATAAAAATACAAAAAATCCACATTAACGCCAAAGTGACAGTCATTGTGACAAGTCCCAAAAGAGGATTTCTTGCCGCGAAAAACAGCGCAAGGAACAATGCGGACGAAAACTTGACCGACGCATACAAGCCGAATGTCGGATTTACCGCGTCTTTGACGAGCGCGTCGGACACGACGAACGCTTCAAGTGCCGTCGCGGCCGAGAACAACGCCGTGAACGCCGTCGTGTCCAACCAAAACACCGGAAGACTTAGCCCAAAAAACCAGGATAGGTTTCTTTGCACGGTGAAACTTCCCGTCCATTCCACGATAAGCGCAAACGAAAGCGCGAAAAACGCGGCGTAAAGCCATTTTACTTTTTGCATATAAAAATTATATTTATAACGCGTACCATATATGTTTTAAAAAATAATAGTTGTAAAATGCGCGCGCTTTTGGTATAATAACGTAAAATCACGATAAGGATTAAAAAATGTTACTTGTTATCGACGTAGGAAATACGAATATGAAACTCGGCGTGTACGACGGCGACGTCCTGAAAAAAAGCTGGCGTCTTTCAACCGAGGCAAAGCGCACCGCGGACGAACTCGGAATGATTTTGTACGACTTGTTCAAAAACGTCGGCGTTGAATTTCAGGATATCGACGGCATTATCATGTCGTCCGTCGCTCCCATGCTCAACTACACGGTGGAGCATATGTGCACGTACTATATGAAGAAAAAGCCCGTCTTCGTGGACGCCACGCTTAAAACGGGTTTGAAAATCAAATATAACAACCCCATCGAACTCGGCGCGGACAGGATTGTCGACGCGGTCGGGGCGCACTTCATATACGGCGGGCCGATTATCGTTGTGGATTTCGGCAGCGCGACGACGTTCAACGCGGTGACGGCAGACGGCACGTTTTTGGGCGGCGCGATTTGCGCCGGCGTCAAAACCGCGTCGGAAAGCCTTGTGAACACCGCCGCGAAACTTCCCCGTTTCGAACTTGTTCCGCCGAAAGACGCGATTGCCCGTTCCACAATCGAGGGTATGCAGTCGGGCGCGGTTTACGGATATGCGGGGCAGGTTGACTACATTGTCAGAAAATTCCGTGAAAATCCGCTTATGAAAGACGCGAAAGTCATCGCGACGGGCGGTTTGTCGGAACTTGTCGTCAACGCGGATAAGTCGATTATCGACGTCGTTGACCGCTCGCTTTCTCTCAAAGGGCTTAAAATTTTGTACGATATGAATAAAGAAGGTAATAACGAATGAAAAAAGTCGGCATCGCGCTGCTCGGACTGGGTACGGTCGGGGGCGGCACTTATAAGATTCTGGAAAAAAACCACGAAGCTTTCAAAAAGTACGAAGGGCTCGATATCGAAGTCCTGCACGTGCTTGAACGCAATATGAAAAGGGTTGAAGAGTTGGGCGTAAATCCCGACATCGTTTCAACCGACATCGACAACGTCGTAAATAACAAAGATATCTCGATAGTTTGCGAGTTTTTCGGCGGTATCGAACCCGCAAGGACGTTCCTTATCAAGGCTCTGGAAGCGGGCAAAAGCATCGTCACCGCAAATAAGGAATTGTTTTCAAAACACTGGCACGAACTCGAAGCGGCGGCAAAACGCGGCAAGGCGGGGCTGTATTTCGAGGCGAGTTGCGTCGGCGGCGTGCCCATAATCCGCACGATTACCGAAGGCATGCAGGCAAATACGATTTTGTCGATAAAGGGCATAATAAACGGCACGACGAACTATATTTTGTCGGCGATGAGCGAAAACGGCACGTCGTACGAAGACGCGCTGAAATCCGCGCAGGAACTCGGATATGCCGAATTCGATCCGACAGCCGACGTCGAAGGCTTTGACGCGTCGTACAAACTGTCGATTCTGTCCACGCTGTCCTATCACAAAAAAGTGCCCGTACAAAGGGTGTATCGCGAGGGCATCACGAAGATTTCCGTGGACGACATAAACACCGGGAAGAAACTCGGCTACACGCTGAAACTCCTTGCAATCAGCAAAAACAACAACGGAAAAATCGAAGCGCGCGTGCATCCCGCTTTTATTAAAAGCAGCCATCCGCTTGCGGCGGTGTCGGGCAGTTTCAACGCTGTGTATCTTGTCGGCGACAGCGTCGGCGATATTATGCTTTACGGCAGGGGCGCGGGCGATCTGCCCACCGGCAGCGCAATCGTCAGCGATATTATTTATGCGGCGCATCAGCGCAAACCACGCTATTTACCGTTCAAAAACGACGGTTCAAGTCGCGATTCGGACTTTATCACCGATTTTAAGAGCAAGTATTACGTCCGTATATGCGCCACCGACCGCGAAGGAATTCTGGGCAGAATTTCAACCGTTTTCGGCAAAAACAAAATCGGCATCGAAAAGGTTTTTCAGAACGAAGAAAACGTCAATTCAAAGACGGACATTATCTTCGTCACGCACCTGAGCCACGAGAAAATCATTGAAAAAGCGTTGAAAGAAATCACCGCTCTTGACGGCGTGAAAAACGTCGCCGCGCTTATCCGCGTTGAAGAATAATGAAAGAAATCACACTGTCCGCAATCGGCGACACAATCAAAAATTTTGAGGAAAAAATCGCTCAGGCACAAACGCTTTGGGAAAAGGTGCAGATCTTTTTCAACACCTACAAAGTGTGGATTCTGGTCGGGCTTGTCGTGCTTGTGGGCATAATCTTTTTTGTCAACATAATGGAAGCGAAAAAGCGCAAAGACGACCGCGACAACAAAAAATAACAGCGCAAAACAACGCAAACCCGCACAAAAAAGAAAAAAGCGCACAAAAAACCGTATTAAAAAACTCCGCCGTGGCGGAGTTTTTTGTTTGGGATATATCGGACGGATATTTTTATTTTTTGTCGTTTTCGCGGATTTCCACACGGCGGATTTTGCCCGACGTCGTTTTCGGAAGTTCTTTTACAAACTCCACAATGCGCGGGTATTTATACGGCGCGGTTACTTTTTTCACGTGGTTTTGCAGTTCCTTGACAAGTGCGTCCGACGGCTGATAGTTTTTGGTCAGGACGATTGTCGCTTTCACGATTTGTCCGCGCAGGTCGTCGGGGACGGCGGTGATTGCACATTCCAGCACCGCGGGGTGTTCCATAAGCGCGCTTTCGACCTCGAAAGGTCCGATGCGGTAGCCCGACGATTTGATGATATCGTCCTTTCTTCCGACGTACCAGAACCAGCCGTCTTTGTCCTGATAGGCAAGGTCGCCGGTGTGGAAGTAAACGTCGTTTTTAAGGGTGGCGGTGCGCGCCTCGTCCTTGAAGTAGCCCGCGACGAGTCCGCACTGATTTTCCGATTTCAGTATGGCGATTTCGCCTTCTTCGCCGGGTTTAACCTCATTTTCGTCGTCGTCGATAAGGCGCACGTCGTACAGGGGGCTGGGCTTTCCGAGACTGCCCGTAACGGGGGATAAATATTTGAACGTGCCCAGCATTACCGTGCCTTCGGTCTGACCGAAACCTTCGTAAATTTTGAGACCGGTCGCTTTTTCAAACTGTTTGAACACTTCGGGATTCAAACTTTCGCCGGCGGTGGAGCAATGTTTTATCGAGGATAAATCGAAACTCGACAAGTCTTCTTTCACCAAAAATCTGTAAATCGTGGGCGGGGCGCAAAAAGTCGTTATTCCGTATTTTTTCACAAGCGGCAAGACGTCCGTGGGGGTAAATCTGCCGTGGTAGTCGTAGGCGAAAACCGCCGTGCCCGATATCCACTGACCGTAGATTTTGCCCCAGCTGCATTTTGCCCAGCCCGTTTCAGCCATAGTGAAGTGCAAGCCGTCGTCGACGACGTCCTGCCAGTATTTTGCGGTGAAGACGTGTCCCAAAGGATACAAAAAGTCGTGCATGACCATTTTTGGCATACCCGTTGTGCCCGAAGTGAAATATACGAGCATCAGATCGCGGGGGTTCGGGCGCGCGTCGAAGGAAAATTCCGCGGGCGCGTTTTCAAGTTTTTCGTCAAGGTTGTCGAAGTGCGCGCCGTTTACCGACAATACGCCTTTCAGGTTTTTGCAATCGGGAAGGGCAAGCGAGATATGTTCCGCAACGTCTTCTTCTTCCGTCGCAAACAGCAACTTCACGCCCGCCTCGTTCACGCGGTAAGCGACGTCTTTCGGGGTGAGCATGTGCGTTGCGGGGATAAGTACGACGCCCATTTTGCAGCACGCCACGACAAGTACCCAGTATTCCCAACGACGGTTGAGCATACTCATTACGAAGTCGCCTTTTTTCACGCCGTACGACGAAATGACGTTGCACATTTTCAGCGACAATTCTTTCATTTCGCCAAAGGTGATGACTTTTTCTTCGCCTTTCTGATTGCACCATACAAGGGCGCGTTTTTCGGGACAAAGCCTTGCGTATTCGTCCACGACGTCAAATCCGAAGTTGAAATCGGACGGAACGCAAAGTTTCGCGTTTCTTCTGAAATCGTCGTAGTCCGAAAAATCCGTTCTATTCAAAAACTTGCTTAAAAGATTCATATTCACTCGAAAATTTATAATTTAGTCAATGATAGCACACTTTATTATAAAATAAAAGCAAATTGAAATACTAATTTTCAATCGACTTTTTGAAAGAGGAATTCCGCAAGGCAAACGATAAGTTCTCTTTTTAATGTCATTGCGAGGTATTTTAGGGGACCCCAAAAGATACTTTGTGCTTTTGGGGAAAAGGAATAAACAAGCAAAAGACAAACAACTGTCGCTTGCGACGATTGTTTGGTCAAAAGCGCAGTTTATGACGCATCTCCCGGAAGGGTAACGATTTTAATATTAAATCGAAAGACCTTTTGTTAGGGCTTGCAATTTGACCTTGCAGGTGGTATAATATGGTAACTAAAATGAGGTAGTATATGCTTGACAGGCAATTAAACGCCGTGCTGACTGTCCTTAACGACTTTTCGGACGGCGCCTATAAAATCATCGACGCGGACGAAATCATCGCGAAATTGTCCGATTCCGATCGTTGCACAAAGGTGGAACTTTCGGGGATAATCCGCACGTTGTCCGACAACGATTATATCAAAGTCAAATATTCGACGGTGGACGAGTATTGCCTTGCCACGCTTGCAAAAGCGCGCGCCATCGAAAAGGCGGAACCGCACGACTCGCACCCCACCGCGTCCGTCGACGTTCCCGTCGCAGGCGAAAAAGGCAAGTTGAAAGAAATCAAACTTGACAGCATCTCTTTAAGGAAAATGATAAGAAAAGCGGCGTTCTGGGGCGCGCTTCTCGGCGGGCTTATCGCAAGCGCGATCGCTCTTCTTATCGGCGTTTTCCTGAAAATGAAATAAGAGGCGGACTATGGCAGTTGAAAAACACGCACTGAATAAAAAAGAAAGGGCGCTTATGCACGTCCTTTTGAACCTCGCCGAAAAAAACGACGAGGGCGTTTGTTTGGTGAAACCGCTTGAAATTTTTGAGGCGTTGCCGTACGATTACGCCTACACCCCCGAAGAACTCGAACCTATGCTCAAAGGGCTTGCGCTCGACGATTATCTGGAATACATTTCCGCCGACAACCACGGCGAACTGACGTATTGCATCACGATGCATCAGAAAGGGCTTTCGTTCGCGCGCGTCGAAAGGGCGTGGCGCAAAAGCGTTTACAACAAACTGCTGATTACGGTATGCACGGCAATCGTTTCCGGCACGATCGCAATCATCATAAGATATATCATCGCCCCGCTTATCATGGGCAAGTTTCGTTGATGGAGAATCATCTTTTTCAGTTAAAATCGAAATTCAGACCGAACGGCGATCAGGAACAGGCAATCGAAAAACTTGTCGAGGGACTGAACGACGGGTTTCGTACGCAGGTGCTTCTGGGCGTTACGGGAAGCGGCAAAACCTTTACGATGGCAAACGTCATCGAAAGGGTGCAACGTCCCGCGCTCGTTATCGCGCACAACAAGACGCTTGCGGCGCAACTTTGCAACGAGTTTCGTGAGTTTTTCCCCGATAACCGCGTGGAGTTTTTCGTATCGTATTACGACTACTATCAGCCCGAAGCGTATATCCCGAGAAGCGACACTTACATCGAAAAGGAGCTGGAAGTAAACGACGAAATCGACAAACTCAGAAACAGCGCGACAAGCAGTCTTTGCGAAAGAAACGACGTCATCGTCGTCAGTTCCGTATCGTGCATATACGGGTTGGGCGCGCCCGAAGAATACTTTAACCTGTCCATTTCTTTGCGCCCCGAAATGACGCTTGACCGTGACGATTTGGCGCGTAAACTCGTGAATATACAATATAAGCGCGCCGACATCGATTTTCAGCGCAGCACATTCAGAATGCGCGGCGACGTTGTGGATATATTTCCGTCGTCAAATTCGGAAGTCGCGATACGGGTTGAATTTTTCGGTGACGAAATCGAAAAACTTTATGAAATCGACGCCCTTACGGGAAAGCCGTTGTCGCGGCTCGAACACGCAGTCATTTTCCCCGCAACCCATTACGTCGTCGGCGAAAGCCGTATGGAAAACGCCCTCAAACTCATCACGAAAGACAGGGAAGAAAGGGTGAAATATTTCACCGACCGCAATAAACTTATCGAGGCGCAACGAATCGGCGAGCGCGTCGCGTACGACGTCGAAATGATGCGCGAAATGGGCTATTGCAGCGGCATCGAAAATTACAGCAGATACTTTGACGGAAGGAAACCCGGCGAACCGCCGTACACTTTGTTGGACTTCTTCCCGAAAAATTTCGTCTGTTTCATCGACGAAAGCCATATGACGATCCCGCAAATCCGCGGTATGTACAACGGCGACAGAAGCAGGAAGGAAAACCTTGTGGAATACGGTTTCCGTCTGCCCGCCGCTTTCGACAACCGTCCGCTCCGTTTCGACGAGTTTGAAAAAAGGATTTATCAGCTTGTGTGCGTGTCGGCGACTCCCGCCCCGTTTGAGTTGCAGGAAGCCGATCAGGTGGCGGAACAACTCATACGTCCTACGGGCATTATCGACCCCGAAATTTTTATACGCCCCGTCGAAGGACAAATCGACGACCTTATTTCCGAAATCAATCTGACCGTCGAAAAGGGCGGCAGAACGCTTGTTACGACGCTCACAAAAAAAATGGCGGAAAACCTTACTTCGTTTTTGAAGGAAAAGGGGATCAAGGTCAAGTATATGCACAGCGACATCGACACGCTGGAACGAATCGAAATCATCAATTCTTTGAGAAAAGGCGACGTCGACGTGGTTGTCGGAATCAACCTTTTAAGAGAAGGGCTCGATCTTCCCGAAGTAATGCTCGTTGCGATTCTCGACGCCGATAAGGAAGGGTTTTTAAGAAGCGAAACCGCGCTTATCCAGACCGTCGGCCGCGCCGCAAGAAACGTCGACGCAAGGGTTATTATGTACGCCGATACGATAACGGGCAGCATGCAGCGCGCAATCGACGAAACAAACCGCAGAAGAAAGATACAATCCGACTACAACGCGGCGCACGGCATCGTGCCGCACACCGTTGTGAAAGAAATCGTAAATACAATCGAAATCACCAAAAAGCTGGATAAAGACGCAAAACGCGACCGTAAAGATATCGCTTCGGAACTTGAACGTCTGAAAGGACTTATGCAAGTCGCGGCGGAAGGGCTGGATTTCGAGGCGGCAATCAAACTTCGCGACAGAATATCCGAACTTAAAAAAGAACTTGGAAGATAACGTAAATGACGGACAAAATTTTTGTAAAAGGAGCAAAAGAGAATAACCTTAAAAACATCGACGTCGAAATCCCGCGCGATAAACTTGTCGTGTTCACGGGGCTTTCCGGCAGCGGTAAGTCGTCGCTTGCTTTCGACACGATTTTCGCCGAAGGGCAAAGACGGTATATCGAAAGTCTGTCAAGCTACGCCCGTATGTTTTTGGGACAAATGGAAAAACCCGACGTCGAATATATCGAAGGGCTTTCCCCCGCCGTTTCCATCGACCAGAAAACGACGTCCAAAAACCCGCGCTCGACGGTGGGCACCGTTACCGAAATTTACGATTATTTAAGGCTTTTGTACGCCCGCGTCGGCACTCCGCATTGTCCGAAGTGTGGCAGGGAAATCGAACATCAGACGGTTGACCAGATTACCGACAAAATCATCGAAAGCACCGTGCAGTCGGGCGACAATAAAGTCATAATTATGGCACCCGTCGTCAGAGGCAGAAAGGGCGAATACAGGAAGGAACTTGAAGACTTCAAAAAGTCGGGCTACGTCCGCGTGCGTGTGGACGGCATCGACTATACCCTTGACGAAGAAATCGTCCTTGACAAAAACGTAAAACACGATATTTCGGTGACAATCGACCGTATCGCCGTAAAAGAAGGCTCGGAAAGACGTCTGACGGACAGCGTTGAAGCCGCGCTCAAACTCGCAAACGGACTTGTCGTCGTCGAAAACGCAAAAAAGACGACGATTTACAGCACGAAATACAGTTGTCCAGATTGCGACGTCAGCATCGAAGAACTGGAACCCAGACTGTTTTCGTTCAATAATCCGTACGGGGCTTGTCCCGAATGCGGCGGGCTGGGCTTCCGCAACGAAATCGACCTGAAAAAGATTATCGTCGACGAAAATCTGGGCGTCGGAAACGGCGGACTTGCCGCGCCGTCGGGGTGGAATCTCGGCAGTGGCGACATCGTGCGCTCGCAAATGAAAGCGTTATCGAAGGTGCTGGATTTTTCGCTCACGACTCCGATTAAAGACTTGCCGAAGTGGAAACTTGACGCGATTTTATACGGCGTTGACGAAAGAATCCCGATGGATTATAACTCACGCAGTTTCCGTGGGCAATTCATGACGAAATACGAAGGTATTGTCAACAACCTTATGCGCCGCTATCGCGAAACGACAAGCGACGGCGTTAAGTACGAAATCGAAAGATATATGGTGTCCGTGCCGTGCAAAACGTGCGGCGGAAAACGCCTGAAAAAGGAAGCGCTCGCGGTTACCGTCGGCGGGCTAAACATTGCGGAACTTTCGGATATGTCGGTGAAAAAAATCGACGAATTTTTCGGCGCGCTCGTTCTTGACAAACAAAAAACGCTCATTGCCGAAAGGATAATCAAAGAAATCCGCGCAAGGCTGAAATTTTTGGTAAACGTCGGGCTCGATTATCTTACGCTTTCCCGCTCCGCCTCGACGCTTTCGGGCGGCGAATCGCAAAGGATAAGGCTTGCCACACAAATCGGCAGCGGACTTACGGGAGTGTTGTATATCCTTGACGAGCCGTCGATCGGGCTTCACCAAAAGGATAACGAAAGATTATTAAGCAGTCTGAAAGGATTGCGCGACCTCGGAAACACGCTTATCGTTGTCGAACACGACGAGGACACGATGCGCGCGGCGGACTATATCGTGGATATCGGTCCCGGCGCGGGCATACACGGCGGAAAACTCGTTGCGGCAGGCAGCGTGGACGACATTATCGCCTGCAAGGAGTCGATAACGGGCAAGTATTTGTCGGGCGAACTCAAAATCGACGTGCCCGAAGAAAGAAAACGCCCCGACGGCAGATATTTGTCGGTTCGCGGCGCAAGACAAAACAATCTGAAAAACATTGACGTCGATATTCCCGTCGGGCTTTTAACCGCGGTTACGGGCGTTTCGGGCAGCGGAAAAAGCAGCCTTGTCAACGAAATTATTTATCCCGCGGTTTATAACAAACTGAACAAAAGCAACCTTACGGAAGGGAAGTACGACGAGATCGTAGGCATCGATAACTTTGATAAAATCATCAATATCGATCAGTCGCCGATCGGTCGCACTCCGCGCAGCAATCCCGCGACGTACACGGGCGTTTTCACCCCGATAAGGGAACTGTTCGCCTCGACTCCCGACGCAAAGGCAAGGGGATATACGGCGGGCAGATTTTCGTTCAACATTTCGGGCGGCAGGTGCGAAAATTGCGGCGGCGACGGCATAATACAAATCGAAATGCACTTCTTGCCCGACATTTACGTCCCCTGCGACGTGTGCCACGGGAAGCGGTATAACAGAGAAACTTTGGAAGTTAAATATAAGGGCAAAAACATCAACGACGTCCTTGAAATGACCGTCGAGGAAGCGTGCGAATACTTCAAAAACATTCCGAAGATTTACAACAAAATCAAGACGCTTTACGACGTGGGACTCGGGTACATCAAACTCGGTCAACCCGCAACCACGCTTTCGGGCGGCGAGGCGCAGCGCGTGAAACTCGCAACCGAACTCAGCAAACGCAGCACCGGCAAGACGCTGTATATTCTGGACGAGCCCACGACGGGACTGCATACCCACGACGTTGCAAAACTTATCGCAATCTTGCAAAGGCTTGTGTCGTCGGGCAACACCGTCGTCGTTATCGAGCATAATCTTGACGTGATAAAAGTTGCTGACAACATCGTTGACCTTGGTCCCGACGGCGGCGACAGAGGCGGCACGATCGTTGACGTCGGCACGCCCGAACATATCGCGGAAAACGAAAAGTCGTATACCGGACAGTTCCTTAAAAGAATTTTGAAGTAATGCAAAAATTGCAAAAAACAATGTTAAAAAGCGGTTTTACATTTGTAAAGCCGCTTTTTTGTCGGAATAATTAAATTATATCAATGGCGTTGAAGTCCAGCATATCCCGTATGTTTTGTATGAGTTGATACAGGCTTTCGATTTTGCTGAAAGCGTTGTCGGTGTCTTCGCACCTTAAACTTCCCGTGAGTTCCCCAAGTATTACGTTGACCTGTCGTGCGTCCTGACAGTAGGAAATCGCCTCCACGAGTTTTCGTTTTTTCGCCCAGAAGTTTTGCAGGTCTTCGGCGTAAGAAAGAGCGGAATCAACGTCGTCGTTTTGAAGGGCGGCTTCGATTTTTCCAATGCGCTCGTTGAAGTCGTCAAAGGTTTTATGCACGAAAAAGTGCTCGGCAATCCCCGCGCCCAGAATCATAAGAAATATTATAAAAAGGATAACTGCTTTTTTCATTTTTCGATTATCGTGTTCACGACGCGCCCGTCGTAACTTTGTATAAACGCCGCGTCTTTGTCAATGGAAAACAAGAACACGTCGCGGATTGTCATATTCTCTTTTTCAAGCGTTTTTACGACGACGTCCTTTTCAAGGGGAGGGGTAATGCTTTTGAACGTATCCCCCATAAACCTGCCTTCGACGACGACATTGTAAGGAAGGTTGTTGCTGCCGCCTTCGATATTAAGGTCGGCGTTCGTTACCGGCGCGTTTGCAAACTTTTGCAGCACGGACACTTTCCCGTTTGTTTCCAGCACGGCGTAGTTTATCTCGCCGATTTTGAAATATCCTTGTTCGCGCAGGCTTTCCAGAAGATCGTTTGCGGTCATTCCGCATTTTTTAAGCACGTCGCAGTCGATTTTGCCGTCGCCGATGAGGATAACGGGCTTGCCGTTGATGAGTTTTCGGAAGCGGTGACTTTTGATTGCGAAAAACGTCAAGAGATTATGCAGTATCACAAGCGTGAATATCGGGATTATGCCGTAAATTATCGGAATGGTGTTGTCCGACATCGGAATGCACGCAAGGTCTGCCGCGACGAGAGTTATCGCAAACTCGAAGGGCTGAAACTCGGACAACTGCCGCTTTCCCATAAGCCGCATCGCCGCCAGCAGGAAAAAGTACAATATTATTGCGCGAATTAAAACGTTGAGCATATCGCTATTATTTTTAAGTTTTCGCGATTTATGCGCCGCCGCTTGATTTTTCGGCGCGGATAGTTTATTATTAGCGTTGCAGAGTAGATAAGTCGCGTTAAGTGTTGCGGGATGGAATGTCGCCCGCAAACGAAAGGGAAACCTGCGGTGGCTTGTCGCGTTCGCTGCGAAGTACCGCGTTTTCGCGCGGCTTTTAACGCGAACCTCTTAAAGGAGGTTTTTTTATGCTCAAAAACAAAATCGTTGCACAAGAACCCGACGTTTCCGTCGGGGAGTCTTCCGAAAAAAAACGTTATTTTACAGCGCAAAAGATTGCGTACCTTGCGGTATTCGTGGCGTTGAACGTCGTTGTCGGCATATTCTCGCCGCGCTTAGGCACGCTCAAAATCACGCTGACTTATACGGTATGTTTTCTTGCGGGGTACTTTTTCGGGCCGATTGCCGGCGGACTTGTCGGCGGACTCGGCGACGTGATCGGCTGTTTCGTCGGCGGCGGGTATGCGCCAAACCCGGTGATTCTTTGCGCGTCGGTACTTATCGGCGTTATCCCGGGGCTCACGTCGTATATTAAAATCAAAAAACTCGGCGGCGCGATGCCGTACGTGAATATCGCAATATCGTATATTTTGGTTTACGTCGTCTGCACGCTTTTCATAAACACGTACGCATTGTATCTTATGGGGCTCAGCAAAGGGCAGACGTTTTTTGCCTATATGGGGGTGCGCGCGGTTACGCAAACGCCCGTTACCGCGATAAACGTCGGGCTTACTTTTTTGATTTATCCCGTTTTTTCAAAGATTTTTTCCGCGTCGTTTTGTAAAAGCGAGTAACGTCGAAGATTCTGAAAGCGACGCACGCCGCAAGGTACAATAGCATGGGTATTCCGCCCGAAATCGCAATCGCGAAAAACGGCGGAATTTTGAAAAACAGCAGGTTTTTCAGAAGACAGGTCAGCGCGACAAGCGGAAACGACAACAATATTGCAAGCGCGGTCTTTTTGGGATTGTCCAAAATCCGCGCTTTTTTATTGAGTGCGTTAAGGTTCAGAAAAGACGAGATGACGCTTCCCGCCGCGCCCCCGATCGCGACAGCGTAAATCCCGACGTACTTCGGCAGCGCGAGCGTCAGAATCATAAGTATCGCCGCGCCGACGGCGTAATTGAAAAAGGATTTCTTTTCAAGCCCCATCGAGTTTAATATCGACGTCGAAATCTGGTTGAGCCCCAGCGGGTACAGCATAAGCGCGACGTTTGAAAGATACACGCCCGAAAACTCGTCTTTGAACACGAAAGTCGTGATCTCTTTTCCAAGCGGGATATACAAAATCGTGAAAAGGGCTGCGATTATTATCGCAAAATTTATGCTGCCGTCAATGCGCGCGGACATCGCGGATTTGTCGTCGTGTTTAATCGTCGCGATTTCGGGAATCAGCACGACGGACAGCGCGCCCGTGAGAGTGGTCGGCGCCATAAGAAGAGGCATCGCCATTCCTGTAACGCGTCCGAAAGTTGCCGACGCGTCGCTTTTTTCCATGCCGTACTTTATGAGCAGGACGGGAATCACGATTGCCGTAAACGCGCCGATGACTCCGCCGAAAACGCGCATCGCCGTTATCGGAAGCGAGGGCTTTAACACTGCCGGAATGTCTTTAATACGGCCGAATTTACCTTTTTTTATCAAAAACAGTATGAAAAGTACGACGGCGCACGCAATATCCGACACCAAAAAACCTACCGCAAGCCCTTTAAGCGGCGTTACGGCGGCGATAAGTCCCAGCGAAAATATCAGCGTGAAAGTAATGCGAAGGACTTCTTCCAGCATCTCGGTGAAACTGAACGCAAGAAAAGACCTTTTTCCCCAGAACCAACTGCGGATAACGTTGTAAATACTCGTGCTCAGAAGTGCGGGCAGCATAATCACGACAAGCGGCAAAACCCGCTCGTCCGCAAAAACCGACGGCAAAAGGAAAGCGACGGGATATATTACCGAAAGTATCGGGAGTACCGATGACAGCGATAAAACAAGCGCGGTCGAAATAAGCGAAGGAACGTTTTCGCCGCCCGTTTTTTCGTCCTCGGCAATCTTTCGGCTTATCACCGTCGGAAGTCCGCTGAGCGCGACCGCCGACGCGAAAAAATAAAAACTCAACGCCATCTGATATACGCCGACAACGCTCGCGCCGAACTGCCGCGACACGAAAACTTTGAACAAAAACGCAAAAAGTCTTGTCGCGACCGAAAATGCCGTAACGACCGCGACCGATTTGAAAATACTTTTCTTATTCGTCATAATCCGAAAGAATCACGTTCTGACCGGGGAAGAATTTGTCGGTGCCGTTCAGACGGATCACTTCTTCTTTTCTTGTTCCCGTCCTTTTTGCGACGGTTTCCGCCGTGTCGAAAGGTCTTGCGACGCAGGTTTTTCCGTGGAATTCCGCCGCGATAAGACGTTCCCCCTCAAAGAAAAGCGGATTATCGTTCAATAAAAAAAGCGACCTTTCGGTCGTTTTGTATTTTCTTGCCAAAGATGAGGCGTTCTCGCCAAAGCCAACCCGAATTACCGTATATTTCATACGGTATTTATATTCGGTACGAACTTTGATTATTCTTTAATCGCGATTATTCGTAAGTGAAGGTCGAAAGCTTGTTTCGTATCCAGAAAGTGGCTTCCGTCGTCGTGAACTTCATCGGGCAGAAGTCGTACTCGTTAAGCGCGATCGCGTTGGTTTTTTTGCACCATTCGTGCCAGAGTTGCTTCCTTAAAGTGTTGTCGGTGACAAACTCAACCCTGCCCAAAAGCGTGATGCTGTCCGAGCCGCTGTAATAGCAAATACTTGCGTTCTGATTTTGTCGGATATTCTGGACTTTCTGGCTGTTAATCGGCGCGCCGAAATAAATGACGTTGTGTCCTTCCGAGCGAAGTTTCGTGATAATGCTGGAACGTGGACCGCCCCCTGCGCCGACCGAGGACAAAAAAACCTCGTTGGTGTTCATAAGAATCCTTGCCGCAATAATTTCTTCCGGTTTCAACATAATATAAATCCCCAATAATCATTTTTCTTAGAAGTATTGTATCACACGATAACGTAATAAATCAAGAAGAATTTTGCTTGGCACCTGAAAATGTCCCGGCGCAACCGTTGCGCGCGCCGTGTATTTGTGGTAAAATTAAGAAAAAAAATAAGGATTTGAACATGTATTATATAGGTATCGACGTGGGCGGTATGAGCATTAAAGGCGGCATCGTCGACGAAAACGGCAACATAATCGTGAAAGACAGCGTTGTTACAAAACCGACGCAACCGTCCGACGACAACGCAAAAGATATCGCGGGGCTTGTCGCAAAACTTTTGGAAGACGCCGGCATTTCGACGGACGAGATTGCGGGAATGGGCATGGGCGTCCCCGGCACGGTCGATCCCGACACCGCAAAGATTTTTTATACCTGCAATATTTTCTTCCGCGATTACGATTTCCGTGCGGAATTCAAAAAATATTTCGATTTTCCCGTGTATATCGGCAACGACGCGGACTGCGCTGTCATAGGCGAATCGGTGTTCGGCGATATGAAAGGCGTGCAAAATGCTGTCATGGTGACACTCGGCACAGGCGTAGGGACAGGCACGCTTGTCAAAGGTAATTTGATTTCCGGCTTCAAAGGCGCAGGCGGCGAGGGCGGACACACCGTCATTCGTATGGGCGGCGAAAAATGCGGTTGCGGCAGGCGCGGTTGCTGGGAAGCGTATGCGTCGGCAACTGCTCTTATCCGCGATACCAAACGCGCGATGGAAAAACATCCCGAAAGTCTGATGAACGAAATCGCCAAAAAAGAAGGGAAAGTCACGGGGCGCACGGCATTCGACGCGATGAACGCGGGCGACAAAACCGCAAAAGCCCTTGTTTCAAGATATATCAGATACGTCGGCGAAGGGCTTGTGAATATCGGCAACTATATCCGCCCCGAAATAATCTTTATGGGCGGCGGTATAAGCAATCAGGGCGACTGGTTCATAAAACGCCTGCAAGCGTACGTCACCCGTTACAGTTACGGCGGCAAAAGAAACCCGTATATTAAGGTTGTTAAGGCGACGCTTAAAAATGAGGCGGGGATCTTGGGTGCTGCCGCCCTCGCCTTAAAAAACGGCAAAAATTAGCGCCTTTTCGGCGTTTTGACGGAACCTTGCTCAGTTACGTACGACAAGTACGCGCCTTCGCACGAACCCGTCAAGAACCCCAAAAATCCATCTAATTTTTGCCGTTTTTGGGATAGTTTTTTAATCAAAATTCTGACGATTTTGTGATAAACATAGATTTAATTTGTGCCGTTTTTGGGAAATAATTATTATTAGATTATATTTCGATTTTTTTATAATTACCGTAAGCACGCTTTGCGTGCTTTTTTTGTTGTATTTTTCTTTAACTTTTTTTCATATAGGTATTGACAAATCGTAAATAAGTGTTACAATAATTAGCAATCAAAGGTTGCGAGTGCTAACGGTTTGTAACACCGACTGCCAACGCTCGCGTATGTATTATCGTAAAAAGGAGGATAAATAATATATGGATACTAATAAATATACCGCAAAAGCCGTTGAGGCCGTGCAGGGCGCGCAAAACATCGCTCTCGAACACGACAATCAGGAAATCAAGCCCGAGCATTTTTTATACGCTTTGCTTAACGACGAAAACGGACTCATTTATAAGATTTTAACAGGACTGCAAGTAAGCGCCGACAGTCTTAAAGGCGCGGTCGAAAACGTAATTAAATCTTTCCCGAGGGTTTCGGGCGAAGGCGCAAGCATGTATCTCGGTAACGAAGCGGCGAAAGTCGTTGCCGCTGCTGAAAAGTATGCCAAAAAAGACGGCGACGCGTACGTCGGAGTCGAGCATCTTTTTGAAGGTATTCTCGACAACCAGACGGCGAATCTAAAAAAACTGTTTTCGGCGTACGGCGTGGACAAGGCGGCGTTTCTGGAGGCTTTGAAAAAAATCAAAACCGCGCCCAACACCACGGACAACCCGGAAGACACTTACGAAGCGCTCAATAAATACGGATACGACCTTGTCGAAAGGGCAAGAAACGGAAAGCTCGACCCCGTAATCGGCCGTGACGAGGAAATAAGAAACGTCATAAGGATTCTTTCCAGAAAGACGAAAAACAACCCCGTGCTTATCGGTGATCCTGGCGTCGGCAAGACCGCAATCGTTGAAGGGCTTGCACAGCGTATCGTACGCGGCGACGTCCCCGAAGGATTGAAAGACAAAAAGGTTTTCGCGCTGGATATGGGTGCGTTGATTGCGGGCGCGAAGTACCGCGGCGAATTTGAAGAAAGGCTGAAAGCCGTCCTTAACGAAATCAAAAAACAGGAAGGCAGGACGCTTTTGTTCATCGACGAATTGCACACGATCGTCGGCGCAGGCAAGACCGAAGGCAGCATGGACGCAGGCAATCTCCTGAAACCTATGCTTGCCCGTGGCGAGTTGCACTGCATCGGCGCGACGACTTTGGACGAATACCGCAAGTATATCGAAAAAGATCCTGCGCTTGAACGTCGTTTCCAACCGGTGACCGTCGATCAGCCCGACGTCGAAGACACGATCGCGATTTTAAGAGGACTGAAAGAAAGATATGAAATCTATCACGGCGTGAGAATTCACGACCAGGCACTCGTTGCGGCGGCGACCTTGTCCGACCGTTACATCACCGACAGATTCCTGCCCGATAAGGCAATCGACCTTGTCGACGAAGCGTGCGCCATGATTCGTACCGAAATCGACAGCATGCCTGCCGAAATGGACGACATTTCGCACAAGATAATGCAGCTTGAAATCGAAGAATCCGCATTAAAAAAAGAAAGCGACAAACTGTCGATGGAGCGCAAGGCGAGCATCGAAAAGGAACTTGCGGAACTTAACGCGAAGTTCAACGAGATGAAAGCCCAGCTTGAAAACGAAAAGAAAAAGATTGTCGGCGTGCAGGAAACCAAAGCCGAAATCGATAAAGTGAACCTTGAAATCGAAGAAGCGAAAAGGTCTTACGACTTCACGCGCGCGGCGGAACTGCAATACGGCAAACTTCCCGAACTTCAAAAACGTCTGGAAGAAGCCGAAAGCAAGGCGGGCAAACACGAGAATTCAAGCCTGCTCCGTGACGAAGTTACGGCGGACGAAATCGCAAAAATCGTCGCAAAATGGACGGGTATCCCCGTGACGAAACTTATGGAAAGCGAGAAAACCAAACTCTTGAATCTCGGCAACGAGTTGCATAAGAGAGTTATCGGTCAGGACGAGGCGGTCACGAAAGTCGCCGACGCAATCCTGCGTTCGCGTGCGGGCATATCCGATGAAAACCGTCCTATCGGCAGTTTCATGTTCTTAGGTCCGACGGGCGTCGGTAAAACCGAGCTTGCGAAAACCCTTGCGAATTACCTTTTCGACGACGAGAGAAATATCGTGAGAATCGATATGACCGAGTATATGGAAAAGTTCAGCGTGTCGCGTCTTATCGGCGCGCCTCCGGGATACGTGGGCTACGACGAAGGCGGACAACTTACCGAAGCGGTAAGGCGCAAACCTTATTCCGTCGTGCTGTTCGACGAAATCGAAAAGGCGCACCCCGACGTATTCAACGTGCTTTTGCAGGTGCTTGACGACGGCAGAATTACCGACAGTCAGGGCAGAACGGTCAACTTCAAAAACACGATTATCATTATGACCAGTAACCTGGGCAGTCAGTATATTCTGGACGGCATCGACAAAGACGGCAACATCTCGGCAGAGGCAAAAGAGCAGGTTTCAGCCTTGTTGAAATCGACGTTCCGTCCCGAATTCCTGAACCGTCTGGACGACATCGTAACGTTCACTCCGCTTACTCGCGACAGTGTAAAGAAGATAATCGGCTTGTTGCTTGAAAAACTCAATTCAAGGCTTGAAAGGCAAAATCTGCACCTTAAAGTTACAGATGCGGCAAAAGACGTCATTATCGACGGCGGCTACGACGTAACGTTCGGCGCAAGACCGTTGAAGCGTTTCATCGAAAGCCACATCGAAACGCCGGTTGCAAGAATCATACTTTCGGGCAACCTTGACGAAGGCGACGTAATAGTCGTCGACGCGGAAAACGACTCGCTTAAAATCGCGCCCGAAAAACCCGAAAAATAAAACGAAGAAGCATCTCAAATCGAGATGCTTTTTTAATGCGAAAAATCTGCGCTTTTGAAAAATTGAAAGCCGTGCGCGGCGGGGCGCGAAAATTAAGGTCTATTTCGTTTTACAGTATATCGTTGTATAAAGTGTAATATACCTATGGTCGGTAAAAACATCGGCCACGGAGGTTTTATGATTGAGATTAAAAATATCGTAAAAACTTTATCGCCCGAAAGAAACCCGTCGACGCGATTAAAAACCGATAATTCGCGATATTCTGCTTTTTCGGCGGAACTTGAAAATCCGTGGAAATTGGGGACCCCGCGGGATACTGTGTACTCGCGGGGAAAAGGAGCACACAAGCAAAAGAGTGAGCGTTATCGTTCGCGATAACGTGATTTCAAAAGCGCAGTGTGCGACGCATTCTCGGTTTTTAATGCTTGTATATTTGCGCCTTTTTGAGTTTGGCAACGTTCGTATTATTATCTGTTGGCTATTAGTGGAAAAACAAATTACTGACGAACTATTGAAATCTGCATCAAAGTATGCACGACTTGACAATAAAAAACGACCGTGGGAACGGTCGTTTTTTGTGGGCGCGTGAAAAATTATAAACTTCTCAGGACTTTGTTGACTTCCGCCATATCGCATTTGCCGGCGTATTCCGCCTTGAAGTGGCGCATTACGCTTGGCACCGATTTGTCGGGCAAGGTCATAATGACGGCTCTGATGTCGTCCTCGCTCATCATTTTGGGCAGGTACTTTTCGATTGCCGCGATCTGGTTGTTCAAAGACAGCACGGTGTCGGCTCTGCCAGCCTTTTCAAAAGCGTCCTTTTCTTCAAAGAGTTCCTTTTGCGTTTTTTTCAGGATCTGGACATAGTCGGCGTCGGACATTTCCTCGCCTTTGCTGCGTTTTTCGATATTGAAGAGCATAAGTTTGTTTATGAGCGCGTTAAAAGCCGTGACGGTATCTTTGTCGTGCGCCTTCATTGCCTCGATTTTTGCTTTTTTGAAATCGTCGATATTCATAAAATCACCTCGGGAAAATTATAGTCCCAAGGCGGCGGAAAAGTCAATAAAATGCAACTAATCGTCGAGATTTGAAAACAAGGGGCTGTCGAAAAACTCCGAAAGAGAAATTGACAATCCTTCGCAAAGATACGCGATGGTTTGCAGTTTCGGATTTTGACTTCTTCCCGAGAAAATGCTGTTGACGGTGGACTGTATCACGCCGGACATCGTGCAAAGTTTATTGACGGTGATGTTTCGGTTGTTGCAGTATTCAAGAATACGCGCGGCGACCGCTTCGTTCAGTTTCATAATTTACCTTAATCATTTGTCTTGATACGTTAATCGTAACAAAAAGAAAAATCAAAAGTTGTGAATGTATCGTTGACTTTTATTGAATAAGGTGTTATTTTTAAGGTATGAATTTAACGGATTTTACAAGCAAAATTTTGTCTATATTTGAAGACAATAATGATTTAAAATGCGTCCACAATGCAAAGTATCAGATTGTTGTGGAAACAGGCGACGAAAGTAGGTTTGTAGTAAAATTGCTATATGCGCCGAAAATGAGTAAAAAAAGCCAAAAAAGACAAAAAATATTAGAAAAATTCCTTAACGATGCGGAAAAGAGCGATAACTGATGTTATCGCTCTTTTAATGCGTTCAGCCAGATTGTTTTGTCAAAGCGGGTGTTTAAGGGGCTTGTGGACGGCAAAAACAGGGCGGAATCCGAAAGATATTTGTAATTTTTCAGGAATATTTCCTTTGCCTTTCCGCCGTTTAAGATAATTTTTTTGATTTTTGCTTTGTCAAGGACTTTTTGTAAGTCCGCTACCTTATAATTTTTAATAGTGCTGTCAAGGCTGCCCGTTATTTCGCACTCGGCAACGACGTCCCAAAGGGCGATTTTGTGGTTTTTAAGCAGGGCTTGCTTTTCGCCTATCGTTTCGGGCGCGGGTTCGCCAAAGGCTTCTCCAAGTATTTTCCAGAATCTGTTTTGTTTGTTGCCGTAATAAAAGTTCGTCTCGCGCGAGATGACGCTCGGGAAACTTCCGAGAATCAATATTTCGCTGTTTTCGTCGAAGAACGGCAGAAATCCCTTGTAAATCATACTTGGATTATACAACAAAAAATGCGCGTGCGGTATTGATTTATCGAAAAAAGCGGGATATAATATTTCCAAACGGAAGGTGAGAAAAATGATTTTATATTTTACGGGTACGGGCAATGCGAAATATATTGCCGAAAAAATCGCAAAAGTAACGGGCGACGAAACGAAACATATCGTGGCTTATACCCGCGATAACGAGAAATTTTTGCAAGGGGACGGGGAACGACTTATCCTTGTCAGCCCCGTGTACTACTGGGGTATTCCCGAATCGGTGAAAGGATTTCTGAAAACCCTGAAAACCGCGGGAAGATATTTCGCGATAGTTCTCGAATGTGGCGGAAGCACCGGGAACGCGCAGGGAGTGTGCGAAAGATACGTGCGCCCCGACGCGGTGTTCGGCGTTGTCGCGGTCGATAATTTCTGCCCGATGTTCAAAATCGAATCCGCCGAGGAAACGGAAAAACGACTTGACGCGCAAAACGCAAAAATCGCCGTTATCGCGGACAAAATCAGGAACGAGGAAAAGGGCGACTTCAATGCAGAAAAGGGAAGTTTTTATAAACTCAACACCGCGCTTTTGTATCCGATTTACGAAAAATTCGGCGGAAGAAAAACAAAATTTTCGGCGTCCGACGACTGCGTAAATTGCGGACTTTGCGAAAGCATTTGCCCGGTGTCCGCAATAAAAATCGAAAACGGAAAGCCCGTATGGACAAAAGAAAAGTGCGATATGTGTCTGGGGTGTCTGTCAAGATGCCCGAAAAACGCAATCTCGATTAAGAAGTCTTTGAAAAACGGACGCTACGTAAATCCGCGCGTCAAATTCTGAAACTCCCGAAAATAATTTTGAAAAAGCAGCCTTTGCAAGGCTGTTTTTTGTTGCCTTTTTATCATATCTTATATAAAATAACATTAAGTAATTTCTGTGTAGGTAAAGAGGATGCAAAAGAAGTTATCGAAGTTTTCACACGGTCTGAAAAAAATTCCCAAAGGTATCGTAAAACTCAAATGGGTGTTTCTCGTGCTGTTCGTCGCGCTGTCGATATTCGGCGCGGTGATGATTCCGCATACGAAAATCAACTATGACCTGACGGGGTATCTGCCCGCGAATTGCGATTCGTCAACCGCTCTCGAACTCCTGAAAAAAGAGTTTGACGACAAGGGCATGGCATACGTTATGGTAAAGGACGTTACGCCCGAAAAAGCAGGCGAAATCAAAACGAGACTGGAAAAAGTCGAAGGCGTCGCGACGGTTACTTACGTTGAGAGTATGAACTACAAAAACAACTCGGCACTCTATACCGTAACGCTGAAAGACTATGACTCGACGAAAGGTGCGTTCGACGCGGTAAAAGACGTAATCGACGCTTTATCCGACGAAAAAGCATATTTATCCGGTCAATCTGCATTTTCATACTACACAAAACTTGAAACCGAACAAAGCATAATGAAGCTTGGAATCGCAATCGTCGTGATCATTCTTCTGGTTATGCTGTTCACGTCGAAGACTTATTTTGAACTCATCGTGCTTATCCTCGTTTTCGGCGCGGCGATGGCGATAAACATGGGGACGAATTTCTTGTTCGTCAACGGTATTTCTTACATTGCGAATCTGGTTGCGCTCGTGCTGCAACTCGCGCTGTCGCTTGACTACTCGATTATCCTTTTGCACCGCTATATGGAAGAAAGGGATAACGGCGAAGACGCAAAAACTGCAACGGTTACCGCACTTACGAAAGGGCTGCCCGAGATTCTGTCAAGTTCCCTTACGACGGTGGCGGGGCTTGCCGCGCTTATGCTGATGACGCTGTCAATCGGCTCGGAAATCGGGTTGTCGCTTGCAAAAGGTATCGTCATCTCTATGGCGACGGTCATATTCTTTATGCCGGCTCTTCTTGTGATTTTCGACAAACCCATTCAAAAAACCCGTCATAAATCTTTCGTGCCGAACGTAACGAAGCCCGCGCGTGCAATCGTCAAAGCAAGGAAAGTTATCGTGCCGGCGTTTTTGCTTATCGCAATCCTTGCGGGAGTCGCGCAGGGTTTCAACAAATATTCGTTCAACTACAACAGCGGCTCGCTTATCGTCGCGCCGAAAAAGGTCATCGAAGAAACGGGCTTTGGCACGCTTAACTCGCTTGTCGTGGTTGTGCCGAAAGGCGACGCCGAAAAAGAACGCCAACTTGTGAAATACGTGGAGTCTTTCGACCTTATCGACAAATCGCAGACGACCGCACTGTCGACAATCAACGTGTATTCTTTCATCGACGCGGATTCTTCGGAAACGCTGTATCTTACCGACGAATTGTCCAAGGCGGAAATACTTGCCTTAATCGATAAAATTCCCGCGGAAACCGACAAAGATAAGGAAAAGGTAGCCTTGATGAAAAACTTTGCGAACACCTGGTTTAACGAATATGTCGGAAAATATATGCCCGAAGGCACCGACAAAGAAACCGCAAAAGTCAGGCTTATCGACCTTCTGGACTTCGCCGTCCGCGAAAAACTGAACAGCATTTCGCCGCTTTTGAACGGAAACGAAGAAATTAAAGCATATCTCGATCAGGTCAAACAAATTTCCTTTGCAAAGGCTAATCTCGAATCCGAAAACTATTCCCGCATCACGTTCAACATCAACGGCGGGGTGGAAGACGACGACGTGTTTGAACTTGTCAAAACCTTGAAATCGGGTGTGTCCGACTTTTACGAGGAAAGATATATCACCGGCGAAAGCGTCGTGTGCTATGAGATGAGCGAATACTTTATGAAAGACAACCTTATGGTGTGTCTGTTCACCGATTTGTTCATTCTGGTTATATTGCTTATAACGTTCAGGAACATTTCGCTTCCGATAATCCTTATTCTTGCGATTCAGGGCGGAATTTTCATCAACTTTGCGATTCCGTTCTTGTCAAAGACGTCGATTTCGTTCATCGGCTACCTAATAATAAGCGCGATACAGATGGGCGCGACAATCGACTACGCAATCGTACTTACCAACAGATACCGCGGCATAAGGAAAGATTTCACCGACCGCTATGACGCAATGGCTGCCGCAACAAACGCCGTGTTCCCGACAATTCTGACGTCGGGCGTCATTCTTACGGCAACCGGCTTCGTTATGAGCATGCTGTCGTCGGGTGTGGTGGCGCAACTGGGGCTTTTGCTGGGCGTAGGCACGCTGACGTCGATAATCATCGTGTTGTTCGTCCTGCCTTCGCTTCTTCTGGTGACAGAGAAAGTCGTCGATAAAACCGACTTTTCAAAACTGTTCAGGAAAAAACAAAAAGCCGCCGTCGAAGAAGTTACGCTAAGCCCCGACTTCACGGAGCCTTCCGACAACGCCGTAAAGGCACAGAAAACCGAAAACGAATAAGGTTGATTTTGCTATCGTAAATGAGTTGACAAAAAAGATATTTCGCATTATCATTTTCATATCGATATAAAAGGGCGTATTATGAAAAACTTCGTCGAAAACAAGTTTTATTACTATTACTTTCAAAACAACGTTTCATTCTGCAAGGGACGCTGAAAGTCGACGCACTTTTTTTTCAGGTAAGTTAGCGATTCCTTTGCGGAATCGCTTTTTTTATACGAAAAACCGCGCCGATTTGCAATATATGCGGAAAACGGCGCGAAATATGTGAAAAAACGATGGTTTTATAATCAAAATTGATTATAATGGAAAAGACAGAGGTTTATATGAAAGATATTTTGGACGCAAGGAACGAAATCAACGAAATCGACAAACAAATGGCGCAGCTGTTCCAGAAAAGAATGGAAGCCGTGAAAGACGTTGCCGTGTATAAAAAGGACAACGGTCTGTCCGTCCGCGACCTTTCCCGCGAGGCGGAAGTCGCAAAACGCAATTCAAAATTCGTCACGGACGAAAGCCTGAAACCGTATTACGTCGACTTCATCAGAAACACGATCGACGTGTCCTGTAAGTATCAGGAATCGCTGCTTCGGAATATGACCGTCGCGTACTGCGGCGTGGAGGGGGCGTTTGCACACATTGCCGCAAAGAAAATGTTCCCGACCGCGACGTATAAGCCCTGCGCGACTTTTTCGGAGGCGTACGAGGGCGTCGAAAAGGGCGACTACGACTGCGCCGTGCTTCCGCTTGAAAACAGTTACGCCGGGGAAGTCGGCGAGGTTATGGATTTGACCTTTTCGGGCGATCTGCATATAAATCAGGTTATCGAAGTGCCGATCACGCACAATCTTCTGGCATTGCCCGGCGCAAGCGTCGACACGATAAAAACCGTTGTGAGCCACCCGCAGGCGCTCATGCAGTGCGCGGATTTCATAAGGAAAAACAATTTTGAGGTCAAAGCGTATTCCAACACCGCGCTTGCCGCAAAGTTCGTCAAAGACAGCGGCGACAAAACGATTGCCGCGATTGCCTCCGACGAAACCGCAAACGTTTTCGGGCTCGATATCATTGAAAAAAGCGTCAACGACGTGAAAACCAACACGACGAGATTCGCCGCGTTTTCAAGGGTTGAAAATACGCCGTTTTGCCTTACGAAAAGAGAAAACGAAAACTTTATTCTGGTGTTCACGGTGCAGAACGAATCGGGCGCGCTCGCAAGCGCGTTGAACATAATCGGCGCACACAACTTCAATATGCGCGCGCTTCGTTCCCGTCCGATGAAAAACCTGAAATGGAATTACTATTTTTACATTGAGGCGGAAGGAAACGTCAATACGCAAAACGGAAAAGAACTTATGCAAGAGTTGTCCGCGCTTTGCGCCAAGCTGAAACTTGTCGGCAGCTACTTCTCGGACGAGGGATACGAAAAATGATTATACCCGTAAATCTTGACGAAAAATACGACGTCATCGTCGAAAACGGCGCGCTTGACGACGCGGAAAAACACTTTAACCTTAACAGAAAGGTTCTGGTTCTGACCGACGACGGAGTGCCCGAAATGTACGCCGAAAAAGTCGCAAAAAAATGCGAAACCCCCGTTGTCGTGACACTTAAACACGGCGAAGAAAGCAAAAATTTCGACAACTTCAAACATATCCTTTCCGTTATGCTTGAAAACTCGTTTTCAAGGAAAGATTGCGTTGTGGCAGTCGGCGGCGGCGTTGTCGGGGATATCGGCGGATTCGCCGCGTCGTGTTATATGCGCGGCGTCGATTTTTACAACGTGCCGACAACCCTTTTGTCGATGGTGGACTCGTCAATCGGCGGGAAAACCGCAATCGACTTTATGGGAGTGAAAAACGTCGTCGGCTCCTTTTATCAGCCGAAAGCGGTCGTGGTCGACCCTCGCGTTTTAAGCACGCTTGACGACAGACAATTTTACGCAGGGCTTGCGGAGTCGATAAAAATGGCTGCGACGTCGGACGCATCGCTTTTTGAATTTATCGAAGACGCCGACGTGAAACGCGACGTGAAAGAAATCATCGAAAGGTCGATACTCATCAAAAAAGCCGTCGTGGAAAAGGACGAAAAAGAAGAGGGATTAAGAAAGGTTCTGAACTTTGGTCATACCGTCGGCCACGCAATCGAAAGCGCGGAGCAGGGAAGGTTGTTGCACGGCGAATGCGTTGCGACTGGTATGCTGTACGCATGCTCCGACGGTGTAAAAACGCGCCTTGAAAACCTCATGACAAAGTTTGGTCTTCCCGTCAGAACCGAAAAAACGGCGGCGCAACTTCTGCCGTACATCACGCACGACAAAAAAGCGAGCGGCGGAAAAATCTCGACGGTGTACGTCGACGAAATCGGAAGTTTCAAATTTATCGACCGCACCGCGGAAGAAATACTTTTAATATCGGAGAAAAAGAAATGAAAAACACGTTCGGAAACAGCATTTCGCTTACCGTATTCGGCGAAAGTCACGGCGAATGCGTCGGCGCGGTTATCGACGGACTCGCGGCGGGAATCGTCGTTGACGAAAACCAGATAAGGGAAGACCTTAAAAGGCGCGCTCCATCGATAAGCACGGACACCGCGCGCCGCGAAAACGACAATTTCAAAATAATGAGCGGCGTGAAGAGCGGCAGGACGACGGGCGCTCCGATTTGCGTGATTGTCCCAAACGAAAATACGAAAAGCGGCGACTACGATTACGGTATCGCGCGGCCGTCGCACGCCGATTACACGGCGTTTTGCAAATATCACGGATATGAAGATTACCGCGGTGGCGGACACTTCTCGGGGCGCGTAACGGCAGGGATAGTTGCTGCCGCTTCGATTGTAAAAAGCGCACTGGAAAGCATCGGAATTAACATTGCGACGCACGTCCTTGAATGTGCGAACGTGCAGGATAAACCGTTTAACGACATCAAAAACGAGATATTAACCATTAAATCTGCAACATTCCCCGTTATCGACAAAGCGCAAGGGAAAAAGATGCAGGAAAAAATCGAAAAAGCGAAAGCCGACGGCGACAGCGTCGGCGGCGTCACCGAAACCGCAATAATCGGACTGCCCGAAGGCGTCGGCGAGCCGTGGTTTGACAGCGTTGAAAGCATACTCTCGCATGCGCTGTTTTCAATCGGCGGTATTAAGGGCGTGGAATTCGGTAACGGCTTTGAAATGACAAAAATGAGAGGAAGCGCCGCAAACGACGCGTTCGCTTTGGAAAACGGAAAAGTCGTAACGATTACGAATAACAACGGCGGCGTAAACGGCGGCATCACCAACGGCATGCCCGTGATTTTCAAGTGCGCCGTAAAACCCACGCCGTCCATTTACAAAACGCAGAAAACGATAAATTTTTTGAAAAACGAAGAGACCGAAATCAATATTCGCGGCAGACACGATCCCGCGATAATAAGAAGGATTTGTCCCGTTATCGACGCGGTCGCAGCGCTTGCCGTCGCCGATCTACTGCAACAAAAATACGGCGCGGACGTCATGACAAAAGGTATCGGAAAATGAAATACGGACTCATCGGAAAACCGCTCGGACACAGTTTCTCGCGCGAAATACACGCACTCATTGCGGACTATGATTATCGTCTTTTTGAAATCGACGAGGACGAGTTGCCGCGCTTTTTTCAAGAACGCGATTTTTCGGGCATAAACGTTACGATTCCTTACAAGCAGGCGGTGATTCCGTTTATGGACGAAATATCCGACGAGGCGAAAAAAATCGGCGCAGTGAACACGATTGTCAAAAAGGAAGGGAAACTTTTCGGATTCAACACCGACTTTTTCGGTATGCGCGCGCTCATCAAAAGCACGGGGCTTGACCTTGAAAACAAAACCGTTCTGATACTCGGCACGGGCGGCACGTCGAAAACCGCCGTTGAGGTTTCAAAAAGCCTTGGCGCGACGGAAATCGTGAAAGTGTCAAGAAAAAAGTCTTCGGACACGGCGACATACGACGAAGCGTACGAAAAGTATTCGGGCGCGGACGTCATCATAAATACGACGCCTGTCGGAATGTTTCCAAACGCCGACAAAACGCCCGTCGATATTAAAAAATTCAAAAAATTGCAGGGTGTTATCGACGCGGTTTACAACCCGCTTCGCACAAATTTCGTGCTTGACGCCGAAAGTATCGGCGCGAAAGGGCGCGGCGGAATGTATATGCTTGTGGCGCAGGCTGTTTATGCGTCGGCGTTGTTTCTGGATAAAACCGCGGACGAAAGCGTCATCGACAAAACGTACGCCCGCATACTGAAAGAAAAGCGCAATATCGTGCTTTGCGGTATGCCGTCTTCCGGGAAAACGACCGTCGGGAAAGAAATTGCAAAAGTTTTTGGCAAAAAGTTTATTGACACCGACGACGTCGTGGTTGAAAAACGGAAGGAATCCATAAGCGATATTTTTGAAAAGTACGGCGAAGGAGAATTTCGGAAGGAAGAACGGCTTGCAATCGAGGAATTGTCAAAAGAAAACGGGCTTGTCATCGCAACGGGCGGCGGCGCGGTGCTGGACGAAAACAACGTACGCGCGCTCAGACGAAACGGCGTAATTCTGTTTCTGGACAGAAGCCTTGAAAACCTTGTCGCAACTGCCGACAGACCATTGTCCAAGGACAAGGAAAAACTCAAAAATCTTTTTGAAAAAAGATACGACGTTTATAAGTCGTGCGCGGACGCGGTAATCCCCGCAGACGGCGAAATCGCCGACGTCGTCGAAAAAATAAAAGGAGTTTTATTATGAAATTTCTTATTCTGAACGGACCGAATATCAATATGCTGGGCATAAGAGAGCCCGAAATTTACGGAGAAGAAACGTACGATGCCCTTGTCGAAAAGGTCAAAGAGCACGCGGAAGAAATCGGCGTGGAGGTCGAGTTTTTCCAGTCGAACCACGAAGGCGCGCTCATCGACGAAATCCAGCGCGCGTACTTTTCGCAAGTTGACGGCATCGTGTTCAATCCCGCGGGATATACGCATACGAGCATTGCGCTTGCCGACGCCGTGAAAGCCGTGTCGATACCCACCGTAGAGGTGCATATTTCGTTCGTCAGCGAAAGGGAAACGTACAGACAGATAAGTTTTGTCCGCGCGGTCGCAATCGACACCGTCGAAGGGCAAGGGCTTGGCGGTTACCTTATCGCGATGGACGCGCTCAAAAATCATCTTATAAATAATGAAGGTTAAAATTCTGCCGTCAAAAACGTCGGGCGAAGTTTCGGCGCCGCCGTCAAAAAGTTTTGCTCACCGATATCTTATCGGCAGCGTTTTGTCGCGCGGAAAGTGCGTGATAAAAAATATTGCGGACAGCGACGATATTTCGGCAACGCTTTCGTGCATCGAACAACTTGGCGGAAGCGTAACGAAAGACGGAAATATCGTGACCGTTATTCCGACAAACGAAAAGCAAATCGAAAACGCGGTTTTCGACTGCAAAGAAAGCGGCAGTACGCTGAGGTTTTTTATCCCCGTAGTGCTTGCGACAGGCGCGAAAAACTGCACGTTTTTAGGGAGCGAAAGACTGCTTGCGCGCGGGATAAAGGAATACGAAAAACTTTTTGAAAACAGCGGCGTAACTATAAAATCCGACGAAAAATCAATCGAAGTAAACGGGACACTCTCGGCAGGGAATTACGAAATAAGCGGCGAGGTCAGCAGTCAATATACAACCGGAATGTTGTTTGCATTGTCGAGGCTCTCAGGCAAAAGCACGCTTAAAATCACGGGAAATGCCGAAAGCCGCGCTTACGTCGACATGACGATAAAAGTTTTGAAAGACTTCGGCGCGGATATTACGGAAACCGAAAAAAACTTTTTTGAAATAAACGGAAAAGGACGGCTTTCGCCCGGCGAATTTACAGTTGAAGGCGACTGGTCAAACGCCGCGTTTTTAATTGCGCTTTCCCGCCTTTTGGGGACAATAAGCATTTCGGGGCTTAACGAAAACAGCGTGCAGGGCGACAGATTTTTAAGCGTCGCATTTGACGCGCTGGACGGCGAAAACGCCGAAATCGACCTTAAAGACTGTCCCGACCTTGCGCCGATATTATTTTCTTACGCCGCATATAAAAACGGCGGAAGGTTCACAAACACAAGGCGGTTAAGGGTGAAAGAAAGCGACCGCGCAAACGTTATGGCGGAAGAACTGAAAAAATTCGGTGCAAATGTCAAAGTGTACGAAAACAGCGTTGAAATTGAAAAAACGCAACTTAAACCGCCGATTGTGCCGCTTTGTGGACACAACGACCACCGCATCGTAATGGCGCTTTCGGTGCTTGCGGCAGTGCTTGGCGCGGAAATCGATGGGGCGGAGGCAGTAAACAAAAGTTATCCCGATTTCTTCCGCGTCATAAAAAAAGCAGGAGTAAACGTATATGAAATTCGATAAAAACACAAAAATTCTGATCGTAGGGCTTGGACTTATCGGCGGCAGTTACGCAAAGGCGTTGTCGGACGAAGGATACTTCGTCGGCGCAATCGACAAAAAGAAAAGTTCGGTCGAGTACGCGTTGAAAAACGGGCTTATACAGGTTGGCGAGACAAGTGTGAAAAAAGATTTCGTAAAAGACTTTGACCTTATCGTTTTTGCGCTGTATCCACACGATTTCATAAACTGGATCAAGGAATATCAATCATCAATAAAGTCGGGCGCGCTTATCACCGACGTTACCGGTGTGAAGTCGTTCGTCGTCGAAAACGTGCAGAAAATTCTTCGTAGCGACTTGGAATTCGTGGGGGCGCATCCGATGGCAGGCAAAGAAGTCAGCGGCGTCGAAAACGCCGATCCGAAAATCTTCGTCGGGGCAAATTACATCGTGACGCCCACGAAAAGGAATACAGACGAAAACGTGCAGGCTGTGCAAGATCTCGGCCGCGCGCTCGGTTTTGAAAGGGTATCGTCGCTTTCGCCCGAAGTGCACGACGAAACGGTGGGGTTTTTGTCGCATCTGACGCATTGCATCGCCGTATCGCTGATGGTATCCAAAAAGTCGCACCATCTTGCCGAATACACGGGCGATTCCTTCCGCGACCTTACCCGCATCGCAAAAATCAACGACGAAATGTGGAGCGAACTTTTCCTTGCAAACAAGGACGAACTCTTAAAACAAATGGACCTGTTTGAAGAAAAATTCAACCAACTGAAAGAAGATATTAAAAACGATAATCGTGAAAAAATAAGAGAAACGCTGCGCGAATCCACGGCGCGCCGCAAAGTGTTTGACAAAGACGCAAAGGAGACAAAATAAATGAATCTCGAATTCAAAAGAAAACTGCCGACGTTGCAGGAAATCAAGGCGATGTATCCGCTTGACGACGCGCTTGCGGCGCACAAAAAAGATACCGACGCCACACTCAAAAACATTTTTTCGGGGAAGGATAACCGCCTGCTTCTGGTAATCGGGCCGTGTTCCGCCGACAGAGAGGACGCCGTTCTCGACTATATTTCAAGGCTCAGGCGCGTGCAGGAAAAGGTCGCCGACAAAATCGTCATCGTGCCGCGCATTTATACCAACAAACCGCGCACGACCGGTGACGGCTACAAGGGAATGCTGCACCAGCCCGATCCCAACGCCGACGAAAATATGCTGAAAGGGCTGATCGCCATAAGGAAATTGCACATAAAGGCACTTAACGAAACGGGATTTTCCTGTGCGGACGAAATGCTTTATCCCGAAAACCACCTGTATTTGTCCGACGTGTTGTCGTACGTTGCGGTCGGCGCAAGGTCGGTTGAAAACCAATTCCACAGGCTCACGGCAAGCGGGCTCGATATTCCCGTCGGCATGAAAAACCCGACAAGCGGCGATTTGTCCGTTATGATGAATTCGATACGCGCGGCGCAGCACCCGCATACGTTCGTGTATTCGGGGTGGGAAGTGAACAGCGCGGGAAATACGCTCGCGCACGCGATACTGCGCGGTTCGGTGGATAAAAACGGACAGGCAATCCCGAATTACCATTACGAAGACCTTATCAAACTTTGCGATCTGTACGCGAAAAGCGGGCTTGAAAATCCCGCCGTTATCGTCGATACCAACCACTCGAATTCGGCAAAAAAATTCGACGAGCAACCGCGCATCGCAAAAGAAGTGTTGCACAGCACGCGTTATTCCAAAGGTATCGGGAAAATGGTGAAAGGGCTGATGATTGAATCGTATATCGAAGACGGCTCGCAACCGTCGGACGGCAAAATTTACGGAAAATCCATCACCGACGCATGCCTCGGGTGGGACAAAACCGAAAGGCTTATTTACGATATCGCGGATTTAAGATAAAAAAAATTAACGATAAAGTCGATAATTCGTCAAAAGAAAACGAAAAATAAAAGCGCGGACAAAACGTCCGCGCTTTGTATTATACAACCGTATTAAAAGAATCTTGCGACAAGGTCTTTGGAGTATTGCACCGTTTCTTCCATATCGCCGAAGCTCATGATTTCGCCGGCGTAATATGTGTTGAGCTGACCTTGCATGCTTTCGACTTTTTCGTACCAGCCGTCGGCGTAGTCTTTCTCAAACACGTGAGGGAAGTAATACCACTTTCTCTCATAGACGCATTTGTCGATGTCGATGCCGCAAAGTTTCATATCGTCCCAAGCCATCTTTTTCGCTTCTTCGTAGGTTTTGAGTTCCTTACCCTTGTAGTTGCGCAGGACGTAAGTTGTAAGAACCTGATTGGGTTCGTCCTTCCATCTGTGATAGAACACCATAAGGTGACCGAGTCTTTCGGGAACCATGTTGTCGAAGAGATAGCCCGACATATCGGGGTAATAAGTGCCTTTCTTGCAGGTGATTGCGGTGACGTCGTAGCGTTCGTAATCGATTTTTGCGAAAAGCGCTTTTTCCTGTTCGGTCGCGTCGAAGTAGGACGGCAGATATTGCAGGGGAGCGGTGACGATGATTTTGTCGTATTCTTCCATTTCGTCGCCGATATAAACCTGAACTTTGCCGTTTTCACGCGTAACTTTCGTGATGTTGACGTTGAGGCGAGCGGGGTGTTGCAGTTTCTCGTTGACCGCTTCGTAAATGCTTTGCGTGCCGTCTTTCCACGTCCACAAATCCTTGTTTACGAAGTACATTGCGGTTGCAAAGTCAAGGTATTTCATGACGTATGCCGCGGGGATTTCGTCAAAGAAGCCGTATCCGAACGCGGTGTAAGGCCCGATCCAGATTTCCTGCGCAAGTTCAACCTTGTTGAGTTTGCAGAAATCCTTGAAGTTCATGCACAGATCTTTGAGGTTGGGGTTTTCGCCGACAACGTGTTCGCCGGTGACCGGATCGTACCCGTCGTATTTACCCTCGGAAATTCCCTTGTGACCAGTGTATTGATATCCCTTGTACTTGGTCGCAAGAAGCGTGCCGAGTTTTTTGACCTGTGATTTCATCTTCAAAAGATGCGGGATAAGCAGGGGGTTTTTCTTCGGATTGAACGGATCGTACGGTTTTCCGTTCATTTTGCGATACGCACGTTCGAGTTTCGGTCCGTTGTGATCGACGCCGCCGAATAATTCAAGCTCATGCACGGCGTAATACGTCGGGCAACCCATAATCGCGCCCATTTCAAATCGCTTTCCGTCATGATACGGAGAGTGGCATTTTCCGCCGACGTGGTCTTCTTTTTCAAGAATCGAATAATCGGTATAACCGTTCTTTTCAAGATGGACTGCCGCGCTTAATCCAGCGGGACCGGCGCCGATGATACAAATCTTTTCATTCTTTGCCATAATAATCTCCTTGAACTGAGTAAGTCTTTCGACCTACAAATTATTTTTCTTATAAAACAATTATACCACCGATTTTTACAATGTAAATACTTTTGTTAAAATTTTGACGAAAAATATCGAAAGTTTGCGTTTAAGTATTCACAACGTAATTTCGGCGTGGTATAATGAGATTGATTTAAGAGGTGAAAAAATGAAATTTACGTCTTTTGTTCAACTTTTACACAGCGGTGCGACGAATTATCCCGACAACGTTGCGCTCTTGTACGACGAGGGCGGAACGACGGTCAAAAAAACGTACGCGCAGTTATACGCCGACGTCAAAGACCGCGTCCGCGCGCTTGAAAGTATGAAAGAAACCTGCGTGGGTATTCTCGAAGCGCCGTCGGAAAAATGGCTTGTCGATATGTTCGCGTGCGTGATTGCCGGAAAGCAAACGGTGCTACTCGACGCGATGTCGGACGCCGCGACGCTCCAAAAATGCGTTCTCGCAACCGACGTCGAAACTATTCTCACCGACAACCTGACCGCGCCGTATGCGACCGCTTTGACGTTTTGCCCGCATACGCTGAACAGGACGGACGGAGAAGGCGATATATTGTTTTTCACGTCGGGCACTACGGAGTCCTCAAAAGCGGTGGTGCTGACCTCGAAATCCCTTTGCGCCAGCGCCTGGAACGGACAGGAAAGATGCCCGTGCAACGAAAACGACAATTTGCTTTGCGTGCTTCCGCTCACTCACGTGTTCGGGTTCGTATGTTCGATGCTGTGGCCGTTGTCGCAGGGCGCGTGCGTGTCGTTGACAAGGGGGCTTCGTTATCTCCCGTTCGACGCGAAATATTTCAACCCGACGATTATATCCGTCGTGCCGTCCGTGTTGAAATTCCTTTTGAACTTCAACGCGCTTAACGATAATTTGCGTATGGTGCTTGTCGGCGCGGGCCCCGCAAGCGAGCAGGTGCTGGACGCCGTGAAAGCAAAGGGCGTCGAAATCCGCTTTGGCTACGGGCTGACCGAAACGTCAAGCGGCGTTGCCATAAGCACGGGCGAAAATCCGTTTGCGATGACGCCGTGTCCCGACGACGAAATCACGCTTTCGGGCGACGGCGAAATATTGATAAAATGCCCCGAATGTATTATGAAAGGGTATTATAAAAACAAAACCGCAACCGACGAAGTGCTGATAAACGGCGTGTTCCATACGGGCGATCTCGGCAAATTCGACAAAGACGGCAACCTTTATATCAAGGGCAGAAAAAAAGATATACTCGTCCTTGAAAACGGCACGAAAATTTATCTTGCCGAGTGGGAGGCGGAACTTCAAAAAGCATTGAATATCGACGATATCGCGCTCGCGCAAAAAGACGGCGTCGTGACGTTGTTCGTCGGCGACAAGGACGGCAATATCGACAAGGACGACGTGAAAAACAAAGTAAACGAATTCAACAAAACAAAATCTTTCGACCGACAAATCGGGGACGTCTGCATCATGCCGCACGCCCTTGAAAGGACGGCGACGGGCAAAATAAAACGCTGGGCTTTATAACGACGTATTCTGCACAAAGGAGTATAAAAATGCAAGTCACAAAACAAGAAATTCAGGACAACCTTACAAAGTTGGTGAAACAATACGTTCCTTCTCTTCAAAACGAAGAAATCACGCGCGAAACCCCCATCAATTCAAAGGGGTACGAATCGCTCAATTACATATATATCGTATGCACGCTTGAAAGCGACTACAACGTAAAAATTCCCGATAAGGTGTGGATGAAACTACGCAGCGTCGGCGAAGTCGTGGACGTAGTTTACGATATGGCAACGAAAAAATAATTTTGCGGAATTTTGCAAAACAGCCGCTTAATCATACCAAAAATATGGATAAAGTCAACGATTTAATATATACGGTCCGCAAGAAGATGCTTGCCGACGACGTTACGATGTTTCGGAAATTGCGCCCGTCGGTGCTTTTAAGGCTAATTCAGGAAATATCCATCGCACACACCGAAGCACTTGGCGCAGGCAGGGCGAAAACGCTTGACAAAGGCGTTTTGTGGGTTGTCGCAAGAATGAAAATCGAAATAAGCAGGCTCCCTTCTTACGACGAAACCGTTACCCTTGAAAGCTTTGCGGGCAAGACTTTGCGCGTGCTTTTTCCGCGGTATTACGAAATGCTGGACGAAAGCGGAAATACGCTTGTCAAAGCAAGCGCGGTATGGCTCCTGATGGACGAAAAAACAAGGCATATGGCGTTCCCCGAAGAGTATGGCGTTGAGATCCCGTCCCTTGAAAAAGATATCGGGATTTCTCTTCCGTGCGGCGTTTCGCCGGGCCCTCAAAAGAGCAAGAAAAATTTCGTGGCGTCATACAGCAGGGTTGACATCAACGGACATATGAACAACAGCAAATACGTCGACGAAGCCGAAGACTTGCTCGGCGCGGAATACCTTGAAACTCACGAAATGAAGTCGCTTGAAATCGAGTTCAAGTCCGAGATAAAATACGGCGCGCACGTACGTTTGGAATACACGATAAACGGTGACGAACTTACCATGGCGGGATACGTGAGAAAACGCCCGTGTTTTGCGCTCACGGCAAAGTTTGCGTGCACGGAACAGAAGTAAATTATTTTTGTGATTTTCAAGTACACGATATTAAAAATATTTGACGATACCGCGCGATTATGATAAAATGCAGGCAAATAAGGGAGTAATCGGCACCCTTCACCCGGGGTGTAATAAAGCCGCTAACACGAGCGCAAACTCCGGTTTTATTTGAAATGATGAGACTTATCCGTAAGGATAGGTCTTTTTTATTTTCCGAAAGCCGGAACAAAACGATATCGACCTTACGAAAAATAAAAAACGTTACAAACAAAATTTTTAACGATAGATACAGGAGTTTTTATGAAACACTATCTTGAAAACATCGACGAAGTTTGTCGGGACGTGAAAACGGGCGTCGACGGCATAACTTCGCAAGAGGCGGAATCTCGTCTTGAATCAAACGGCAAAAACAAACTTGCCGAGGGTAAAAAAGAGCCGATTATTCTGCGTTTGTTAAAGCAGTTTATCGAGCCGATGACGCTGATACTCATCGTTGCCGCGATAATTTCGGGTATTCTGACTGCGGTCAACAATTCTTCCGGCGGCAAAAAAGAGTTTCCGTCCGACGTCATCATAATAATGGCGGTCGTCATCATCAACGCGGTTCTCGGCGTCGTGCAGGAGAGCAAGGCGGAAAAAGCCATCGACGCGTTGCAAAAAATAGCCGCCGCCACGTCAAAGGTCATAAGGGACGGAAAACTCGTCGTCGTAAAAAGCGAAGATCTGGTCGTGGGCGACGTGATTGTCCTTGAAGCGGGCGACGCGGTTCCGGCGGACGCGCGAATTATCGAGTGCGCGAGTATGAAAGCCGAAGAAGCCGCGCTCACCGGCGAGTCCGTTCCCGTGCTTAAAACGTCGGACGCCATAAGCGCACAAAGCGGGGAAGTACCTCTCGGCGACAGGAAAAACATGGTATTTATGGGCAGCACCGTCGTTTACGGCAGAGGCAAGGCGGTTGTCGTCGCAACGGGTATGGACACCGAAATGGGTAAAATCGCGACCGCGCTCACTCAGGCGAAGGAAAGCAAAACGCCCCTTCAACAAAAACTTTCGCAACTCAGCAAAGTGCTTACGTATCTCGTAATCGGCATTTGCGCGGTGATTTTTGCGGTCAGTATGATTCGCGCCGCCGCCACAGGAACGCTTAAAGCGAACACTGCCGCGACGATACTCGACACGTTTATGGTTGCGGTATCGCTTGCCGTTGCGGCAATTCCGGAAGGTCTTGCGACGGTTGTAACGATCGTGCTTTCAATAGGCGTAACCAACATGTCAAAGCGCAACGCGATAATAAGAAAACTCACCGCTGTCGAAACGCTCGGATGCACGCAAATCATCTGCACGGACAAAACGGGCACGCTTACTCAAAATAAAATGACGGTTGTCGACCATTACGGCAGCGACGAAAATCTGCTTGCAAACGCAATGTCGCTTTGCTCTGACGCCGAGTTCGACAAGGACAAAGGAGATGCCGTCGGAGAACCTACCGAGTGCGCGCTTGTCAATTACGCGGCGACGCTCGGACTCGATAAAAACAAACAAAAAGAGATTTATCCCCGCATAGGCGAAATACCGTTCGATTCCATGCGTAAGATGATGACCACCGTCCACAAGGACGAAAACGGCAATATTCTGCAATTCACGAAAGGCGCACCCGACGAAATTGTCAAACGCTGTTCGTTTTATCTCAAAGACGGAAAAGCGGTTAAAATGGACGAAGGGAAACGCAATGAAATTCTTGCCGCAAACAAAGAGATGGCAGACAGGGCGCTTCGCGTGCTTGCAGTCGCTCAAAAACGTCTTGATTCTGAAAAAAGCGAATATACCACTGAAAACGACGAAAAAGATATGTGTTTCGTGGGGCTTGTGGGTATGATAGATCCCGTTCGTCCCGAGGTCAAGCCCGCAATCGACGAGTGTAAAAAAGCGGGTATTCGTCCCGTTATGATCACGGGCGACCATAAGGATACCGCGGTTGCCATCGCAATGCAACTTGGGATCATCTCCGATCCGTCGCAGGCAATCACGGGCGCGGACCTTGACAAAATCAGCGACGAAAATTTCGCAAACGACGTGGAAAAATATTCGGTTTACGCCCGCGTGCAGCCCGAACACAAAACAAGAATCGTCAACGCCTGGCGCGCAAAAGGATACATAACCGCAATGACCGGCGACGGCGTCAACGACGCTCCGTCAATCAAAAACGCCGACATCGGCGTGGGTATGGGCATCACGGGCACCGACGTCACAAAGAACGTCGCGGATATGATACTCACCGACGACAACTTCGCGACAATCGTTTCGGCAGTGGGCGAGGGAAGACGTATTTATGACAATATCCGCAAATCCATTCAGTTCTTGCTGGCGTCCAATCTTTCGGAAGTGCTGTCCATTTTCATCGCAACGCTTGCCGGGTTCACCATATTTAAACCCGCGCATCTGCTTTGGATAAATCTCATTACGGATTGCTTCCCGGCGCTTTCGCTCGGTATGGAATCCGCAGAAAGCGACGTTATGAGCCGTCCGCCCAGAAACAGCAAAGACGGCGTCTTCGCAAACGGTATGGGCTTTGCAATCGGATATCAGGGCATACTTATCACCCTGATTACAATCGCGTCCTATTTCATCGGCGCGGAGGCCCTTGCGAAAATGCACCACGCGGAAGCAATCGCAAACGGCGCGTACAGCGCGGAAATGCTCGGCTCGTCAATGGCGTTTCTGACGCTTTCGATGGCGGAAATCTTCCATGCGTTTAATATGCGCTCCTTGCACGGCTCGGTTTTCAAAATCAAAAAACGCAACTGGTGGCTTTGGGGAGCGGGCATACTCTCGTTGCTGCTCACAACCCTCGTCGTTGAGGTCAGACCGCTTGCGGACGCCTTCGACCTTGCAAAACTCGACGGGACGGAATACGCCATTGCCATCGCGCTCGCATTTTCCATTATTCCGATGGTAGAGTTGGTTAAGGCAATCGCTCGCGCCGTCCGCAAAAAGAAAGGGATTGTCCTTTCCGCGTAATCGACAGCCAAAAACAGAATAATATCCAAAGTCGTTCCGGAACAAATAATATTTGTGTCAAAGCTTGTGTCAAAGGGTGATTTTGGGTGACAAAAGAAGAAGTCCGATGAGCCTGTAACCCGGTGTTTATCGGACTTTTTCGTTGGTGGAGATGAGGGGGTGCGTAGCAAACAACGTTTGCGTAATAGCGAAGCAACGTCGCACACTGTGCTTTTGAAATTGCATTATCGGGGGCGATAATGCTCACTCTTTTGCTTGTGTGCTCCTTTTCCCCAAAAGTACAAAAGTATCTTTTGGGGCCCCCTGAGTATCGCAAAAGCGATCGTCTACGCTCAACGATTTGTTGCAAGCAACAATGCTACGCATTCGTGTGATAAATCGCACAATCGTTGGCTATGTCCGCTGCGCTCGATTTCCGCAAATGCAAGCGCTTGCTTCTCTCTTCGCTTGCGGTCAGCCCGAAGGGGTTCACACCGCAGGTGGCACGGCATCGCCGCGCAGAGCCCCCGAAAAGAAAAAGAACCCGATAAAATCGGGTTCGTTTTTTTCATCTGTGGTGGAGATGAGGGGGGTCGAACCCCTTACCTCTTGAATGCCATTCAAGCGCTCTACCAGTTGAGCTACACCCCCAAGACGGATAACAAACGTAAATATACTATTTTTACGTCGTTTTGTCAACTGCATTTGAACAAGTGGGTGAAATGTTTGGAACAAATTTTTTTGTGTATTTGATACATTCGCGATTCGCGCGTGCACGCGCAGCGCGCACCTAATTAAAGATAAGCATTGTTTAATTCCAACTATTTATATTTTGTATACGGATATTTATTACATCCGTAAAGTTTTTTATGCATAAAAATATGCGATTATGCCAAAATCGTGCATAAAATTCAAAAAAACAATCCATATTAGTTTTGATTTCTAAATCGCACGCTAATTAAAAGTAGCGTAATGTATAATTTCAATAACTATTTTATCAAAGTAGTGCTTTAATTGACTAAATTTTTTAGGAGGTAACAAAATGAAGCAAAAGAAATTACTTATGCTCATCGCGATGGTACTTGTCGTAGTGCTTTGCGCCTCTGTCCTTACTGCTTGCAAGAAGGATAAGGGCAATGACGACGAAAATGTAACAAAGCCCGGCACAGGTTGGGAAGACCCCAAAATGTACACCATGCGTGAGTACACTTCTCAAATGCCGAGTCAGTGGTGCACGATTTTGTCAAGTGACAACGTCAACAACGAGATGGAATCTTATTTCACGAGTGTATTCTATGAGTTCAACTACAAATTCGATGCAAACGGCAAGATCGTTCCCGGCGCATACACCGTTGAATACTCTGCGGCAACTAAACTTGAAGACGTAACGAAAAAATATGCAGGTCAATATGGTCTTGCTGCCGACGCTGAAAAAGGTCAGGCTTTTGCAATGACGCTTCGTAACGATCTTAAATGGGATGACGGCACACCTATCAAAGCTACTGACTTCGTTTACTCGATGAGCCAACAACTTTCGCCGAAGTACCTTTTTGCAACCGCGTCCAACTACTATTCGGGCAACTACGTCATTCACAATGCTCAAAACTACGTTAAACAAGGACAAAAGGGAATGTTCCCCGCATACAGCGTAATGAAAGAGTATAACGTAGCGGATGATGCAAAACTTATCTATTCGACTACGAATAGCAGAGTTGCAGAAAAAGGCTTTACACCCGAAGTCATTGTTGCGGCGTTTGGAATTGAGGGAATGACTGTTGAAAAAATTAATGCATTGAACGGCAAATCTTTGGCAGACATCAAAAAAGACGCAGCTCTCAATGAAACATGGGAAGCTTTGCTCGGAGCATGGAAAACCGACCCTAATGAAGAACTCGATTTCTTCGAAACCGAATATGAATATCCCGCAATGGACTTCTCCGAAGTCGGTTATTTCGTTGGCGACAACGAATATGAACTCGTTATGGTCATTGACGGAACTTTGAATCCGCTCGATGCAGAAGGCAATCTGACTTATGAGGCAGGTTACTATTTCAGCGGATGGCCCCTTGTCAAGAAAGATTTGTGGGAAAGATGCGAAGACCAAAGCAAAACTCCGTATGCCAACAGCTACTGCACGACCTTGGAAAAGAGCGCAAGCTGGGGTCCCTACAAACTCACGAATTATCAGGATCAAAAAACCTATACCGTTTCGCGTAATGACAAATGGTTTGGATATGGCCTTCCGCAATATGCGAACCAATATCAAACAGACGCTATCGTGACGGAAAAGATCGAAGAGTGGGATACCGCATGGCTTGCTTTCCAAAAGGGTAACCTTGACGGCATTGGTATGGACGTTAAGATTGCTGCGGATTACAGAACGTCGAAGCGTGCTTATTTCACGCCGGAAACCTATACTTTCGACCTTAACATTCAATCGAATGCAACCAGCAAAACCGATAAGAGAAACAACCTGCTTCTTAACTATGCAGATTTCAGAAAAGCAATTTCGCTTTCTCTTGATCGTGACGATTACTGCGCAAAGAACAATCCGAGCTCGCAAGCTGCACTTGGACTGCTCAACAGCATGTACTACAATGACGTAGAAAACGGCAAAGTGTATCGTGATAGCATCCAGGCAAAAGAAGCTATTCTCAATGCGTATGGCGCAACAAAGAATGCGGATGGTTCCTGGAAAGTCGGCGAAACCACTTACACGGACATCGAAGATGCTCTTGACGCAACGACCGGTTACAACCTTACGCTTGCTCGTCAGCTTGTTGAGAACGCAGTAGCACAAGCGAAGAAGGACGGCAAATATAGCGATGGCGATGAAATTATTTTAACATACGGCATTGAAACGCAAACCGCTAATACCGATAGGGTTAAAAACTGGTTCCAGGCTGCATTTGACAATATGACCAAAGGCACTTCAATCGAAGGAAAAGTTAAGATCGAATACTTTATGTTTTCTAGTGCGACATGGTCCAAACAATTTGAAGACGGCGAATACGATCTGTGCTTCAGCGCATGGGGCAACGCTCCGTTCAACCCTGCGTATCTCCTTTGCGAAACTCAAATAAGCGAAGACAACAGATATGCTAAAAAGTGGGATCCGAAGACTGTCAGCGTTACGGTCAAGGCAACGCCCGATGCAGACCACAAAGACGGCATTTATACCTACAACCTTGAACAATGGAGACTTATTCTTCAAGGCAAAGACGGTTGCCCGGTCAACTTCAAGAACTTCCCGATGGAAGATCAACTCACCGCGCTTGGCGCAGTCGAAACTGCAATCCTGAAAGAGTATTATTCCATTCCTGTTTTCAGCAGATATTCTGCAAGCTTGATGGGATATAAGGTCGATTACATATCCTATGAATACAACACCTTTATGGGATATGGCGGAATCCGTTATATGACATTCAATTATGACGACACCGCATGGGCTGAATTTGTAGCTTCAAACAACAATATTCTGAACTACAAATAAAAACTAAATTGTTGTGAAACAATAAGTCTTTAACAATCCGGAGTTGAGGGCAATGCATATTGTCCTCACTTCGCATTGTTTAAGGATAATTACATATAAGAGGATTTCTTATGTATATGTTCAAATACATACTCAAACGTATCGGACTAATGCTGTTCACTTTTTCGGTGATTATGCTTATCTGTTTCGTTTTGATAAAATCCCTTCCTATACCGCTTAATGACGGCTTAGGAAAGGACAAAGAATTGCTTGAAGCAAATTTACGCGCAAGGGGATATTACGACCCGATTATGGTTCAGTTGGGACGTTATTTAGAGCGTATTTTTACAAAAGGCGACTTCGGCATTGGTACGACAATGTCCGGGTTTATAAACAAACCGGTGTGGGATTCGTTTATAAAAAGTATGCCACCCACAATACTTATAAATGTTTATTCGTCTATTATCGGTGTACCGATCGGTCTGGCGCTTGGAATTTTTGCCGCGCTGAAAAAGAATAAGTGGCAAGATCAGATTATTTCCACAGGCGTTATGGTGCTTATTTCGGTGCCATCGATTGTTTATGCTTTTTTAATTCAGTATTTTCTGTGCTTTAAGGCGAATCTATTCCCGCTAACGATGGCAAGTGGAACTAATTATTTAACATGGAAAATGTTTCACAGTATGATGCCGGCGGTGCTTGCACTGTGTCTGGGTTCGATTGCGGGGTATGCTCGTTATACTCGCGCGGAACTTACCGAAGTTCTGACAAACGAGTTCATGTTGCTTGCAAGGACAAAAGGTCTTACGAAAGGGCAGGCGATTGTGCGCCATGCGTTAAGAAATGCAATGGTGCCGATTTTCCCGATGATTTTGGGCGAATTTATTTCCGTTCTTAGCGGGTCGCTTATCATTGAAAAGTTCTTCTCGATACCGGGCGTCGGCAGCTTATATTTGAACTCAATTAATGCACTCGACTATGACTTCTTTATGTTGCTTTCGGGCTTTTACACTCTGGTTGGTCTTCTTGCAGGTATCATTGTCGATATCAGCTATGGCTTGATCGATCCGAGAATCAGAATGGGGGCGAAGTAATATGGAAGATATCTATAAAAATATACCCGCAGAAAAATTCCAGTTTGTTGAAAGACAAGACTTGGTTCACGAAAAGGTGCTTGAAACAAAACCCCGCAGTTTCCTTGCGGACGCGTTTTCGCGGTTTTGCAAAAATAAGGGCTCAATTGTAGGAGCGGTCATTATTTTAGTTTTGGTTTTGTATGCAATTTTAGGCACGATTTTCTCACAGTATTCTGTTTCCCACAGAGATACGTATTTCCGTTACACACGTCCGCGTAGCGAACTGTTTGCAAAAACGAATTTCTGGGACGGATGCGAGAAAAAGACACTGTCCAGGGCAACGTTTTATTACTATTACTATATGGGAGAAGAAACGGGGCATTATGCAATCAAAAATCAAGAATTCACTGAAAACGGAGAATTCTATGACTTCCGTCTGGATTCGTATCAAAAAACCGGATGCGTTTATCTGAAAATGTCAAAAGAAGAATATGAAACTCTTCAACAATATCAAAACGAAACGGGGAAACAAGTAATATATCCTGCGCTCAGACTCTCGATGAAGAGAATGGTTGACACTTATCAAATTAAGACGAAAGGAAACGTTTCCGTTGATACAGCCGCGAATTATTACTACAAATTTAATGAAAACACGATGGAGCCGGTGTTTAACGCAAAAGGCGAAATCGTGCCGGATTACAAAACGCACACGGTCGGTCAAGTTTCGAATGACAATTACAAATCATTGCGTATTGCGGGCGACGGCGAAAACGGCATAGAATACGAATACGCGCGTCCAAACGACGCAGGCTATGAGGTGCGTGTAAACTATTACGAATATTATATTTTCAATCACTCGTACGTGCTTAAAGACGGCATAGAAAAACCGTCGTTCCTGTTTGGCGCAAACGAAGAAGGTCAGGACATTTTCACGTGTCTTGCCGCGGGCGCGTTATTCTCGTTCGGTTTCGCAATTGCCGTTGCGCTTGTCAACCTTATAGTCGGCGCAATTTACGGCGCGATCGAGGGCTATTACGGCGGCAAAGTCGACTTGGTCATGGAAAGATTTTCGGATATTTTGTCCGCAGTGCCGATGATGATTGTCGTTACTTTGCTTAAACTGCATATGGGCACTTCCGGCGCTGTTCTTGTTTTGTTCATTTCCTTCTTCCTGACAGGCTGGATAGGAATGGCGTCTACAACAAGAATGCAGTTTTATCGTTATAAAAATCAGGAATATGTTCTTGCAGCCCGCACGCTCGGCGCAAGCGACGCAAGGATTATAGTGAAACACATCTTCCCGAATGCCGTCGGCACACTCGTTACAAGTTGCGCGTTGGTGATCCCGTCGATGATTTATTCGGAAGTCAATCTGAGCTATCTCGGAATTATCAGCTTAACGTCGGGCAATCTTACAAGCGTAGGCACGCTTCTTTCAAGCGGTCAGAGCGCATTGTTAACCGCGCCGCACGTTGCTCTTATGCCGTCACTGTTCCTTGCATTATTATTGTTGAGTTTCAACTTGTTCGGCAACGGACTTCGCGACGCGTTCAACCCGTCGCTCAGAGGATCGGAGGAATGATATGGAAAAGAAACTTGAAGTTAAAAATCTGAGAATTTCGTTCCGTACCGACGCGGGCAAAGTTCAGGCAGTACGCGGCATCGACTTCGATTTGTACAAGGGAGAAACCTTGGCAATCGTCGGCGAGTCGGGCAGCGGCAAATCCGTCACGAACAAAGCAATAATCGGTATCTCCGCCCCCAACGCCATTGTCGAAAGCGGCGAGATTATCTATGACGGCATGGATCTTTTGCAGATCAACGAGGAAGAGTTCCATAAACTTCGCGGCGACAAAATCGCAATGATTTTCCAGGATCCGCTGTCGGCACTCGACCCCATCAACCGCATCGGTATGCAACTTACCGAAGCGATGATTCTGAAAAACCGCGCCAACCGCAGAGAGTCGAGGAAAGCGTTCAACACCCGCATGAAACTGCTGTGCGCCGCCATGAACGACGCAATGGGCGTTGACGAAAAGTCCCCGCGCGGCGTCGAAAACGCGAAACTCTGCAAGGATTTCGATACGTTTGAGTGCTTGCACCTTAAACTCGAAGGCGCATATAACGTCGCATACGAAAACGCCGAAAACGGCTTGGAAAGCGCGGACGACTTGCTTTTCCATATCGAAAAGAACGCCGTGTCCGAATTTGCCCGTTCCGTGCGCGAAATCGTTGCAAACGCCGAAAAATCGGTCAACGAATACGTTTCGGACAGCGACATCGTCGAATTCGCAAAAGCGTTCAGAATCGAGGCGGACAACGTAAGAAAAACAAGGGGCAAAGAAAAAGATTATTCAAAAGTCGTCGCTCCGCTTACCGCGCTTCGCGATAAGTTTAAGGAAGCGGTCGATAAGAAAATGCCCAACTTCTTTGCGTTAGCGTACTATAAAACGTTCGGCCACAACGAAATGCTCCCCGACGGCGATATCGACGAATTGAACGCGTTTTTGAGAAAATACCTTGATGATAACTTTATGCTTTCGTTCATCGAAGACGTCAAGAAAGGCGTCGTTTATTCGTTTGAAAAATCGATCGAGAAGAAAAAGGACGTCATAGAGCTCATCAGGGCGAACCGCGCGGCGTACGTCGAGGGCGAACCCAATAAAAAACTTTATAAAGCCACCGCAAAAGTGCTTTCGGATGCCGTGAAAGACTCAATCGATAAGCTCGCTATCATAAAAGACAGCACCGCTTATACCTTCGAGCCGAGCCTTTACCGCGCAATCGACACATATTTTTCGGCAATCCCCAACAACGTTAAAGAACAAAAACGTTACGATAAGGAGTCGAAAAAGATCGATAAAATCACCGCTCGCGGAAAAACCCCGGATTATAAGGTTGTCCCTGCAAAAATCATCGATCTGGACCTTGCAAGGCAAAATATCGTCGCGATTCTGGACAAGATCGTCGAAAGCTACGAAAAAGCAATCGCAACTGCCGAAAACTTCGACGCCGAAAAGGAAACCATTGCAACCATCGATTTCTTGAAAGAAAAAGCACAGGCTGTCGCGTATCGCGTCACCAGAATGGTTGCGAAAAACAAGGCGTTGAAACTGATGGAAGAAGTCGGCATTCCCGAGCCGAGAAAGAGATATCGTCAATATCCGTTCCAATTCTCGGGCGGTATGCGTCAGCGTATAGTTATCGCAATCGCTCTTGCGGCAAACCCCGACATCCTTATCTGCGACGAACCTACGACCGCGTTGGACGTTACGATTCAGGCGCAGATACTCGAACTTATCAATAAACTTAAAAAGGAAAGAAACCTTTCCATTATCTTTATTACGCACGATCTCGGCGTCGTTGCGAATATGGCGGACAGAATCGCCGTCATGTATGCCGGCAAAATCGTCGAAACGGGCACAGCGGAAGATATTTTCTATTCGCCGGCGCACCCGTATACCTGGGCGTTGCTGTCTTCGATGCCCGACCTCGACACCGATGAAAAACTTGAAGCGATTCCCGGCACCCCGCCGAATATGATTTATCCGCCGAAGGGCGACGCTTTCGCCGCGCGAAACAAATACGCGATGAAAATCGACTTTGAATTACAACCGCCTATGTTTGAGATTTCGCCCACGCACAAAGCGGCAACGTGGCTGTTGCATCCCGACGCACCGAAAATCGATATGCCGAAGATTGTTGCGGACAGAATCGAAAGAATGAAAAATCTGGCGAAAGAAAAAGCGGAAGAAACCGAAAACGGCAACGAAGGAGGACAAAATGAGCAATAATTTTAACGATAAAGAAGTCCTTCTGAAAGTCGAGCATCTTTCGCAATATTTCAAGCTCGGTCAGTCCACGCTGAAAGCCGTCAACGACGTCAGTTTCGACATCAAAAAAGGCGAAGTTTTCGGGCTTGTCGGCGAGTCGGGTTGCGGCAAAACCACGACGGGAAGAAGTATTATCAAACTTTATAACTGCACCGACGGCAACGTTTATTTTGAAGGAAGACGTATCTGCGCGGGCACGTTGACGTACAAAAACGCAATCAAAGACGCGTGGAAAAAGTTTTTCAAAAACTTTTCAAAAAAGAATCCGCCCGAAGATAAAAAGGATTTCAAAGGCGCATTTTTGGAACTTGCCGGCGTATTGAAAGTCGAAATCAAAAATATCAGAAGCGCGAAAAGCGACCAGAAACGTTGCGATAAAAAGTACGCAAAGGAAAAAGTCGGGGAAGTCAATGCGGAATATCTGCCGAAGCTTAAAGAGCTTGACAAGAAATCCCCCGAATTCAAGAAGCTGCTTTTGGAATATCTTGGAAAGCGCAGGCTTGCGAGAAAGGAAAGAATCGTCACGAAAATCCAGATGGTTTTCCAGGATCCCATTGCCTCGCTCGATCCCCGTATGACCGTCCGCGAAATCATTGCGGAAGGACTTAAAATCAGGGGCATCAGAAACAAGGAAGAAATCAACGAAAAAGTTTACGAAGTGCTTGAAAAAGTCGGGCTTGTCAAAGAACACGCGGGACGTTATCCGCATGAGTTTTCGGGCGGTCAGCGTCAGCGTATCGGCGTTGCAAGGGCAATCATTATGCGCCCCGAACTTATTATCGCGGACGAACCCATCTCGGCGCTCGACGTGTCCATTCAGGCGCAGGTTATTAACCTTCTCAACGATTTAAGAAAAGAGTTGGGGCTTACGATATTGTTTATCGCGCACGACCTGTCGGTCGTCAAGTATTTCTCGGACAGAATCGCAGTTATGTACTTTGGTAACATGGTCGAACTTGCCGATTCCGACGAACTTTTCAAGCATCCTTTACATCCTTACACCCGTTCGCTTTTGTCGGCAATTCCTTTGCCCGATCCCGTGTACGAGAAACAAAGAGTGCGTATCGTGTATAATCCGCTTGCCGATCACGATTATTCGGTGGACAAACCTACTCTTCGCGAAGTTTCAAAAGGGCATTTCGTGTCCTGCAACGACCAAGAAGAGGCGGAATACAAAAAACAACTCGGTCTGGACGTAGAAAACGCCGCGCAAGAGGAAAAGACGGTTGACTAAAAGGCACGTAACAGAAACGATTGTATCCCTGATAATAGGGTTGACGCTGTTTTTTGTCATAACGGGAGTGAACGGCGTTTATGGCGGAAAACTTTCTGGCGTCGAAGTCGCAAGGTTTTTGTGCGACGGGTTTTTCGTTGCCGGCGTAGTATTGCTTGGTTTCGCCGCGCTTTACTGGGCGTCCGATAAAGGCGCGTTCGACGGCTTGAAATTCTCGTTCACGTCGTTTTTCAGGCTGCACTTTTCGACGCACCGCTATGACTGGAAAGAAAAGGAAAGTTTTCAGGAATATAAAGAAAGGATACATTCCGACGAGAAGAAAAAGAAAAACGTATCGATAACGGCGATTATCGGCGGCGTGTTTATGATCGGCGCGATAATATGCCTGATAATTTATGAGACGATTTAATTTATCATTCGATATAAGAAAAAAGCCCGACAATCGTCGGGCTTTTTTGATGCAAAAATCTTAAATATTCGTTACGTCCATTTCGCAGACAGACAACTGACCGCGCCTGTTGAGAAAACCTTTTTCTGCCGTTCCGACGTACCCGCCGTTCAGGTAATCCTTGATATTGCCAGTCACGCTGAGCGGGGGAAGTTTGCCGACGATTTCGCCGTTTTTTACAAGGAAAGCAAGATGCACGGGGCAGGCGTAATCGCCGCTTGACGTCGTGTCGCCGCCGCCGACCATCATGACGAACACCGCCGCGTCGTCCCCGATAAGTTCTTTTACGTCGGTTGCGGTTTCTTCAAACCTGAGACTGCCGAAACCCGTGGAAGGCACTCCGTCGTATGAAGCGGACGATGAAACTACGCGCGGTACGTTGTAAAGCGCAGCCGCGTTTTTGTTTGCGAAAAGTGCTTTCAACACCCCGTTTTCGATAAGATAAGATTTGCCGTTTTCGGCAACGTCGCCCTCGTCGTCAAAGAAAGGAACGTTTATTGCGTCATCGGTGTAATCGGCATAAATCGAAAGTTTATCGCTCAAAATCTTTTTATTAAGTCCGTCTTTGAACACTGTTGCGCCCGATGCGTACATATGCGCCATGAAGTTTCCGAGCGCGGTTTCTACAAATACCGCGGGTGACGCGATGACTTTATATTTGCCGTTTTCGATTGATGCGGGCGTGTTGAATGCGTCGTAAAGTTTTTTTACGTCCTGCACCGCTTTGTCTTCGTCGTAGTCATTCGTTTCGCTGACGTAGGTCAGATCCATAAGGTTTGCCGTGGACTTATGCTTTATCGACAGGGCGATTACAAACTCGTTGCCTTTGTACGAAAGATTGCTGCCGCTGTCGTTGATATAATTTACTTCGTCCTCGTAATATTGAATCTTGTTGTTGAACAAAAAGTCGGGCGTTTCTTTTTCAAGCCTTGCAAGAAGGCGTTTCGAAACGTCGATGAAATTATCGGTGTCGACGATATTTTTTATCGTGTTTTCGCTTCTTACGATAACGGGCGAGGGGACGCAGGGATAAGGAATCTTGTTTTCAAGATTATTTATTGCTTCCGCTTCGAGTTTTTTCATGTCGCAGTCGCCGATTTGTCCGGCAACGCCGATAAGCCCGTTGTCGTAAACACGGACGGTCGAGGTTGTTTCGACGACCTTTCTTAACGATTCGACTTTGCTTGCGGCAACGTTGACCGAGAGCGAGGAAGATTTTTTATAAATATATTCTTTATTCATATAGTTCTCCTTATTGTACGTTCATTTCTTTGACTCTGACGTACGGGCCGCCGTGTGCGACGTGCAGGGGGAATTGTTCCATTTTCCCGCAACCGCCGGTAACGCTGTTGTTGATTTCAACGTCTTTCGTCACACCGTCGATGAGTCCGAGTGTTTCAAAAACGTTGCCCGTGATGACGGAAATTTTAACGGGCGCGCCGATTTTGCCGTCGACGATTTCATAAGCGATCGACGGGGCGATTGTAAACGTGCTCATGCCCGAGCCGTGGTTTACGCCTTTGATGAAATAACCCTTTTTAATGCCGGCGACAAGTTCTTCAAAGGTGTCGTTGCCGCCTTCGATATAGGTATTCGTCATTCTTACGATAGGCTCGAACTTGCAATCCATTGCGCGAGCGTTGCCCGTAAGTTCTTCGTTAAGCGTGGCGGCAGTCGTTGCGGAATGAAGTCTTCCCGTAAGGATACCGTTTTTAATGAGATAAGTCTTTTCACATTTTGTGCCTTCGTCGTCGTAAGGGACATATCCGCTTCCGAAATCCGCGCCGCAGTCGACAATCGACAGCAAATCGGAGCCAACTTTTTTGCCGAGTTTCCATTCTTTTGCCATGGTTTCGTCGCCAAGCATGAAGTCGGATTCCGATTTATGGCCGAAGGATTCATGTGCGAAAATGCCTGCCGCAAGGGGAGATAATACGACGGGGAAGTTGCCTTTTTCGCAAGATTTTGCGTTTTTGACGAACTCCTGCGACTCCTTGATTACGTCTTTTAATCCGTCTTCCACGTCGTTGATTTCGTTGAAAAACGGACTTGTGTTGTAAAACATATTTTGCACGAAATCGTTTTCGGTTGCAAACGCGACAACCGCAACGACGCCGGCAAGCTGATAATCGTATTTAATATCCGCGCCTTTTGACGAATAAAACTCATAAACGCTGTTGCTGTCGCTGTAAAGCGCAACCGACATCGCCGCGCCCGAGTCGTGAAGGAGAGGGAGCATACGATTTACCAAAGCCTGTTTTTCGTTAAGGGAAACGTTTCGGACAGAGTTATTTTCAAACTTCATTAAAACGTCTTTGTTCACCTGAAATTTCTTTACTATCGGGTTGTCGAGAATGTTTTTTGAAGGGGTTGCCTGTTTGTAAAGGTTGTTGAGTTCCGTCTGGACGTTTTTAACCTCGCTTGTCGAAGCATAGTACCAGATATTGCCGTCGAAAACTCTGATAAACGCGCGTTTTTCGTTGCGTGTTTTCGATGATTCGAGTATTCCGTTCCGATACATAATGCCGGTTGAAAACCTGTCCTCGATGCGGACGTCGGCATAAAAACGATTGTCGAATTTATACATATTTGCTCCTTAATATTTTTATCAAAAATATTATATCACTTATAAACGGTATCTTCAATAATATATAGTTTTCTTTTCTGCAAATTCACTGTAAACCGCGAATAAAAATTTACATTTAGAAGATAATTTGCTAAAATTACATACAAAGAAACAGCTGAGGTGATTTATGAAAAAAAGTCAACTGCAAAAATATGCGAAACTTATCGCAAGAAAGGGCGTCAACGTGCAAAAAGGACAAGACGTCCGCGTGAGAGCGTGTCCCGACCAACTCGACTTTGTGAGAATGGTCGTGGAAGAATGTTATAAGGCGGGCGCGGGCAAGGTCACCGTCGAATGGGAATACAATCCCGTGACGAAAGCGACCTATAAATACTGCAAACTCGACGCGCTTTCCCGTACCGAAAAGTGGGAAGAAGAGAAGTATAAACACTTTGTCGAAACCCGTCCCGCACGGATATTTATAGAGTCCGACGATCCCGACGCGTTGAAAGGCGTAAATCAGGAAAAAGTCGCGAAAGCGCAGCAGGCAAGGGCAATGGCGTTCAAGCCGTACCGCGACCAACTTGACAACCATTATCAGTGGTGCATAGCGGCGGTGCCGGGCGTCGAATGGGCAAAAAAGGTGTTCCCGAACGACACGAAAAACAAGGCTGTCGAAAAGTTGTGGCAGGCGATTTTATTCACGTCCCGCGCCGACGGCGAAAACCCCGTGGAAGCGTGGAACGAGCACAACAAGGACATTAAGGAACGCTGCGACTACTTAAACTCCCTGAAAATAAAAGAACTGAAATATAAATCGTCAAACGGCACCGATTTCAGAGTGGGGCTTATCGACGGCTGCAACTTCCTTGGCGGCAAAGAAGACACGCTTGAAGGAATCGAATACAACCCGAATATTCCAAGCGAGGAAGTGTTTACGTCGCCCATGCGCGGCAACGCCGACGGAAAAGTCGTCGCAACAAGACCGCTGTCTTATCGCGGGGAGCTTATCGAGAATTTCAGCGTGACTTTCAAGGACGGAAAAGTTGTTGACGTCAGTGCGGAAAAGAACGAAGATTTGTTGCGTTCAATGATTTCGATGGACGAAGGCGCGGCATATCTCGGCGAATGCGCGCTCGTGCCTTACGACTCTCCCATCAGAAACTCGGGCATCACTTTTTACAACACGCTGTTCGACGAAAACGCATGCTGCCATCTCGCGCTCGGCAGAGGCTTCAACGAATGTCTGGAAGGATACGCAAATCTTTCGTTTGACGAATGCAAGGAAAAGGGCATAAACGACTCGCTCATTCACGTCGACTTTATGATCGGCAGCGAAGATCTGGAAATCGAGGCGATCACCCGCGACGGAAAAACCGTAAAAATCTTTGAAAAAGGGAATTGGGCGTTTTAAAAGCGATGCTGTCTGTTGGACAGACCGTGATGTGCCTGCGGCGCGATGTTTACCCTGCGGGCAAGATAAGGGGACACCTTTTTTTCGCTCGCAATGGCAGAACAGAGGTGATATTTGACTTTGTCAAAGTTATATTTTGACTTCGTCAAAGTTAAGGTGGTTTTTGTTATATAATACACGAAGTGAAATAAATAAAATTGACACGTAAATGCTAAAGTGATATTATTTTCATATTCCAGGGAGATATTTGTACAATGACGCTTGACGAAGTACACGTTAATCAAAGCGCGGTAATAACGAAAGTCGGGGGCGAAGGCGTTTTGCGCGGTCGTCTTCTTGACATGGGGCTTATCCCGAAAACCGCCGTTACGGTGATAAAATATGCGCCGATGGGCGATCCTATCGAGATTCGCCTGCGCGGATACGAACTGACAATCCGCAAAGACGACGCGAAAATGATTGAGGTAAACGCCTTATGAAATTCGCGCTTGTCGGCAATCAGAATTGCGGAAAAACCACGTTGTTCAATCAACTGACGGGGTCGAATCAGCACGTCGGCAATTTCCCGGGGGTTACGGTCGATTCAAAGTCGGGCGTTGTGAAAAAGCACGACGACTGCGTTATCGTCGATCTTCCGGGCATTTATTCGTTGCGCCCGTACACGACGGAAGAAATCGTCACTCGCGACTTTATTCTGAACGAAAAACCCGACGGCATAATAAACATTGTCGACGCCACCACGATCGAGCGAAATCTCTATCTCACGACGCAACTTATGACAATGGATATTCCTATGGTCATTGCGTTGAATATGATGGACGAAGTGCGCGGAAACGGCGGCACCGTCGATATTCAGAAAATGTCGGATATGATGGGCTGTCCCGTCGTGCCGATATCCGCCGCGAAAAACGAGGGCGTCGACGAACTTATCGACGTCGTTATCAAAACCGCCAAAGAACAGATCAAACCCAAAGTAAAAGATATTTGCGAAAGCGACAGTCCCGTGCACAGATGCCTGCACTCGGCAATCCACCTTATCGAAGACCACGCGAAAAGCGCGGGCATTTCGGGAAGATTTGCCGCGATGAACCTTATCACGACGGGCGGCGACTTCGACAAACGTCTGAATCTTGACGAAAACGAAAAGGAACTTCTGGAACACAGCGTCGTCGAGATGGAAAACGACACCGGGCTTGACCGCGACGCGGCGATGGCGTCGATGACGTACGACTTCATCGAAAAGGTCTCGCGTGAATGCGTCGTGAAACCGCACGAGTCGAAAGAACGTCTGAAAAGCGAAAAAATCGACAAAGTACTGACGAATAAATACGGCGCGATACCGCTGTTTATACTTATTATGGCGGCGATTTACCTGCTCACGTTTCAGGTTATCGGCAAATATATCGGGCTCGGCATCGAGATGGGAATCGACGCGCTTGACAAAGTTGTCGTAAAAGGGCTCACGAAATTCGGCACGAATCCTGCAATTATCGACTTTCTGGACAAAGGTTTGTTCGGCGGGCTTGGCGCGGTCGTGTCGCTTTTGCCGTACATAGTCGTTATGTTTATGTTCCTGTCGCTCCTTGAAGACAGCGGATATATGGCGCGCGTTGCGTTTATTATGGATAAACCGCTCAGAAAACTGGGCTTATCGGGGCGCAGTTTCGTGCCTATCATCGTCGGATTCGGCTGTTCCGTCCCCGCGATTATGAGCACCCGTACCCTTGCGTCCGAGCGCGACAGAAAAATGACGATCGGACTTATTCCGTTCATCAGCTGTTCGGCAAAGGCGGTCGTGTATTACGCGGTCGTAAATTGCGGCGTGTTCAAGTGGTGGCAGCAGTCGCTGATTATCGTCGGGCTGTACGTATTCGGCATCGTTTTGGGGATTCTGACGGCGTTTGTGTCCGGGAGACTTATTTTCAAGGGGAAGCCCGTACCGTTCGTTATGGAACTTCCGAATTATCGTCTGCCGTCCGCAAAAAGCGTGCTTCTTCTTATGTGGGAGAAGTCGAAGGACTTTCTGACGCGCGCGTTTACGGTCATTTTCCTTGCCACGCTTGTCGTATGGTTTTTGCAGGCGTACAACAGCCGCATTATTTTCATCACCGACGGCGTTGAAGACAACGTGAGTTTATTGGAACATATCGGCAATTTCCTTGCGCCGGTGTTTAAGCCGCTTGGTATGAACGACGGTAAAATCGTTTCCGCGCTCATTGCGGGATTTACGGCAAAAGAAGCGGTTGTAAGCACGATCGAGATGCTTGCGGGAAGCGGCGGAATGACGGCGTTGTTCACTTCGGTCCCGGCGTTTTTGTCGTTTTTGACGTTCGTGCTTTTGTATACGCCGTGCGTCGCGACCGTCGCAACGATGCGAAAAGAGTTGGGTTCCGTATGGAAAACCGCCGTTGTCGTCATTTATCAGTGCGCGCTTGCGTGGGTTTGCTCGTGCATAGTTTATCAGATCGCGGCGGCTTGCTGACATGAAAACGATTGATATAATTTTAATAGTCGCGCTTTCGTTGTGGGTTGTGTTTTCGATTGCGTACGTCGTCGTAAACCGTAAAAAAGGAAAGACGTCGTGCGGCTTTAAAACTTATTGCAACGGCGATTGCGAGGCTTGCAACAAAAAGAAAAAAGAAAAATAGTAACGAATTTTCAAGGTTTCCGCGGTTTTTCCGAGGAAACTTTTTGTTTTTTATCGTTTTTTACATTTGTTTAGTAAAATTAACGATTACATTATACAAAAAAGCAAGTTTGTAACGAAATTTTATTACATTAAATTTTTATTGTAAAAAACCGTTTATACGTTTGACAAATTTTTTTTAACTTATTAAAATTGTTGTAGAATTATGAATAAACGTAATTACAACAAAGAAATGCAGGACGAGATTTCGTTGATAGGCTGTCGGAAACCGTCGATGCTGTTGCAGTGCTGTTGCGCGCCGTGCGCGACCGCCGTCATAAATCGTCTGAAAGATTTTGACGTTACTTTGTTTTATTACAACCCAAACACGTTTCCGGAAAGCGAATATCAGAAACGCTTTGAAACGCTAAAAGTTTACGTCGATAAGGCGGAACTCGGGCTTAATATCGTTGAAATCGGTTATCGCGACGAAGATTACCTTGCGGCGGTCTCGGGCTTTTCCGACACGACGGAAGGCGGCCCGCGCTGCGCCGTCTGCATAAGAACAAGGTTGACGAAAACCGCCGAATACGCAAAAGAACACGGCTTTGAATACTTTGCGTCCACGCTTTCCGTAAGTCCGAAGAAAAACGCCGCCGTCATCAACGACATCGGCGAGGAACTTGCGAAAACGTACGGCGTGAAATATCTCGTCAACGACTTCAAAAAAGAAAACGGATTTCAGGAATCCGTGAATATATCAAAAGAATTCGGGCTTTACAGACAGGACTACTGCGGCTGCGAAGCGTCGAAAAACAGGAGAAATACTTAATTATGGGCAACTCGTTGAACACGAAAAAAATGATGGCAAACTCCCTGAAAGAACTTATTCAGGAAATGCCTTTCTCAAAAATCACAATCGACAAAATCGTCACAAACTGCGGCTATAACCGTCAGACCTTTTATTATCACTTCAAGGATATCAAGGAACTGTTCGAGTGGCTGTATAAGTTTGAAACGCAACAAGTCGTCGGCGACATAAGAAAACTTTCGACGTCCAACGCAATTGACGTTATCATGCGTTATCTTTACGACAACCGCGCGATGACGCTTTCGGCTTTCAACAGTCTTGGGCGCGAATATATCGAAAAGTTTATTTACGAGTCGATTTACGACGCCGTTCACGATCAGGTTATCCAGAAATCCGTGTACGTCATCATCGACAACGAGGATATTGAATTTATCGCAAACTACTTCACGATTACTTACGTCGCGCTGATGGTGCAATGGTTGCAGCATGGCATGACCGAAGAAATCGACAGTTTCATAAAACGAATCGGACGTATGATGCAGGGCGCGGTTGACGCCGCGGTGCAAAAAATGCGTAAAGAATAGAAAATACAAATTAAAACCCGACGCGCCGCGTCGGGTTTTTTGTTTGCAAAAATTGTCGGGAAAATCATTCTTGTGTCAAAATAACAGTTTTTATGACAACAGGCTCGTTCGGAATATCGTCAAAGTACATGAAACTGTGAGTCGGGACTTTTGAAATGCTTTTCACGACCGCAAGACTTTCCTCGTCCGAAGTTTTCCCGAAAGCCGCATATTGTCCGTCCAGAAACGCGCAGTCGGCAGAGCAGATGAAAAACTGACTGGACGCGCTGTCTTTGACGTTGGTGCGCGCCATCGAAATCACGCCTTCGCCGTGGTGCAGGTCGTTTTTCACACCGTTTGACAAGAATTCGCCTTTTATCGTGTCCGCGCCGCCTTTTTCCTTAATCGCGCTACCGTCCGCGACGAAACCGCCGCCTTGAATCATAAAATCTTTTATCGTGCGGTGGAAACAAAGCCCGTCGAAGAAGTTTGCTTTGATGAGTTTTTTGAAGTTTTTGACCGTAATCGGCGCGACGTCTTCGTAAAGATCAAGGTTTATGTTTCTGCCGTCCGAAAGCTGAATCTGAATTTTTGACATAATACACCTCGTATGTTTTCTGACGGAATTATACCATATTCAAACTATATTTTCAAGGCTATTAAAAAACTTATTGTTTTTTTACAACCTATATGATAGAATATAGTAAAAGGTGGGTTATGGCACACAAGAAAGAACAACCGAGAGAACTTACGAAAGAAGAAAAAGTCGCTGAAATATTAAAGCGCGCAAATGTCTCGTACGACTTCAAAAAAGCGCAGGCAAACATTGCGCTCAACACCCGTTGCAAACGCTGCGGCAAGACTTTGTCGAGCCTTGAAAGGGTTGTTTTTGAAAACAAATGCCGCGACTGCATGGTGGAAGAAAGCAGAAAATCCCGCGATAAATTCGTCAGGAAATACATAATAATCGCTTTCTTGTTCATCGTTGCGCTTGTGTTCGGCGGGTATTGTGCCAACGCCGGCACAAAGGAGTGGCGTATCGTCGGCGTCGTCGTTTCGGCGATGTTCACGGGCATAAGTCTTGGATACGTTTTTTATACGAATATGGACAAAATGATGCCCGGCGCGCAACCCAAAGTTCAGGTGTGGCTCGTGTTCGGGCTGGCACTCGGAATTGCGGCGATAATTGCGTTTCTGACGTACTTTTCAAAAAGTTGGATATTGTACGTCGTGCTTATGCTGCTGGTGCTGATTTACGTCGCGTACCTTGCCGTAAAGGAGTTCAATTCCTTAAAGGAAAAGGACAATCTTCTGGGCGTTTACGACAGGAAATCGCGCGACCAAGAGTTTATTGACAGCATTACGGAATCCATCAAAGAACGCACTTTACAGGACGAAAACGACAGTGTAAACGCCATTTCTGTCGAAAATACAGATTTTGTTCCGTCTGTCCCGCCTGAGACGGACGGCGAAATTGTCAAGGATGAAATCGATGAAGTTTCTGACGAAAAAACAGAAACAGAAGAAGATATATCCGTGTCCGTAAAAACTACGGAACAAGCTGAAATCAAGGACGACGATAACCTTTCGTCCGCCGCGGAGAAGTCCGACGACAGCGGCGATTTCAGCATCTGAAAATGAAATTATTCAAAAAACTTTTTATCAAAGATTATGAAAACACTTCCGATCAGGAAGTGCGTTTTCGTTACGGTATCGTCGCGGGAATTTTCGGGATTATTTCCAACGTTATATTATGCGTTTTCAAAATTCTCGTCGGCGTATTTTCGGGTTCCGTCGCAATCGTTGCCGACGCAATCAACAACCTGTCCGACGCGGCGTCATCCGTCGTTACCGTTTTCGGGTTCAAACTTTCCAACAGACCTGCCGACAGGGAACACCCGTTCGGACACGCAAGGTACGAATACATCGCGGCGTTTATCATTGCGTTTGCGGTCGTGCTTATCGGCGTGTTGCTGTTGAAGCAGAGCATTGAAAAAATCATCACGCCCGAAAGCGTCAATATTTCGGCGTACACCTACGTCGTGCTTGCCGTTTCGATAGTCTTGAAGATTTTGCAGGGGCTGATTTACAGGAACTTCGGCAAAACAATCAATTCCGAGGCGTTGAAGGCGTCTGCCGCTGACAGCAGAAACGACGTGTTTACGACGATTGCCGTCCTGATTTCGACGATTGTCATCGACGTTACGGGCGTAAATATCGACGGATACGCGGGGCTTGTCGTGTCGGTGGTCATTATTATTTTCAGCATAAAACTTCTGAAAGAAACGATAAATCCGCTTCTCGGCACCGTGCCCGACAAGGAACTTGTCGCGAAAATCTCCGAAAAACTCAGGCAGTACGACGAGGTTCTGGGTTTCCACGACCTTATGATTCACAGTTACGGCCCGGCGATAACTTATGCGTCGGTTCACGTCGAGGTTGACGGTGGCAAAAACTTTATCGAAACGCACGACCAGATCGACAATATCGAAAGGGATTTTATGCGGGATATGAACGTGCATCTCGTCATACATATGGACCCGATTACGGTGGGCGATCCCGAAACCGATCTTTTGAAAAATGAAGTACAGGACGTCGTCCGCTCGATGAACGAAGATGTCACCATTCACGATTTCAGGCTTGTGAAGGGCAACACTCACACAAACGTTTTGTTCGACGTCGTCGTGCCGTACGGGATGAAGCTCGGCGCGCGCGAAATAAGGCGCGAATTGAACGAAAAGATAAAGTCCGACAAAACTTATTATTACATAATAAACGTCGATAATAAGTACGTCTAAGGGCTTCTTACGCCGTCGCGCCCGAAATGGCTTTCCGGGCAATTACAAACAAAAAAACGACAAAAAAATAAGCGGGTTAAGTCGGACTTAACCCGCTTTTCGTTGTGAAAAACTATTTTGCGATTTTTTCGATTTCGTCGAAAATTGCGATTATGACGTCTTCGGAAAGACCTTTCGTCGGGCAGAGAATGCTGACCGAATTTACGCCGTCCGCGAATTTGTAGTAGTATTCCTTCGTATAGGCGGAAGCGTCGACGCCTTCGCATTCGCGCGTGAGATAGGTCGTCATATCCGCGTCGTTACCCTTTGAGAAAATCATCGTGAACTTCGGGAATTTCAGCACTTTTTCGCCCGCCTGGAACTTCGTGCGGATATCCGCGATATCGATATCGTAATCTTTCGCCGTTTTGATGGTGTCTTTGAGTTTATCCGTCTTGATTTGCTGGAATTGCGAAATCTGGCAGGACGTATCGACAAGCCATTTGCATACGCGCGGGGGCAGGTTTCTCAATTCGTTGAAGCAATACCACAACGGACCGCTGGGGAAGTTGCTGTCTTCAAGGGCTTTATAGACGTCGTTGATGCGTTGCGCGGCGTCGGGATAGCACTTGATGGAAACCTTGTAACTGTCGTCGTTTTCGCGGATAATACCGAAAGATTTGCTGCTGTATTTGAACGTCCAGTCAAGCGCGCCGCGTTTTTTGATGGTGAAAACGTTGGGTTTGCTCATGAAATACGTCGCAAGTTCCTGCGAAGACAGGGTTTTCGTACGGGGCTGATTGAGAATCTCGTCGAATTTCGCACTGCCGACCATATTCACCGCGCACAATTCCATATCGGTTGCGCCCAAGGCGTTGTAAACTTTGACGCTGTCGTCGAATTTCGCGACCTGCATGTAGTATTTTCCGTTGATTTCTTCGATATTCTTCTTATAGAAGTTGTCAATCTGGAAGCTGGAAAGCTCCACCGTTCTTTTGGTCGTATTGAGCGCGACTTCGGGTTCAAGAAGGTGATCGCTGATTTCCTTGGAAATCTTTTCGTCCTTTTCCTTTTCTTTGACTTCCTGCTTAATCTGCATATTTTCTTTCAGCGCGGCGCCGATAGGTCTTCTCTTTGACGTGCCTGCCGTGAGTAACGTGATGAGAAGCAACAGAAGTTGCGCGATGAACGGGATTATCGGCACGATTTTCGCAATCGAGAAGGGCGTTGTCTTGTCGTAAATCACGAAAATATAAACGTATGCGGAGATAGCGGCGCAAATTACCGACAAAACGATGATGAGGATTTTCAGCAGACGGAAGTTCTTTTCGGGCGAAAGTTTCGCTCTCAACCTTTCGGAACGCTGCGCGAGCGTAAGTTCTTCCTTTTTGGGTTTTTCTGCTTCCGCGTCGGCGGCTTTATCCTTCGATTTTTTGTCGGGTTTGCCTTTTTTCGCGACGACTTTTTTGTCTTCCGTCACCGGCTGTTCTTCATTTTCGGTAACGGCTGCGGGCGTTTCTTCCGCGGGCGTTTCTTCCTGTTTTTCTTCGGTTGCGGGTTCGGATTTTTCCGCCGCTTTTTTTGCCGTAGCGGCATTTTTTTCGCGCGGTTTCGACGGTTTTTTCGCGGCTTGTTTTTCGGTTTTTTCAACCTTTTCAACCGGCGTTTCGCCGCCCATAACAGGGCGTTCTTCTGACAAATCGGGCAGGGGGACTGCCTCGGATTCAACGTTTTCAGCCGCTTCTGGCGCGCTTTCTTCAACGGGTATTTCGGCTGTTTTGACGGGGGTTTCGGCATCTTCGACAGGGAGTTCCTCGGCGGGTTCCGCAGGGGTTTCCGGCATCGTGATTTCGCCTTCGTCGAACATCGAAGGATCGAAGGTTGCCGCGCCGATTTCGGGCAATTCGTCCGCCGCAGGTTCCGGTTCGGACAGGCTGACGCTTTCTTTTTCCGCCTTTTCCTCGGCGGCGAAAGACTCATACTGACCTGCCGCAAATTCAGCCGCGGCAAGGGCGTCTTCGAGACTCAGAGGCTGCTTTGCTTTTTCGGTTTCGTCAACGGTTTCGGGACTTACGGAAGGCGTTTCGTCCGCGGCGATTTCAGCATTTTCCGTCGTGCTGTTTGCCACGTTTTCGGTAACGTTTTCCGCATTTTCCGTCACGTTATCGGTAACGGTTTCCGTCACGTTTTCGGCCGTTTCCAAAGCGTCGTCGACATTGACATTCTTTTTTGTTGCCATAGTATATCTCCTTAAAATTTTGAACAAAAAACTGTATGTTGTACCATAAATTATAATAAAGGAAAAAAATATTGTCAATGCTTTTTCGGTCGCGTCGGAAAAAATTATGAATTTGCACGGCGGAATTTTTTTTGACTGACATAAAAGCGACTTTATAATGCAAAATTAAACGATAAAGTATATTATTTTGCGTGTAAAAAATTGCGTATTTTTGGCGAATTTTTACGAAAAAACGTCGATTTTTTGAAAAATTCGGAAAGCAAACGCACGGCGGAATTTTATTGTACGACTGTATAATTTCGTACGAAAGTGTTGAAAACTCGTGCCAAAAAAATCAAAATAATTTTCCGAAAAATTTGAAAAATACCTTAAACCGCCGTAATTCCGCCTGATTTTTTTATGTTTTTGCAATATTTTGCGCCGAAATTTTTTTTAGTCTTGAATTTTAACAAGTCGTATGTTATAATAAATTAGCAAAAGAATATTTTTTGTTTTGACAAAATAATTGCGAGGTAATATGTACAAGTATTCTTACAAGGCACTTTCGCCGGAAGGAAAACGCGTAAGCGGCACGATCACCGCCACGAGCGAAGACGACTTCAATCAGGTCATTTCGTCGCGCGGTCTGAAATGCTATTACGTCCATGCCACGGGAAAGGGCGACGCAAGCAAACTTTCAAAACTCGACACCGCGCTGGTGTTGCAGTTTTGCCGACAGCTCGCGTCGATGCTGAACGCCGGCTTGCCTCTTATTAAGTCGCTGGAAATGCTTTACGAACGCACCGAGAAACCGAAACTCAAAAACGTGCTTGCCGCATTGTTTGAAGAGGTTCAGAAAGGTAACTCTCTTGCGGAGTCGATGGGTGCGCTTCCGGGCGTATTCCCCAACCTTCTCGTGAGCATGGTCAAGGCGGGCGAAATGAGCGGTAAACTGGAAGAGACTCTTATCCGAATGGCGGACTATTACGAAAAGGAAAAAAAGAGAAAAGGGCAAATCAAATCGGCAACGTCATATCCGAAAATCGTTCTGGCGATTTGTCTTGTCGTCGTTGTGGTTTTGCTTATCTGGATTATGCCGAAGATGATTTCGATGGTGTCCGAAGATAAGTTGCCACTGGTCACGAAAATCCTGCTGAAAATCAAGGACTTCATCATGAAGGACTACATACTGATTATCGGCATCGTCGCCTCGCTTATTATTTTCATCCCGATCGTTAAGCGAATCGAGGCGGTTGACCTTTTCGTTTCCAAAATGAAAGTCAAAATGCCGGGCATCGGAAAATTGCAAAAAATGATTTATACGTCGCGTTTTGCAAGCTCGCTTTGCACGCTGACGAGTTCGGGCGTACATCTTCTCGACGCGCTGACGATGGTGTCGGAGATGATGGACAACACTTACGTATCAAGGCAGATCGACGACGCTGTCGAAGCAATCCGTCGCGGCGAGTCGATATCCGCCGCGTTGCAGACGGTCGACGCGTTCGACCCGCTGCTTACGACAATGATATTCGTCGGTGAAGAATCCGGTTCTCTGGACGAGGTTCTCGGGCAGACTGCCGCTTATTTCGAAGACGAAGCGGACACTGCAATCAAGAGTCTTACCGCAATGATAAACCCCGCCCTTATGGTTGTAATGGCGGTTGTCATCGGCGTAATACTTATCGCAATACTTATGCCTATGTTCTCGATGTACGACTCGATAGGCACGGATACCGAATAAAGGGTAGATTTGGAGCAAAATTATGATTTACTACTACTTGAACAACGACAAACTCAAAGCGATGTTTGCGACGGCGGGCGGAAAGAGAATTACCGTGAAAGAATTTTACGATATGGATTTCCCCAGTGAATTTCTGAACGACCCGAGCGCAACCAATATCGACCTTCAACTTACCGAAGCGATGCTCGATATGATCCGCAAAAACGATATCAAGTCGAAAGCGGCGAAATTCGTCCTTGAAAACAACAAGATACCGTTCCGCGAGATGATTTTGCCTTACGCAAAGCCGTCGATTCTGTATCCGATAATTTCGGCGGAACTTTTCACGGATAAAAAACTTGCGGAAAGTCACACCGTCGACTTTGTCGAGATTGACAGAAATATCGAAGATCCCGACGAAGAGATGCAGGAAGCCGCGCTGAACTCCCCCGAAGAGGGCGAGGAAGAACAGGAAGAGAAGAGCGAAAAGAAAAAGAAAGCGAAAAAGGCGCGTCTTATGATCACGTACATAGACAACCTTGTCATCGAAAACCTGAAAAAGTGCTGCCGCGAAGTCGGCATGAAACTTACGGCAATCGATATTTCGCAAAGCGCGCTGTCGAAACTCGTCGATTTTATGAAAGAAGACCTGCCGCAATATTTTGTGCTTGTCGACTATCGCATGACGACGATTACGTCGTATCTTTTCGCGGATTACAAGCACGTCTTCTCGCTGTCGAAACCCATTTATTCGATGCCCAACGAAAACTATGCGAACGAAATGGCGTTTTTCATCAACGACTTTTCCGGCATCGTGAGCGAGGCGATTCAGTTCTTCCGCTCGAAATATACCGATTACAAATTCGACGACGTGTTTATCACGGGCGACCTTGACAGGTTCCAGTCGGTTGAAAGCGACCTTTACGGTTTCATGGGGCTTAACGTCAAGATGCTTCCCGTACCCGAAAGCGTATCGGGCGTCGAGCAGCTTGATTTCAACGCGCTTTCACCGCTTATCGGCACAATGCTCAAATAACGAGGTGGATTATGGCAAAGAGAAAGAGAAACATAGATTTTATCGCCGCGCAAAAGGCGATTGGAAAATCGGGGCAAAGCACCTCGTTTGAGTTTATTCTTGTCGTTACGGTCGTCGTGGTGGCATGCGCGATGGTCGGGTGGTATCTTGTGGCGCGTTCGCAGTACAACACTGCCGTGTCCGACCTTGAATCTGCCAAGACGGAACTCACCAACCAGAAAAACACGCTTGCCAAGAACGAAGACAAGTTCAAAAACTTCACGGTGGTGCTTGACAAAAACGGCAACCCCGTGACGAAAGGCACCGACAAATACGGCAACACGATTTACCAATACGAGTCGTTGACGGAAGTCGCGACGCGCGTTGCAAACGCACTTGCGGGCGCGCAGGCAACGTCGAAAGAAGCCGACGCCGCGATAAACCTTACCGGCACGATTTTCGACATAATCTTCACAAGCGCGAACAAGACGGAGTGCAAGGTGACGCAGTTCACTTTCACCAACGGAAGGATCACGTTAAAACTTACGGGCAAGGGTTCCCAGTCGATGCGAAACTACGTTTCGGCGATTAAGGAAAACGGCAGCGGCTATATTCAGAGCGTTGAGCCGTCGATGGACACCGCTACCGATTTTTCGGTAAGTTTCGACGTCGTGAACGATAAACTTTTCGGCGGCAGCGACAAATAAGGAGGACGGGAAAATGACGATTAACAGAAAAGAAAAAATATTGATTTTCGTGCTTATCCTGTTCCTGCTTGTAGGCGGCACGTACACTCTTGGCATCATGCCGAAAAACAACGACAAAAAAACCGCTCAGGAAGAGTTGCAGACGGTCGAAGGCGACATCGCGAAGGTCAAAAAGCAAATCGACGCGGTGAGCCCGGCAAGGTACAACAAGCTCGTTGAAGAAATCAGACAAAACGAGGCGGCGTTGAAACAACTTACCAGTCCGAGCAACAACCTTAATGAAGAACTTATACCCAGCAATATGCCCGGACATCAGGACTCTGTGGCGATTGCGGAAACGCTGTACAAGTTCTTTGGCGACCTTGGTTTCAACGTTGAGATAAGCCTTGGCAGGCCCGTCACGACGTCTACCAAAAAGGTTTACACCATATCGAGCGCATACAAGACGGACATGCAGACGCTTTACAAGGTGACCGACGCGATCGCGCGCGTGAAGTCGTACAATCTGACGTATCTTTCGATGACGCCGGACGGAAACGACGTTTCGGGCACGTTCACGATGACGATCACGTACATTCTGAACGAATAGCACGACATTACTTGTGCGGAAGCGGCACCTTAAAATAAAGGATATTATATTATAATATAACTACAACTTACGAAAACGCGCGAAAGCGCAGTCACAAAGATAAGACGGGAAAAATAAAAAAAGTACGATTGACGGAAGGAGGTCAATTATGCTGACGTTATTAAAAAATATAGAAAGGTTTAACAAGCGGTACAATAAAAAACGCGGCAGCGCGATGCTTATGGTACTTATGACTATGGCGATTATTATCGTCGTAGGCACTTCTATGCTCTTTGTGACGCTTTCCTCCTTCTCGAACAGTATTGCGGACACCCAGCAGGAACGCGCGTACAACGCCGCACTCACGGTTTCGGACACGTTGAAAGGCTCGACGCAACTCAACACGATTATCGAAACCTACTTTACCAAAATCAAAGAAAACGGCTTTGCCGAGGTTCAGTTTTACAACGATACCGATTTTGATAACCAAGCGGTGAATTATACGATAGTCAACGGCGTGAAAGTTTACGTCACGTTGTCGAAATCGCCAAGCAGCAGCGCAAACAAAATCGACAAAGTTCTTGTCGACATAAAAGGCGTCAAAGGCTCGCAGGAAAGCACGGTGAGTTTTGAGGCGGACTCTGTACCTGACGGGACCTCGACCACGATTCAGGACACGTTTGGCAACTCGTTTGTTGTCAGCAATAATATGGGCTCGTCGGTTACGTCGCCGTATCAGATTTATAAGCGTATCGAAGGCGACGTATCAATCAACTGTTTTGATACTGAAAACGGTGAACGCGTGATGAAGACGCGTATATTCAACCCCGTTGTTCTGGAAGGCGTGACAGGCAGTGTTTATGCCAACGGCGACCTTATCATCGGCGCGCCCGACAATATGCTGAGGGTGCAGGGCAACGTGTACGTTGACGGCAACCTTACAATCAGGGGGCTTGCGCTTGGCGTAAATCTTCCCGCGCTGACGAAAAAATACTACGCAAAGAAATACCTTTATTATTACACCTACGCGTATGGTGAATTTGGAAGCATTGCGGTTCCGCCAAACAATAATGCCGGATATAAAAATTCGAGTACGACAAAACTTGGCGAGGCGATGTACGAAAAGTTGAGCGACGGCACGTACAGACCTATTCAAACGTATGACAAGCTTTCGCACTTCACACTGATGGATCTTGCGGGCGACGCAAACGAATATACTTTCTGGACGAAAAACTACGGTGAAAACAATACCACCGGCAATTATACGTGGGAACAAGTCACGATTACGCTCAGGGTAAAAGACAAAAACGGAATCTGGCAGAATATCGATGCGGAATATAACCAGGGTGGCATCAATAACGCGCAATATCTCGGCGCGTCGATGTATAAATATACTCCGGACGGAAGTGAACCTACCGATGAAGGAACCCCCATCATGCAATATCCGCAGGGCGGCAATATTTATTGCAGCGGCGACATTATCTTTGACACCGTCAACGTCGGCAACGTTTTCTCGTTTGACGCAGGTGTTTTCAATACCGGTTCCACCGACGCAGGTCATGAAGATCAGGACGAAAAACCCGATGCTTCCGCCCTTGATAAAATCAACAAGTGGTTAAGCGAACATCTTGGTATCGACCTTGTTAATCCAAGGTTCCCGTATTACAGCTATGCCTACAACCTTGACGGCACAGGCGATGGCACAATTCCCGTCCACACAAAGATTGAGGGCGACGTATTTTGTCAGGGACGCTTGATTATCGCGCCCGAAACACAAAAGTCTTATATAAACTATAAGGACGAACAATGGCTTGGCATAGCATCAGACCTTTCAAACAAAGAAAAATACATAAACGGGACGGTTGTTGCAAGCGACGACTTTGTCTTAAAGGACAGCGGCGCGTTTTTGAGCCAAATCAAAGACAAATGGGAAGAAATACTTGGTGAAGACAAAGAATGGGGCGATTCTATCGTTATCAACCCCGTAACGATTGACACCGCTCTTAACAGGTTTAATTATTACAATGACACGTTAAGCGAAAATCCAAATGCGATGAAGTCGTTTATCGAAGCATATAAGGAAGCGTATAAGAAACTTAAAACCGAAGGGGAAACGATAAAACGCCTTAAAGAAAAGTTTGAAGAACTCGGAAAAGACGGGTATTCATACCTTTTGGGCAACGATTATACGCAGTTTGGCAACGGAAACGGCCTGAACGGTGCCGATATTAAAGAGAAAAACAATACAATATGGTATGATTTCCGCAAGCCCGAATTCAGCGAGACTTCCAACCTTTATATCCAGAACTCGCCGATAAGAAAAGGCACGTCGTGCGGTGATATTGAACACAAAAACAGCAATGGCGTTGACCCGTGCACGCTTGAAAAGTACGCGTCCGATGACAAATACCGCGTTGTCGAGAACGTTGCCGAAAAAGACAATACCCGCACGGTTGTGGGCGGCATATCGTACACCGCCGCACTTTCCGTCAGATACTGCGAAATTACCGTCAACAACGTATTTTGCGACGGCACAATCAGCGTGCTTTCCAGTGACCTTGGAGATGTAAAAGAGAAGGTACACTTTGTAAATTCGGCGGCGGTCAATGTGAAAAACAATTATTTCGGCAGCGACTTTGTGAAAAATGAACTTAAAAAAGCCTCGATTATGGACTTTTTGAAATACGTTCTGCAAAAAAACAATGCACAGTTGACTGACGAAGAGATTTTGAAAGAGTATTTCGGCATTGACGGCAACGAAAATAATTTCAAAGCTGAAACAAAACTTTATTTTGATATGCAAAATAAAGAAAATAACTCAAAAAAGTATGACGAATGGTGGGTTGGTTTTGGATTGAGTAAGGAAATTACTCACAACAGAAAAGTCATTGTTTTGCGTGCTCATATGGAGTTGACCGAAACCGCAAAGTGGACAAATGAGCCTTATGTGGTTGCGCACGAGAAAGACTGGAATGATAAGAACAAGGATAAACATTATTCATTCTATGAAAACTGGTCTAATCCGGAATATTCCAACAGCGGTTGGCGCTACGTGTGCGATTTATTATACTGCTTGGAAGATAAAAACGATTATGACGGTAAATATAAGGGTGACTACGACTTAACCGGTAAAATCGTTGACGCATCAAGCGGAAAAGAAGTCAAATACAAGGACTTGTGGGATAATGAAAAAGCAGCAGTTGATCTTATCAGAGCAAGCGTTGACGGAAAAATCAACACCGTTAATCTTGCCGACGCGGTCTTTTTGGATTATCAAAGCGGAGAAGAGTTTGAAAAGAGCGTCTATGACGACTATGTTGAAGAAGGTTGGCTTGAAAGTTATACAAATGACCCGAGTGCCGCCGGCGCAGATTTCCCCAAAAACAAGACAAAGCACACAGAAGAGCACAGAAGAATAAATAGTCTTGGCTGGGATGTTAACTGTGAGCACGAATGGAAGTATTATGATTCTGCTGAAAAATCGCATACCGTTTATTATTATTTCGGACTGAAACCATTTGCGAACATTACCGGTGGAAGCGAATTGGACGGATATGACAAACTGTCTTACGTGCTGAACGGAAACGATATTCTGACAAGTGCGTTCCTTAATACCGATTACCTTATCACGATGTTCAGCAACGGCGCGAACGACTTTGACGGCATCGATCTCAACGCCTTGTTGGGCGCGGCTGCAAACGGACTTGTCGGCTCGGCAATCAACGGCGGCAAGTTAAAGACGTTTGGCGTAGGCAGTACGTCAAATCAGTTTGACGCAATGAAAGGCACTACAAAGGCGTTCAACGAAGGCTTATACGGCATGTATCTTGTCGTGGATAATAGATATTCCTTGGTTGACAACGCCGCGACCGTAAAGGCGATTTTTGAAGAAATCAAGTCGCCGGAATTTGCAACCGTCGTGGAAGCGAACGCCAATCAGGAACAAGCCAAAGAGAATGTCAAGAAAATCCTGGCAGATTTGAAAGAAAAGGGCGATATTGAAGAGTACAACGCCTTCGATATTTATGGCTCAATCAACGAGTATGATAGATATTCGGGCATTACAAGTGGGAAAAACGTCAAAGATTATATATGCGCAAATAACGATAAACTGACAAAAAAATATGTAAGATCATCTTTCAAAAAGCCTGATATAAATAACGTGATGACTTACTTGCAGACGCTTACATTCCCGGATTCTGATCCTGAAAAATGGTGGAATATCGAAAGATGGTATTTTGTAGAACATTCTGATAAGGTTGAGGATGACAGTGGTTTAAGGTTGATGGATTTTTACAATACAAAAGCCAAGGAAAATGGTGCGCACCTTCGTGCGGACAGCACTTTTGCCATCGACGAAAAATACAATCAAACGTTCACGGGATTGAAAGATAAGGAACTGGACGGCTTTGATCGTGTTGCGGTGCGTTCGGAAGTGCAATATACGATAAAGCAAAATACGTACTTCAATTTTGAATTAAGCAATACGCAAGTCGTGTTTGCGGCGTCCACAGACGGTGTTGACGCCCGAACTCGTATGAACTTCCTTATCGACACGTCGGAAAAAGACATTTATGTGTTTTTCCATTGCAAGGCGCTTGATAAATCAAAAGACAAGAGTGAACAAACAAGGTTCTTGTTCCAGAAATGTTCGTTCCAGGTGACGGGCACAAACAATGCTTACATTATGCTTGTCGATGACACTTCGTTTGCCGCAAACGCATTCAGTCTGGAAATAAGCAATACAATGCTTTCCGAGGACAAGACGGACGAAAAAGTCGGCACGCATTTCAAGTCGAACACATACCAAAAATATGTTGCACGATTCAAGGAGCATGGGGGCACTGTGTCCGCATTTAATTTAGTTGCTCTTACGAATGCAATACAAATGAAAGCATTGCCTGACGGCGATCCGGCAAAAGTCGGCAATATGTTCATAATCGGTATGGGCAGAAACTACGTCAAGTTCGGACGTGGCGGCTCGGTCAACGCGATGGTTTATATCCCCAACGGCATGTATTCCAACGAATCGTCGGGTCTTTTCAACTCAATCCCGATCGGAAACTCGGGCAATAACGAGGCGTCTATTGTCGCAAAAGATATTTATATCGGCGGAAGTAGCCGTGGACAACTGATTTTTTCAAGCTACGACGCGGCAAAAATCGGCAGCAAGAACAATAATAGCGCAGGCTTGGTTATGGACGGTTTGATTAACCCCGACACAGTGTCGCACGACACGAAATGGGTTGCGGGCGATTACTATTACGGTTAAGATGAAAAAGGTTTTGAAACGCTTAAAACTGAATAAAAAAGGCTTTACCTTTGCCGAATGTATCGTTGCAATCGCGTTGTTTGCGATCGTCGGCACGTTGGCGTTCACCATGTTCAACACGGCGACGCGCTATATGTCCAAGGCGAAAAAGGAAGAAGCCAAAAGGTCGCAGGCGCAGGAGCAGGCTCTTTTGAACACGTTCATGTACAAGGAAGGCGACGAGGTAATGGGATATATCATTTATCCGAGCCGCGTTTTGCAGGTGTCGTACATCAACACGTCAAAAGGCAACGTGCCGCAGTACTCAGTGGTGCTTAATTACGACACCGATTACGGCTCGGTACCGTTTGCGGTTGCGGTCGAAAAAAACGGCACCCCCCAAACACAATATACATACAATATCACAAGATATCAAGTGACGTCGGACAAGGGCACAAAACGTATACTTTTTGTTTATGACGGCGATATCGATTACGACCTGAACGATCCGAAAGAAGTCAAAGATCATATTCTTCCGCTTGAATGGGTAAAGGATAACTATAAGAACTGACATGAGAAAACTCGCAAAAATCTTAAAAAATAAAAAAGGCTTCACCTTGGTCGAAGCAATCGCGGTCGTCGCCATTATGGGTATTCTCGCAACGGTTATCGGCGGGCTTGTCACGGCAGGCACGACGGCTTATATGCGCCAGAAAGAAAACGCCGCCGCAAAAGACCTTGGCACAATCGTCCAGAACGAGATCAAGCGGGCGGCAAGGTCGTCGGTTGAGGTATATTTGCAGGACGGCGATCTTCCGACCGATAGCAACATGATTACAATCGGCGATACTCAAACCACGTACCAGATGAAAAACGCGCCGACGGGCGAGTACAAGGTGTTCTCGTCGTCCGAAGCCGGCAGGCTTGTGTATTCGACGGACAGCGGCAAAACCACTGAAAACACTAAGGACTACTTCACGTCAAGCGCCGCCGAAGAGCGCGCGTTTTACGGCAGTTTCACGATTAAGGTTTACTTCCGTGCGATTGTCAATACCTTTGGTGAGATTACGTCCGTCAAGGTGTTCTGCGACGTCTATAACGCCAAAGGGCAAAGAAAATTTGACTCCCCGGGGCTTGAAATCGACTTTATCGAGGCGGATTACAGCCAATCGACGGAAACTAAACGTTTCAAAGGCATTTTCAGTTTCGAGCAGGGCAATATCGGGGCAATCACGGGCGACGCAGCCGCCGGTCAATACAAAAACATGCTGCTGGACGCTAACTACAAGCCGTACAATAACAACGACAAAGGGTTCAAGAATTTTTATTTCCGAACCGTGACAGGCGGTTGATAAAATGGAACTTGGCCATCTGTTATTCACGATATTTTCTGCATTTTTCGGGCTTGCGGTCGGCAGTTTTCTGAACGTTTGCATTTACCGCATTCCCAAAGGCACGTTTTTCACCGAAAAGCACAGTTATTGTCCGAAGTGCGGGCAGCCGCTGAAATGGTACGACATGGTGCCGGTTTTCAGCTGGATTTTTCTTGGCGGAAAGTGCAGGAATTGCAAGGAAAAAATCTCCGCAAGGTACCCAATTGTGGAGTCGCTCAACGCCGTATTGTGGACGTTGTCGGCATATTTTATCGGGCTTAACGCCAACGCGTTCATATACGACGCGCTGTTTTCGGCGCTCATCGTGATGACGTTCATAGATATCGACACGAAAGAAATCCCGAACGGCATCGTAGTGTTCATCATAATTTTGTCGATCCCGCTGTTTTTCACGGCGAAGGACGTTGTGTGGTGGCACAGGCTTGTGGGCGCGGTGGTTATCAGCGTGCCGCTTTACGTAATCGCGCTCGTGACGGGCGGCATCGGCGGCGGCGACATAAAGCTTTATTTTGCGCTGGGGCTTGTGTTGGGGCTTTACCCGACGCTTGTGTCGGCGTTTATCGCGATAGTGTCGGCGGGGCTTATCGGCGGCGTACTTTTGCTGACGAAAAAGGTCAGAAAGGGGTACGAGCTTCCGCTTGGTCCGTTTATCGCGCTTGGTGCGGTGGTCACGGTTTTTGCGGGCACGCCCATAATCGACGGCATAAAAAACTTATTCGGAATATAATATTTATATATCATAAGGAGAAGAGATGCAAAGAGGAGCAAGTTTAGGCGACATCCTGTTGGAGAAAGGCTTTATTAAGCAGGCGCAACTGGATGACGCAAAACGTTGGCAAAAGACCCATCCCAACGAAAAAATCAGCGCGATATTATTGTCGCGCGGCATTATCACCGAGGACGCGATGCTCTCTGCGATGGCGGAGCGTTTCAACACGACCTATATAAATACGGAGCTTGTCGTCCGTCGTCCCGAAATTCTGAAAAACGTACCGGAGCAAATCGTCAAAAAGCACTGCATAATGCCGCTTGACGTGAAGGCGGGGCAGATCATCATTGCCACGCACGATCCGCACGACATCGGCGCGTTCGAGGACGTAAAGATGGTCACGCGTATGGACGTCGGATTTGTCCTTGCGCCGCAGCGTATCATCGAAAGCGCGATTGAAAAGTACTACACCAACGCCGGCAACTTCTTCGTGTCGGACGAAGCGACGCAAAAGGTTGTCCAGCAGACTTCGGCGGCAACCCAGCAAAAGTTGTCCGAAATCGAAAGCCGCGTTGACAACACGCCTGTCGTCAAACTTATCAACAGCCTTATCACGCAGGCGTACATGCGCCGCGCGTCTGATATTCATATTGAGCCGTTTGAGGAGCAAATCCTTGTCCGCATGCGTATCGACGGCGAGCTTGTCGAATGTATGCGATTGGACATTTCCACGCTTAACAGTATCGTTTCGCGTTGTAAAATCCTTGCGGGCATCAACATTGCTGAAAAGCGAATCCCGCAGGACGGCCGTATCGACTTCAACAACGGCGACATCAACATCGACCTTCGTGTCAACACGCTGCCCACGATTTACGGTGAAAAGGTCAACATGCGTCTTCTTGCAACCGAGGACGCCGCGCTTATCACGCTTCCCGACCTTGGCATGCCCGACAAACTGTTTAATCAGTTCTCCCGCATCATCAAAGCGCCGAACGGGATCATTCTTGTCACGGGGCCTACGGGTTCAGGTAAGTCGACGACGTTGTACGCCGTCCTTAGCGAACTCAACAAACCGAACGTCAATATAACGACGGTCGAAGACCCTGTCGAAAAGCAAATCTTCGGCGTCAATCAGGTGCAAACCAACGCAAAGGCGGGCTTAACGTTCGCAAGCGGACTTCGCGCAATCCTGCGTCAGGACCCGGACATCGTCATGATCGGTGAAATTCGTGATACCGAAACCGCCGAAATCGCAATCCGCGCCGCTATCACAGGCCACTTGGTTTTGTCCACGCTGCACACCAACGACGCCGCGTCAAGTATCGTCCGTCTTATCGACATGGGCGTTGCGTCATACATGGTCGCGTCGTCCGTGAACTGCGTTGTCGCGCAAAGGCTTGTCAAAAAGCTTTGCCCGGAATGCAAGAGAAAGCGCGAAATCAAGGCGGAAGAAGCCGCACTTTTGAAAGATCCGTCAATCACTCACATTTATGAGCCTGTCGGCTGCCCCCGCTGCGGCAACACCGGCTACAAGGGACGTACCGCAATTTACGAAATTATCGAAATCGACAGCGACCTTCGCCGCATGATATCCGAGGGCAGGACAACCGAGGAAATCCGCGACTTCGCCAAAGAGCACGGCGCAACGTTTTTGGAAGACAGCATCCGCACGCTCATCGGCAACGGCACGACGTCCATGTCCGAGTTTTACCGCCTTATTTACAGCATTTAATAAAAGGGAACAAACCAAAACAAAACTCTGCAACTTCTTGCAGAGTTTTTTAATAAAAAAAAGCGAGGCGTTTGCCTCGCTTAATGTTTTGTTGTTAAATTTCCTTTGCCTTATCAGCTGTGTCTTGGACACCGTTTTCAGCAGAAATAAAGAATGATACATCGCCTTTTCCTCCGCTTTGTTTTCCTTTATATTCTACAGTATAGTATGCATATGCCGTAACATTGTCGCCAGTTTTTGTTTCCGCTACATAAGTAACTTTGAATTCCTTACCTTTTTGAGGGGTTACTGCAGTTTCGCCTGTCTGACATTTAACAATGTCGCCGTATGCAGTAGTTAATTCTGTTTCCATACCTGCAACAACAGGGGTTGTCTCGGTTGCGGGAACATCTGCAAATTTAATATCGGGATTTTCTAACAATTCAGCATAGATTGTATCTGCGATTTTTTTGGCTTGGGTTTTGTTTGCATTGTCGGTTTGTTTGTTCAACTGCGAAACCGTAACACCGGCGACCGTACCTGCAAGGACTGCCATGATTGCGATTACGACGATAAGTTCAACGAGCGTGAAGCCCTTTTTGTTTTTTCTAAGTTTTAACATTTATGTTAATCCTCCACTATAATTATTTCAATGTTTGAGCATACAGGGCAAAAAATCCTTATTTTGCGACGTTTTGTCCGATATTTTTTTTGTTCAGGGATAACTGCATAAAAAATGTCATTGTTTCCCTTCACATTTATAATTATACTTTATAAAATTTGCCTCGTCAATACTTTTTTTGAAAATACTAAAATACTATAATAGTACTATATTGTATAAAAGTCCAAAAAATCCAATTTTTGTGCAACTTTCGCCCATTCAATGCACATATTCAAATCTTTTCATACGTTTTTTTAAATTTTTTCCAGCAAATACTAACATTTACCAAAATTCATACAGGGTACCCGGCGCAAACTGCGCTGTTGAAATCGCATTGTCGGGGCGGCAATGCTCACTCTTATGCTTGTTTGCGCCTTTTCCCCACGCAAGTACAAAAGTATCTTGCGTGGGTTTTATAATATGGCTCCCTTCCGGGGGATTGCCACGCTGCGCTCGCAATGACAAAATCAAAAAATCCACGCAAGATACTTTACGTCAATTTAAAAGAGAACCAATTAAAATATCAATACAATTCGTTTGTAAACTTCAATCAATTTTTTTCTATATACCAAAGTCGACCGCTCTTTATTTCCATATCATATACACTTGTATTTATATTTATTAAAACACACCTATTATATATGATAGCAAGAGTGTCCTTTTGACAGTATAATAAAAAAACACCATTTCAAGCGCGGTTTTTGACTTACTAATCGCAAAATAAGGATTTGTCGCAGCATTGCTTTGTTCAATGACAGAGAGCGTTGAATAAGCAACATCGCTTATTCCACTGCGTGCGAAGCACTAATGTCATTGCGAGAAGTTGCTTGCAACGCCGTGGCAAACTCCCGGAAGGGACACCGCAATACAAAACCCACGCAAGATACTTTTGTACTTGCGTGGAGGAAAAGGAGCACACAAGCAAAAGAGTGAGCATTATTGCTTGCAATAATGTGATTTCAAAAGTGCAGTGTGCGACGCGTTGTCCAAATCAAACATTGAAATAATTATAGTGGAGGATTAACATAAATGTTAAAACTTAGAAAAAACAAAAAGGGCTTCACGCTCGTTGAACTTATCGTCGTAATCGCAATCATGGCAGTCCTTGCAGGCACGGTCGCCGGTGTTACGGTTTCACAACTTAATAAACAAACTGACAAAACAATGGCTACCGAAGCAAAAGGTATTGCAGACTTTATCTCAACTTGGATTATTGAAAACAATATTGATCTTACTGCTGACGATGTTACGACTTTGGACAGCATAACAACGGCAAGCACGAATGGGCAAAAACTTATGGATGCTTTAAAGGCACAATATGGCGAAGAAAAGGTAGTAGCAAAGACAGGAAATACTGTAGATGCAGGTACAATAGCCGTTTCCTTTGTTGCAGGAGGAACAGAGGCAACACCAGATAAAACAAAAAATGTAATTAAAGTTGAATACAAAGGCAAACAGTCGGGCACAAAAGGCGACGTATCTTATACAGTTAATGCAGAAGGCATTGTTTCAAAAGCATAACTAAAACAAAAATCAAATAACAAAAAGCGAGGCAAACGCCTCGCTTTTTTGTGTTTATCCTTTTTATCCTTTTGTCATGTTTCCTTGCGTGTCAACCGTGTAGGTTACGCTTTCGGACGTTGCCCCTTTGAAAAAATAAGTAATCACAACTTTGTCTTCGTCGGTCACGACTTTGACTTTTCCTTTTTCGGAACTTTCGGTGAAAGGTATCTTATCGTTTTTCATGTTTTGTCTTATCGAAACGTCAATGATAAACTTGCCTTCATCATTCTTTGCAAACTTGCCTGTTTCCACGGCAATAACGTCCGCTTGGTCACCCAAACCGATTTCTTGTATAACGTAGTTGGCGATTAAACGCGCTTGTATATCGCCGTTTTTATTCGTTTGTTTGTTTAATTGTGTGACGGTAACACCTGCTACTGTTCCCGCAAGAACCGCCATAATGGCGATAACAACAATCAGCTCGACAAGTGTAAAACCTTTTTTGTTCTTAATCATTTTATTTTAATAAAAAAGGGGGCAATTATGCCCCCTCGTGATGTTAAGTGCTGATATTATACTTATTTCTAGGCTGTTGGCGCGGTTTTGGTTAATACGCCATCAGCGGTTACAGTATAAACGGTGTTTGAACCATTTCCTTTTGCATAATATGTTATAGTTACAGTGGTCTTATCTGTATTAAGTTCGGTTTTAATTTTACCTTTATCAGAGCCGGTAGTAAAGCCAATTTGGTCGTTTTTCATATTAGCCGCTATTCTTTCAAGAATTTCATATTTAGTTGCATCAGTTGATGTAGCAATAAATACTGTTTTTGCAGCTGCGCCAGTTCCGGATGTTCCAATAACTTTGTCTGGATCTGCTCCGATTTCTTGTACAACATAGTCTGCAATAAGTTTTGCCTGCGTTGCGCCACTGTTATTTGTTTGCTTGTTCAACTGCGAAACCGTAACACCGGCAACCGTGCCTGCAAGGACTGCCATGATTGCGATTACGACGATAAGTTCAACGAGCGTGAAGCCCTTTTTGTTTTTTCTAAGTTTTAACATTTATGTTAATCCTCCACTATAATTATTTCAATGTTTGATTTGGACAACGCGTCGCACACTGCACTTTTGAAATCACATTATTGCAAGCAATAATGCTCACTCTTTTGCTTGTGTGCTCCTTTTCCCCAAAAGTACAAAGTATCTTTTGGGGTCCCCGGATTTGCCTTGGCGCGCTGTCATTTAACAAAGCAATGCTGCGACAAATCCTTATTTTGTGAGAAATAGTAGAATGATAATGAAAAAAATAATATATTGACACTGTACGCGCGAAGTAGTATAATTATATAAGTATGAAAAGGCGTGTTTTCAAAAATAAAAAAGGCTTTACGCTGGTGGAACTTATCGTGACCATTGCCATTATGGCGATTCTTGCCGCGGCGGTTACGCCTGCCGTTTACGTCACGACAAAACGCCGTCAGAAGAGCACTGCCGAAACCGACACGCAGACCATGTACAGGAACGCGATCGCGGCGGTTACGTACCTTTCGGGGCAGTATATTTATCCCAACAAGCCGGATCCGCGCAAAGAAGACGTGGACAACGGCGTGCACGGGTGGTACGTCACGTATTCCGCAATGGTGTGCAAGCGCATTTATCAGACCGTAATCGGGCTGGACATTCCCGTCAAATACTACAATCCCGATGCGTCGGGGACGGAAAAGGTCCTTGTGCCCGACGGCTGCAACGCGGTGGAGCGCAGTTCCTTTGTCAGCGCGGACAACAAAAATCCTTATATCGTCATTCAGGTTGTGGGCGTCACGGCGGAGAATAGCGACGAAATCAAATATTATCTCATCGTCAGCTACCACAACGACAAGAATAAGTTTGAGGCTTGGGACGGCGGCGCGACGGTGCAAACGGCTACGCTTGACTACGTCACGAAAGATCCGACGACAAATCCGCAACTTAACCGCGCCTATCAGACCAACAAGGGCACTCCCATCCGCTATACGTTCAAAATAAGAACAAAGTAAGGCTATTATGAAATATATCTTGCAGTTTTTTTACCTGGTTTTACAGTTCACCTGGGGCGCGATTCAGAACGTCCTGGGGTTTTTGCTTTTCCTGAAAAATATCAGGTGCGAGCACGCCTATTACCACGGCGCAATCCTGACCTTCCACGAGGGCGATTGGGGCGGCGTGTCGCTGGGCGCGTTTATCTTCATCAACGGCAAGCGCGGCGAGGAGTACAAAAAAACCGTGTCCGTGCATGAGTACGGCCATACCATTCAGTCGCTGATTCTGGGGCCGCTGTATCTGTTCGTCGTCGGGATTCCGTCGTTTGTATGGTGCAACAACAAGAAGTGCATCGCTTATAGACAGGAACAAAATAAATCCTATTACGATCTGTATTGCGAAAGTTGGGCGAACAGGCTCGGCGAGGCGGTCACGCACGAGGAGGCCCCGCACAAGTGAAAGAAAAGTTCAACGGGGTACTTTTGCATATAGGAAGTCTGCCGTCTGAATACGGCGTCGGCGCGCTGTCCGAGGGCGCGTTTTCTTTTGTCGATTTTTTGGCGGACGCGAAGGTCGATTTCTGGCAAACGCTGCCGTTATCGCCAACGTCTTTCGGCGACAGCCCGTATCAATCGCCGTCGGCATTTGCGGGGAATCCGTACTTTATCGATATAAATACGCTTGTTAAACGCGGGCTTTTGACGGAAAACGAGGCAAAACGCGCCAAAACAAAATCACTTGACTACGCCGAAATTTTTAACTCGCGATACGACGTGCTGCGCTGCGCGTTCAAAAGATTTCAAAAAAATTCCGATTATTCAAAGTTTCTTGAAAATAACGAATATTGGCTGGACGACTTCGCGCTGTTTATGGCGCTCAAAGTCAAAAACGGGTTTTCGTCGTTCGATACGTGGGAAAAGGACGAAAGACGGCGCGATACGCTGTCCGACGAAAAAATCGCCGCGCTTCAGGACGAGTGCGATTTCTGGCGGTTTTTACAGTTCGAGTTCTTTCGCGAATTGACCGCGCTTAAAGACTACGCAAAATCCAAAAACGTCGCGCTTATCGGCGATATTCCCATCTACGTCGCGTACGACAGCGCGGACGTCTGGGCGCACCCCGAAATATTCAGGCTTGACAAAAATATGCGCCCGAAAGAGGTCGCCGGCGTGCCGCCCGATTACTTCTCCGCCGACGGGCAACTGTGGGGCAATCCGCTGTACGACTGGAAAAAACAGCAGTCGGACGGCTTTTTGTGGTGGCATCACCGCTTGCTGCATCAGCTGCAATTTTTCGACAAAATCCGCATCGACCACTTCCGCGCGTTTGAAAGCTACTACGCCGTGCCGTATGGCGCAACGACCGCAAAAATCGGCAGGTGGGTGAAGGGCGTCGGCACGAAAATCTTCGACGGGCTTGACCTCGACGGCAGAATCATCGCCGAGGACCTCGGAATTATCACCGATAAGGTGCGCCGCCTTGTGAAACGTACCGGCTTCCCCGGAATGAAAGTCTTTCAGTTCGCTTTCGACGGCAAGAGCGATAACGAGCATCTGCCGGAAAACGTGAGGTATAACACCGTCTATTACACCGGCACGCACGACAACGATACGCTGAAAGGTTGGTACGACGCGCTCGATGACGGCACAAAAGAGTACGTCAAAAAAACCCTCGGCGCAACCGACGAGAACGTCTTTGATAAAACTTTCAAAAGGGTAATGCGCTCCCGCGCGAAATTCGTCATCGTGCCTATGCAGGACTATCTGTTGCAGGGCTCGGAGGCGAGAATGAATACCCCGGGAACGAACAACGGGAATTGGAAATACGTCCTGCCGAAAAATTACGCAAAGGTGAAAAACCGCATAAGAAAGTACGTCAGGAACAGATGTTCAGATAGCGCGGCGCGCACTGCGCTTTTGAAATCACATTATTGCAAGCAATAATGCTCACTCTTTTGCTTGTGTGCGCCTTTTTTCCACGCAAGTACAAAAGTATCTTGCGTGGGTTTTATGACAAGGTTCCCTTCCGGGGGATTGCCACGTCGCTACGCTCCTCGCAATGACAAATTATTATCCATAACTTGCCCGCAGGGCAAATATCACTGCAAAGCAATATCACTGTCGAAGACAATATCACTTGCCGAAAGGCAAATATAACTCGGATAAAGCGATAACATTTATCGCTTTATCGTTAAAAACCTGTGCCTTTTTCGGTGACGACGTTTTCACCGCTCAGGTAAATTTTGTAATATACTTCACGATATTCTTGCGACTTTCCCTTGTAATAAAGATAAATCGCATTTTGCCCCGTTTTAAAATCGGCGGAAAAAGTCCCCTTTTTTTCGGGAACGCCGTACGAATCAGCCCATTTTAAGGACGAAAACCTGTTTTTCAGGGTATTGTAAGCGGCTTCCGAGTACGCATCCGTCCATATTTCGTCGATACTGCCATACAACAAAAGATCTGTCACGTCGATTTCGATCCCCGTAAGTTCGGTGAAGAACGCAGGGCGTTCAACGACTTCCTGCGCCCACGAAACGATTTGTGCAGAAATTTGCTTCCCGTTGTATATGTAGTTGACTTCGTCGGTTTTCTTGTTGAGAATGCCCACGGTTGCGCCCGAAACGACGCCGGCAAGCACCGCCATAATCGCAATTACGACGATAAGCTCCACAAGAGTGAAACCTTTTTTATTGTATTTCATAATTATATTATACAAAATCGCCGACGTTTTGTCAAAACCGACGTATTATCAGGGCGAAACGGAAAATACGATTTTGGAAAACCGCCGTTTTCGTTTTGTTGAGTTCAAATTTTTTGAAGATTTTTTTGAAATTGAAAAGCGTAATATGTTGTGTATATTGACAGCAGTCATTGTCATATTGACAGCGGCGCACGGGATATTATAACAAGGAAACCCTTCCGGGAGATTGCCACGCTACGCTCGCAATGACACAGTACTTCGTACGGAATATAACAAGAGTTTGTTTACCGGAAACTATTTGCAAAATTTTCGTACCTTCTTTATTCTATCCCGTGCAACGCACTTATGTCATTGCGAGGAGCAACGCGACGTGGCAATCTCCCGGAAGGGTAACCGCATTGTAATGATATAAAGAGTGTCGCACGGAAGTGGTAACGTATCATGACTTGTCGTTGCGTTTGTCGCAAAGTATGAGCGATATATCGTCGCGCACGATGCAAAGGAATTTCAAAAGACATTCCGTCTCGGACACGGTAAGGTCGCGCGTCAGTATCGTCGCAACGGACAGGGCAAGATTTGTAAGTTCAATGACGTTGAGCCGCGAAAGTTCCATAAGGCAGTTTATGCTGTCTCGGCGCACACTGTGCTTTTGAAATCGCATTATCGCAGGCGATAACGCTCACTCTTTTGCTTGTGTGCGCCTTTTCTCCACGCAAGTACAAAAGTATCTTGCGTGGGTTTTATAATGCGGTGTCCGTTCCCGGCGATTGCCACGCTACGCTCGCAATGACATAAAGTGCGTTGCACGAATGACAACAAGTATATGGTGTCGCAATGGTATAGAGTGCGTTGCACGGAAGATAACGAGTATACAATGTTTTGAAAGGGTAACGGCGAAAACGGGACGTGCAAAATGGCGCGTCATAATGCAAAATAACTTGACATTCGGTTGTAATATCTTGTATATTATATTTATAGCAATATCTTTTGGGTGCATTATGCCCAAAATTGCACATACTATGGCTATACCGTCGGGTTTTCCGGCGTATCGGAGGAGAGATATGAGAGCAAAAAAATCAAGCAAAAACTTACTTCGTATCAGCGGACTTGCATTAGTGTTTATGCTTGCAGTCGCACTGCTTGTCAGCGCAATTTCTTTTACGCGCGTGGGTGTGGGTGATAACAAAACGGCTTTTGCGGCGCATACTACGGCGCCGAGTACACAGTTTCTGGACATTGCCACGCCGGAAAAGTTTCAGCCGTTTGTTATGAACGGTTCGTCTGCGAATAGTTATTTCGCACAGTTTACATATTATCCCGAAACTTACAAAAACTATTTTGGTTTTATCGGCGGAGGGTATTTGGGTATTTCAGGCTTCAATACGAGCGATACGTCGGCTTCTATGGAGCCATCGGCTACTTTTAATGTAAGGGAAAGATTGTATGCTTATTATAAACTTCCCGATTACTTGGTTAATGTAGGCGCCGAAATCGAAATCAGCGCAAACCTTGACGAGGCGGTTAAATTCACTGCAATGCAAAATACGTTGAAGTTCATTTCTTACGCTTCCGGTGTTACTGAAATCGGCAAGAACTCCGACTACGTAAACGGCACTTTTAACAAGGGTACGACCTGGACAGTTACGTCAAGCAATCAATATATCCTTGTATATGCCGGCGGCGAAGAAAACGGCGGTGAAAAAATCGAAATCAGCGGTCTTGCCATTAACATTAAAATTAAGAGCGTAAATTCGGCCAGTGCTTATGAAGAAATCGTGGCAAAACTTGCGACAAACGTTGCTCCCGTTACCAGATCTTGGGACGGTACAACAAAGTATTCGGCAGATTTTGGCGAATTCAGAAATATAGCGCAAGGTTATGAAACCAACCGTAATACGGTTGCCAACCTTGGTACTTGGGGATTGCACGCCGGAGATATAATTGATCCCTCTTCCAATTCATTGGTTTCAATTCGCACAGACGGAATGCAAACAAAGCAGTTCTCCTTCCTGCTTTACGACAAATATTTAAGCCTTGACACAGCGGATATCAAAGGTTTTGATTTATTCCAAGCATATCGTGGCACGGGCGCAATAACGGACGGCTCCGCAAAAACATACAAAAGAGATGATTATACCGCAGAACAGCTGAAAACGTTGCGTTATCCGGTAGGTTTGGAAAGCATAACGGTGCAGCCGTTTGCGTTTGACAATAACGACCCCGCAACGGGTTCTTTCCGCGGGCTTTACGTCACGGTCATTTACGACGGAAAAGACAACGGGCTTTTGCCTATCGAAACCGACACTGCGTATCTCGTAAATTATGCAAACGTTAATAAAGTCAGCGGAAAAACATTGACGGTATTCTGCGGCGGTATCGACTACACCCCGCCTGCGGCATTGGACGAAGTTGCTCTCCTTACCGAAAGCGTTTTTAACGAAAACGACGGCGTCACGTATTTTTATACCGACACCATAAAATTCAAACCTATTCTTGAAGACGACGACAATCGCGGCGACGTCAAGTATTTCTATACCCTTTACAAAAAGGTTGACGGCATTTACGTTGAAATCGAAGGGCAGACAGGCATTGCAATCAACAACCCAGGCTTTGACGTTTTCACCCTTTCGGGACTTGAAACGGGCGAATACGCAATCAAGTTCAAAGCGATTGACACGGTCGGACGATTCTACGAAGGCGCGAGTGCGGAACAAATCGCACTTTTTAACAGCATACAAAAAGGCTGGGCAAACCACGCCGTTTACAGCGGTTATCACCATTTCACAATCGACGACAACAAGAACCTGCCCGAAAAATGGGAAACCGCAATTTACCTTAAAAACGGTGGCGCGTATAACGGCGAATGGACGAATCAGAACGTCGTTATCGAGTTCAATACGCTCTCTTCCATCAAGGACATAACCTATCAAATCAGTTATCGCACCCTTAAAAACGGCGTTTTCGTAGGTACGCAAACCGAATGGGTGAGCATCAACGACAAAATCGTCGATAACAAATATGTCATAGGCTATGACGAAACTTCGCCCGAAGGATACGAACGCATTTATTATCTCCAAGCGATTTATAATTCGTCAAATATCAAGTATACCGTTAACGTTCCCGTGAAATACGACAACTATAACGGATACAAGCCCGAAATTGCAAGGCTTCTTGACTTCTCGACAGACGCGTATGCCGACTTACTGCCCCTTCTTGTGAACCTTAACTACAAACAAGTCGGGAAAGACGGCTACGTCAGCGAATTTTTGGGCAGCCCGATGACTCTTTATTACGCAATCACCCGTGACGGCGTCGTGGGCGAGGCAAAGGAACTTTCGCTTGATACAAACGACGTTTATATGGATTTGTTCGAGGGCAGAAACGTTTCAGGCCTCACGCAAATTCAGGTCAGATTCTGGCTTGTCGACGAAGCGGGCAATACAAACGAGGAAACCATCTACAACGTCAACCTTGACAGGGCAAAGATCAACGTCAACTTCAACATCGATACGAACGCCCGAAGATACTTCAACAATACGACCGACGTAAGTACGTCGCTTGTTTCGTACACGTTGTCGAACAAGTTTACAGGCACTATCCCGTCGGGGAAAATCGGCATTACTTTCGACGCGGCGTACGACGGCGTTAATGCAGGTAAAAGACACGTGATTGTCAGCAACGTCCTGGCTTCCTACGTCGAAGGCTCGGCTTATACGGCTGCGCTCATCGACGAATATGAAAAGGTTTTCTTTGACGTAAACGGCAACGTCATCACCCTCGTGGACGGCAGGTTTGTCGTCGGCACGCACGAAATAAGAAAAGCCCGCCTTACGATCGACGAGAATTACGAACATGCGAAGTTTGTTTATAACGGCACCATCAACTACGCAATGACCGACTACGTTTCGGGCGACGGCTCTTTATTGGTGCTCGATAAGGTTTTGGGCGACAAAGCGGACGAATGGAAAAATATCCAATGGAAAGGCACGTTCCAGCTTGACAGCATTGCCGTCAACCCCGGGCTTCGCGCGTCGCTTATAAATATCGAAATCGCGGGCGAACTGAACAACAATTACCAGATCACAAACGCGGGCGGCTCCGCAAGCGCACCCAAAGCGTATATCGATATCCTACCAGCCAAACTCGGCAAAATCACGCTTATTGCCTCAAAGATTTATAACGGCGAAAATACGATTCTGACGAACTCGGACAACTGCACGTTTAGTATCGAGGGACTGCAAGGCACGGACAACATCACGCTCGAATACGGCACGATTATCCTGCCCGGCAAGGACGTCGGCACATATACCTTTAACGTCAACGATTTCAAACTCGTCGGCGAAAGAAAAAAATTCTATGACCTGACAGACGTTACCGTTGAAGCGACGATTACCGTAACGCCCAAACCCATCACGGTTACGGTGAATAACGTCGATAAACCTTTCGACAACAAAACGTCGTTCCAGATCAGCAGCTATACGTTTGGCGGCGTTGTATCGGGCGACGACGTGAAACTGCACACAAGCACGGGCAATACGGCAAATATCAACGTCGGCACTTATCCCGATTGCAAAGTCACGCTGGGTATTACCGGCAATGACAGCAAAAACTACGTCCTGAACGTTACCGAGGCGGTTGTTACGGTCACCATTTCTCCGCGCGAAATCGGCGGCGCGAAAATCACCGGTATTTACGCTGTCGACACGAACGGCAATTACTACTACATCAATAAAATCGGCGCAGGCGAAGTTGTGATTTATCAGAAAGACGGCGCAGGTTATATCGAGTACAGCAGGGACGCACAAGGAAAAGCAGTTTCCAAATTCGTCCCCGAACGCCCAGAAGACGCAACCGTCTGGGTGCTCGATACGTTCGTAAAAGGCGGCGTTTGCATCATCAACGGTCACCGCTTCGAGCTGTCGCAAGACATCGTTTACGCAATCGAATACTATGAGGATACCGAACTCAAAAACAAACTCGACATCGGTGAAATCGACTTCACACAGCGTCAGTATCAGCCCGTCGTCGTCGATCAGAACGGCAAAACATTCATTATCAACGTCGACATTAAGGACGGCGTTTACGACACCACTTCGGGCGCGTATCAATATACGTTGAAAATCGAAAGCTTCGGCGAGAAAAGCAACTTCCAGAAAATAACGGGCTTCAACGACACGGAAACCAAAGTCGTGTCCGTGCTTGACTTCTCGGACGTCAAGTTTGAAAATAAAATGTTCAACGAAAAAGGCAGCGTCGATAAGTTCAGCGCTCCGTACAACGCTGCGGCATACACGCTTAACGTCATAAGCCCGTCACAGTTGACAATTGAATCGGAGGAATACTTCAAGAAGGGCGCAGACGGCGTATGGGTGCCCGTTGACAAGGCAATCGACGCTGGCGTTTACTACGGTAAGTTCACGGTATCGCGCTTGAATAACGAATACATTCTTGAACAAACTTTCACGATTGAAAGAATCGACACCGAAATTAAGATTAAAGACGCGTCAGTTACGTACGACGCAAAATACGGCGAAGACTTCGCTGAAAAAGTGCAAAAGGTCGACGACGCGTTCAATTACTACAAGACGACTTACGGCATGGTCGTCGGCGCAAACGACATCGTTTACGAATATTCCTTTGATGAAGATTTCAAGACGATTCTCGGCAGTGCTCCCGTCCGTCAGGGTGGTGGCGTATGCTACGTCCGCGTGAGATATAAGGGCAACGAAAATTTCATCGGCTCGGTCTCGCTCGCCCGCAAAATCAACGTTAACGGCGCGAAATTCAACCTTGTCGATATCACGGCAAACGTAGGCGAATCGTTCAATCTGCCCACGGTTGAAAATCTTATCGACAAAGACTCCGTCGGAGGCAACTACAAAGAAATCGCAAAAGACTTTGTCATCGTTTATCGCGTCAGCGACGCCAGTTACAAGGTCGTGAATAACGCTGCGGGACTTGTGGGCGAAGGCAGATATCCTTACAGAGTCGTTCATAAAGGACTTATCAAGGGCGGCGCCTGGACGGTCGACAGCAGTGCGGAATCCGAAAGATATACCCGTGCCGTGTCGGCGGACGGCATAATCGAAGCGACGATTTCCATCACCGAAAACGAACTTAACTCGGTATGGGGCGGCGACGTCAACGTTCCCGACGATAAAGTGCTGGAAGATAACGGCATCGGCACGATCTCGGGCAGCTGGACGCAGGCTGACAGCGGATACACCGTTTACTTCTGCATACTCGACAGAAACAACGCCGCAAGCCGCGATAACTTCACCAACGGTTTAAGACAAAATAAGGAAATCTTTGGCAAAGAGTACGTCGCTGGCAAGGTCTACTTCCTGTCGCTCAGCGAATATAAGAACAAAAGCGTCCTTATGAACGCCGACAAACAGCCCAGACTTATGAGCCCCGCAACCGTAACGATGCAAGTCAACGCAAACGGTGCGAAACTCATCAGATACAACAACGGCGAATGGACGGAAGTGAACTACGTCGATAACGGCGACGGCACCGTAACGTTTGAAACCGATAAGCTTGGCTACTTCATCTTTGCAGAAGACTACGTCGCGCCCAAAGCGAAAACAAACACGCTGGCAATCGGCATCGGCGCAGGCGTGGGCGGCGCGGCAGCGCTTATGGCAATCATCGTGGTTACGTTGGTCGTCATTAAGAGAAAACGCGCATAATCGTTAAACAAACGCACGCGACAGCGTGCCGTTTCCATAATATAAAATATTTTATAAGGAGAAGAAAAATGAACAAATATGCAGGTACAAAAACCGAAAAGAACCTCGAAACGGCTTTTTCGGGCGAATCACAGGCAAGAAACAAGTATACTTACTTTGCGTCGGTTGCGAAAAAAGAGGGCTATGAACAAATCGCGTCCCTGTTTCTGAAAACCGCCGACAACGAAAAAGAACACGCCAAACTTTGGTTCAAGGAACTTAACGGCATCGGAAACACAACGGAAAACCTTGTTGCCGCGGCGGCGGGCGAAAACTACGAATGGACGGACATGTATGCGGGCTTTGCAAAAACAGCCGAAGAAGAAGGCTTCCACGAGCTTGCGGTGAAATTCCGACTTGTCGCGGCGATTGAGAAACACCACGAAGAAAGATATCGCGCGCTGTTGAAAAATATCGAAACGGCGGAAGTTTTCAAAAAATCCACGGTGAAAGTGTGGGAATGCAGAAACTGCGGACATATCGTCGTCGGAGAGTGCGCGCCCGAGGTTTGCCCGACGTGCAATCATCCCCAAAGTTATTTTGAAATATCCGCAGACAATTATTGATTGTCGCAAAATCTACGGAAAACCATTGATTATCTTTTCAAAGCGTCGGGACACCCCGACGTTTTTTAATGTTTAATATTATATATTATATAGTTTATATAGTAAAAATAAAGGGCGGCGGGAGAATTTTGCAAAAGACAGCAGCGCGATATTTTCAAAAAAATAATAATAAAAAAGTTTTCTTTTCCTTCTTAAAAACGGTTTACAAAAAACGCCGCTTGTGTTATTATAACCCTAATAGAAATCTTTAATTATGTCCAGAGAGGCATACAAGGTTACCATACAATAAACAGGTGTATCATATCTTGCGTGTCTTGGCGCAAGATTTTTTTTGAGGTTTTATGGAAATTAAGGCAAACATTATGGATGATACGGCTGTCGCACGCGCGCTGAAAAGGGTATCTCACGAGATTATCGAAAGAAACGACTCCCTGGAAAACGTCGTGCTTATCGGCATTAAAAGCCGTGGTATCCCCCTTGCCGGAATAATTGCCGAAAACGTGAAAAAATACGAAGGCGTGTCGCTTGACGTGGGTGAACTCGATATAAGTCTTTATCGTGACGACCTTGCGGAAAAAAGCGAAACTCCCGTTATCGAAAAAATCAACGTTCCCTTTGAAGTAAGGGGACGAGACGTCGTCCTTGTTGACGACGTTTTGTTTACGGGAAGGACGGCGCGCGCCGCAATCGACGCCGTGTTCACGCTGGGACGTCCGCGCACGATACAACTTGCCGTGCTTATCGACCGCGGTCATCGCGAACTTCCGATACGCGCGGACTACGTCGGCAAAAACCTGCCAACGTCCAAGCAGGAGGTCGTAAGGGTAATGATACCGCCCTATGACGAGAAAATCGCCGTCGACCTGTTTTCACTCTGATATATCAAAATATAAATAAATTTTAAAGGAGATTGTTACTTATGAAGATGATTTACAACGTTGAAGACAAGTTGTCCTTCAAACAAACGCTTGTGTACTCGCTTCAACAATTCTTGGCGGTCGTATGCGCGACGATTCTCGTGCCTATTCTTTCCTCGGGAAACGGCGTCAACATGAGCCCCGCTGCCGCGCTTTTCGGCGCAGGTATCGCAACCCTGTTCTACGTATGGGTTACCAAGAAAAAGAGCCCGATGTTCATCGGAAGTTCATTTGCGTTTATCCCGGCGTTGATCGGCGCAACTCAATACGGCTGGTGGGGAATTATTCTCGGCGGCGTATTCGCAGGCGCTGTGTACTGCATACTTGCTTTCATTGTCAAAAAGAGAGGCACCGATTGGATTAACAAACTTATGCCCGCGGTCATCATCGGGCCCACGGTCGCTCTTATCGGCTTAGGCCTTTCGGGCAGCGCAATCGGCAACCTTACCACTGCAAGCGGCAGCGGACAATCTTACAACCTTGTCGCAATCTTTTGCGGATTGTTTGCCTTCTTCGTAACGGTCTTCGTATCCTGCAAGGGCAGCAAAAAAATGCAACTTATGCCTTTCATCATCGGTATCGGCGCAGGTTACCTTCTCGCATCGTTCTTCTCGATTTTCGGCTATGCTTGCAATGTCGAATATCTCAAAATCGTCAACTGGACTCCGCTTGTCGAAAACTTCGTAAAAGACGGCAAATTCACGGGCGTCACCGCATTCCTCGATTATCCGCACCTTGCGATTATCGAAGCAATTAAGGAATCCGTAAACGGCACCGCAAGACTTACCGGCACGGGCGTCGGCGCAATCGCGCTTCTGTTCATCCCCGTATCGCTGGTTGTTTTCGCGGAACATATCGCGGACCACAAAAACATGAGCACCATCATAGAAAAAGACCTTCTTAAAGACCCCGGTCTCCATCGCACGCTCATCGGCGACGGCTTCGGAACGACCGTCGGCACGATCTTCGGCTGCTGCCCCAACACCACTTACGGCGAAAGCATCGGCTGTGTGGCAATCACCAAAAACGCCTCGATTTACACCATAATCGGCGCGGCTGTTATCGCGATTATAATCGCGTTTTTCAGCCCGTTCATCGCACTTATCGAAACAATCCCCGTCTGCGTACTTGGCGGCGTATGCCTGGCGCTCTACGGATTTATCGCAGTCAGCGGTCTTAAAATGCTGCAAAACGTTGACCTCGGCGAAAGCAAAAACCTCTTCGTCGTATCGGCAATCCTTATTACGGGTATCGGCGGACTCGCTCTTAAATTCGGTCTTGCAACGAAGGGCAAAGCAATCATCACCATCACCAACATCGCAACCGCTCTTATCGTAGGTATCCTTACCAACGTCATTCTTTCCATCAAAACCAAGAAAGAAAAACAGGGCGAAGTCAAAGACGGCGAAAGCATCGCGGTCGTGGGCGAAGGCGTAATGTATGACACGGACGACAAACTCCCCGGCGTTAGAAAAGACGAAGTCGTGGCTGAAAGCGAAGCAGTCGACGAAGCAGTCGAAGAACTCGGACTCGAAAACGAAGACAAAACCGCGACGGTGGAATTCCAGGCGGTTGAAGAAGCAAAGGACGAATTGTCCGACAAGTAATAATCAACGAAATATCAAAAAGTCCTCATAGTTTTATGAGGACTTTTTTTATACCTGAAATGCATTTTTTTGCATAGTTTTAAAACAAGGTAACCCTTCCGGGATATACGGCGCACACTGCGCTTTTGAAATCGCATTATCGCCTGCGATAACGCTCACTCTTTTGCTTGTGTGCGCCTTTTCTCCACGCAAGTACAAAA
>ERZ857827.124-NODE-124-length-124611-cov-24.374105_pt1 | contig 124611 bp, 110 predicted proteins | sample MGYA00519761_ERZ857827 | MGnify/ENA primary metagenome ERZ857827 (study PRJEB31778, sample SAMEA3449370) | human gut metagenome | biome: human gut; feature: human-associated habitat; material: faeces | place: United Kingdom | collected 2010/2012 ... | reverse complement strand
TTTCTACCGGTTTTCCTTGTATTTCAATGGGTTTGGGGTTGTGGAGTGAAGCCTAAATTAAATAGTAATTTATGAAGCCGGTTTTTACAAATCGGCTTCATATTGACGGGCAGGGAAATAAAGGAGAATAATTTAATGGACTACTATGCCGAGCAAAGCTTGCTGATGAAAATTGTAATATTTATTGTTGCATGGAATGTAATAGGCGTGTACAACAAGTATATATATCCTTCGATATTTCGTCTTAAAATTCCGCGGGTTTTTAGATGCATATTGGGCGGGCTGTTTATATGTGACAGCTTCAGCATATTTTTATTACCACTGCAAGTTGCAAATTATATTCTGTTTATTACTTATTTCCTCGGCGGTATATTTGGTTTTCTAAACAAATTGCCAGATGAGTTACCGGTATGGATAGTAGGAGTAGCAAGTGCGTTGGTTGCTGCTTTTATGTTCATATGTGCTTTTATTATTATCTTCACGGATTTATTAGTATATTTACAAAGAAGAAGAGACAACAAAAGAGCCCGACGCAAGCCCGGATATCCTTCTAAAGGTAGGAGAAAGTTTTTCTAATACGCTAACTTCGATGGACGGAAGCGGCATGCGTGTGGTAGAATATATCTACGATGCGTGGGGCAAGCTGATATCCACCACCGGCACCTTGGCAACTACACTTGGCGCGGACAACCCGTTCCGTTATCGCGGTTACTACTACGATACCGAAACCGGCCTCTACTATCTCACCACCCGCTACTACGACCCCGAAGTCTGCCGCTTCATCTCTGCCGACGTATATATGTCCACCGGTCAGGGCGTCATCGGAGGTAATATGTGGGCGTATTGTTTGAATAATCCGGTATGCAGATATGATACATCTGGTCGTTTATGGGAAGAAATACTTGATTTGGTAGGATCAATAATTGGCTTTGGCGGAGAAACATCCTATGACAGTAGTGTTACATTAACATCGCCATCTAAACTTTCCATATTTTACGTAGAAACATCGATTACCGATAGTTATGTTGAACCCTACGGTAACACGGATAGTATTGTTGCCATATCCGCTAATACTTCAGTAAATGAGCGAGAGAGCAGCTCGCGCGCAGACATATGCGTCGGAATAAACATTGGTTCACTTTCTGTTACTGCAAATATATTCACAACAAACGATTTCAGCGCTGGTATAGGGGCTTCTTTGGGCTATAAATCTATAAGCTATAGCCTTGAAGGGGACATCTCTTTGAAAACTATGAGTATAGGTGTTACGGGATCTCGTTCGAGGACTAGTAAAAAGAATAAGAAACTACGCAACACCAAATCCGGATCATTTAGAGTGAACCTTTTGATGGCAACCGCTACCATAGCAGCGTTAGCGCATGGAGTAAACACCCCTTACAGTTCATGGGAGCACGCTTTAAAGTAAAAGCATATTCAAGGTCATACGACGTAATGGGAGATAGGAGGAAAAATGTTTAGCACTATAAGGAACATTATGGCTTTTATAGCTATTATAGTCATACTACTTGTATGGCTCATTCAAGATAAAAGGAAAGCTAGCAGTATTATCATTGCGTATGCAATTTTAGCGTGTTTTTTGTGGCTGACAATTATTTTTCCTCCAGAATCCCTTCTCGTTGGGTTCAGCAGTGAGCAGAGCGCTTATTACTATATAAGTGGCAAAGGTAATAATGATAATACCACAAAAATAGACGGCAAATCATCGACTCTTGTTATAGAATTGACTGACAATGGAGCTGTTACGCCGTATTTGTTGATAAAGAAAGAGTACAAATGGTATATTACATCCGGAGTTATATACTCATTTCATCATATAGAAGATTGTTGGAACATCGGATATTCTGTCTATTGTTTATCACATCCGTTGATAGATGAGACATATTGGATGATATATGATGAATCTGATTGTGTAAACTCATATGGAGTAGAAAGTTCATCTAAACAATATGATAGCGGAGTGAAACTGGAATATGTTGATGATATCGGTAGGCGAGTATACTGGTTTTTTTGTACAGAAAACGAAGAAATAAATTTGTATGTAAATAATCAACCAGTAAATAATCACTACGTGAAATAGTATTGCATCGCTTTCATGCCTTATGGACGAAAGCGGCGTGCGTGTGGTAGAATATATCTACGATGCGTGGGGCAAGCTGATATCCACCACCGGCACCTTGGCAACTACACTTGGCGCGGACAACCCGTTCCGTTATCGCGGTTACTACTACGATACCGAAACCGGCCTCTACTATCTCACCACCCGCTACTACGACCCCGAAGTCTGCCGCTTCATCTCTGCCGACGTATATATGTCCACCGGTCAGGGCGTCCTCGGCGGCAATATGTGGGCGTATTGCGGAAATAATCCGGTTGCTATGGTTGATAGCAATGGGCAGGAAACGAACTGGAACACGTTATTTGGAGGTATAGAGCTTCTGCTGGTTGCCGCGGTTGGCTTTGCATCCGTAGCAACGGTTCTATCAGGTGGATGTGCAGCACCGCTATTGGTACTTACAATAGCAGCAATGACGGCATCAGCCGCAACTGTTTCGGCTGCCTGTGGAACAGCGGAAGTAGTAGAGGCGTTTACAGATCACAATTTCATTAGGGATGATATCTTAAAAGGCGATACCGAGCGTTACGAAAGGACTAAAAATACATCAGGAACAATCGCTATGATGGGTAGTGCTGGACTTAACGCTTACTCTCCGGTCTGCTTTGTTGAAGGAACGCTTGTACAAACTAACGATGGACTTAAACCTATAGAAAGCATAAGTCCCGATATGCTTGTATATGCAAGCGACCCTGAAACAGGTAAAATTGAGTCTCACAAAGTCGTTCAAACGTTTGTAAACGAAACAGATGAACTCACCTACATCTCCCTAAGCAACGGTGAAGAAATCGTTACCACGCCTACGCATCCGTTCTATGTGCCTGCATATGGATGGACTGCCGCTATAGACCTTCGGGCAGGTGATATTCTTGTCACCGTAAACGGAGAAAGGATTGTAATCGAACAAGTAAAGCACGAACTGCTTGAAAGTCCTATAACAGTCTATAACTTCGAAGTCGAAGACCTGCACACGTATTTTGTTGGCTCGTGCGGCGTATTGGTGCATAATAGTTGCACCCAAATCACCGGTTATACTAAACACGGAATTAATTCCGCTATAAACCATAACGGTGTTGGTGTAAAAACATCAGAAATTGCAAACACTGTTAATAATCCAGTTAAAAAGGTACTACAAAATACAGGCACAATTAAGTTTATAGGAAAAAATGCTGTTGTTGTTTTGAACAAAGCGGGCAAAGTAGTTACGACTTGGGCAAAGCATTCGTCTGCATGGCGTATAATGTTAAAATAACGAGGGAATATTTCATGAAGGCTAGGCGAGAAAAAGATATTAATGCAATAAACAAAATATTGCTAAAACGTAAAAGCGACTTGCCACTATTAACATCTGAATCGGACACATCTTCTGACATAATGGATAATTACAACGATGTGTTATCTGATGAACTTATGGAGTTAGGCATAGATGCTGAAGGTAACATAAATGAATATGGCGTTTATATTGATAGGTTGATTGAGCTCATATGTATTATGAAAGAAGATAATCTAAGTAACACTAATAAATAGTCTCTTTTGCATACTAGTAAGTTTACTATATCATATGGGAGGTGATTTAGAGCATAAAAGAAGCTTGATGTTTGGTTGAGACTAAAAAGCGTTTTACGCGAGGTTATCACTAAGCAGCATCTTGGGTTTTGCTTAATTTGATACCGCATTGCCTAAAGGTAAAATATAATTCAATCACATGGAATTTTGGGGATATGATATTGACCGGGGCAGTTAAGCAACTGCCTCGGCTTTTATATACGGCCAAAATGATATAGTGGGCCTCATGGACGAAAGCGGCGTGCGTGTGGTAGAATATATCTACGATGCGTGGGGCAAGCTGATATCCACCACCGGCACCTTGGCAACTACACTTGGCGCGGACAACCCGTTCCGTTATCGCGGTTACTACTACGATACCGAAACCGGCCTCTACTATCTCACCACCCGCTACTACGACCCCGAAGTCTGCCGCTTCATCTCTGCCGACGTATATATGTCCACCGGTCAGGGCGTCCTCGGCGGCAATATGTGGGCGTATTGCGGAAATAATCCGGTTGCTATGGTTGATAGCAATGGGCAGGAAACGAACTGGAACACGTTGTTGAAGACCTGCACACGTATTTCGTTGGCTCGTGCGGCGTATTGGTGCATAATGCTTGTCAACCAGGATCATACGAAATTAAGTTTGCATCCGGGAAAAACTATGTTGGCAAAAGCGATGCTGGACGCATGAATACATCAGGCCGACGCATCGCAAGGAAATATAACGATAAAATTATCGAGAAGGTTTGGGAACCCGCGTCTAGCGTTAAAACGGCATTCGTTCAAGAATACATTAAGCAGCTGGCTAGAGGTGTGAATAACTCAAATACTTATAATAAAATATGGTCACCGGGAAGAAAAATATTATATTCCCTTTTTAAGTGATTTACAACGTAATTATGCTGAGAGGACATATTATGAAGAGCAGCGTTTCGGAGGAATTCAGGTTTGTGCCGATTATATATCCATATAATCAGGCTAATGCGATATATATTTATGGCAGCAAGGATATAGAATACGCAAGAGAGATGAAATTCAATCAAGTGTACATAGGTGCAATGACTGATTACTCATTTCTCAGAGATTTCGATTTTGTAGAGCATCTGGCCTTAGAGTCAAATATCTGCATGCAGGATATAGTGCTGCAAAATCCTTCTCCGATAGCTAATTTACTTCCTGAGCTATACCATCTAAAAGGCCTTTTAAGCCTGAGTATAATTGACAGGAATGGGTTTAGAAACCCCTACTTTCCCGCAATAGATGTTAGCCTGTTCCCGAATCTTCAACAGGTTATGGGTGGAGATGCCGACTTTATTAATCTCGATAAGGCTGTTTCACTCAGAAGTCTTATATTAAGTAGTTTTAAGCCGATAAACGATGGCATTGAGGTGTTTTCAAATTTAAGGAATCTGGATACGCTTTCACTTTCGTTTGGCAAATTCAGAACATTGAAAGGCATTGAGTTTCTGCAAGGGCTAAAGTGTTTATACCTTACGCGGTGCCAAAGGCTATCGGATATCGATGCGATTCAAGCCTTGGGCTCTACGCTGCAAGCTATGCGCATTCAAAATTGCAGCAAAATAAAATCCTTCTCTTCGCTATCTAAGCTGAAGAATCTAAAGCTGCTTGAGCTTAGCGGGAGCAATAAAATACCATCGCTTGATTTTATAAGCGATATGCCAAGCCTGAAAACATTTGTATTCGATGTTTTTGTAGAAAATGGCGATGTTACGCCTTGCTTGTCTATGCAATACTCCAGCTGTCTGCATAAATTCTCTCACTATAACTTGGCGGATAGACAGCTTCCTAGAGGAACTTTTGAACGAGGTAATGAAGGCATAACCGAATGGCGAAGGTTAGAATAGACAGGAGTGACATAGTGTAAAAATGGCATGGTGGGCCTTATGGACGAAAACGGCATGCGTATGGTAGAACGTTTTTAAGATACCATTTTCATGCCGTGATTGAGCATAAAAGAAAAGCTCCGAAAGCCTACGCTTTCGGAGCTTTTGGCCTCCCCGGCGCGATTCGAACGCGCGGCCTTTCGCTTAGGAGGCGAACGCTCTATCCTGCTGAGCTACGGAGAGATATGTGCGCGCGGATATTTCCGGACGCACAGTTGATTATACCGTGCCGAAGGGGAATTGTCAATACGCAAGCCCTTCGGCGCGGCATTTTGTTTGGTTTACTTCTTTTCTACGCCCAGCGTTACCTTTTCACCGTTCACGTCCCATTCCTTGACGTAGCCGGCGGGCGCGGCGTCGCTTACGGACACGGCCAGCACATCCTGCGCAATGGCGTCGCCGAAGCGGCTAAGCACATCCTTGGCGCGGCCTACGCACGCATAGGTCAGCGCTATGCGGTCGGTAACCTCAAAGCCCGCCTCCTTGCGCATGACCTGTATCTTGGATACCAGTTCGCGCACAAAGCCTTCGTCCACCAGTTCGTCGGTCAAATTGGTGTCCAGCACAACGGCGGTCTCCTTCTCTGTCTGGCTTACGAAGCCGGCCTTCTGTATGGGTTCGGTCAGCACATCCGCTTCCGCAAGGGACACGGCCGTGCCTTCAAGCTCAAAATCATAGCTGTTGCCGGCCTTATGCGCGGCAACTACCTTGTCGCCTATGCCGTCCTGCGCAAGATATGCGTTTATCTTGGGCAGCAGCTTGCCGTAGCGCGGCCCAAGGGTCTTAAGCTGCGGCTTCACGCGGTAGGATATAAAGGAAGATGCATCGTTTACGAATTCAACGGCCTTCACGTTCAGCTCGTCCGCTATTATGGAAGTATACAGCGCATCGAGCGTGCCGCCCTGCACAAACATGCGAGCAAGCGGCTGGCGGTTTTTCACGTTCGCTGCGGCACGGGCAGCGCGGCCCAACACAACTATTTCCAGCACCTCGTCCATGCTGCGCTCAAGCTCCGCGTCTATCAGGCTTTCATCCGCAACGGGGAAGTCGCAAAGGTGTATGCTTTCGGGCGCGGTCTTATCAACGCTGCACACTATGTTCTGGTATATGCTTTCGCTCATGAACGGCGTGAACGGTGCGCACAGCGCGCTCATGGTTGCAAGCACGGTGTAAAGCGTCATGTACGCGGCTTCCTTGTCGTCCGTCATGCCGCTTCCCCAGTAACGCTCGCGGCAGCGGCGGACGTACCAATTGGAAAGATCGTCCGTAAAGCGGGCCAGTTCGCGGCCGGCTTCGGTTATATGCAGTCCGTCAAGGTTGCTGTCAACGGTCTTTATCAGCGTATTCAGGCGGCTGAGCACCCACTTATCCATGGGGGTGAGGTTCTCGCGCTTGAGGGTGTGCTTGGTTGGGTCGAAGCCGTCTATTTCGGCATAGAGCACATAGAACGCATATGTATTCCACAGCGTGCCCATGAACTTGCGCTGCGCTTCGCTCACGGCGTCCGCGCTGAAGCGGCTGGGCAGCCAGGGCATGGAGCCTGTGTAGAAATACCAGCGCACGGCGTCCGCGCCCTGCTTATCAAGCACGCTCCACGGGTCAACAACGTTGCCCTTATGCTTACTCATCTTTATGCCGTCCTTGTCCGCAACAAGGCCCAGCACAAGGCAGTTCTTATAGCTCGGCTCATCGAACAGGCAGGTGGATATTGCAAGCAGGGTATAGAACCAGCCGCGGGTCTGGTCGATGGCTTCGCTTATGTAGTTGGCGGGATAGCGGCGCTCAAACTGCTCCTTATTTTCAAACGGATAGTGCCACTGCGCAAAGGGCATTGAACCGGAATCGAACCAGCAGTCTATAACGGCCTTCTCGCGGCGCATCGTGCCGCCGCACTTTTCGCACTTGAACGTTATCGGGTCAAGGTAAGGCTTATGCAGCTCTATGTTTTCCGGCGTGCCGGGCGCAAGCTCGCAAAGCTCCTTGCGGCTGCCTACAACGTGAACATGACCGCAGTCCTCGCATACCCAAACCGGCAGCGGAGTGCCCCAGTAACGTTCGCGGCTGAGTCCCCAGTCTATAACGTTTTCAAGGAAGTTGCCCATGCGGCCGTCCTTTATGGTCTCGGGCAGCCAGTTTATGCGCTGATTGTACTCGATAAGCTTATCGCGCACGGCGGTCATCTTTATGAACCAGCTTTCGCGGGCGTAATAGATGAGCGGGGTATCGCAGCGCCAGCAGAACGGATAGCTGTGCTCAAACGGTATTTCCGCAAACAGCGCGCCGCTCTCCTTCAAATCCTTCAATATCATCGGGTCGGCCTTCTTAACGAAGGTGCCTGCCCAGGGGGTATCCTCGGTCATGTTGCCGCGGGCGTCAACCATCTGAACAAAGGGTATGTCGTTTTCGCGGCAAACGCGATAGTCGTCCTCACCGAAGGCAGGGGCGTTATGGACTATGCCCGTGCCGTCATCCGCGGAAACGTAATCGTCCGCAACTATGCGGAAGCCCTTCTTGCCGGTTTTTGCGGCGGCCTTTGCCGTGCATTCAAACAGCGGCTCGTAGGTGCGGCCAACAAGCTCGCTGCCCGCAAATTCGCGCACTATCTTCGCATCCTCGCCCAGCACCTTTTCAACAAGATCCTTGGCCAGTATGAATGCCTCGCCGTCCTTTTCCGCGCGGCAGTATACTATATCCGCATTTACGCAAAGGCAAACGTTTGAAGGCAGCGTCCACGGCGTGGTGGTCCAGGCAAGGTAGCTTGCGTCCTCATCGGTGCACTTGAACCTTACCGTCGCGGAAATTTCCTTAACGTCCTTATAGCCCTGTGCAACTTCGTGGCTGGCAAGCGCGGTGCCGCAGCGCGGGCAGTAAGGCACAACCTTATGGCCCTTGTACAGAAGGCCCTTTTCATATATGGTTTTGAGCGCCCACCATTCGGATTCTATATAGTTATCTTCATATGTAACATAAGGATGCTCCATATCGGCCCAGTAACCCACGCGGTCGCTCATCTGTTCCCATTCGGTCTTGTATTTCCAAACGGATTCCTTGCACTTGGCAATGAACGGCTCCACGCCATAGGCTTCTATCTGTTTTTTGCCGTCAAGCCCCAGCATTTTTTCAACTTCCAGTTCAACCGGCAGTCCGTGCGTATCCCAGCCGGCCTTGCGCAGCACGTCGTAGCCCTTCATGGTGCGGTAGCGGGGAATAATGTCCTTCATAGCGCGGGTGAGTATGTGGCCTATGTGCGGCTTGCCGTTTGCCGTGGGCGGGCCGTCGTAAAAGGTATAGGCGGGCTTGCCCTTTCTTAGCTCGCAGCTTTTTTCAAATATGCGGTTCTCCTTCCAGAATTGGAGGATCTCCTTCTCCCTGTCCACAAAGTTAAGGGATGTGGGGACTTTGGTATACATTCAATAGCTCCTTTCGCCTTGTTCTGCATAAAATAAAAAAACCGCCTCCCGTGTAACGGGACGCAGTGCTTGCGCGGTACCACCCGATTTGGCATATAAATATGCCCCATCTCACCCTGCGCTGTAACGTGCGCATAACGGCGCGTACTATCCGCGGGAAACCCGCCTTCATACGCGCGCTCATGGATGATGCGTACCGGATCCGCACCCGCTGCCTTTCACCGTTTGCAGCTCGCTTATGGGGTCTTATCCCGGCCGTGTGTTCCAATCACCGCTTTGGTTGCAGTATACCCTATTTTTCGGCTTTTGTAAAGGATTTTGGGCGCGGCTTCGGCGTCATTTATTCATTTTTTAGATGATAAGCGGTATTGTATTGTTTTAATCGCTTTGCCAAGCGCATACGGCAGTGTTAAAATTATATTGTAAATAATCCGCACGCGGGGTGAGCGTTATGGCAAGGGAACTGCCCGGGCAGTTTGAAGAATTTGGCGAAGCGCGCCAAAAGGGCTTTTTGAAGGTGAAGAACATAAAGGACAACGGCGGCAAGGTCGCCGGAGTGTTCTGCACGTTTACGCCGCTTGAAATACTCGACGCGGCGGGGTTCACGCCTGTGAGCCTTTGCGGCATGAGCGGGGAAACCATACCCGCGGCGGAAGCGCACCTGCCCAAGAACCTTTGCCCGCTCATAAAATCAAGCTATGGCTTCGCCGTATCGGACAAATGCCCGTACACCTATTTTTCGGACATAATAGTGGGCGAAACAACGTGCGACGGCAAAAAGAAAATGTATGAGCTGCTCAACGAGATTCGCCCAACATATATACTGCATCTTCCCCAGGGCGAGCGGGAGAACGCGCTTGATGAATGGACGGCGGAGCTGCGCCGCTTCAAAAATTTCCTTGAAGATAAGTTCGGCGCTGCCATAACGGACGATGCGCTCCGCAGGGCCGCCATTCAGCGCAACGAAGAGCGCCGCGCCCGCATACGGCTGATGGAAGTGCAAAAGAATGTTCCGCCCATGGCAAAGGGGCTTAATCTTTACACCGCGCTTGACGGGGCGGGCTTCATATTCGATCCTGCCGACCGCGTGGCGATGCTTACAAACCTTTATAACGATGTTGCCGCCGCATACGCTTCCGGCGCGCGCCCGGTAAGCGAGGGCGACAAGCGCATACTCATAACCGGCTGCCCCATAGGCGGCGTTATGAACAAAACCGTAAAGACCATTGAAGAAAACGGCGGCGCGGTAGTATGCTTTGAAAACTGCACGGGCATAAAGGCCGCGTATCAGCTTGTCGATACCGAAGCGGACGACATTATGACCGCCATTGCCAAGCGTTATCTTAGCATAGGCTGCGCGGTAATGACGCCGAATTACGTGCGCGTGGAGCTGCTCAAGCAGCTCATAAGCGAATACAAAATAGACGGCGTTGTTGAAATAGACCTTCAGTCCTGCACACCGTACACGATAGAAACGCACTTTATCCGCCGCGAGATGGAAAAGCTTGGCATACACTACATAGCCCTTGAAACGGACTATTCCCAAAGCGACTCCGGCCAGCTTTCCACCCGCCTTGAAGCATTTCTCGAAATGCTCTAAACTTCGCGCACACTCCTCCTCTTTTTCCATAAACCACCCAAAAAGCTCCCGCAAAGGGAGCTTTTTGGGTGTATGATGAATGACTGTATATCAGGTTGGGATATCAATTATTAAGGAAGCGTTCGGTAATGTTCACATACAGCGCCGCACCCATGTGCAGCACGTCCTCATCCACATTAAAGCGGGAGTTGTGGTGCGCAAAGGCGCAGTTTTTCGCCCCGTTTGCGGAGCTTAGAAAAAGATACGCTCCCGGCAGTTTTTCAAGATAGTATGCAAAATCCTCCCCGCCCATGTTCGGCGCGGCAAGGTGTGTAACGGTGCGTTCCTCCCCCGTTATTTCCTTTGCGGCCTCCGCGGCAAGGTGGGCCATGCTTTCATCGTTTATAACAGGCGGTGCGCCCCAATCTATTATGCATTGCGCATCCGCGCCGAAAACCGCCGCCTGAGCTGCCGCTATCTGCTCTATTCTTTGCGCAACGGCCATCCTTACGCCGTTATCCACGCTGCGTATCGTGCCTTCCATCTCCACGCAGTCCGGTATTATGTTATACTGACTGCCGCCGTGTATGCTGCCTATTGTAACAACTATCGGCGCGCACGCATTGAACTCGCGCGAATTTATAGCCTGAAGCGCTGTTATTATATGCGCCGCGGCATTTATCGGATCCGTTCCCTTTTCCGGCGTTGACCCATGGCAGCCCACGCCGGTTACGCGGATCATAAACCTGTCGAAAGATGCCATGCAGCACCCCGGCACGGCAAATATCGTCCCCGCCGGCGCTGTATTGCTTATTATTGTGCCTATGTGCATACCAAACGCGGCGTCCGCGCCTTCAAGCCACCCGTTTGCGATAACGTTCTTTGCGCCCTTGGCCGTTTCCTCCGCCGTTTGGAATATCAGCACCGCTTCGCCCTTGAGCGCGGCTCGGTCTGATTGCAGCACCTTTGCCGCGCCCAGCAGCATTGACGTATGCGCATCATGTCCGCAGGCATGCATAAAGCCATCGTGTTCCGATGCATAGCTTGCGCCCGTTTCTTCCCTTATTGGCAGCGCATCCATATCCGCGCGCAGTATAATGCACCTGCCGGGCCGGGAGCCGCGTATGTGCGCGGCTATTGCGCTGTCCCTTCCCGAACGGACATACGGTATGCCCAATTGCTCAAGCTTGCTTATAACATAGGCGGATGTTTTCTCCAGCCGCTCGCCGGTTTCCGGTATGCGGTGCAATGCGCGCCGCATTTCCACCAGCTCGCCCTGTATTGCGGCGCATTTGCGCCACAGCGCAGCGTTTTCCATGCCGTTCTCCTTTACTCTGCCGCGTTGTTCATCAGCATACGCCTGTATTCTTCCATTTCCTCCGCATTGGCCATTATGAAATGGCCTTCCTCAATCTCGCTCCAGCACGGCGGATCGGCGGCGTAATTATGTATGGAAGGATCGTATATTTGCAGCACTTTTGTCTTTTCCGCATCAGGATCGGGCATGGGTATTGCCGAAAGCAGTGCCCGCGTATACGGGTGCAGTGGGTGTTCAAACAGCTTTTCAGTCTTTGCCAGTTCAACTATAACGCCCTTGTGTATAACGGCTATCCTGTCGCATATGAAGCGCATAACGCTCAGATCATGCGCTATAAAAAGATATGTCAGCCCGTGTTCTTTTTGAAGATCGCTCAAAAGGTTCAGCACCTGTGCGCGTATGGATACGTCCAATGCGCTTATCGGTTCATCGGCAATTATAAATTCCGGTTCCATGACAAGGCTTCTTGCTATGCCTATGCGCTGGCGCTGCCCGCCGGAAAACTCATGCGGAAAGCGGCTTGCAAACTCCGGCAGCAGCCCAACGTCCGCCAGCGCCTTTGCCACCTTGCTTTGGCGCTCGTCGTTTTTCATATCGCGGCGGATATTCATAAGGCCTTCGGATACTATGTAGTCCACCTTGGCGCGCTCGTTAAGGCTTGCCATAGGGTCTTGGAATATCATCTGTATCTGCTGTGTAACTTTCTTGTCCAACTCATGCGGTATTTTTCCGCTTATGCGCTCTCCCTTAAAAAGCACCTCTCCTGCGGACATGGGGTTTATGCGTATTATGGCGCGGCCGATCGTGGTTTTGCCGCTGCCCGATTCACCCACAAGGCCGAACGTTTCGCCCTTGTATATGTCAAAGCTTACGCCCTTCACGGCAACGAAGTTCTTCCGCTTGCTGCCGAAGGTAACCTCCATATTGCGCACGCTTATAAGCGGCTCGTCCGTTTCTATGTTTTTCTCGCGTCCGGCCGTTATGCCCGGCTTTTGGGCGCTGCGTATGTTCTTTATCTGCTCGGGCGGCTCTATCTTGGGCGCGCGCGGGTCAAGCAGCCATGTGCGCGCCTTATGCGTGGGGGAAACGTCAAAATACGGCGGCCTGTGTTCAAAGTCTATATCCAGCGCATAAGGATTGCGCGGGGCGAACGCATCGCCGCGAATTTTTTGGAACAGGTTCGGCGGCGTGCCCTTTATTGAATACAACGCCTCCCCCTTAACGCCAAGCTGCGGCAGGGAGCTCAGCAGCGCCCATGTGTACGGGTGCTGTGGATTATAGAACACCTCGTCGCATGTGCCAACCTCAACTATATCGCCCGCATACATTACGGCTATTCTGTCGGCGACGTTGGCCACAACGCCAAGATCGTGCGTGATGTATATTGTAGTAAGCTGATACTTCTCCTTCATCTTTTTGATAAGGTTCAATATCTGCGCCTGTATCGTCACGTCCAGTGCCGTTGTAGGCTCGTCGCATATCAATATACGCGGGTTGCAGGCTATTGCAATAGCTATTACCACCCTTTGGCGCATTCCGCCGCTGAATTCGTGCGGATATTGCTTATATCGCCTTTCGGGGTCTATTATGCCAACGTCCTCAAGTATCTCTATCGTTTTTTTATGCGCTTCCTCGCCATAAAGATTCTGGTGCAGGTGCAGCGCTTCCTCTATCTGCCAGCCAACGGTTTTCAGCGGGTTAAGGCTGGTCATGGGGTCCTGCATTACCATGGCTATTTCCTTGCCGCGTATTTTGCCCCATTCCTCGTCCGTTTTCAGCGCGGCAAGATCCCATGTGTACTTTTCCTCGCCTTCCGCCGCGTTTTCCTTTGGCAGATAATATATGTGTCCGCTGTCTATCCAGCCGTTTTTATCCAAAAGACCGTTGAAATTCTTCACGAACACGCTCTTGCCGGAGCCGGACTCGCCCACTATCGCAAGGCTTTCGCTTTTATAAAGGTCCAGCGATATTCCCCTGAGGGCGTTGAGCTGCTGCCCTCTCAGGCTGAATTTTACGTTTAGGTCACGAACGGAAAGAATTACTTCCCTGTTTGCAGCATCCGTCATGTTATCGCCTCCTTAAACGTGGTTCTTAGGATCGGCCGCATCGGAAAACGCATTGCCGATAAGATAAAAGCATATTGTTATTATGGACAGCACCACCGCCGGGAAAATAAGCTGATACTGCAAATTGGGTGCGGACATCAGCACGCGGCCGGTATTTACCAAATTGCCCAGCGACGGCGTTTCTATCGAAAGGCCAAGGCCTATATAGGTAAGGAACACCTCCCAGCCTATCGCCCCCGGTATGCTCAACGCCATGCGCAGCATTATAACCGATATCATCTGTGGCAAAAGGTTTTTCACTATTATGCGCCGCGTTGGCGTGCCAAGGCAGCGGGATGCAAGGTTGAAGTCCCTGTCCCTTATTATAAGCACCTGATTCCTTATGAATCTTGCAAGCCCTATCCAGCCGGTTATTGTCATTGCCACTATCATGGTCATCACGCCCGGCTCCATAACGTATGTGGCAAGTATCAATATTATGGTTGTGGGTATGTTGCTTATAACGTTGTATATTTCCGTAAACAGGAAATCAAGCTTCCTCACATAGCCCCATACAACGCCCGCCACAGTGCCTATAAGCGCCTCAAGCATGGCCACGGAAAAGCCTATCGTGAGCGATGTGCGCGTGCCGCTCCAAATGTTAGACCACAGGTCCTGCCCTATCGAATTGGTTCCGAACCAGTATTCCGCGCACGGTTTAAGGTTGGACGCAGGCTGGCCGGCAAGCGCATGGCCTTTGGGATAATTGTTTATCATCACGGCGTCCTTCTGCCCGGGTATATAGGGCTGAACGAAAGCGAATACGAGCATTACGATTATCACCGCCAGCAGCGATACCGCAAGGCGATTTTTGCAGAACATGCGGAACGTGCTGCGCCAATAGGAATAATTGGAATAGCCGGTTTTTTCGGCGTTCGTTTCGCTGTATTCGGCGCGGCGGAATTTTATTTCCGGCAATGCCGCTATTTCATCCACCGAAAGGTCGTCCTTTTCATCCGCCGCGGATTCAAGATTTTTCAGCAAACTGTCCTCAAGCGGATTTGCTATTGTTTCCTTTATAGAAAACTGCTTCATTACCTTGATCCCTCCTTTTTAACAAAGCTGATGCGCGGATCCACCAGCGCCATAAGCATATCGCCCAGTATCAGGCCCAGTATGCCTATTACGGAATATATTATTACCAGCGCCTGCACCATTGTATTGTCCTGCCGTTTTATAACGTCCACAAGCAGGCCGCCCATTCCCGGTATGGAATAAAGCGATTCAACGTATATGGAGCCGGATATTGTCATAAGTACCGAACCCGGTATCAGGTTCACCATAGGCGTTACGGAATTGCGAAAAACGTGGCGCAGCCATATCATGACGTTCGGCACGCCCTTAGCCTTGGCCAGTTTTATATAGTCCTTGTTGGATTCATCCACCATGTATCGCCTGAGCCACATGGCATAATTGGCAATGCTCGGCAGCGCAAGCGACAGCACCGGCATCACCATGGTAAGCACATTCTTTTCGTTATAAAGCATGCTTGCGCCTATCGCCCGCGTGCCGTACAACTGAATGAACAAATAATAGACGGCGCTTGGCACGGCCTGAATAAACACAATGAAGAGATTCCCGAATTTATCCCAAGCGCCGCCCTTTTTGCGGGACATGAATATGCCCAGCAGCATGCCCAGCGGCAAACTGACGGCCACCGCAGAAAGGCCGAATTTCAGTGACACTATTATCTTCGGCCCAAGTATATCGGTTATTGCGGCATTTCTGCGGTATCTGTTGGATACGCCAAGGTCGCCGCGCAAAAGGCCGCCCATGAACTTAAAAAGCTGCTTGGGAAGCGGGTCCCTAAGGCCCATCAGCGTAAGCTTATTCTCTATTTCGCTCGGGGTGAGCTTGTCATAATTATCAAAGTAGCCTTCCTCGGGCATTAAACGCAGCAAAGAAAATATAACCACAACGATTATGAGAAGCGTTACCAGCGACCTGAGCAGGCGTTTGCACATGTATTGGAGCATTCAGCGTTCCTCCTTCAGCATACCGGCAGCCGTATAAAATGCGAACGACCCCGCCGTGCCGGCATGGCAGGGCCATTCTTAGAGGCTCTACATTATCCACTCCCTTATCGGGCGGATAATAAGCTTATCTGAGTCATTCTCCGCGCGCCGCTTCCCAGGAAGCCAGCTGGGAGGAGAACATGTCTCCGCTCATCGCGGTCTCGTACACATACTGCCCCTTATAGCGCAGATAACTCCAGCCGCAGCTGGTGTATGTGCCTTCAAACGGATTCAGCTTGGTGCCGTTGTATATGCCGCCTGAGGCCCTGTAGGGTATCACCATTGCGTGGTCTATATAATACGCTTCGGCATTGGCAAATGCGGTATAGCGTGCGTCAACGTCAATAGTTTCAAGCTTTGCCTTCTCTATCAGTTCATAGTATTTTTCAACTATAGCCGTTGTTTCGGCGGACTTGGTGCTCTTTTCAAAAACGTCGGTAGTATCGAACGCAAACGTATAATTGTTGCCCTTCTGCGTCATAAACAGCCAGGTTTCCGGGTCAACGTAGCCTGCACCGCCGTTAAGGCGCTGCATTGCGTAATTGCCGCAGCGGCGGGTTCCGCTAAGGAAGTTCTGCGCGCCGAAGTTGTTTATGATTATCTCTATGTAGTCCGCGCCGAGCAGAGCCTCAAGCTGCTGCTTCATCACCAGGCATTCCTTTGCCCATGTAGCGTCGCCGTTATACTGCATCAGTATCTTTACCGGGAATTTTGCTCCAGCAGCCGTCATTTCCTCTATCGCCTTCGCCTTGTATTCAAGGGCAAGCTTTTCATTAAAGCTGTCGGTTTCGGTTATCTTTGCAAGGTCGCCGTAGGTGGTGTAATCCTTGTTCCCATTGCGTGCAAAGCCGCTGGGGGTTATGGAATTGCTCACCATGTCGTTGGCATTATTGGGGAATTCGACCTGCAGCGCCCTTATGCGGTCAAGGCCGTGATAAATGGACTTGCGGAAGTTTTCGTTATTAACAGCTATGCGCCAATTGTCCGGTTCATACTGTTCATCGAACATGGGTTCAAAGTTAAAGCCGAAATAGAAGGAATAGTCGATTTGCTTTATCGTGGGGGAAACAAGCTTGGCCGTATCCTCATTGCTCATCCATTCGGCAAGCAGATCGGAGCTTATCTCGGTATAATCGATTTCGCCGTTAAGGAACATGGTTGGCGCAAGGGTGCCGGCTTCGGCGTTGTATTTGCGCTCAACGCGCTCTATATGCACGTTTTCAGCGTCCCAGTAATTGGGGTTCTTAACGTAAACATGTATCTGCTGCGGGGCGAATTCGTCCATCAGGTACGCGCCGCAGTACCACATGCGCGTGTTGTCTATGCCAAGATCGGCGCCGTTTTCCTCTATGCAAGCCGCGCTCATCGGATAGTAGCAGCCAAACTCAAGCAAGCTCAGGAAATATACACGCGGCTGGGTAAGGGTATATTGCAGAGTATATTTGTCTATCGCCTTCACGCCTATCGAATCTGCGCTCACGGCTTCCGCCGGGGTCTCGCCTTTAACGATGGCGGAGGTATAATCGTAATATTCCTGCGCGCCGGCTATATAGCCATTCATCATGTGGGAATTGCTGGAATCGTTCGCCGCGTTCAGCACCCATTCCGCGCCCGTTACCCAGTCCTCCGCGGTAACCTCGCCCTTCTCCGCGCCGGTATAGTCATACCATTTCATGCCTTCGCGTATTTTCAGCGTCCAGGTCAGTCCATCGTCGCTTACCTCCCAGCTTGTGGCCGCAGCGGGCTACAAATTGCCGTAGCTGTCGCTTGAAACCAGCGTTTCAACGCAGTTCGCGCCGAATATCATGTCTATTTCGGACGCGCTGTAAAGGTAATTCAGGGTGGAGACTTCGCTGTTGTAAAGCATGCGGTATGTCTGCTCCGCGCTGCGTGTTCTGCCGTCCGGCCCGGTGGAGCCGCCGTTATTGCCGGCGGATGGATCGTTGCCGTTTGCGGGGCCGGTGCAGCCGGCGGCCACGCCAAGTATCATTACCAGCGCGCACAGCAGTGCCAATAGTTTCTTCATGTCTTCATCCTCCTTATAATGTATCTTTATAAGATTTACGTTTTCATGCTGCGGCGTATGCAGCGAGTTCGTCCGTATTGGGTCCGTGCGGTATCCGGCCCCGGGGTAAATGGTATTGCGTGGTTATCATCGATTGTTTTTGCGGTTATGAAGCGTATGCTTTAATATAAAATAATAAACATAAGCCCCCGTGTCAAGGCAAGCAGGCGTTTCTTAGCGCATTTCTTAGCACGCGCGCGCTTTTCTTCGGCGGCCATGTATAGTAGAATGTATATGGAAAAGGATTGCTGTTTACTGCATTATTATGCATGTGCCGCGCGTTCGCGCCCGGAGGAAAGTTTGGATATATTCAATCACAAGCATCATAAGGCGCTGCTTATGCGCATACTTGTGCCGCTTATACTGGCGCCGCTTTCGCTTGCGCTAAAGGCCATAGGCACGGCGCACGGCGTGCTGAGCGCCGCGGCAGTGCTTTTGCTTATCGCAACGCCGCCGTCCCCGCCGCGCACAACGCCGCTGTTTTCAAACACAACGCTTTTTGTCATATGCTATGCGCTCTGCGCAGCGTACCTTTCCGCAAGCGCGGCGGAAATACTGCCCGTGTGCGCAATGCTTATAGCCGCGGGCTATATATCGGCCAAAATACGCATGCAAATGGAAAGCGAGCACCGCAAGAACATTTCAAGCGCGGAGCGCACCGCAAGGCTTAATGAGCTTAACGCGCTGCTGCTTGCCGCGCACAGCACGGATGAAATACTCGATCTTGTGCTTGGCTTTATGCACCGCGTTAGCGGCCGCTCCATAATTCTTTTTGAAACGTCCCGCTCCATCCGCCGCATATCCGCCGCGCCGCAGGGGGTTATAATATACGGCCTTGATACCGCCGCCATAACGCAGGCCGCCAATACCCAGCGCATATGCGGCAAGGGCTCCGCCGTATGCCCCGGTTCCGTATACCGCTGCTATCCCGTCCCCCTCGGCAAGGACATAGGCGGCGTTATAGCCATAGTTTTCGGCACGGAAGAATGCGAAGCGGACATGATAGCCTTTATGGATCAACTTATGCAGCGCGCAAGCATTGCGCTGGACAGGCAGCGGCTTATAGACACCAGCCAGCAGATATCCATAGAAAAGCAGCTTGAGCACATGCGTTCCAACTTTCTGCGCGCAATATCGCACGACCTTCGCTCTCCCCTTGCGGCAATAGCGGCCGCCTGCTGCGCACTGGAGCAAACGCCCGATATGTCCGAAGGTAATTTGCGCCTTATATCGGACATTCAGGAGGAATCCGAATGGCTTACCCAGATGGTTGAGAATCTGCTTTCCGTAACCAGGCTTGACACCGGCTGCCCAAAGCTCAATTTCACATCCGAAGCAATAGAGGAGATAGTCGGCGAAGCCGCATACAAGTGCAGAACGCGCTTCCCGGAACTTAAACTTGAAGTAAAAGTACCGGACGAGGTTATAATATTGCAAATGGACGCTATGCTCATAACGCAGGTCATACTCAACCTGGTCGAAAACGCGCTTAAATACGGCGGCGAATCAAAACGGGTATTGATAACCGTATCCCGCGGCGAGCGCGAGGCGCTGCTTACCGTGCGCGATCACGGCATGGGCATACTGCCCGAAAAGCAGGATACGCTTTTCAGCGGGCGCGCCATTCCGCGGGACGATTCACGCCACGGCCTGGGCATAGGGCTTTCCATATGCAAAACAATAGTAAACGCGCACCACGGCCGCATATGGGCCGAAAATTGCGCCGACGGCGGGGCCGAGTTCAATTTCACATTGCCATTGGAGGAAACAGATGGATAAAAAGCTGCTGATAATAGAGGACGACCCATATATAATGCGGGCACTGTCATCAATACTGGAAATAGAGGGTTATGCTCTGGACTGCGTTACCACCGGCGCTGACGCGCTGAGCAAGGCCCGTTCAGACCCGCCGGATCTTTTTCTGCTGGATCTCGGCCTGCCGGACATGGACGGGCTTCAGGTGATTCAGCAGCTGCGCACCCAAACTCGCCGCCCGATAATAATTCTTTCCGCCCGCGCACAGGAAAATGAAAAGGTGCTTGCGCTTGATTACGGCGCGGATGATTACGTTACCAAGCCCTTCGGCGCAAAGGAGCTAAAGGCACGCATACGCTCCGCATTGAGGCACACATATATAAGCCAGGAAAGCGAAAGCCTTGGAAGATACCGCTACATATGCGGTCCGCTTACGGTTGATTATCAGCTTGAGCGCGTATTCAAAAACGGCGATGATATGCACCTGACCAATATAGAATATCAGATAGTTACGCTGATATCCCGCGCATCCGGCAAGGTGCTGACGTATCAAACCATAATTGCCGGCATATGGAGCCCGTATGCGGACGCGGAAAACAACCGCATACTGCGCGTGAACATGGCTAACATCCGCCGCAAAATAGAGGAAAACCCCGCCGCACCCAAGTATATATTTACCGAGGTAGGCGTTGGATACAGAATGGCGCCCGAAAAGCGGCCCGACATGAACTGAAACGGAGGAACTGAAAAATGTATGATCTGCTGATAAAAAACGCATATGTGCTGGACGGTACCGGAGCGGAAGGCTTCCATAGCGACATAGGCATATCAGGCGGCAAAATAGCCGCCATGGCGCAGGCAATAAATGCCCAAGCCGAAAGCGTTATAGATGCCTCCGGGCTCACGCTTGCGCCCGGCTTTATAGACGCGCACAGCCATCAGGACGTTATAGTTGAAGAATACCCCGAATGCATCTGCGCCGTGGAGCAGGGCATAACCACGCAGGTAACCGGCATGTGCGGCGACTCCGCCGCCCCCGTTTCGCCGCGGCACATAGGCGACGCCCTTCGCATAATAAGCTCCCTCAAGGGCGGCGTGCTGCCGTCCCCCGTTGAAACCCGCTTCACATTCGGCGGCTATCTTGACCATATTGATAAGCCGCTCGGCACAAACATGGCATTCCTTGTTGGCCACGGCATGATTCGCGCGGCGGTAATGGGCTTTGAAAACCGCAAGCCAACGGCATATGAGACAGAGCAGATGAAGGCCCTTGTTCAGCAGGCCATGGACGGCGGCGCGTTCGGCATATCGTTCGGGCTTATATATCCGCCGGGATCGTATTGCGATGCGGAAGAAATGAGCGAGATTTGCAAGGTGGTTGCGCAAAACGGCGGCGTTATGACCGTGCATGTGCGCTCGGAAAGCAGCGGGCTTATAGAAGCGGTGGAAGAAATGCTCGGCGTTGTGCGCGCAAGCGGAGTGCGCTGCGTAATATCGCACCACAAGGCGACCGGCGGCAGCGCAAACTGGGGCAAAACCGCCAAAACGCTTGAACTGATACAAAAAATAAACGCCGAAGGTTACGACGTTTTTACGGATCAATATCCATACACCGCCTCCGCCACCGGCCTTTCCACAAACATTCCGGACGATATGTTCACGCTCGGCACGGATAAGCTTATCGCCATGCTGTCCTCCGCGCAGGGGCGAAACGAGCTGCGTCCGCTTATACTCGGCGCGTTAACGCCCAAGGAGCGCTTTAAGTACACCATGATAGGCTCTTCCCCCGCGCATCCCGAATACAACGGCAGAATGCTCAACGACATAGCGGATGAGCTAAACATTGATCCATACGAGCTGCAATGCGATATTCTGCGCGACGATAAGCTGCTCACCGGCGGCATATACCATACCATGAGCGAGGACGATATGAAGCGCGTTATGCAATACCGCCGCACTATGGTGGGCACGGACGGCATGTGGTACCCCGGTTGCGGCGGCTGCCATCCGCGCTCAATAGGCACGTTCCCGCGCGTGCTCGGCCGCTACGTTCGCGAAAAGCAGTATATCACCCTGCCGGAAGCCATACGGCGCATGACCTCACTGCCCGCGCAGGTGTATGGGCTTAAAGACAAGGGGCTTATAGTAAAGGGCTATGATGCGGACATGGTGCTTTTCGATGCGGACAAGATTATAGACCGCGCGGATTACGGCGCATTCCGCACCCGCTGCGAAGGGCTTAATTATGTTATAGTCGGCGGAAAAACAGCGGCGGAAAACGCCGTATTCACCGGCGCTAAAGCCGGGCGGATAATACGGCGGCCGTAAATCCGTATAATTACTGAGCAAGCATCCAGTTTATAATATCGAATCTGTCGCTGTGGTATATCCAGCGTATTTCATGGCCCTGCCCGCTAAGCAGGGTCAGCTTGCTGCTGCCGCCGCAGCGGTTTATCATTTCATGTGCCTGAATAACGCTGAAGCCCATGCCGCGGTCAAGCTCCCCATGGAATATCCACACGGGCATTTTTGTAAGCAGTGCACAGCTGAGCGGATCCACGCTGCCGCACACCGGCACAAGGCATGTTACAACATTTGTTTTTATTTATTAATATCTTCTTAATTATTTTAATAAAGTTTCAACTTGTTTTTTAATAGTAAATTATGTTATCTTATAATTAAGCAATTGCTTGTGTTGTAATCGTTAAGACGTCTGGTTTTTGTGTTCAATGTCATATGGAGGTGGTATTAGGGCTTAGGTAGTATTATACATTGTTAACAGTAACTCAGGAAACAGTTTTTGGACTCACAATTTTAACCGAGAGGAGACATGTGTATGAAAAAATCATTGATGATTTTGCTCGTTTGCACGCTGCTCACGATTATAAGTGCATATGCAAACAACAAACCGGGGCTTGCGCCTTCCGTTCCCCAATACGATTACGAGTACACCACGCTTGAACGGCTATCCGAAAATGCGGATAACGTCATCATCTGTACAGTTGATAGCGTGGAACAAGCCGATGACCTCCACAGCTTTTTCCACATAAAGGATCTTAAGGTCTTATGCGGGCAGGATGTGGACTCCGTAAGCATATACGGAGTAGTAGGGCTGATGGAAGAGGGTGGCAGGTACTGCCTGTTCACCTATAACAATGATAAAGTCTTCTGGCCTATGCCGCTGACGCTGCTGGTCGACCGCGAATCGATATTTGAAATACAGTCCGGCAAAGTTATTGCGCCCGATAGGTTCGGTATGACCGGCATGAGCGAAGATGAATTGATCGATGCTGCAACAAAATTGTCCATGCGCGAAAATACCGTGCCGACCGTTACAGACGAATTGCCGTACGACAAGCTGATAGCCGAAAGCGAAGCCATATTCACCGCCACGGTCAAGGAGTTGTCCTATTCTTCGCCATATTCGGGAGGCAGTGCCGCCGTCACGGTAAACAAGGTATTCAAGGGGACCGCAGAAAAAAGCCCCACGGGGCCCGCGGAAGAAAACGAAATAAGAATGCTTGTGCCGCAAGGCTTGCAATCAGGTGAAACATATTTGTTTTTCAGGACAAACGGCCTGGCGAATATGCCTTCCCGCAGCAACAGCGTGATAAGCGTTGAATCCGAAGAGTATGCTCAGATAATTGAGCAGATACAGTAGATCGGATGCAGAAGCTTAGCATCCGATCTTTGTTGGTTTTTCATTTCAGCTTTATTCAAATCAGTTTCTTACAGCCCGTCCCCCGGCAGTTCAACTCCGGCGGCGGCTGCGGCGGCTATGGCAGGGCCAAGCTCGCCAACGCGCTCGGGGCTGTGCGCATCGCTGTCCGGGCGCATAACCGCGCCTATTTTGGCTATCAGCCGTATGTCATCCGGCGAAAGGGTTACGTGGCGGGAGTTTATCTCTATCATCGTGCCCAGCTCCTTCGCCCCGCGGGCAAGGGTTTCTATATCGCACTTCACATATTCGCCCGGATGGGCAAAAATATCTATCCTGTATTTTTCCGCCGCGGCAAGCAGCGCCTTCGCCGTCAGCTCCGGTTCGCTTTTGTGCAAGCCTGCGGCCTCCATGGAGCGCTTCAGCAAAAAACCGTCCCGCGGCACAACGCCCTTGTGATACGCCAGCAGAAGCACATCGAACATGCTCCTGTCCTTTGGCGCGTCGCATTCGCCAAAGCCGGTCAGGTTGCATTCAAGGCCGAACAGAACCTCTATATCCCGCGCGTAAACGCTTGCAAGGCGCTCCGTCTCCTTCCTCAGCCGCGTCAGCTTTTCGCCGCGCACGCCGAAAAAAACGTGCCCGCCCGCGTGCTCCGTTATGGCTATACGTTTAAGCCCGCAGCGTATCCCTGCACGGACTATATCCTCAGGCGAGCCCTTGCCGTGCGAAAAATCGGTATGCGTATGCAGGTCGCTCAAATAGCTTCCCATGCTCATTTTCTATTTTTGCTCCCCGATATGCTCATGCCGCGGAAGCGCGCCACAAGCGTTATCAAAAGCGTGCTCAGCGTTATTGTGGACATTGAATTTTCAAGCCTGAACGGCACCTTGGCCGAGCCTATGTGCGATGCGGTGAAGAAATAGTCGCATGTATGCGCGGCCTGATTTCCGGCATAGCTGCTCAGGTACACCGTGGTCGCTCCCGCGGCCTTGGCGGCGATTATTTCATCGAATATATCCTTATTGCGGCCGCTGCGGCAGAAGGCTATAACCGCATCGTCCTTTGTGAAGCGGGTGCGGTATATGCCCATACTCACCTCGTCGCAAAGGGCGATGGCTTCCATGTTCATCATGTTAAAGCTGTGCACCATGTCCTTTGCCAGCAGCTCCGATTCGCCGCATATGAACACGCGCTTTTTGCCGGCAATATTCTGCGCTGCGGCGCAGAACGCATCCTTATCCAGCGCATGATATGTATCCTCAAGCGACATTATGCTGTATCCGCACAGCTTGTCTATAACGGTGGAGTCGCTGTCCTCGTCGCTCACGGGGGAAAGCTTCTGCGTTGCGCCGTTTGCGGCCGCTCCGCCCGCCAGCGCCACGCGGAAATCAAGGAAGCCCTTGTATCCAAGCCTCCTCGCAAGGCGGGTAACGCTTGGCACGCTTACGCCGGCAGCCTCGGCTATTTCGTTGATGACCATGCGCATGGCGCGGTCAGGATTGTCCAGGATAAAGTCTGCAACCTTGCGCTCCGCCGAAGGCAGCGTCACATACGCGGAGCGTATCTTGTTATTTGCGGGCATTTTCTTCTCTCCTTTTCATCTATGTTATAGTAAATTTATACACTTTAAGTACATAAAACCCGCCTCCTATACAAGCGGCGGTTTCAATTCCCACGATGTTACATGGTATTTGTATTATACACGGGTTTATTAAACTTTACAATGGCATAATTATGAATTTGTGCAAACTTCACATTCGCCGCCCGCGCACATAAGCTTCCGCACATAAATTTCATATAAAAAATTGCGCATAAAAAGGGGCATGCAGCCCCGCTCTTTGATTGACAGTAGGGATGTTAAACATTATAATGATATATAGAATGCCTGTACCGGGCCGAACATGTATACAGGCCCGGGAATACACCAAATACATCAGGAGGATATACTCAAAATGGCAAAGACAATGACCATTGACGGCAATACCGCTGCGGCGCATGTAGCATATGCGTTCAGTGATGTTGCGGCCATCTACCCCATCACTCCCTCGTCCCCCATGGCCGAGGTTGCCGATGAGTGGGCGGCAAACGGCAGAACCAATCTGTTCGGTCAAAAGGTAAGGATAGCCGAGATGCAGTCCGAAGCCGGCGCCGCGGGCGCTGTGCACGGCTCCCTCAAGGCCGGTGCCCTGACCACCACCTTCACGGCTTCCCAGGGCCTTTTGCTGATGATTCCCAACATGTACAAGATCTCCGGCGAACTGCTGCCCGGCGTGTTCCACGTATCCGCCCGCGCGCTTGCTTACCATGCGCTGAGCATATTCGGTGATCACAGCGATGTTATGGGCTGCCGCCAGACCGGCTTTGCCATGCTTTCTTCCGCCTCCGTTCAGGAGGTCATGGATCTTGCGCTGGTAACTCACCTTTCCGCCATCAAGGCTTCCGTCCCCTTCGTTCACTTCTTCGATGGTTTCCGTACCAGCCACGAAGTGCAGAAGATAGAGGCCATAGATTACGAGGATATGGGCAAGCTGCTTGATTACGATGCAGTGGCCGCCTTCCGTGCGCGCGCGCTCAATCCTGAGCATCCGCACCTTTCCGGCTCCGCCCAGAACCCGGACATTTACTTCCAGAACCGCGAAGCCTGCAACACCCGTTACATGGCCGTTCCCGCAATAGTTGAGCATTACATGGAGGAAGTCGGCAAGCTGACCGGCCGCCATTATAATCTGTTCGATTACGTCGGCGCGCCCGATGCGGACCGCGTAATAATCTCCATGGGCTCCAGCTGCGACGTGGTTGAAGAAGCCATAGATTACCTTAACGCCCGCGGCGAAAAGCTGGGCCTTATAAAGGTTCGTCTGTACAGGCCCTTCCGTGCGGACAAGCTGCTTGCCGCCCTGCCCGCCACCTGCAAGAAGATCGCCGTGCTCGACCGCACCAAGGAATGCGGTTCCCAGGGCGAGCCTCTCTATCAGGACGTGGTCAATGCCTTTGCCGAGGCCGGCAGGTTCGATGTTAAGATCATCGGCGGCCGTTACGGTCTGGGCTCCAAGGAATTCACCCCCTCCATGGTCAAGGCCGTTTATGACGAGCTGAAGAAGGACGACGCCAAGCCCCGCTTCACCGTAGGCATAGTTGACGACGTGACCAATCTGTCCCTGCCCGTGACCGAGCAGGTCAACGCCGCTCCCGAAGGCACCATCGCCTGCAAGTTCTATGGCCTTGGTTCCGACGGTACCGTTGGCGCGAACAAGAACTCCATAAAGATAATAGGCGACCATACCGACATGTATGCTCAGGGTTACTTTGCCTACGACTCCAAGAAGTCCGGCGGCTTCACCGTGAGCCATCTGCGCTTCGGCAAAAAGCCCATACAGAGCCCCTACCTCATCGATGCGGCTGACTTCGTGGCCTGCCACAACGCCTCCTACGTCACCCGTTACGACGTGACCGAAGGCATCAAGGAGGGCGGCACTTTCCTGCTCAACTCCGAATGGACGCTTGAGGAGATGGAGCATGAGCTGCCCGCCAAGATGAAGAACGCCATCGCCAAGAACCATCTCAAGTTCTATAACATAGACGCCGTTAAGCTGGCCAAGGAAGTCGGCATGGGCAACCGCATCAATACCATAATGCAGTCCGCCTTCTTCAAGCTGGCAAACGTTATCCCCGCCGACCAAGCCATAGAGTACATGAAGGCTGCCGCCAAGAAGTCCTATGCCAAGAAGGGCGAGGACGTCGTGGCCCGCAACTATGCCGCCATAGACGCAGGCGCCAACGCCATAGTTGAAATCAACTATCCCGAATCCTGGGCCACCACCACCGAAGGCGCGGTTGTGAAGCCCGTGACGGATGATCCGTACTTCACTCAGTTCATTTCCCCCATCCTAGCCCAGAACGGCGACAAGCTACCCGTTTCCATAATGAGCCCCGATGGTTCCGTGCCCACCGGCACCACCAAGTACGAAAAGCGCGGCATAGCCGTTGACGTACCCGCGTGGATACCCGAAAACTGCATACAGTGCAACCAGTGCTCCCTGGTCTGCCCGCACGCCTGCATAAGGCCCGTGCTGGTAAAGGACGAGGACAATGCCCCCGAAACCTTCGTGACCAAGCCTGCCACCGGCAAGGAGCTTGTGGGCTATAAGTTCCGCATGCAGCTCTCTCCGCTGGACTGCACCGGCTGCGGCAACTGCGTGGACGTTTGCCCCGCCAAGACCAAGGCGCTCAAGATGGTTCCCCTGCACACCGTACAGGAGACCGAAGGCGCGAATTGGGACTTCGCTGCCAAGCTGCCCGAGCGCGAGCTTGACATGAACAAGTACACCGTTAAGAACAGCCAGTTCCTCAAGCCCCTGTTCGAGTTCTCCGGCGCCTGCGCAGGCTGCGGCGAGACCCCGTACATCAAGCTTATAACCCAGCTGTTCGGCGACAGGATGATAATTGCCAACGCCACCGGCTGTACCTCCATCTACGGCGGCAGCGCGCCCACCGTACCTTACACCACCAATGAAAAGGGCCACGGTCCCGCATGGGCCAACTCCCTGTTTGAAGATAACGCCGAGTTCGGCTTCGGTATCAACCTGGGTACCAAGCAGCGCCGCGCGCATGTTGCGGAGCTTGTTGAAAAGCTGATCGCGGTTGACTACTGCGACGCCGATCTGAAGGCCGCCGGTAAGGAATGGCTGGAGAACATGGACGATGCGGAAGGCTCCAAGAAGGCGGCTGCGAAGCTGGTTGCCGAGCTGGAAGCGAGCGTCGATCCCGATCTGACCGGCACCCAGTGGGAAGAAGCATGGCTCAAGAACGGCAAGAAGTGCCCCTGCGAAGCGTGCACTCTGGGCCGCGAAGTGCTTGCCAATAAGGACCTGCTCGTCAAGAAGTCCATATGGATATTCGGCGGCGACGGCTGGGCGTACGACATCGGCTACGGCGGACTTGACCACGTTCTTGCCATGGACGAGGATGTAAACGTTCTGGTCGTTGATACCGAAGTTTACTCCAACACCGGCGGACAGTCCTCCAAGGCTACGCCTACCGGTTCCGTTGCCAAGTTTGCTGCGGCCGGCAAGCGCACCAGCAAGAAGGATCTGGGCATGATGGCCATGAGCTACGGCTACGTGTACGTTGCCAAGGTTTGCATGGGCGCCAACCAGCAGCAGCTGGTCAAGGCCCTTGCGGAAGCCGAAGCTTATAAGGGACCCTCCCTCATAATCGCCTATGCTCCCTGCATCAACCACGGCCTGAAGGTAAAGGAAGGCATGGGCAAGAGCCAGGCCGAGGCCAAGAAGGCCGTTGAAGCCGGTTATTGGCAGCTTTACCGTTACAATCCGGAGCTTACCGCCCAGGGCAAGAATCCCTTCACTTTGGACAGCAAGCCCGCGACCATACCTTACCGCGAGTTCATAATGGGCGAAGTTCGCTACGCTTCCCTGCTGGCTCAGTTCCCCGAAGTGGCCGACAAGCTGTTCGACCGCGCCGAGCACGAAGCCAAGGATAAGTACGAATACTACAAGAAGCTCAACGACATGCAGTAATGCATTGATTAACAAAACCCGGGACGGCAATCGCCGTCCCGGGGCTTTTTGTGTGTGCAGATAATCTATAATGTTTGATGAAGTAAAATAAGCAACTCACATCTCATTGCTTGTTACAACCCCTCAGTCACGGCTAACGCCGTGCCAGCTCCCCGGCCGGGGAGCCTTTTGGGGGGGCTACCACTAACCAAAAGCTGTCCCCGCGTGCGGGGAAAGTGGCATGGCGAAGCCATGACGAAAGGGGAACGGCTCAAAGCTGCCCAGCTGTTTTACTGTTCCCCTCAGTCGGCTTACGCCGCCAGCTCCCCCATAAATGGTGGCGCCTTTTGGTACAGTACAAGCACGGCGTACAGTGTCGTACCCCTTCGCGGAGCGATCGTTTCAATGGGGTTACGGGGGTCGCCAGGGGGCCTAAGGGGAGAAATCGAAATCTTCCCTGGCCCCCTGGCAAAAAGGATTATAAAGTTGCTTATAGTTCTTTATTTAACTCCCTCAGTCTCGCCTACGGCTCGACACCTCCCTCGACAGGGAGGCTTTGGGGTGCATTTTATCAGCTTTTCCCTTGTAATTCCGCGCTGCCGCGCCGATATGCAGGCAAATTATTGCCTTCATCTCATTTTCATGATATATTTAAAAATTAAATTACCACAAGGAGTCCGCCATGCAAAAGCTGCTTATTGTTGACGGGAGCAATCTGCTGTTCCAAATGTTCTATGGTATGCCCGCGCGCATAGTGGGCAAAAGTGGACGGCCCGTGCACGGAACTATTGGCTTTGTGGGCGCGCTTATGAAAATAATACGCATGGTGCGGCCCACGCACGCCGTTGTGCTGTTCGATGGCGAGCATGAAAACCCGCGCGCCGCGCTGGCCCCCGCATATAAGGCCAACCGCGTGGATTACAGCCAAATGGCGGAGGACGACACGCCGTTTTCCCAGCTGGCGGACATATACTTGGCGCTTGATTTCATGGGTATAAAGCATACCGAAACCACGGACTGCGAAACGGATGACATTGTAGCGGCATATGTGTTCAGTCGAACGAATGATAGCGAAATAGTCATTTCATCGTTCGACAGCGACTATTTTCAGCTTATCTCCACCAATGTGAGCGTGCTTAGATACCGCGGCAAAAGCAGCGTGCTTTGCGGCGAAGAATATATATTGGAAAAGTTCGGCATAGGCGCGGACAAATATGCTGACATGAAGGCCCTTTGCGGCGACGCATCAGACAATATCCGCGGCGTGCCCCGCGTAGGTCAAAAAACAGCGGCGCGGCTGATAAACGAATTCGGCTCGCTTGACGGCATAATGCAAAACGCGGACCGCATAAAGCAGCCCGCGCTGAGGGAATCAATATTGATAAACTTAGACAGGCTCCTGCTCAACCGGCAGCTTATAACGCTCACAGGCGGCGCGGCATTGCCGTTTGAAACGGAAGAGCTTGAGTTCATAATGCCCGAATTTACATCGGTTCAGGCGCTAAAGGCGCTCGGCATCATTTAGCCGCAATGGCTATCAGCTCCCGCGCGTCGCTTATTTCATAATCCGGCCTTATGCCGTGCTGCTGCATGTATTGCCTCAGCTCCACGTCCCGCGCGTATTCGGCCGCCGTCCAGCTTGTTATGGCAAGCAGCTTGTTCTTATAATCTTCGTTTTCGCACTTCCTGTGCATCCATACTGCCGTAACGCCGGCCATTTTGGCCATGTACATGTCCTTCGTAAGGTTATCGCCCAGGTACATCACTTCGCTTTTATCATAGCCCTCGCCCGCGCATATGCGCTCTATAACCGCAACGTCCGGCTTTTTTGTCTGCACCGTGCGTACCTTTTCGCTCACGGCGTATGCGCTCTTGAATTGGCTTTCAAACGTGTACACATGCTTAAAATACGGCTCTATGCCCAGCTTCATAAGCCTGTAAAACCCGTTTTCTTTGGAGGATTCCGTATAGGCTATGAGCGTCACGCCCATTTCCGTCAGCGCGCGCAGCATTTCCTCCACGCCCGGCAAAAGGTGCAGATGGCTTTCCCTGACGGAATTGAACACGTTGAACGCCGGCCTCAGCGCCGCCTTCAGCTCCTCCGCCGGGGCATTGTTATAGTATGCCTTTATGCTGGGCAGTTCAAGCGTTGCATAAGGGTATTCAACCGAGCCGAGCCGCTGATGCGCCGCCATGTATTCATTCAGCAGCTTTTTTTCGTCTATGCCGGTCATGCGGGCTATCTCGTCCGCCATGGCGTAAAATGCGGGCACGAAAAAGCCCGTCCAGTCGTATAAAGTATCGTCAAGGTCGCTTATAAGCAACTTTATCATAGGTGTATTCACCATCCCAAATCATTAGTGCAGCTTGCATATTACCCCATCCCCACCGATAAGTCAACAACTCCGCGCACGATATAAGTAAAAGCGAAAGCAAATGTTGTTGCATGTTTTTATCAAACATTGTACAATTATGTATGATTGTGCGGTTCATGTATATGCTGCGCCTGTTTTAACGAAGTGCGGCATCATGCCGCGGAAATGGAGGGAAGCCCATGTTCGATTTGCAGAAGGCAAGCATGCTCAAGCGTGCGTCCGCCTGGCTGTTGGACGTTATTCTGCTAAGCGTACTCGCAACCGGGTTCGCGCTTTTGCTTTCCGCCGCGTTCGGTTACGATAATTATAACGATAATTTACAGCGATACTATACGGAATACGAGCAGCTGTATGGCATTGATTTTAATATTTCGGATGAAGAATATCTTGCGCTCGGTGAAGAGGATCGGCTCCGTTATGCTGATGCATATGCAAAGCTTAACGATGATGCCGATGTCAGCCGGGCGTTTTCTATTATAATTCAGCTTTCGCTTGCAATAATGTCGCTTTCGGTATTGCTTGCGTATATGGCGCTGGAGTTCGCAATACCCGTACTGTGGCTGAAGAATGGGCAGACCATTGGCAAAAAGATATTCGGCCTTGCCGTAATGCGGACCGACTCCGTGCGCGTGAAGCCCATAACCATGCTAATACGCACACTGCTTGGCAAATACACAATCGAAACAATGGCCCCGCTGCTGATAATATTCCTTATATTGTTCGGCAGTCTCGGCACGGTTGGGCTCATAATGCTTGCGGCGCTGGCGCTGCTGCAAATAGTGCTTATCGCGGCCACGCGCACCAATTCCGCAATACATGATATATTGGCGCAAACGGTAGTTGTGGATATGGAAAGCCAAATGATATTCGATTCCGCCCGGGAGCGCGAAGCACGGCGCAGGGAATACGCCGAAGCGGACAGCGCACGATGGGGTCAATAAACAAGGGTAAACCAAGATATACAAAATAAACTAAAAAGGATCGAGGACGAAAACGATGAAAGTTGAACTGCGCAACGTGACCAAGGCTTTCCCCAGCCGCAACAAGAAATCGGGCGAAGAGGTAATAGCCGTAAACGACTGCAGCTTTACCATTCCCGACGGGAAGCTGATAGGCCTGCTCGGTCCTTCCGGCTGCGGCAAAAGCACCACGCTCTATATGATATGCGGCCTGCAAAAGCCCACAAAGGGGCAGATATTCTTCGGCGAGGACGACGTTACCGGCCTTGCGCCGGAAAACAGGGGCGTTGGCCTTGTGTTCCAGAACTATGCGCTTTACCCGCACCTTACCGTTAAGCAGAACATACTTTTCCCGCTGCAAAATCTTAAAGGGGCGGACAAGCTGAGCAAGGAAGAAATGCTCAAGCGCGCCTATGAAACGGCAAAGCTTGTTCAGATAGACGAACTGATGGACCGCAAGCCCAGCGAGCTTTCCGGCGGCCAGCAGCAGCGCGTTGCAATAGCCCGCGCGCTGGTCAAAATGCCGCGCGTGCTGCTGCTTGATGAGCCGCTCTCCAACCTTGACGCAAGGCTCAGGCTCCAAACCCGCGAGGAAATACGCCGCATACAGCGCGAAACCAAGATAACCACCGTTTTCGTTACCCATGACCAGGACGAGGCCATGAGCATATCCGACTTTATAGTGGTCATGAAGGCGGGCGTTGTGCAGCAGATTGGCAAGCCGCAGGCCGTTTATGACGATCCGGACAATCTGTTCGTTGCCAAGTTCCTCGGCACCCCGCCCATAAACGTTTTCAACGGCTCCGTCAAGGGCGGCAAGGTATATATCGGCGAAGAAGCCGTGCTCAGCGTGAACGGCGTTAACGACGGCGAAGTTTACGTCGGCATCCGCCCCGAAGGCTTTATCCTGGACGAAAACGGCCCGCTCGGCTGCAAGCTTATAAACGTTGAAGTAATGGGCAGGGACGTGAGCGTTGTATCCTCCAACCCCGCCTCGCTCAACCCCACCATCCGCTCCATAATCAATGCGGACGCGGGCGTGGATCACGATGCGGAAACCGTGCGTTTCTCCGTAAAGCCGCATAAGCTTTTCCTCTTCGATAAGGAAAGCGAAAAGCGCATACGCTTCGAGGTAAAATAAAAAATGGTAGAAGGCAAGCAAAAATGGAAGGCGTGGCTGTACCTTGCCCCGGCGATAGTGCTATTGCTGGTATTCACGGTGTGGCCCATAATAAACACGGTGCGCATGGCCTTTCTTGAAGGGTACAGCGGGCTGAAGGTTGCCGGCGGCGAAAGCTTCGCGTTCGGCGTGGGCAACTTCGTTAAGGTAATAAAGTATCAAAAGTTTTTAAGCTGCCTTAAAAACACGGTGCTGCTGTGCATGCTTACCGTGCCCATATCAAGCCTGCTCGCGCTGCTGGTGGCGGTGTTCCTCAACTCCATCAAGTGGCTGCAAAAGCCGCTGCAAACCATATTCTTCCTGCCCTATGTTACCAACTCCATCGCCATAGGCATGGTGTTCGCCGCAATGTTCAACATTGTCGGCAGCTTTTACGGCACGGAGAACGAAATAATCGTTACCGCCGGAATAATAAACAACATAATCGAATTCTTCGGCGGCAAGGCAGTTAACTGGATAAACTACGGTTCTTCCTACGCGGCGAACATTACCGTTATGGTAATATACATCGTTTGGAACGCGCTGCCGTTCAAAATACTTATACTGCTGGGCGGCCTGCAGAGCATCAATAAGCAGTATTACGACGCCGCCAAGGTGGACGGCACATCCCGCCGCCGCATATTCGCGCGCATAACCGTGCCGCTGCTTTCCCCCATGCTTGCCTATGTTGTTATAACCGGCTTCATAGGCGGCTTTAAGGAATACACCAGCATAATCGGCATATTCGGCGAGGCTATGGGCCCTGCGGACGCCGCGGGCAGGCTGAACACTATGGTAGGCTTTATATACGACGCTTTATCCACCAATAATCAGGGCCGCGCCAGCGCAGCCGCGCTGATACTTTTCGGCATAATACTGGTGGTAACGCTAATCAACCTTCAGGTCAGCAAAAAGCGCGTGCATTATTGAGGTAAAATATGGCTAAAGAAACGATAAAAACAATGCATGAGCGGGATATTTCCGCCGAGCGCACCCGCTCAAGGGCGGTTGGCATAATTGCAAAGGCGTTCTGCTATGCGTTCCTTATATTCATGGCGCTGGTGGTGCTGTTCCCGTTTTACTGGATGATAAATTCATCTCTCAAAAGCCTTGCGGAATACCGCCAAAGCGTGCCCACGTTCTGGCCGCAGAAGGTGCTGTGGTCAAACTATGCGGAGGCCTTCACCGCCGCAAGCCTGGGCCGGCTGTTTTTCAATACGGCCTATGTGGGCATAGTATCCACCATACTTTCGCTTGTTATAACAATTCTGTCCGCGTTCGCGTTTGCAAGGCTGGAGTTTAAGGGAAAGAACCTGCTTTTCTCCGCGCTGCTTGCAACAATGATGATACCGGGCGAGCTTTTTACAATAACCAATTACAGCACCGTTACCAACCTTGGCTGGATGAACACATACACGGTGCTTATAGTCCCCTTTTTGGTAAGCGTGTTCTATATTTATCTGCTCAGGCAAAACTTTTTGCAGATACCCAACGAGCTTTACCTTGCCGCAAAGGTGGACGGCACAAGCGATTTCAAATACCTTTGCAAGGTTATGATACCGTTATCACTGCCTACGCTCATTTCCATAACAATACTCAAGATGATGGGCGCATGGAATTCATATATATGGCCGCGTCTCGTTGCCAACGACGATGCGCACAGGCTCATAACCAATGGCCTTAGGAATGCATTCACCGATACCACGGGGGACGTAAACTATCCCGTGCAGATGGCGGCGGTTGCGCTGGTGTCCGCGCCGCTGTTCCTGGTGTTCATATTCCTCAGGAAATATATTATGAAGGGCGTAAGCCGAAGCGGCATAAAAGGCTAAATAAATTTATGCTAAGCATAAAGAAAGGCAAGGAAAACAAAAAATGACAAAACGTATCCTGGCAACCATGTTGGCGGTACTTATGGTATTCAGCGCGCTGATGCTGGCTGCCTGCACCAACAGCACCCCCGCCAACACCGGCGATCAGCAGACCGCCGAACCCACCACTACCGACAACGCCGGTATCCCTGCCGGCAACGATCAGCAGACGGCCGAGCCTGTGAGCGAAGGCAACTTCACCGTCCCCGAAGCCGGTTACGACGGAAGCGAAGTCAACCTGACCTTCTATCACACCATGGGCACCAACCTGAGCGATGTGCTGAACCTTTACATCGAGGAGTTCAACAAGCTCTATCCCAATATCCACATCACCGCCGAAAAGATCGGCAGCTATGACGACGTGCGCGACCAGATAAGTACCGAGATCACCGTTGGCAACCAGCCCAACATAGCTTACTGCTATCCCGACCATGTTGCGCTTTACAATCTGGCCGGCGCTGTTGCCACGCTTGACAGCCTTATCAACAGCCAGATCGAGGTTGCCCGCGCGGACGGCACCGCCGAAATACTCGGCCTGACCGACGAGCAGAAGGCGGACTTCATCCCCGGCTACTATGCCGAGGGCGCCCAGTTTGGCGACGGCCTCATGTACACCATGCCGTTCTCCAAGTCCACCGAGGTACTTTACTACAACAAGACCTTCTTTGACGCCAACGGCCTTACCGTCCCCACCACCTGGGAAGAGATGGAAGCTACCTGCGCCAAGATAAAGGAAATCGACCCCAACTCCATTCCCCTTGGTTACGACAGCGAGAGCAACTGGTTCATCACCATGTGCGAGCAGTACGGCTCCGATTATACCAGCGCCTCCGGCGACCATTATCTGTTCAATAACGAAACCAACCGCGGCTTCATAAAGATGTTCCGCGAATGGTACCAGAAGGGCTACCTGACCACCCAGAAGCTCTACGGCGCCTATACCTCCGGCCTGTTCACCTCCACCGATGAGGTCAAGAGCTATATGTCCATCGGCTCCTCCGCAGGCGCGACCCATCAGCGTCCCGCGGCCGACGCAAACGGCAACTATCCTTTCGAAGTTGGCATCAGCACCATACCGCAGCTTGGCAACGGCAACAACAAGGTCATTTCCCAGGGCCCCAGCGTATGCATATTCAAAAAGGCAAACGAGCAGGAGGTAGTGGCAAGCTGGCTGTTCATCAAGTTCCTGACCACCAGCGTGGATTTCCAGGCCGAGTTCTCCATGGCCTCCGGTTATGTTCCCGTGCTCAAGAGCGTTGCCGATAACGAAGCCTACGCTTCCTTCATCGCCCAGGCCGACGGCGGCAAGTACATCTCCGCCCTCAGCGCCAAGGTCTGCCTTGAGCAGGAAGAATATTACTACACCTCCCCCGCCTTCAACGGCTCCTCCACCGCGCGTGATCAGGTCGGTACCCTGCTGACCAAGTGCCTTACCGCGGACGACGGCGGCAACGTGGACGCCATGATAGAGGCTGCCTTTGCCGAGGCCGTGGACGAGTGCGAATACAACGGCTGATATAAGCCGGTTTTTAAGGAAGTAACGTTATGAAAAAGCTTGCCCCGGCATTGGCGCTGATAATACTGGCGCTTTGCATATTCGGCTGCACGCCGCAAAAGGATAAGGACGCTTTGCCCACGCCCGTGCAAACGGACGCCGTGCAAACACCCCCCGTAAGCAGTATGCCCGAAGCTGCGCCCTCGCCCGCTGCCGCGGCAAGCGAAAGCATTGACTATGCCGCGTCAGTAAAGCCTTCGGGCGCGGATACAGCGAAGCAGGAGGTTACGGTAAAGTCGTTCGTGGACGGCGACACCGTGCATTTCCTCGTGCCGGAAAGCATAATGCCCTCCGGCGTGCTGAAGGCCCGCTTCATCGGCATAGATACGCCGGAATCCACCGGCAAAATAGAGGAATACGGCAAGGCGGCGTCCGAATTTACAAAGGAAAAGCTGTCCCGTGCCCATTCCATAATGATCGAATCGGACGACGGGAATTGGGATTTCGACTCCACCGGCGGCAGATACCTTGTTTGGGTGTGGTATAAGGCCGAAAAGGCCGGCGAATATCGCAACCTTAATATAGAGCTGCTGCAAAACGGCCTTGCCCGCGCCTATTCTTCGGCAAACAACCGCTATGGCTCCGCCTGCACCGCAGCCATAAACCGGGCCAAGGCGAACAAGCTGAACATCTATTCAGGGCAGAAGGACCCCGATTTCTATTACGGGGATGCCGTGGAGCTTACATTAAAGGAGCTTAGGTGCGGCATAGAAGGCTATAACGGCAAAAAGGTAGCGTTTGAGGGCGTTATAACCATAAACAGCGGAAACGGCGTGTTTATCGAGGATTATGACGCGGAAACGGACAGGTATTACGGCATAAGCGCCTATTATGGCTACGGCCTTTCGGGCGCGGGGCTTGATATACTTTCCGTGGGCAACCGGGCGCGGATAGTGGGCACCGTTCAGTATTATGAAGCGGGCGGCTACTATCAGGTATCCGGCCTAAGCTACCGGCAGATGAAGCCGGACGATCCGAATAATCTGCAAAAGCTGAGCGAGGGCAACGCGGCAGGCTATGTCAGCATAAGCGCGGATGATTTTGCTTCCGCAATTGTGAGCATAGAAACCGAAGCCGGTGCGGCGGAATATAAGCTGAGCGACATTGCCATGAACACCACCGTTGAGATGGACGGTTTAACGGTGCAAAGCGTTTATGTTGCCGAAAACGGCTGCGCAACGCTCACATGCGCCGCAGGCGATGCCGAAGTGACGGTAAGGCTTGAGCCGCTTAAAGTGAACGGCGAGGCTTTCGACCCAAATACCCTTTCCGGAAAAACGATAGACGTGCGCGCAGCCGTGGACATGTATGACAATGCGCCGCAGCTGCACGTATTCACGGCGGAAGGTATTTCCATACACTAAAAATAAACCTGAAAAGAGGGAGAAAACATGAAAAGGATAGTAGCATACATAATTGCGCTGGCGCTGTTCGCAGCGGCGTTTGCCGGCTGCTCCGCCCCCGTGGACGAGCCTGCCCCCACGGCAGAGCCCGGCAACGAACCTACAGAGACAGTTGAACCCAGCGCGGAACCCGTTGTTGACAACACTCAGGCGCTTGAGAACGCCGCGGCTTACATAAAGCTGATGTATAAAAAGAGCGCGGTAAAGACCCCTGCCGATTATCAGGTTGTCGGTTTTGCCGTGGTTGACGGCGTATCCTATCAGATACAGTGGACAGTTGAAATCACCGGCGGCGCTGAGGACGCCGTGGTTGTTGGCGAACTGGGCGAGGACAAGATGGTCACCATCGATGTTAACGAAGCCTGCGCCGAGGATTCTGAATATACCCTTACCGCCACCATAGCGGACGAAAGCGGCGCTTCCGTTTCCGAAAGCTTTGCCCACATGGTTCCCAAGGGATTCGATCTTGGCACCGCCAGCTATGACGAAATAGTCTCCGCCGGCTACGAGCTGGAAGAAGGCGCGGCGCTTGAAGGCACCCAGCGACTGTTCGGCACCGTTGTGTCTATCGACACTCCGTTCAGCGCCGAATACAACAACATAACCGTAACCATGGCCGTAAAGGGCATGGAAGAATACCCCGTACAATGCTTCCGCCTTGCCGGCGAGGGCGCGGATGCCTTGGCCGTTGGCGACGAAATAACCGTTGAAGGCACCATAAAGAACTACAAGGGCACCATCGAGTTCGACGCGGGCTGTGCATACGTCGGCAAGGGCGAGATACTCAACCAGGCTAAGCTGCTTGAGAACGCCTACGCGCTTGAAGAAGGCGCCGCCATGCTCAACGCCACCGCGCTCAAGGGCGTTATAACCTCCATCGATACCCCGTTCAGCGCAGAGTACAACAACGTGACCGTCACCATGGTTTGCGACGGCATAGAGGATAAGCCCATACAGTGCTATCGCCTCAGCGGCGAGGGCGCGGACAAGCTTGCCGTGGACGACGAAATAGCCGTGTTCGGCACGCTGAAGAACTACAAGGGCACCATCGAGTTCGACGCGGGCTGCACCCTTATCCCCGCCGACGCTATGACCGGAGCCAAGATAGTCGCCCGCGCTTATGCCCTTGAGGAAGGTGCGCAGCTGATGGGCACCAAGACCCTGACCGGCTCCATCGCCTCCATAGACACTGCCTTCAGCGCGGAATACGGCAACATAACCGTTACCATAGTTGTGGGCGGCCTGAACGACTATGCCATACAGTGCTTCCGCATGAAGGGCGAAGGCGCGGATAAGCTTGCCGTGGGCGACGTGATAACCGTTACCGGCGTAATAAAGAACTACAAGGGCACCATCGAATTCGACGCCGGCTGCACCTTCACCAAATAACAAAGCTTAAAGGCAGCGAATACCCGGCTTTGCGGCCGGGTATTTTCGTTTATATTTAACCATTGTTGACAAGGCGTTGTGCATCGTGATAAGCTTTGGATAATTCATGCGACAGGAACACAGGAGCGCCCCCCAAAGCAGCCATTTTGGGTTTGCCTGTCCTTGTCAACTGATGATACCATTAGTCTGCATCGGGAGAGTATATGAAAAGGATTGATTGGAGCGAGCTGCGCCCGCAGATATCCCTGGTATGGCGACTCAGCCTGCCGGCGATACTAACGCAGATAACTACCATAGCCATGCAGTATATCGATTCCGCAATGGTCGGCGCGCTCGGCGCGAATGCGTCTGCGGCAATAGGCCTTGTTTCCACAAGCACCTGGCTGTTAAGCGGCATAACCTACGCAATAACGGCCGGTTTTTCCGTGCAGGTTGCGCACCATATCGGCGCAAAGCATGATGAGGACGCGCGCACGGTTGTTAAGCACGGCCTGATAAGTGCGCTTTTGATATCGGCCCTGCTGTGCGCATTGGGCGCCGTTATAAGCGATCCTCTGCCCGTATGGCTTGGCGGCAGCGAAGTAATACACCGCGATGCATCGCTGTATTTCCTTGTATTCGCGCTGGAGATACCGTTTTTGCAGCTCAATTCGCTCGCCTCATCGTTTATACAGTGTAGCGGGGACATGGTAACGCCCAGCATACTTACGGCCGCAATGTGCATTTTGGACATTATATTCAATGCGATTTTCATTCCCAAATACGGCGTATTGGGCGCGGGCATAGGCACGGCGCTTGCCTGCGCGGTGGTATGCCTTGTAATGCTGTGGTGCTGCTGCGGCAGGGATAAGCACCTTAAATTGAACAGGGCCGACAAGAGCCGGTTCGATTCTTCCATACTTAAAAAGGCGTTGAAGATCGGCCTGCCCGTGGCGGTTCAGGAGGTTGCCACAAGCGGGGCAATGGTAATAACCACAATGATAATAGCTCCGCTTGGCGAAATTGCAATAGCCGCAAACTCCTTCGCCGTAACTGCGGAGGGGCTATGCTACATGCCCGGCTACGGAATAGGCTCCGCTGCCGCAACGGTCGTAGGCCGCAGCGTGGGCGCGGGCGAGGATGAGCTTGCCCGCCGCTATGGCAACATATGCATTGGCATGGGCGCAACCATAATGGGCGTATTGGGGCTGATAATGATGTTCATATGCCCGCTGCTGTTCGCCATGCTCACGCCCGATCCCGCCGTGCGCGAGCTTTCCGCGCAGGTGCTTAGGATAGAGCTGCTTGCCGAGCCGCTTTTCGGTGCGTCGATAGTTGCCGCGGGCGCCCTGCGCGGCGCGGGCGATACGCTTGTGCCAAGCATTATAAACCTTGCCACGATGTGGGTGGTGCGCATAGGCCTTGCGCTGATACTGATAAAGCCGCTCGGTCTGCTCGGCATGTGGATAGCCATGGCTGCCGAGCTGAGCACGCGCGGGCTGCTCATGCTCTATCGGCAAAGAACAAGCAGGTTTTATGCAATGTATGCAGGGCAGGGAAAGGCGTAGGCGTATTGAAACTTTGGGTTCGCATGGTTGGCGAAAAGAAGAATTCGGAGGGGCAACGCAGCCCCTCCTGTTTTTGTCAACCCCTCAGCCGCCTTGCGGCGACAGCTCCCGCCCAAAAAGCCGGAGGAATTACCCTCCGGCTTTTAAGCTATTTAACTTGCTTTGGTGTTCTTTTATTCCTCTATGCGTTCCCATACGCGGCTGCCAACCATTACGGACCAGGCCTTGTTGTCGCGGATATAGAAGCGCATGCGGTTGGCAACATCGCCGTTGCGGAAGCCCTGGAACCACGTTTCGCCGCAGTATACCATGTCCATCGGGCCCATGGAGGTTTCGCCTATCAGCTTGCCCTCGTCGTTTATATATACCTTCAGCGTGGAAGGAATACCTTCGTGGCAGATATAGGAACCGACTATGGTCTCGGGTGCGCCGAAGTCATATCCTACGGGATGCAGCCAGCGGTGGCTGTTCTCTATTGGGTCGCCCATCATCATGTTGTACATCATCCAGCACAGGTCGTCCGTGTCGCAGTCACCCTGGTTGCACAGCGCGGCAAAGCCGTAGCCTTCGCCCTTGAGGAAGCCGCCGTGGGTAGATACGCCATGCAGTCCGCCGGAGTGTTCGCATATAACATGGCCGTTCTTGGTGCGCTTGTAAAGGCCGTAGCAATAGATGGGCTTCTCTTCTTCGCCGAAGCGGTTGCCTACCATTATTTCAACCGCCTTCGCGGGGATGGCCTGCACGCCGTCTATCACGCCGCCGTTGCCAAGGCAGCTATAGTAGCGCGCCATGTCGTGCGCGGTGCTCTTTACGCAGGCGCATGCGCGGAACGGGGGCAGTATGCTCCAGCAGTCGTCCGCAACGCTCTGGCCGTTTACTTCTTCAAAAAGGCTGGTGATATTGCCGTCGGAAGCTATCTTCCTGGCTTCGGAGCCGTCTATGTCAAGCACGGTCCTCGTCATGCCTATGGGCCCGAACACGCGCTCGTTAAGGAACTGCTCAAGCGGCATGCCCGCTGCCGCGTCAACTATATAGGATATAACGGCGTAGCCTTCGTTTGAATAGCTCATGTATTCGCCCGCCGCGCCAAGGGTCTTATACTTGCAGTTGGCAATGTAATCTATAACCTGCTCAATTTTGTCCATCTGGTTGGGGGACGTGCGGCGCATCTGCAGCGCCCAGCTGTCGCTTTCGTCCGCGGCGGAGTATACGTCCTTACCAACAGTCTCCTCGCTCGCATCGGAGAAACGATCGGTGCTGTTCATGGCGATGGACCATTCCAGCGGCTCCATGGGCGGTATGCCGGCGGTGTGCATGGCAAGGTGCCTTACCAGCACCGTGTCCGTGGGGTTGCCGGGTATGCGGAAGGAGGGAATGTACTTGGTCACGGGATCGTCATAGCTGAACTTGCCTTCGGCTTCCAGTATTGCAAGCGCCAAAGTGGAGGTGGACTTGCTCATGCTGGCTATGCCGAAAATGGTGTTTTCGTCAATCAGCTTGGTGTGTTCATTGTTGCCGAAGCCGTAGCCTTTTTCGAATATAACGCCGTCGGGGCCGTATATCGCGCAGCTCACGCCGGGCAGCTTCTTCTCCTTTATCCTTGCATCAAGCGCCTTATCCAGCGCCTTCAGGTCGTAGTTCATTGGTGTTCTTTCCTCCTGCTGTAAAATAAATGGTTTATTATCCCTGCCCGCTTAGCCGAGCATTGTTTTAAGTTTGTCCGCTATTGCCGCAGCAAGCGCGGCGTGGCCTTCGGCGTCCATGTGTTCTTTATCAACCGGCGAAGGCTCGGCATATTTTGCCGCATCCAAAAAGTCTATCCCTATTCGTGCCGCCGCCTGCTCATAAAGCGGGGCGAATTTGAGCGATTCTTCATAGCCCGAAACGCTCAGCGGGCTTTGGTCCGTCTCGGCTATTTCGTGGCCTATATGTATGGGGGATACGAGCAGCAGCCGCGGCGTATGCGCATTAAAGTGCAGCGCACCGTTCATTACCATGCGCGAAAGCGTTATGCAGCCGCGGCTCGCTTCCCAAGCCGTGTGGCTATGCATCAAATCGTTCGTGCCCAGCATTATAACAACCGCATCCAGCGGCGCGTGGCTCATAAGGCAGCACATAAGATGGCTTTTGCCGTTCAGCACGCTCCCGTCAAAGGGGCTGTCAAAAACGGTCGTGCGGCCGTTTAGCCCTTCTTCTATTATTCTGTATCCGTCGCCAAGCAGCCGCTGCGCGGCGCCCGTCCAGCGCACGGCGTACTCATAGCGGCCCTTGCCGCCGGGGATATAGCCCCATGTATTCGAATCGCCATAGCATAAAATGTTTTTCATGGGTATCAGTATACCATAAATCGCGCATTATGTATTGTTATAATCTAAAAAAACGGATATAATTATAAATGTGAATATCTTGTCACTTGCTTATAATAACTTAATCAGGAGGAGCAGCAATGGATTATCTTATAAAAAACGGACGCATAGCCGATAAGAACGGCTGCTACGAGGCCGACCTTATAATAAAGAACGGCAAAATAACATATATTGGCGATGGGCTGGACGCAACGGGCCTGGAGGTGATAGACGCCGCCGGCTGCTACGTTTTGCCCGGATTTATAGACACGCATACCCATTTTGACCTGGACACAGGCTCCGCCGTGACTGCGGACAATTTTGATACCGGCACCCGCGCGGCAATACTGGGCGGCACAACAAGCATACTTGATTTCGCCACGCAGGAGCGGGACGGCACGCTTGGCGAAGCGCTTGCCCAATGGCAACGGAAAGCTGAAATTGCGCACTGCAATTACGGTTTCCATATGGCAATAGCCCGCTGGGATAAGCAGACGGAGGCCGAAATGGCGGACATGACACGCGAGGGCGTTACATCATATAAGATGTATATGGTATACGATGCGCTGCGCGTGGACGACGGCAGCCTTTACGCCGCGCTGAAGGCGGCAAAGCAATACGGCGCGCTGATAGGCGTGCATTGCGAAAACTGGGACACGCTGCTGCGCATTACGGAGGAAGTGAAGGCGCGCGGCATACTGGGGCCGGAGGGGCATCCGCTTTCCCGCCCAAACGATATAGAGGCCGAGGCCGTGGCGCGGTATATGCGCCTGGCTAAGCTTGCGGGGGCGCCTGCTTACGTTGTGCATCTTTCCACGCATGAAGGTTTGGAAGAGGCTCTGCGCGCGCGCAAACGCGGCCAGGAGGTTTATCTTGAAACCTGCCCGCAGTATCTTTTCCTTGACGACGAACGCTATCTTGACGCGGACGGGGCAAAGTTCGTAATGAGCCCGCCGCTCAGAAAACCCGCCGATAACAAGGCGCTCATGGCGGCATGCGCTTCCGGCGATATAGACACAATCGGCACGGACCATTGCTCCTTCACAATGGCGCAGAAGCTTGCCGCAGGCGATTTTTCCAAAATCCCCAACGGCGGCGCTGGCGTAAGATGGCGCGGGGAGCTGATGTATACATACGGCGTGCTTGCGGGGCGCATGAATATGCAGCGCTTCTCCGCCCTTATGAGCGGCAACGCGGCAAGCCTGTTCGGCATGGCGGGCCGCGGCAGAATAGCCAAGGACTGCGCGGCGGACGTGGTAATATGGGATGGCTCCGTAAGCCGCACCATATCCGATACGGACGGCCAGCATAATTGCGACAACACACCCTTCAACGGCATGGAAGTTAAGGGCGGTGCGAAGCATGTGTTCCTCAACGGCGAGCTTGTTGTATATAACGGCGAGCTTATAGCCCAAAACCGCGGCCGCTATATCCGCCGCAGGGCGCACGGCAAGCTGAGATGAAAATTGCCGCTGTACTCATGGCCGCGGGCGCGTCGAGCCGGTTTGGCGAATGCAAGCTTATAAAGGAGTTTGCGTCGCGGCCAATGTTTGAATATGCGCTGGATGCGCTGCCGTGCGATAAGCTTTGCGCGGTGGCTGTTGTGTCCGGACGGGCGGAGATACTTGCCGCCGCTGAAGCGCGCGGCTTTATACCAGTGCTCAACGATAGGCCGGAGGATGGCCCGCCGCGCACTATACGCCTTGGCATGGAAGCAGTCGGCGATGCGGAGGGGATAATGTTCATGGTGGCGGATCAGCCGCTGCTACGGCGCGAAAGCGTTGCCGGGGAAATTGACTTCTTCGCAAAAAACGCGGGCAGCATCGTTGCCATGGGCCACGGCGCGCGCAGGGGCAATCCGGTAATATTCCCGCAGGAGTTTTTTGATGAACTGAAAGCGCTCCGCGGCGAATGCGGGGGCGGCGCGGTAATGGCGGCGCATAGGGAAAGAATAATGCTTTATCAGCTTGAAAACGGAGCGGAGCTGATGGACATAGACACGGCTTCGGACTACATTATGCTTCAAAAGGAGAATGGACTATGAAATACGGCGGCATAAGGGGAACCATAATCACCGCGGATGCAAACGACAAAATAAATATAACCGAAAACGGCGTTATAATAACCGATGAAGCGGGCGTTATACAGGGCGTGTTTGAACTAAACGCGCTGCCGCCCGCATATCAAAGCGCTAACATAGAGGACTTCGGCAGCAGGATAATAACCACCTCGTTTTGCGACATGCATCTTCATGCGCCGCAATATCCCATGCTGGGGCTCGGTATGGATCTGCCGCTTATGCAGTGGCTTTATAACTATACCTTCCGCACGGAGGCCATGTTTAAGGATACCGGCTTCGCGCGGGAGGTTTATTCCGTGCTTGCAAGGGAGCTTATCGCGCGCGGCACAACGCATGTGTGCGCATTTTCCTCCGTGCATACGGACGCAAGCCTTGTGCTGATGGAGGAGCTTGAACGCGCGGGCGTATACGGCTTCGTGGGCAAAATAAGCATGGACAGGAACACCACCGATGAGCTGCGCGAAACAACCGAGGGCGCGCTGAGCGAAGAACGCCGCTTTATCGTGGAAGCGCTTTCCCGCTTCGGCGGCATAAGGCCCATAATAACGCCGCGCTTCACGCCAAGCTGTACGGATGAGCTTATGGCGGGGCTTGGCGCACTCGGGGCAGAATACGGGCTTCGTGCGCAGTCGCACCTGAGCGAAAATTTTGAGGAGATAGCCATGGTGCGCTCGCTTTGTCCGGACTGCGAAAGGTATTACCAAACCTATGAAAAGGCCGACCTTTTCGGCAAAAATACCGTTATGGCGCACTGCGTACACAGCGACGATATAGAGCGCGCGGCAATGAAGGCGGCCGGAGTATGGGTTGCGCATTGCCCCAATTCAAACACAAATATATATTCCGGCATTGCGCCCGTAAGGCGAATGATGGCGGAGGGCCTGAAAATCGGCCTTGGGTCGGACATTGCAGGCGGGGACAAGCTGAGCATGCGCCATGTTGCCTGCGCGGCGATAAGGGCGTCTAAACTCAGATATTACTATGCAGACAGGGCGGCCGAGGAGCGCTTCCTTGAGGTCAGCGAGGCGTTCAGCCTTGCGTCCGCCCGTCCGCGGGAGTTTTTCGGCCTAAGCCGCGGCTTTGCGGCGGGGGAAAAGCTTTTCGCCATAGTGCTGGACGATTCATCCCACGGCCCCGCAATACCGCTTAACGCAGCGGAGCGGTTTGAACGGCTGATTTATTCCGATGATCTTCACGATATTTTTGCAGTTTACTCCGGCGGAATCAGGCGCAAATGATGATATAATATAAGGCACAAAAGCGAAAGGAGATAAAACCATGCTTGAATACAGATATGATACGCAATTATTGATTGAAGGCAGCGGCCTTGACGAGGACGCAATAAACGCCTATTTTACGGATAATTTTAAGGGCGACTGCCTGCTTGCCGTTGGCGACGAAACGCTGATAAAGATCCATTACCATACCAATGAACCGTGGAAGGTGCTGGAATACTGCGCCTCCCTGGGCGAGATATACGACATAGTCATTGAGGATATGGACCGCCAGGCACGGGGTCTGCAGGGGTAATGCGGACTTACGTCCGCAGTGAAATCCTGCTGACGCAGGGTGAAATTGCGCTGACGCGCAGTGAAATATGGCTCCGCCATGTGAAATCCGCCCGGCGGCGGGTGAGCGAAATTTTCATCAAACAAGAAGCCCCCGCAGTTATTGCTGGGTGTACGTAAGACAGCATTGCGCCGAGATTGACGAAGCGGCACGAAATCGCATGGAGCTGATCGTGCCGGAGCTGGTGAAGCGCAACGGCGTGACCGAACAGCTGAAAGCCGAAAACCAAATGGAATGGGTGCGGCAGATGAACGCTTGCAAGGCACAGGCAGAGGAAGTTGTGAAAGCGGAATTGATTTATGATTGAGCGAGGAAGTCCGGGCAGAAAACTGTTCGGACTTTTCTCATATAGTCCAAAGTTGCGGTAGAATTGTTCACAAGTTTTATGGTATAATTTGAATACGAAATTGAGCAACAAATCGGAATTTTTGAGGAGATAGATATAAAATGACCTTCCAATTAGTTTGTATAGAACCAAAAGAATTAACGCAATACAAGGCGGATATGCAGGAAGCATTTCAGAAAGGTTTTGAAGACGCTTTTGGGAAAACAGATGCTGTTATTCTGCCTGAAAAGGACATTGACCAGTCGCTGAATGCGGAGGGTTCTGCTGTCTATAAAGCCGTTGTCGATGGAGAAATGGTGGGCGGTGCTGTTGTTATTATCAATGAGAGTACACAGCATAACCATCTTGACCTGCTTTTTGTAAAGAACGGAGTTCAGAGCAATGGTATCGGTAAGAAGATATGGTTTGAATTGGAACGAATATATCCGAACACGAAAGTATGGGAAACCTGTACGCCGTACTTTGATAAGCGCAACATTCATTTTTATGTGAATGTCTGCGGCTTTCATATTACAGAATTTTTTAATGAAAAACATCCTATGCCGGATACACCGGACGATTTTGTCGGTGATGGCAATGAGGGAATGTTTGCGTTTAAGAAGCAAATGCGTTTATGAAATTCCAGTTTGGCGAACTGATAAAAACTCTTTAGGAACTAAAGGGCGCACTTCTATACTCTCCTAACGGGAGTATCGTGCGTCCTGCGGAGCTTCATTCTCCGTCAGCAGGAGGATACTGCATGACCGAGAATGTTGCGTCACTTCGTTCCGTCAAGGTGGCTACACCCCCTTGCGCTGCTAAAGCGGCTATCCCCTGTGGACTTGCCGTCCGCAAACGGTTTTGACAAACCGTTTGCCGCCAGCAAGTTTGAAGATTAGACAATCGAGTAGGAGGGGCGAATAGCCCCGTCCTCTCACACCACCGTGCGTACCGTTCGGTACACGGCGGTTCAATCGCATGAGTGCAGGGACTCGTAGTAGTTCAGGATTTCAAAATATCCTGCTGCTGCGAGTCTCTTGTTTGTTATTGTGTGCGTGAGAATACCGCTTCCGGCAACTGCCCAATACCCCTTTTGAGAGTTTCCATTCCTGTATGCCTGCCATTGGGGCATCCCCAATTTCCTCAGATTCTTTACTCTCGTCCGTGGGTTCTTCCACTGTTTCCAGATGTAGCTCCGGAATCTGCGGCGCAGCCAACCGTCCCATTCCTGCATGGTTTTCTTCATGCTCGCTATCCCGAAGTAGCCCAGCCAGCCACGGATGTAGACCTTTACCTTCTGCATCACTTTTCGGACATTTCTGCCCTGGTTGCGGGAAGTCAGCTCTTTCAGTTTGGCCTTGGCTTTCTTCAAGGACTTCGCGTGCGCTCGAATGTAGATTCCATTCTTGCCCTTCCCTAACGCAAAGCCCAGAAACTTAAAATTTCGAATTGCAAACACGCTGACAACCTTGCTCTTTTCTACGTTCATCTTGAGTTTCAGTTTTCCCTCAAGATACCTCTGGGTGGTTTCCAGAAGCCGCTCTGCTGCTCGTTTGCTTTTGGCGAGTACCACAATGTCATCCGCATACCGAATGACCGGCACTCCCCGCCTTGTCATCTCCTGGTCATATTCGTTCAGGTAGATGTTGGCGAGCAAGGGACTGAGCGGGCCTCCCTGGGGGGAGCCTTCTTCTGTCTTCACCAGCAGCCCGTTTTCCATGACCCCGGCTTTCAAATATCTTTTAATGAGTTCTATTACTCGCTTGTCATGGATGTTCTTCCTCAGAAGGTTCATCAACAATTCGTGGTTCAGGGTATCAAAGTATTTGGACAAATCCACAAGCACCGCCTGTGTGTATCCTTTCTCCGCATACTCCTTCACCTTTCGAATTGCGTCCTGCGCACTTCTGCCCGGACGATAGCCATAGCTTAAATCCGAGAACAACGGTTCGTAGATGGGTGTTAGCTGCTGTGCGATTGCCTGCTGGATAATGCGGTCTACGACCGTTGGGATTCCCAGCTTTCGTACTCCGCCATCCGGCTTGGGAATTTCCTTCCGGCGCACCGGCTGGGGCTTATATTTCCCCTGTCGGATACTCTCCAGAAGTTCTTCCCGGTGTTCTCTCAACCAAGGCAGCGCATCCTCAACGGTCATTCCGTCGATTCCCGGCGCTCCTTTGTTGGCTCTTACCCGCTTGTAGGCCCTGTTCAGGTTTTCCCTACTCAGAATCCTTTCAAGCAGGTCTGCACCGCCCTGTTCCTTTCCTTCCTGACGGCCAGCACTCTGCGCTTCCGCACACCCTTCGTGTTCCGCACTATCTATCTGCGGGCAGTTCAGGTTTCCCTGATATTCTGCGTTCTTCATGTTGACCTCCTTCCGAAATCTACTAAGGACTAACGATTGTTCAGCCCTTCCCGGTTTTTTTCCGGTACTATGGCTTCTGCTGACTTCTCACAGTTCGTTGTTACTACGCATTTTTTTCGAATATGTCTACTTCATGCGCCTGTGAGACCTCCCCGGGTACTCACACGTTCTTTCCCTCTTTACCTGCCGCATTTACCGTAAACGATTCCGTGCAGCTACTGGGCTTCATTTTATTCAGGAAAACTTGCCCTCGCTAACGGCCTTATATGCGATTTCTGTTCGTCAGGCCAGAGTTTTGCCGCCGCCTTTCTTCAGATTCTGCCTCACGACAGACACCCTTGGCTTAAGCTATATCCTTCCCGCTGCCGGGCGGATTCGGGACTTTCACCCTTTAGAACGTGCGCTCACCGGGCGCACTAAACAAATCCTCCGCATGGTCTAAGCCATACGGAGGATTAACTGTTTTACGGACACCCGTCTATTGCTGCGGAGGCTTCTTATATTCCCTCATTCCCTCACTATATACGGATCCAGCCTGCTGAAATCCGCCGGATCGGACAGGCAAAGCTCAACGCCCTCTATCTGCCCGTCCTGAAACATCTGCGTCAGCGCAATGTATTGGCACAGCGTGGATTTCAGGTTAAGCCTGTCCCCTTCCCCCGTAACAAGCTCCACGCGCCCGCGGCACTCGCTGACGGCGCTGAAGAACTTGTTGGGTTCGGTTATGTTTAATATTTTCATTTGCTTACTCCCATTCTATCGCGCCTACGGATTCAAGATATTCCTCCGCAAAGTCAAGATAATCCTCGCTCAGGCGCATTGCAAATTCCTTATATTTTGGCCAGCGCTTCTGCATTCCGGCGAATATCAGCTCGTATGCGTCGTCGTCGTCATAATCCGCGCCCTCGTCCGCGCCGCTCTTGGCCATGTATTCGTTGTCCAGTTCCATAAGGTCGTCAACCATCTTGGCAAGCTCGCCCTCCTCAAGGAATTCAAAGTCGCCCTCAACGGTGAACTTATTGAGTATATATGCCTTCATGGCGTCTATGTCTATATCGATGTACATTTCTTGTTTCTCCTTTTATTCCTGTGTATTATTCGTTTCGTTATAGTCGCTCTTTTCAACGAACTCCGGCACTTCCGCAGGAGCTACGGGTTCGTTCTGCGCTTCGGGTGCATATTCGTTCGCGGATGCATCGCAAGGCTGAGCCTGCACGGGCGCGTCGTGCACGTAGGCATTGGGCGCGGGGTCGTTCATGCTATCGCGGAATTCGCGGGTATAGGCGTCGTAGTAAAGCACGGTGTAAAGCGCGGCGGAATAGTTGGCTTCTATTGCCGCAAGGAACAGCATGGCGACCGCCATAACAACAGCGCATATCACCACCGCCGCCGTGCTGCCCGCGGCAAGGCATATCCCCAGCACAACGCCGAATATTGCCGAAATTATAAGCGCTATCAGCATGAACACAAGCGCCACTATGAGCGATACGCCGAGTATCCTGCCGTAACGCTTGAACGCAAGGTTAAGCCCGCGGCCGAGCGCGGAGAAGTTCTTTTTATCCTCGTTCACCGCAACGGGATAGGTGAAGACAAGCGGCACCGTGGCGCATATGGCAAGCACCATGTTTATCAGCCATATTATAATCAATAATGCTATGAATCCTGCGCTGAGCGAGGCCGCTTCGCTTATGTCCTGCACCGCGCCGCTGTCAAAAAGCCCCTTGCGCGCAGCGCTCATTATTGCGCCCATCATGCCGCCCGCGGTAACTATGCCCGTAAGCACGCTGCTTATAAGCGAAACGGCAATGCCCGCCACAAGCCGGCCGACGTATTGGCAAAGATTAAGCGTGAAATACCGCTTAAGCGTGTAGCCGGTGCGCCTGAAAAGCTGAGAAAAGGTGGAGCTTTGGCCGTATATGCGCATGGACATTTCCGTATAAAGCCCGCCGTTCATAATTGGCCCCAGCACGAGCCATATCGCCAAAGCCGCAACGAACATAAGTATTACGCTGAGCGCCACCAGCGCCGCAACGCCGCCTTCCTGCCCCGCGTTATTCGCAACTATGCCGATTACTGCCGGCGCCGCGCACAGCGCCAATACCGCCGCAGCTATAAGCACCCATATGAGCGTATACATAACGCCCGCGAAGAAGTGGCGCTTGGTAACGGCCCACGTTATGCCGAACACGCCGCGCATGGTAAGCGGACGCATGGGGATGGGTTGATAATCTTTGTTCATCAGGTATGCCTCCTTTGTGTTGCTTTATTTTAACTCAAAGCAGCTTTTCCGTTTGGATGTAAACGTCTCCGCTGCCTATTGTTACAACAAGGTCGCCCGCGTTCGCATGGGAATCAAGATAATCCCTTATGTTTTCAAACGTTCCAAGGTACGTTGCGTGCCCGCCGCCCGCGTTTATGGCGGCAACCATGTCCCGCGCATGTACGGAACCGTCGTCCTTCTCGCGCCCGGGGTAAATATCCGGCACCAGCGTTTCATCCGCCAAATTGAAGCAGGTTACGTCGTTGAGGAACAGCGTTTTGGCCCGCGTATATGAATTGCACTGGAAAACGCAGAAAAGCTTATTATGCTTAACGTTGCTTGCGGCCTTCATAGTTGCGGCAATTTCCGAAGGATGATGACCGTAATCGTGGTAATACTTCACTCCGTTGCGCTCGCCGTAGTATTCAAAGCGGCGGCGGGTATTGCGGAACGCGTTCAGCGCCGAAACTATGCATTTATCATCCGCGCCGATCTCGCGCGCGACCGCCGCAGCCGCAATTGCGTTCATCACGCTGTGTTCACCCGGTATCCGAAGCTGAATATGCATAAGCTTTTCGCCGCGGAACATGATATCAAACCCGGGGCAGCCGTTGTCGTCATAGTTTATGTTGGCGGGGGTATAGTCCGCATCCTTCATGCCGTAGCTAAGCTTGCGCCCCGTATGCTCCGCCATCAGCGCGCGCACGCGGAAATCGTCCATATTGCCTATCAAAAGGCCGTTTTCGGGCAGCAGCGCGGCAAATTTTTTGAACGCGGCAACAATGTGCTCCATATCGCCGTAGTAATCAAGGTGATCGTTGTCAATGTTGTTTATAAGGGCTATTGTGGGGCGCAGCGTTAGGAAGCTTTCAACGTATTCGCATGCCTCTGTTATGAACATATCGTGCGCGCCAAGCCTTACCCCGCCGTTCAGGAAATCCACAAAGCCGCCTATATGCACCGTTGCGTCCGGCCCGCCCTGTTCGCAGATGAGCGCAAGCATGCTGGTTATGGTGGTTTTGCCGTGGCAGCCGGCTATGCCCACAACGCTTTCGTAGCCTTCCGTAAGCTGGCCCAGCGCCTCGCTGCGTTCAAGCTCCGGTATGCCGCGGCGCTTGGCCTCCGCCCGCTCCACGTTATCGCTCTTTATCGCGGCGGAGAATATTATAAGGTCGCAATCGCCTATGTTCTTCGCATCATGCCCTATGAATACGGGAACGCCCAGCTCCTTCAATCTTTCGGTAAACGGGGATTCCGCCCTGTCCGAACCCTGAACGTAGTAGCCGCGGTTTTTAAGTATGCTTGCAAGGCCGCTCATGGAGCAGCCGCCTATGCCTATAAGGTGTATCCTTTTATGCTCGGTTATATGGGTCATGTATCTTTTCTCCCTTCCGATTCCCTAAATAATTATTATATCACATTTGTTCCGCATTACCAATGCCCGCGCACGTATGGCAGAAGGCCATATCGCAGAAAGTCTCTGCCGCCCGCTGCGCCTGCGCCAGTGTTTCAAATATGCCGAAGCACGCGCTGCCGCTGCCGCTCATCTCCGCCGCAAGCGCGCCCGCACTTTTAAGCCGCCGCTTTATTTCGGCTATGCTGCCAAGCTCCTTTTCGGCCGCCTTTGCAAGCCCGTTCGATACCGCCGCCGCAAGCGCATCCGTATCGCCAGCGCGAATTGCCGCCGCTGCCTGCTCGCTTCTGCCCTCGCCATATGGCGGCGTGAGTGCGGAAAACAGCTGCCGCGTGGATATGCCCTCCGCGGGCTTTACTATAAGGTAGCACAGATTGATATCCGGCAGCGGCTCTATCCTTTCTCCCCGCCCGCGGCAAAGGGCCGTTGCCCCGTGCAGCAGAAACGGAACGTCGGAACCAAGCTCCGCCGCAAGCGAATACAGCTCCGCTCCGCTCATGGCGCCGTACCGCCGCTGCATCAGCCTTAAAACCCCCGCGCCGTCCGCACTGGAGCCGCCAAGGCCGGCCATTTCGGGGATATGCGCGCGTATTTTTATATGCGCCCCGCCGCAGCCCGTGCGCCGTGCGTATTCATGCGCCGCGCGGTAGGCAACGCTGCCCTCCGGCAGGGCAAAGTCCGCAGTAACGGCAATGTCCTCATGCGCAAAGTCCGCATAAAGCTCGTCATACAGATCTATCGTCTGCATAACGGTTGAAAGCTCATGGTAGCCGTCCGCGCGTTTTTTCAGCACGTCCAGCGTCAAATTGACCTTTGCAAAGGCCCTTGTTTCGGCAAAATCGTTCATCATTTTTATATTATACTATGCATTCACGAAATTTTCACTCGCCTTGGGACTTTTTTGGCGGTATAATGCTTTATATGGAAAAGAACATGCATGATTTTGACGAAGAATACGTTCCCGGGGTGCGGAAGAAGCACAACCCGGCCAAATGGATAAGCCTTGGCGCGGCGGCGGCGATGGCGATAGGCATTGCGGCGGCGTGCATAGTGCGTGCGCCCGAAATTTACCCGTATGCGGAGCCTACCCCCGCCCCAACCGCTGCACCCACGCCAACCCCAACGGCTATCCCAACCGCGGAGCCCACGCCCAACATTGGCGCGATTGTCCCCGCCGCATCCGCCACGCCCGATGCGCAGTACGTTGCCACGGCAATAATGGTGGACGGCAAATGCATAGGCGTGCTTGCCAGCCGAGAGGCGGCCGAAGAGGTGCTGGACGAGGCCGTTGCCGGCTTTGAGCTGCAAATAAACCTGCCGGGCAGCATGGATTCGTATATAACCAACGACGTGGAGCTTATCGACGCGACGGACAATGCGGACGCAGCAGCCATGGAAACCGTGACTTACGAGGCTATGCTTGCCCTGCTCACCGGCGAGGATACGCCCATCGAGGTTGAGACCACGCTTAGCGAAAGGCACACGGAGATAGTGGCCCACGAGACCGCTACCGAAAAGGACGATACGCTTATAAAAGGCACGCGCGTGGTTTCAAATTACGGCACTGACGGCGAAAGCCGCACCGTGGTGACGACGAAGTACATAAACGGCGTGCAGCAGGGCAAAAGCCAAAGCGAAACTTTTGAAATAAGCAAGCGAGTGGATGCGCTGATACGCGAAGGCACCATAAAGGCGGACAGCCACGCCGAGCCCGGCAAGCGCGAGGGCGCAAAAGGGCCGGACGCAGGGGAGCTGAGCTTCATACGCCCCACAAAGAGCGGGGAGATAACCCAAAACTTCGGTCAGCTAAAGGGTATAATGCACCTTGGGCTGGACTTTGCCGTGGCCGAGGGGGACGAGGTTTACGCCGCCGAGGCGGGCACGGTGGTTTGCGTAATGGAGCGCGGCGGATACGGACTGGTGGTTGAAATTGCGCACGAAGGCGGCTTCCTCACGCGCTATGCAAATCTTGGCGAAGTCAAGGTTTCGCTTGGCGACGCCGTGAACAAGGGCGATACCATTGCCCTTGCCGGCAGCAGCGGCAACGCCGCCAAGGCAAAGCTGCATTTCGAGCTGCGCCATAACGGCACGGCATATAACCCAAGGAATTATTTGAAGTAGCCCTTATTCCGGGAATGCAAAAGGGCTCCGCCGCTTTGCCTCATTCTTCCTCCCGCTGCCATGAACGGTCTATTAACATAGCTTCAATCCATCGGTTCTAATTAGCCCGCTCAAATTGCAGTATATCATAAAACCGGCCCGGGGAAATCTCCCCAAACCGGTTTTGCATTGCTGCATCAGCAGCGGCTTATTTTAACGTTTTTGCCCATTTCTCTAAGGCTGCTTATAAGGCGGTTGATTACTATCGCCTTCGCGTCCATGCCTATGTCAAGGTCGTCATTGGCGGTGTTTTCCGCCTTGCCGAAGAAGAAGTTTATGTCCGTGGCCTGCTCAAAAAGATATGCGCACAGCAGCGATACGCCGTCGTTTCCGCTGTTTATGGTTATGCTCAGCCTGTTGTCGGAAACGTATTGCTCCGCAAGGTCCGCCACCTGCTGAAGCGTTATTATGCCCTCCGTGACCAAGTCCATGCCGTCTATGGTGGCTATGGCGGGCACCTTTTCCGTGCCGCTGTCCTCCACGGGTATTATGGGCTTGTTCAAATAGCGGCTTATCATGTGCGCCGTGGAGCCGCCGCAGCATATGTGGCTGCCCTCTTTTGCAAAGAAAAGCTTCAGCACGCGCGCGTCGTCCTTGGGGTCGGCAGGCGGGCCTATCATAACGTTTATGGCGCGGCGCGGGCGCACCTTGAACACAAGCGCGGTCATATCGTCGTCATTTGAATCCATGCACAGCACGTTCCCCGCCTCCACCAGCCTTGCGGCCAGGTTTTGGGGCGATATGTCCGGCGTGTACCAGCGTTCAAGAAATTCTATTACCTCCTCGCGCTTCCAGCCGCCCGGCGAAAGCTTGCCTATGCCGGCGTTGGTTATGCCGTCCGTCATCAGCACCAGCATGTCGTTTTCCATAAGGCTTATGGTGCTTTCGCATATCTTCTTTTCGCCTATGAAGTGTATGCCTGTGTCGTAGGCATAGTTTTTGCCGTTCCTCAGCAGCACCGCGTCCGGATTATCGTACTGCACAAGGCGCACGGTGGAATCCGTAAAGCAGGCGAGAGTGAACGTTGAATACGCAAGCTTCCTTTCGCGGCACATGGGCAGCGTGCTTGCAACGGTTTCTATGCATTCGTCAATGGGCAGGCGGTTCAGCATCATTGTGGAAAGCATGTTCGCGGTCAGCGTTGAAAGTATGTTCGCCTTAACGCCGCTGCCAAGCCCGTCGCTCAGCACGGCAACGAGCTGCTCACCGTTTTTCTTTATTGAATACGAATCCCCGCATAGCGTTTCATCGTGCTTATTTATGCTGGCATGGCCGCTTTCTATGAACAGATCGACCATTTACTGCTCCTCGTTCTCCATCATAACGGCTTCCTTCAGCTTGGATATGGCAACCTTTGTTTCCGCGGCCGATTCGCCAAGGAGAGACGCTATTTCGTGCACTATCCTAAGCTGCTTATCCACAATGTCATCCGCCATGCCGGCAACCTGCGTTTTGTGCCGCATTACCATATTCTGCCGCTGCTTTTCGCGGGTTATGTTCTTCATTATGCATATAACTATGCCGCTTGAAGCGTCGTAATAAAGCGACTGCTTGAGATAAAGGTTATATTCCGCCAAATACGTGAACTTTTCCTTTGCGGCTTCCCCGCTTGAAATAAGGTCAACAAAGTCGAACTCGTCCACCAGCGCGCTAACGCTTTGGCCCACTATGTCGCTTGGCTGCACGCCGAACATTTCGCACGCGGCGTTGTTTATCTGCTGCACGCGAAGATCCATGTCCACGGCCAGTATAGCGTCCGGAGTAATACTGAGTATTTTATCCGAGAATGACTCCGCGCGCTTTTTCATATACGGCATGCACATGGTTATTTCCGCGCGGCCCATTATTACGGCAATGGCCTTATCGCGGCAGGATGCGTAGCCGCACATGCCGCAGTTCAGCTCATCCTCCGGCCCTTCCTTGCCCATTTTTTTGAACACGGCGGCTATCTGCTTTTCGGTGGGCTGCATATAATATGTGCGGTTGTTCTTAAAGTGCGCCTCCATATCCGGCGCGGGCGCAATGTCAAAGTCCGCCTCTCCGGCGGCATCGTGCGCCACTTTAACGTAGCTTGCCGCGGCGGAGCGGTTAACGTTGCGGAAAACCGGCCCGCCTACGCAGGAGCCCTGGCAAAAGCTCATCTCTATAAAGCAGCCGTCAAGCTTGCCCGCCATAGCGTCCTTAACGGCAGCCATGCAGCTTTCCGGCCCGTCCACGGCAACGTAGTTCACACCGCTCTGCTGCGTCATGGTTTTCAGTATGCCGCCGGACACGGGGAAAAAGCGCGAAAGCCGCTGCTCGCTCTCCGCTGCGGGCATAATGGTTATCTTCGCTTCGCCAAGCCAGTCGTCCAATTCATCGAACGTTATTGCGTATTCGAGTTCGCTCTCTTCCTGCTCACACTCGGCCTTTTTGGATATGCAGGGACCTATGAAAACCACCGCCGCGCCCGGTTCATCGCGGTGTATCACCCTCGCATGCGCCTGCATGGGCGTAAGCACGGGAGCCAGCAGCCCTATCGCGTCCGGATAATGCTTCTGTATATAAAGGTTCAGCGTTGTGCAGCAGGATGATATCACCGGCTTTTTTATGCCGTTAGCAATAAGCTTTTCGTATTCGCTTTTTACTATATATGCGCCCTCGGCTGTTTCCCGCGCATCATAAAAGCCTAATGCCTTCAGCGCGGTGCGCAGCGCTTCAAAGCCGCAGCCGTCAAAATACGCCGCATAGCTTGGCGCAACGCTTGCAATCACCTTCCTGCCGGAGCGTATAAGCTCCTTTACAGAGGCGGATTCATCAGTGCCGTGCTTTGTATGCTGCGGGCAGGCTATCGTGCAGTTTCCGCACAGTATGCAGTCCCGCTCAACTATCATGGCGCGGTGGTTTTTGACCTCTATCGCCTTAACGGGGCATACGCCTATGCATTTGCAACAATCCTTGCAGTTTACGCTTTCAAACTGAAGTATACCCATTGCCGTGTTACCCGCTTATCCTATGCGCGGCAGCACAAGCTGCTCCCATGTTGCGTCCACGTTATCTTCGCACATGCCAAGCACAAGCTGATCGTCTATCTTTACGGATACGCCGTTTGCGCATTCGCCCAGGCAGAACACGGGCGCAACGTTCACCTTGTCCTCTGCGCCGTGCTGCCGCACAAGCTGCTTAAAGCGGTTCAGTATGGCGTAGGAGCCTCTTTTATGGCATGCGCTGCCAATGCATACGGATACGGTTATCATTGCTGTTCCTCCGGCTTATTTATTTTGTATGTTCTATTTCTTCTATTTCCTTTTCAACCTCGCCGTCGCCCTTCACGTCAAGGGCGGGGTTGAGTATCTGCATAACCCTTATGGCGTCCGCGATGGTATTCTCCATTGAGGATTTGCCGTATGCGTCAACCTGCGCGAAGTTTTTGGAGCTGTGGCTGAGGCACGCCGGGCCGCCTATGCAGCCGTTTACGCACGCCATGCCCTCAATAAAGTTTTCCTTCAGTATGCCCTTCTGCTTTTTGAAAAGGGCTGTTTTGCATTCCGCAATGCCGTTGCAGGATACGGCGTTGAGCTTGAACTGCTCCTCGCTCACGCCCTGCTCCTTGAGCGCCTCTGTCACGGCCTCCGCCAGTCCGCCGCAGCGGGCGAATATGCGCCCGTAGAAGGATGCGTTGTCAAGCTCCGCCTTGTGCATGGTGGTCACGTCTATTCCGCGGGCGGAGAACATGGCCTGCATCTCTTCAAACGTTATGGTATAATCAACGTACTTGCCCGCGTCGGTATACTTGGTCTCGGCCTTTTTGGCTATGCAGGGCCCGATGAACACAACGTGGCAGTTTTCGTCCGTTTCGTGCAGCCATTTTGCCATCTGCGCCATGGGGGAAAGATTGTGGGACACATGCTCCTTGAGCGAGGGGAAATGGCGGTTTATATAATTCACGAACGCCGGGCAGCAGGAGGACGTGAGGAACCCCTTTTCAACAAGCTCCTGCGCTTCAAGCCACGCCACCATGTCCGCGCCCCACGCGGCCTCAACCACCGCATGGAAGCCCAGCGCCTTTATGCCGGCAACCACCTGCTCCGGCACGGCATTGGGATACTGGCTGGCCATGCTGGGGGCTACCACGGCATAAACATGATAATCCCTGTTCAAATTGGAATCGCGGATAAGGGATATTACCTTTGTTATGTCGGACTTATCGGTTATTGCGCCGAAGGGGCATTGATACACGCACGCGCCGCAGGAAATGCACTTTTCCTTGTCTATAACGGCCTTCTCGGTGTTCTGATCAATGTGTATGGCCTGCGGCTTGCAGGCGTTTACGCAGGGGCGCGTGTGCTTAACTATTGCCGAATAAGGGCAAACAGCCATGCACTTGCCGCATTCTATGCACTTTTCTTTGTCTATAACAGCCTTGTGGTCAATTATGCTTATGGCGTCCTTGGGGCAGTTATCCTTGCAACGGTGCGCAAGGCAGCCGCGGCAGGCATTGGATACCTGAATGCCGTCAACGGGGCATTCGTCGCACGCAATGGGGAGCACGCCCACTACCGTGCCGTCTTCATCCCCGCCAAGGGCCATGCTTACGCGCTCGTTTATAATGGCGCGCTCTTTATATATGCAGCAGCGGAACATGGGCTTGCCTTCCGGAATTATTCGCGGGGCAATTTCCATTATTCTCTGCGGTGTCAGCTCATCGCGGTAGGCAAGCTTTGCAACTTCCCTAAGCACGTTGTACTTCATTTTTTGTACATGGGTATCGAATAACAGGGCCATTTTTATCTCCTTTTTTTCCGGCACGTCACCCGGCCAAAATACGACACAATAATTATAAGGTATGCTTATATGCTTTGTCAATTACACCTAACTTATAGCCGCATATTGTTATAGTTATAATGATTATATGTAAAAAAGCTTTTACCTGCGCACACAGAGCCCGTTTGCTTGCATCGGGGCCGGTATAATGCTATTATACGAACAGAGTATTCATAAGACTGAAAGGAACAGGCGCAATGGCCGGAACGGACGAACTTTACGGCGTGCTGTGCGCGCATGCGGCGCGCTATCCTCTTATGCGGCCCACGGATGCCGTGAAGCTGATATACCAGGGCGAATTCGGCAGCGGACACATGATAAAAAACGAGGCCGCCGCGCTTGATAGGCTGAGGGCCGAATACGCCCAGATTATTCATGACGAAACAATGCCGCTATATGAATACATAGGCTGCGGCATAGCAAGGGTGAACCTTGCGGCGTTGGACACGAACGTGCTTCCGCTTGAGCGGCTGAACGCGGCGTTCGCTGCGGCGGCAAACGGAGTGCATGGCAGCACGGCCGGTTTTAAGGCGAAGCTGGATACGCTGAAGGCAGTGTGCGCCGAAGGCCGCTTCGGCTTCGGCACGGCGGAGCTTGACGAATATTTATGCAAATATGAAAAGGCAGGCTTTCCGCCCGTTTCCCACAGCGAAGCATACAGGCAAGCCTATAAGCCGAGTTACAGAATAATACGGATATAAAAAAGAGCGGCGCGCAACCGCTCTTTTTATATTGTATAGGGTCATATAAGCAGCATCCTGTCGTTATCCAATGCTTTGCCCGATATTTCGCGAAACCTTAGCAGAAGATCGTTCACCGTAAGCGCCGCGCGCTCATTGCCGGATACGTCCGTAACTATTTTGCCTTTGTCCATCATTATGGTGCGGTTGCCCAGCTCCAATGCGGACTGCATATTATGCGTTATCATAAGGCAGGTCAGGTTATGTTCGCGTATTATCGAATCCGTAACGCGCAGTATCTTTTCCGCCGCGCCCGGATCCAGCGCCGCCGTGTGCTCATCAAGCAAAAGGAGCTTTGGCGGGTTTATGGTTGCCATAATAAGCGTAAGCGCCTGCCTTTGTCCGCCGGAAAGGCCGCCAACGCTTTGGTCGAACCTCTCTTCAAGCCCCATGCCGAGCATGGATACCTTTTCGCGGAAAAGCTCCCTATCCCGTTTTGAAACACGGCTGAGCCATTTTCCGCTGCCCGCGGCAAGGGCAAGGTTTTCTTCAATGGTCATGCCCGGCGCGCTGCCGCGCATGGGGTCCTGAAACAGCCTGCCTATGCCGCGCGCGCGCTTATATTCGCTCATAAGCGTTATGTCCCGCCCGTCAAGGCTTATCGTGCCGCTGTCGGTTATGAAGCTTCCGGCGATCGCGTTGAACAGGGTGGATTTCCCCGCGCCGTTTGCGCCTATTATTGTTATAAAGTCGCCTTTTTTAACATTCAGACTCACGTCGTCAAGCGCGCGCCGCGTTTCCGTGCCGACGGAAAAGGATTTTGTAATGTTGTCTATTTTAAGCATTGGCGTTGCCCTCCCGTTTGCGGCTTTCAAGCCTGCGCTTTATCAGCGGAAGCTGCTGCTTTATATACGGTATGGATATGGCCGCGACCACTATTACGCTCGACACAAGCTTGAGCATGAATGCCGGCATATTGAAGCGCAGGGCTATCGTGTACACAAGGCGGAACACGAACGCGCCCAGCACCATGCCGGCTATCCTGAGCGGCATTTTCTTTTTGCCCAAGAATACGTTGCCTATCAAAAGCGATGCAAGGGCAATCGTCACCATGCCGCCGCCGATATCTATATTCACGGACTTCTGCGCCTGCGCAAGCAGGCAACCCGAAAGCGCCGTGAACGAATTGGCTATGCACAGGCCTATTATGGTCGTAAAAACGGGATTGATGGATGAGGAGCGCACCATATCCGGATTGTCGCCGGTGGCGCGGATGGCAAGGCCGAGCCGCGTTTTGAGGAAAAGCCCCAGCAGCACCGCTATTATGATTACCGCCGCCGCCGCAACGGCAAGCTTATATTGCTCGCTCATATTTATCTTTGCAAGCGCGTACTTAACTATTGTGAACACGGTATCGGCCTTGTTCATGTTCAGTATGCTCGATCCGCCCATTATGGCAATGTTCACGGAATACAGCCCCGTGTTTACTATTATGCCCGCAAGCAGGCTGTTCACGCCCATTTTGGTTTGCAGTATGGCGGTTATGAAGCCGGAAGCCACGCCCGCGAGCATGGCCGCCGGTATGGATAAATACGGGTGTCCCGATATGGCCACCGCCGCGCCCACCACGGCGCCCAGCGTAAAGCAGCCGTCCGTGGAAAGATCGCACACGTTAAGCATTGAATAGCTTAAAAACAGCGCCAGCACCGTAAGCGAGGATATAAGCCCCAGCTCAAGCGCCGTCTGCAGCAGCGCCAATATCTGATCAAGTCCCATTTTTCTTTGCCTTTCTTAGGTTTGTTATTTCACTTCGTCAAAGCTTTCCGCCGTAACTATGCTCTGTATCTTGGTGCAGAACGGCTCGAACGCCTTGCATATTTCATCATAGTTAAAGCCCAGCTTTTCGCAGGTTTCGGTGTTTATGGTGGCGCAGCCGTTGTCGAATGTCTTAACGGCGGTCTCGGCGGGCTTTGCGCCGTCAAGCGCTATGCTTGCCGCCATGTTTGCCGTTTCAACGCCCAGCGCCGCGTAATCCACGCCGTAGCCCAAGAATGCGCCGTTGAGTGCGAAGGAGTCCGCACCGGTGTAGTGCGGTATGCCCGCCTCCTGAAGCATCTCGTATATGCTGAGCTCGGATTTCATTATGGTGTTGTCCGTGGGGGTGAACACGGCGTCCACGCCGTCCGCTATAAGCGCCTGCACGGCAAGGGTAACCTCATCCACTGTGGTACCGGTGTATTCGCCGTAGGCAATGCCGTTAGCGTCAAGATATTCCTTGGCGTGGGCTATTGCGGCGGTGGAGGAATCCTGCCCAATATCGTAAAGCAGGGCGATGTTCTTGGCGTCCGGGTCGGCGGCGGTGATTAGCTGCATAACGGCCGCCGTGTCAAGATAGTCCGAAGTGCCGGTAACGTTGCTGCCCGGCGCTTCCATTGATTCTACAAGGCCCGCGCCCACAGGGTCGGACACGGCGGCGAAAACCACGGGAATGCCGTTGTCCTCGGTCGCGGCCTGCATAGCCATTGCAACCGGCGTAGCCACGCCTATCATTATGTCCACATCGTCCGCGATGAAGTTTGAAATTATCTGCGTGAGCAGGTTCGCGTCCGCGTTACAGTTGTCGTAGGATACATCGAACGCAACGCCCTTTTCGCCGCCTATCTCTTTAAGGCGGGCCTGAATGTTTTCAACAATCTGGTTAAGGGAAGCATCGTCAACGTAATTGCATATGCCAACCTTTACGGTTTTGCCGTCCGCATCGCTTGCGGGGGCGGGGTTTGAGGGGGAGCATGCGGCCATGCACGCCACGGCCATTATTATGCTGAGCACAAAAGCGAATATCTTTTTCATTGTTTTATCCTTTCTTGGTCAATGGGTTTATTTTTTCGGTCAAATGTCAAAATATGCTTGCGATACCGGCGCGCCGCACCATCGCCTTCCCTTGCGAAACATTGTCCATCTACCTCCTTGGGTCAAAAAATCTTAAAATAAAACTCCCGCCCGCAGCGACCACAACTGACTGCGATCGCTGGGACAGGAGCAATTCTTCTAAAAAAATTCCTGCGGTGCCACCCGGCTTGGCGCATATATTAAAAACGCGCCCCCTCATTGCGTACATTCATACGCCGGCCTTTGGTAACGGAGAGCCTTTGCTCCGGCTTGCATACTCGGCTTTCGCTTTTCCGCTCGCCCTCAGAAGTCCATTCGGCATTGCCATGCTCTGCCGCGATTTCACCGCCCGCGGCTCTCTGAAAGAACAGAATCAAAGCTTACTTACTCTTCCTCAACGGTTTTGTGCATTGTAGCACCGCCGCACGCCCGTGTCAAGGGGTACGGCGAATTATTTTTATGCATTTTCATGCATTTTTATTGTTTATATATTCATGTATAAGCGGCAGCGCAAGCACGAACTTTTCGTTTATCTGCTTATTCTCCGGCCTTATACTTATCGTGCGGATGGTGTTGGGCACATCGAACTGATTGCCCATGTTGAACGGGAACTTATATATCCCCTCAAGCGGGAACGCATAGCGTATCGGCTTGCCCTCCGCCGTGCCCTCGTATATCAGCTCCGTATGCGTAAGCGTTGCCGTGCCGCGGCCCACGTCCGTATGCGCGGTGGTGTTTGGGTCAAGGTGATACTGAATATGGCACGGCGCGCTGAGCGCAAAGTCATCCTTCGCTATCTCGCGGCGCAGCGCGTCCCGCTCAAGCTCCACCCAGTCCGGCACCATTTCCGGTATAACGCTGCCTTCGCCCACGGGATGCAGAAAGCCGTATTCGTCCACCGTGCCGCGGTTGCCGCAGGCGGTGCAGTATATGTCGTTCCCATCGGTGCGGGTTGTTAATTCGCCGCCGCATTTGGGGCAAAGGTATAATAGGTTTTCCAATCCCTTGGCCCTGTTTTTGCCGCCGAAGGGTATCATGCGCCGCTTTTGCCATGCGTAATCGTCCACGAACAGCTTTTGTTCTATCCGTGCGTAAAGCTCATCCATGCTCAGGCTTTTCACTTCCTCCGTCGTGGCGATGAGCTCTATCTCCGTTTCCACCTTGCCGCGCCGCTGCACCGGGTTCCATTTGGGGCGGGTGAAATAGCCGCCGTGCGTGCGCGCGGCGTAAAGCGGGGCCTTGAGCAGCTTTGCAAGCTTAGCTATGCTGTCGCTGAAGGGGGCGGTGCGGCCCGTGCCGTTCACCTCGCCCTCGGGGTATATCAGCAGGCTTTCACCCATCTCAATCGTGTTCTTCATGCGGGCAATGCTCTCCACGTCCGCGCGGAACTGCTCCTTTTTTATGCAGCGGAACAGGCTCAGTAACCATGCTATGCGGCGGTTGCGGTAAAAGTGCGCCGCAACAACGGCATGGAACCGCTTTTGCCTGAGCGTTGCCAGTGCAAAAAGAAAATCAAGATTTCCCGTGTGGCTGCCCAGCAGCACAATCGGCCCATCGGGCAGCGCGGGAATACCCTTCGGCACGCGAAAGCGATACTTCAGCCAAAGATACGGCCTCAGCAGCAGCATAATCATATCGTAAACCGGCTTTATGTGCGGCTTTACGGCGTATTTAGATCTCATTTCAGTCCCCCTTGAACGGCTCAGCCGAATATCAGCATAAGCACCGGCACGGCTATAAGGCAAAGTATTGACGTAAAGCCCATGCCCAATGCGTTGTACTTTTCATCTGCGCCCGCGTAGGCGGAAACCACCACGCTCTGCGTCATAACGGGCATTGCCGCCTCTATCATAAAAACGCTCTGCGCCATTCCGCCTATATTGAACATGCGGCACATTAAAAGCATTATCAGCGGCGATATTATGAACCGCATACCGCTTACGACCCATATGCCGGCATCGGGCTTCAGATTTTTAAGCCCCGTTTCGTATATCAAAAAGCCGATGTATATCAGCGCAAGCGGCGTTACCGTATTGCCCATATACTTGGTGAAGCTTTCAAGAAGGCTTGGCAGCTTAAAGCCCATAAGCAGCAGCGCAACCGCCGCAAGCAGCGAAATAAGCGGCGGTGACGCCAGTTTTTTGCCCATTTCCTTAATGCTGAGTCTGCTCTCCCCCGCGCTCATGTATATCATGGTTGACCCTATCGCCCAGAAGAAGAACGTGTTCATCATATAGAAGCACATCACATACGGCGTGCCTTCCGCGCCGAATAGCTCCGTGCATACGGGATATCCCACGAACAGCGAATTGGACATGGCGCACATTACCACAAACCCGCCGAAGCGCCTATGGCTTATTTTCATGGCCTTTGCAGCGGTAAGTGACACGGCTATCATGACCACGTTAAAAAGCGTAGGCGTAAGCAGCAGCGCGCCCGCGCTTTTGATAAGCTCCACGGAAAAATCCGTAAACACATTGTGTATGCACATGCATGGGACGGAAATATTCACAAGCAGCTTTATGACAAAGCTCTTGTGTTCCTTTTTCATCAGGCCTATTCTGCCCATTATGTAGCCCACGGCAATGAGCATAAGTATCAGCACAACGGCCGATACGCTGTCCGCTAAAGAATTCATGCTGTTGCTAAGTATAAGCCAACGGGGGCGCGCAGCATACTGCCGCCCCCGCCGTGGATTTTATTTTCCGGGAAATTATTTGGATATCCTGCGGCACTCAAGATAGTACCGCTTTTCGTTCGCCTCGCCCATAGAGAAAGTTTTGCGGGGAAGGGCGCCGTCGAATATAACGGTCTTAAAGAAGGCGCTCTTGCCCATGTTGGGCAGTATGAAGCCTATGTTATTATCCTTGCGGCCAAGCTCGTCAACAACCTGCTCGCCATGGATATAGTCTATGGTCGCGCCATCGGTCTCCTTTATGAATATGTCCAGCGCGTTCTGCAGCGTGCCTACCTCAAGCTGCGCCGCGGGGTCGCTCACCTTAAAGTAGCCGTAGCCTTCCTTTATCATAAAGGGCAGCAAGTGGCACTTAGAACAGGCGTTTGCGGCCATGGCATCGTCCCGCTCGGCCTTGGAGCCGTAAAGGTGCATTTCGGTTTCGCCGTTCTGCTCGCTCAGCTTTTCGCTCAGCCATGCTATGGCCTTATGCGTATCCACGCCGAACACAACGCGGTGTATGGGTTCGAACTCTATGCCGGAATCGTGCACGTTTTCAAGCTCCACCAGCGCATAGCGCGCGGGATGGTTCGCCGCTTCCTCCGGCGAAAGGGTTTTCTTTATCTGCTCCCAGTTGGCCTTTGCCGTGGCGAAGGAATGGTTGCCGTCTCCCATGGCAAAAAGGAGGCTGGGTGCATCGGTGCCGTACTTGGCGGAGAAAACCTCGGGGCTTGCCAGCGCCTCAAGCGCGCGCAGCGCGCGGTCTATGCGTGCGTCGTCCTTTATGAAATAGCCCTTTATGTGGCCGCCGCCCTGCATCAGCTCAAAGTCGTAGCGCTTTTCGCTTTCGCCCACGCTTTCGCCTATGGGCTCTATCACGGTGCGCTCCGGGTCGTCTATAAGCACCAGTATGTGCGGCAGCTCCACAGGCGCGTCCTTCCTTATGCGAAGGCGGGGCGGTATACGCTCAACTATTGTGCCCTCCGTGGCGCGTATAAGCGTGGTTGAGCCCTTGGAATAATCATAGCATTCAAGGTCCAGCGCAACCATTATGCCGTGGCGCACGTTCGCGCCCGCACGGCGCTCAACATACATTATGCCCCGGCCTATGTTTTCAAGCACGCCCGTATCAAGATAGCTCTTCATCGTGGCGTTTATTTTCTCTATGCGTTCGGCCTCGTCCGGCTTTTCAAGGTACATTTCCGGCAGCATAAGCCTGAGCGTGGAAGGAGCGTCGCCCACTATGCTTTCGGTCTCCTGCCAATAATCGGGCTGGGATGTGAACTGGTCGCACGCTACCACGGCCCACTTTGTCATGTCCGTCCCTTCCTTAGGGAGCAGAATTTCGGGGATAAGCACCCCAACGCTGTTTTCGTATTTGTTCATGCTGTCCTCCAGATGATATTTATATTGTGAATGCTTATTCGGTTATGGTGGTGCCAGCGCGGCCCTCGATAGCGTCCACGGCCTTGTCAAGGCTGGTAATTATCGCTATGCGGCCCGGCTTGCTTTCAACGAAGTTCAGCGCAGCTTCAATCTTGGGCAGCATGCTGCCGGGGGCGAAGTGACCTTCCTTTATATATTGCTTAGCCTCGGCCGCGCTCATGCGGTCAAGGTCCTTCTGGTCTGGCTTTTTGAAGTTTATGCTCACCTTTTCAACCGCCGTCAATATAACAAGCGCGTCCGCGTCCATGTCCCGCGCAAGCTTTTCGCTGGCAAGGTCCTTATCTATAACCGCGGCAACGCCTTCAAGATCGCCCGCCTCGTTGCGCACAACGGGTATTCCGCCGCCGCCCACGGTAACCACCACAAAGCCCGCGTCGTTAAGCGTTTTCACCGCGTCCAGCTCAACTATTTCAACCGGCAGCGGCGATGCGACCACCCTGCGCCAGCCGCGGCCCGCGTCCTCCTTCATGGTATAGCCCTTTTCGGCGGCTATGGCCTTGGCTTCTTCTTCCGTATAGAAGGGGCCTATGGGCTTTGACGGCGCCTTGAACTTCGGGTCGTCCTTATCCACCACCACCTGGGTAACAATCGTGACCACGTTTTTGTTTATTCCCCTGTGGCGCAGGACTTTGGAAAGGCCCTGCTGAATATGATAGCCTATCATGCCCTGGCTCATGGCGCCGCAAACATCGAACGGCATGGCGGGGGTGGATGCGCTTGCAACCTCGTTCTGTATAACTATTCTGCCCACCTGCGGGCCGTTGCCGTGCGCAACAATAACCTCGTAGCCGCGTTCAACAATATCCGCTATGTATTCGCTGGTCTTTTCCACCACCTCAAGCTGAGCCTGCGCGGTGGCGGGCTTTCCGGCTTCCTGCAATGCGTTGCCGCCAAGGGCTATAACTAACTTTTTCACTGGGGCTTATCTCCTTAAAAATCGGTAATATGGCGCGCCATAATGCGCTAAATGTACAAATATAGTATAGCCGCCCGCGGCGATGTCTGTCAACAATGTTTGTTGACACGGCGGCAAACAAATGATAATGTTTTGTATAGAATAATATCAGGAGGACTGCTGCCATGGAAGAAAAAAAGTTTGAATTTGACGAGCGCGCGCCGTATGCGTATTTTCAGAACACCGCCTGCCCGTATTTCCCCTGCCACGCAAAGGCAAACAGGGAGTTTTTCAACTGCCTTTTCTGCTACTGCCCGCTGTATGCGCTGGGCGATAAATGCGGCGGCAATTTCGTTTACACCGAAAACGGCGTAAAGGATTGTTCAAACTGCCTTGTACCCCATTCCAAGGGCGGATATCCGTATATAATGGAAAATTTCCACAAAATATCGGAGCTTGCGAAGCGCAAATAAGGGGCGATGGCAATGGATATGCGCTTTGACGGGGTGAATTACTTTGCATCAGATGCGCGGCTGCATTACGGCAGCGTAAGCATAAAGGATGGGTATATAGACCGCGTTGACATGGCGGACACCGCGCCGCACGATGGGGCGAAGCTGCTTTTGCCCGGCTGCATAGATACGCATACGCACGCCATGCTGCAAAGCGAATACTTTGCGGAGGACGAAGCAGCATCGGCCGCCGCACGCAGGGCGCTTGCGCAGAGCGGCACAACGGCCTTCCTTTTCGCCACGATGGCAATGGATGAAGAAAGCCTTGCCCTTCGCTGCCGCGCCGCGGCAAGGGCCGCGAAGCAAAGGCCGGCGGACGAGAGCCGCTGCCTTGGCGTATATCTTGAAGGGCCGTTCCTTTCATATGAAAAGCGCGGCGCGCATAATCCTAAGTTTCTGCACCTGCCGGACGGGGAGATGCTGCGCCGCCTTGACGACGCGGCGGAGGGCTGCATACGCGCGGTATGCATGGCGCCGGAGCTTGACGGGGCGATAGACCTTGCAAAAAAGCTGAAGGGCAAAAAGCTGGTGTCCTTCGCGCACAGCGCCGCGGAGTACGACGTTGCCATGCAGGCGTTCGCGGCGGGCTTTTCCAACCTTACGCACACCTTCAACTGCATGCAACCCATGCTGCACCGCGCGCCCGGGCCTATCGCCGCGGCAGCGGATACCAATGACGTTACGGCAGAGCTGATAGACGACGCGCTGCACGTTCAGCCGCCCATGATACGGGCTTTGTTCAAGCTGATGGGGCCTGAGCGCATAATACTGATAAGCGATTCAATAGCCGCCTGCGGCATGGCGGAAGGTGTATACCCCTCGCCGGACGGCATGCAGATACGCCTTGCGAACGGCCGCGCCACGGTGGACGGGACGGACACGCTGGCGGGCTCCGTAATGCCGCTGTTTCAGGGCGTGCGCCGCATACACGAATCGGGCATACCGCTTGAGCAGGCCATTGCCGCGGCAACGCTTAACCCCGCGCGCAGATACGGCCTTGAAAACAAACTCGGCGCGATAGCCGAAGGCCTCCGTGCGGACGTGCTGCTCTGCGGCAGCGACCTTACGCTTGAAAAGGTGTATATGGGGGAGTAGTGCGGCGAAATCTGTTTGTTCATGCCGGCTTTGGTGCGCTATACAAACTTACATTTTAAGCCTGCCCTGAAAGGGGATTCGAGCCGAGCGCGCCCAGTGGGCGATGAAGCGAAGGGAGAATCGGGCGGAATAGGGAGTATTGCAAGCGGCAGCGCTGCAAGACGACCATATTCCAACCAGCGTTGTGGGTTTCGCGCAAGCGAAAGCCGGAGGGGTTAAAAAGGAAGAATCTTCTCTGGGTTTCGTCAACCCCTCAGTCAAACCTTCGGTTTGCCAGCTCCCCGTAAAGGGGAGCCTTTTGGTATGGTGCAAATTCTAACCAAAAGCTGTCCCCGCGTGCGGGGAAAGTGGCATGGCGAAGCCATGACGAAAGGGGAATGACTCAAAGCGCTCAAGTGTTTTTCCTATTCCCCCTCAGTCTCACTTCGTTCGACAGCTCCCCCGCAAGCGGTGGCGCCTTTTGGCTTAGCGCCCCCCTCATTTCCTCCCGAACTCCTTTTTGAACAAACGGGAGAGTGGCTTATATACCACGAATGTTACGACCGAGTTTATTGCGGCCTTGGCGGAGTTAAACGCCACAAAGCTCCACATTACGCTCCATATATAGCCCTGCGCGTCGGCATAGGTCATGCTCTGCCCGCTTACGAATATGGGCGTGAGGAAATAGTTCAGCGGCACCATTATGGCTATCATGGCGGCGGAGCCTATCAAAAGGCCCTCTATTGCGCCGCGTATATTGTGGCGGCGGTGATATATAACGCCCGCGATTATTGCGAACGCACCAGTTGAAAAGAAATGCATAATGCAGCCTACCCAGCCCGACCCCGCGGACACCGTAAGCGCCTGAAGTAGGCTGACCACCGCCGTGAGCAAAAGCCCTTCAAGCGGGCCGAACATAAACGCGCCTATCAATATTGGCACGTCCGCCATATCGTATTCCAAAAAGGGCAGCGTGGGTATGAGCGGGAAACGCACAACATACATCAGCACCAGCGACATTGCGCACAGCAGCGCCAGCTTGACCAATTTTTCCACTCTTTTGTTACGCATAAGGTTTTTCCTCCAAATAAAAAATTCCCCATGCTTTGGGGAATTCAATAAAACACGCGTTAAAATAACGGCTTCTACCATCCGGACTGTAACCGTCGGCCCCGGGTTCCCACCGGCTCGGCCCGCAAAGCGCGGGTTCGCGGGCTTGTCGGCATACGCCGCATCACCGCCGGTATGGACTTTCACCACACCCCGAAGCGCCTTTATTATATGCCATATGCACTAACTATGCAACAGCAAATTTCCGCCTTATCAATCCGGCAGCCTTTTGCCGCACCTGCGGCAGTATTCATAGCCTTCCTCCGCCTTTGTCCCGCAATACGGGCAAAACCCGCCGCCGTGAACGGTATTCGCACCGCCGCCGTCCGCGCTCTTTTTCGCGCCGTAGCGCTCGTTTAGCGGGTCCGGTTCTTCATTTTCATCGGTAATGTCAAATTCGCTGTATCGGTTTTCGCTTGTTGCGTTTCTGTAATTATACACGGCGTTGTATACGCCCATGCCTATGAACACAAGTCCGAACAGCGGAAAAAAGAACGGCGCGCCCATGCTTAGAGCCGCTATCGTCCATATTATGCCGAATACTATGCCTATCACCGCTCCAACGGCATTATACCGGCTGCGCCTGCGGCCCGGCTTTATGCTTTTCATGCTAATTCCGCTCCTCCTCGTACCGCTCTATCCTTACGCCTGCCATTTCAAACATCTGCATCGCAAATTCGTCCGGATACCCTTCGCCGTACACAACGCGGCTTATGCCGGAATTGACAATCATCTTTGCGCATATAACGCAGGGCTGGTGCGTGCAGTAAAGCGTTGCCCCCTCTATCGATACGCCTAACTTGGCGGCCTGTATTATGGCGTTCTGCTCGGCATGGATGGCATAGCAAAGCTCGTGCCGCGTGCCCGAAGGTATGTTCAGCCTGCGCCGCATGCATTCGCCGCGCTCCACGCAGCTTTTAACTCCCGCTGGCGCGCCGTTATACCCCGTGGTCAATATGCGCTTGTTCTTCACTATAACCGCGCCTATTTTCCTGTTTTCCTGATAGCAGCTTGCCCAGTTGGCAATTGTGTGCGCCAGCTCCATGAACCGCGCGTCCCATTTGTCAAAGCCGTGCATAATAATGTCTCCTTTCGGGGATTTATTCATAGTATATCATGCCTTATGCGAACATTTAAGCGGCATTTTCGCAAAAATGGAAAGGAATTGTGAAATATGAATATTGCCCTTGAATTGGCGGCGGTATTGGGGTATTATACCCATTGTGGATTAGCACTCAACCAAGTCGAGTGCTAACAGCTAAAATTATAATCAATCGATATAACATAAGGAGGCATTGAACCATGAAACTCAATCCCTTGGCCGACAGGGTCGTGCTGAAGAGCGCAGAAGTTGAAGAAACCACCAAAAGCGGCATTATACTCACCGGCAGCGCTAAGGAAAAGCCCGTTGTGAGCGAGGTTATAGCAGTGGGCCCCGGCGGCGTGGTAGACGGCAAAGAGGTTAAAATGTATGTTAAGGCCGGCGATAAGGTAATATTCTCCAAGTACGCCGGAACCGAAGTGAAGCTGGACGGCGAAGAATACATAATCGTCCGCCAGAGCGACATACTTGCTATAGTTGAATAATCAGGAGGAAACAAATCATGGCAAAGCAGCTTAAATACGGTGAAGAAGCCCGCCGCGCACTTGAAAGCGGCATGAATCAGCTTGCAAACACGGTAAAGATAACCCTTGGCCCCAAGGGCCGCAACGTGGTGCTGGATAAGAAATACGGCGCCCCGCTCATCACTAACGACGGCGTGACCATCGCCAAGGAAATAGAGCTTGAGGATCCGTTTGAAAACATGGGCGCTCAGCTCGTGCGCGAAGTTGCCACCAAGACCAACGACGTTGCCGGCGACGGCACCACCACCGCCACCCTGCTTGCGCAGGCCATAGTGCGCGAGGGCATGAAGAACGTTGCCGCGGGCGCCAACCCCATGGGCATCAAGCACGGCATAGAGGCCGCCGTTAACGAGGCCGTGGAAGGGCTGAAGAAGATATCCAAGCCCGTTGAAAACAAGCAGGCTATTGCCCAGGTCGCAAGCATTTCCGCGGGCGACGAAAAGGTCGGCGTGCTGATAAGCGACGCTATGGAAAAGGTCGGTAACGACGGCGTTATCACCATCGAAGAATCCAAGACCATGAAGACCGAGCTTAACGTTGTCGAAGGTATGCAGTTCGACCGCGGCTATGCTTCCGCCTACATGGTGACCGATACCGATAAGATGGAGGCGGTGCTGGATAATCCTTATATCCTCATCACCGAAAAGAAGATAAGCAACATTCAGGAGATTCTGCCCGTTCTTGAAGCGGTTGTACAGCAGGGCAGGAAGCTTTTGATAATTGCCGAGGATGTTGAGGGCGAAGCCCTTGCCACCTTGGTGGTCAACAAGCTGCGCGGCACGTTCACCTGCGTTGCGGTCAAGGCCCCCGGCTTTGGCGACAGGCGCAAGGCCATGCTGCAGGATATAGCCGTGCTCACCGGCGGCCAGGTCATAAGCGAAGAGCTTGGCATGGAACTGAAGGAGACTACGGTTGATCAGCTCGGTACCGCCCGTCAGGTAAAGGTGGATAAGGAAAACACCACCATAGTTGAAGGCGCAGGCGATCCCAGCGAGATTAAGGCCCGCATCAGCTCCATCCGCGCCCAGATAGAGGAAACCACCAGCGAATACGACAAGGAAAAGCTGCAGGAGCGCCTTGCCAAGCTGGCCGGCGGCGTTGCCGTTATAGCGGTTGGCGCGGCTACCGAGGTTGAAATGAAGGAATTCAAGCTGCGCATTGAGGACGCGCTCAACGCGACCCGCGCCGCTGTTGAAGAAGGCATAGTCCCGGGCGGCGGCGTTGCCCTGCTCAATGTCATTCCCGCGGTCAAGGCGCTTGCCGCCAAGGCCGAAGGCGATTACAAGACCGGCGTGAACATCGTGCTCCGCGCTCTTGAAGAGCCCGTGCGTCAGATTGCCATCAACGCCGGCATAGACGGCAGCGTGGTTGTTGAGAACGTAAAGCGCTCCAAGAAGGCCGGTTACGGCTACGACGCCAAGCTTGACGAATACGGCGTGATGACCGACCGCGGCATCATAGACCCCACCAAGGTCACCCGCAGCGCGCTGCAGAACGCGGCCAGCATAGCGGCCATGGTGCTCACCACCGAAAGCCTGGTTTGCGACATTCCCGCTCCCGAGCCCGCGGCTCCCGCGCCCGGTGCAGGCGGAATGGGCGGCATGTACTAAGAGAAACGCTTAAACAGCCTTTAAGGAAGCGGCTTATGCCGCTTCCTTTTTACACTATAATTTCATTGGCTGATAATCCGGCAGATTAAGGAGGTATACGCCATAATATTCACTCAGCATTACGATTCGCCATTGGGCGGAATATTGCTTGCCGCGGACGAAACCGGCCTTAGGGGCCTTTGGTTCGATGGGCAGAAATACTTTGCCCGCGATTTGAGTGCGGAGCGTATTGAGCAGAACACGCCCGCCCTTACCGAGGCCAAGCGTTGGCTGGATATTTATTTTGCCGGAAAAGAGCCGGACTTTCTGCCGCCGCTGCACCCCACAGGCTCCGCGTTCCGCCAAAGCGTATGGGAAATTCTTTTGAAAATTCCCTACGGCCAAACCATTACCTATGGCGATATTGCGCGGCAGCTTGCCGCAAAGCGGGGGCTTGCCAATATGTCCGCGCAGGCCGTTGGCGGCGCAGTGGGGCACAACGAAATTTCCGTCATCATCCCCTGCCACCGCGTAGTGGGCGCAAACGGCAGCCTTACCGGATACGCCGGCGGCATTGACAAAAAAATAAAGCTGCTAAAGCTTGAGCGCGCCGACATGGCGCAGCTTTTCGTGCCTAAAAAAGGCACGGCACTTTAATTTTCCTCAGCACAAAAAAACGGGCCGATGCTATGGCCCGTTTTTCAGCAAGATCTATTCTGTTTTGTTTACTGTCTGCCTATTGTGGCTACCATTACGGCCTTTATGGTGTGCATGCGGTTCTCCGCCTCGTCAAACACCTTGGATGCGGGGGAACGGAACACCTCGTCGCTCACTTCCATTTCCGTAAGGCCGAACTTTTCGTGTATGTCGCGGCCCACAACGGTCTCAAGATCATGGAAGCTGGGCAGGCAATGCAGGAATATGCAGTCCGGATTGCCAGTTTTGGCCATCATTTCCGCATTCACGCGGTAGGGCTCAAGCAGCTTTATGCGCTCGGCAAACTGGTCCTCTTCGCCCATGGATACCCAAACGTCGGTATATATAACGTCCGCGCCCTTCACGTCGTCTATGTTTTCGGTGAGCGTTATGGTAGCGCCGGTGGTCTTTGCGACCTCCTTCATCTCGTCCACAAGCTCCTTGCTCGGGAAAAGCTCCTTCGGCGCAAGGCCAACGAAGTCCATGCCCATCTTTGCCGCGCCTATCATAAGGGAATTGCCCATGTTGTTGCGCGCATCGCCCGCGTATACGAACTTAACCTTGTTCAGCGGCTTATGCACATGCTCCTCTATGGTCAAAAGGTCGGCCAGGATCTGCGTGGGGTGATAAAGATCCGTAAGGCCGTTCCATACGGGCACGCCGCTGTATTTTGCCAGCAGCTCAACATCGCTCTGCTTAAAGCCGCGGAACTCTATTCCGTCATAGAAGCGGCCCAGCACCTTCGCCGTGTCCTCAAGCGATTCCTTTTTACCCATTTGGCTGTTTGAAAGGAATGTGCAGTTTGCGCCTTCGTCATATGCGGCAACCTCAAACGCGCAGCGCGTGCGGGTGGAGGTTTTTTCAAACAGCAGCACTATGTTGCGCCCTTCAAGCAGGTTACCCTTTATTCCCGCGCGCTTCTTTGCCTTCAGGTCATGCGCCAAGTCAAGAAGATATCTTATCTCCTCGCTTGAAAAATCCTTCAGTGTTAAAAACGAACGTCCTTTAAGATTAACAGGCATACTCTCTCTCCTTTGTTGCTTATTTGCTCTGATTATATCAATAAATGTATATTTTGTCTACGTATACACTCGAATATACATTCAGCAGTGCGCCGTAGCTCACGCCGAAGCGCAGCACATCGCCCACGGCAAAGCTGCCCTTTGCATGGGTAAGGTCAACTATAAGGTGATCCGAGCTTGCGCCCAGTATCTCCGCCCCTTCGTCCAGCGGGGTCAGGCCGTTCGGGTCGGTATCCTGCCGGCCTATGGCAAGTATTGCGCGCAGCATCTCTCCCCTGTCTTCAAACTCAACGCTTTCGCCGAAGGCATTCATGCCGCTTTTGCCTATGGGCTTGGAGGGTTTGCGCTTCAGCTCCGCAATGCTCGCCTCCAGCGTGAATGCATCGCCGTAAAGCCCTTCCATAACGCTGCCGGTGACCGTTTCGTTGCCAAGCAGATACCCTTCACCAATTCTAAGGTTGGTTATGCCCTTGGGCATGCGGCCTTCCTTAAGCATTATAAGGCTGCTTGAATTGCCGCCGGACACAAACGGTATGCCAAGCCCCGTTTCGCTCCGCAGCCACTTCGCCGTTTCAACAAGCCCGCCCATGTTGTTCTCGTCCGGTATTATGCCGCCGAAGCAGGTAAGGTTCACGCCTATGCCGTACAGCTCCAGCATTTCCGCTTCCTTCACGGCGTTGGCAATGCGCAGCAGTTCCTCCCGGTTTTTATAGAACACCCCTTCGCGCAAATCGCCCATATCCACCATCAGAACTATTCCGTGCCGCTTATTCTGCCGCGCGGCTTCCTCCGCAATCAGCTTAACGGTGCAAAGCTCGCTCTGCTGGCTTATGTCGCTGTATGCAACAACGTCCGCGGCCTCGCACGCCTGCGCAATGCGCAGAAGATACTTCGGCTTTTTGGTTTTTATGTTCTTCAAATTCAGCAGGCGGGAATCGGCAATGAAGTCCGCCTCCGTTTGGTTCATCAGCTCTATTATGGGCGCGTGTGCACATACGCATTTGCTCACAAGGCCAATGCTTATCCCTTGCTCATGGCCCATGGCTATCAGCGCGTCCATATTATGCTTCAGCTTTTTCGTGTCAACAACTATGCGTGGGTACATGGCGGCCTCTCCTTATATGCCCAGCGAATGCTTCAGCAGCGCCAGCGCCGCGTCCGGATAATGCCTGCTGAGCACGCCGAGCGACGCCATAATATAATCGTCGTCAAACAATGTCCTAAGCTTGCCGGGCTTGGGATAAAGCATCATTCCCGTTGCGTTGCAGTCCGCCAGCGCGCGCAGGAGCTGTTCCCTGTGCGGCAGCCTTGTCAGCGCACCGCCCGTGCCTATTATTGTCCGCACGGCGGTCAGGTCCTTGCCCTCCGCCACGGTACGGCGTCCGCTCGGCGTATAAACGTATCTGAGGGCGCCCGCGTGGCGCTCAAGCGCCACAAGCCCCGCTTCCTTACAGAGCCGCTCCGTCAGCTTAAACTGCTCCGCGCTCTTCGGTATTGGCAGATAGCTTGCCATCACCGCATCCATATCTATGCCAAGCTCCGCGCTCAGCGCATCCGCGCCAATGCGCTCAACAAGGTTTTTCGCGTTTACATAAAGGCCAAGGTCGCCTTCCACCGTGCGCTTTGCGAAGGGTTCGGGCGTGGTGAGCAGAATGCCTATTTCCTCGCTGCCGCCGGTAACGGAGTGCACGTCCGTGGTCGCGCCGCCTATGTCCACGGCCACAACGTCCCCGATTTCGTTATAGGCAAGCTGCACGGCCTCCATCACCGCGCCCGGGGTTGGCATTATGTGGCCCGTCACCATGTCGCGTATATGCTCCATGCCCGGGGCCTTTATAATATGCTCCTCAAACACCTGATGGATTATCTTTCGCGCGGGTTCAATATTAAGCTTGTCAAGCTTAGGATACACGTTTTCCGTAACGGTGCAGCTTATGCCCGCTTTTTGGAAAATATCCTCCACCGCGCGCTTATTCTGCACGTTGCCGGCGTATATTACCGGCGCCTTAACATCGCTTGCTGCTATCATTCGGGCGTTGAAAAGCGCGGTTTCCTTTTCGCCGTAATCCGTTCCGCCCGCAAGCAGAATAAGGTTCGGCTTTGCTTCTTTAAGATCCTCTATATCATATTCGCTCAGCTTGCCCGCCGTGGCCATGGTAACTATCGCGCCCGCGCCAAGCGCCGCGGCTTCGGCGGCTTTAACGGTCATGTCGTACACAAGGCCGTGTACGCACATTCTCAGCCCGCCCGCCGCGCTGGACGTGGCAAGCATTTCGCCGTATTCTATTTTATCCGCGCCAAGGTTGGCTTTAAGGTCCTCTATGGCGCCGTTCAGGCCAATGCGCACATCGCCTTCCAGCACGCTGGTTGGCGCCTGCCCCTGGCCGATGAACTTCGGTTCGCCGCTCCTTATGCCGCAAAACGCATTGATAAGCGTTGTGGTGGAGCCTATTTCTGCAACAAGAACGTCTGCTTTCATGTGTACCTGCTATGAATAAAATTGTGTGGGGAAGTCCGTTGGCTGGTGGACGAACTCCCTCAGTCAAACCTTCGGTTTGACAGCTCCCTCTTGGAGGGAGCCTTTTGGCATTGTGCTTTTTTACTGTTCCCCCTCAGTCACGGCTTGCGCCGTGCCAGCTCCCCGTCCGGGGAGCCTTTTGGCTTGTGTAACCGCCAACCCAAAAGCCTGCCCTGAAAGGGGAGGTGGCAATGAGCGACAGCGAATTGACGGAGGGGTTGCAACGGAGCTGCTCATTTTTTCCGTCAACCCCTCAGTCGCCATGCGGCGACAGCTCCCCGTCCGGGGAGCCTTTTAGTACAGTGCAAGCACATTGTACAGTGCCGTACCCCTCGCGGAGCGATCGTTTCAATGGGGTTACGGGGGGTGCAGGGGGCCTAAGGGGAGAAATCGAAATCTTCCCCGGCCCCCTGCAAAAAAGCATTACATCTTCCCTTCTTTTTCCAGCTCCCAGCGCTTCTTTACAAGGAAGGTGGCAACGTGGTTGCCGTGGCTGCCGCGGCCGAAGCCCTCGTCCGCGCCGTTGGCGCGCGCCTGTGCGGAGGCTACCTGCGTGCCGCCGGCTACGAATATGACCTTATCGCGTATGCCCATTTCGGTAGCGATGCGGTTTATCTTTGCTATGTTCTTATAGTGTATGTCGTCGTGGCTGATTATGGTGGAAGCAAGCATTGCGTCCGCATTCAGCTCAACCGCCGCATTGACCAGCTTTTCGGGCGGCACGCTGGTGCCAAGGTAATGCACCTCTATGCCGTATTTCTCTATGCCGCCGTGCTTTATGTCAATTATCTCCCTAAGGCCGACGCTGTGCTCATCCTCGCCAACCGTGCCGCATACAACCTTCATGGGCTTGCGCTCTATGTCCGCGCGTATCTCGTCGTCGCTCATAACGTCCGGCTCCTTGGGCAGCACCAGCTTGTCTATTTCTATGCTGAAAGGAACCTTGCCCTTGGCCTCTATGCGCGTGCCCTCGGCGGGATGCATTATTTCCTTGGAAATAACCTCTATATCGGTAAGCCCCATGCGCTTGCAGCATTCTATCGCCGCCGCCTCGGCTATCAGCTTGTTCGCCGGGAAGAACATGGTCAGCATAACCGTGCCGTCGGCAAGCCATTCCATTTCGGGACGGATGAACTTTGCGCCGGGCTGTGCGAACTCCTTAACCTCCGCCATGCGCACGGTGCAGTTGTCCTCGTCGTCCAATTCGTCTATGAACACTATCTTGTCAGGGTTTTCAAGCGTGCAGCCGCCTATAAGGTCGCTGGGGTTGGCTGCGCCGTACTGGGCAATGTTGTTGTACCCGTAGTGCGCGGTAACGGGGGCCATATAGTCGCTTTCGCGCTTAACTATCGTGCCCGCGCCTATGCCGCCGTCTATCTTCCTGGCTATGCCGTCGTTGTTGCGCTCGGGGAACATGCCGCTGTCCACGAACATGCCCGCTTCAACGGCGTTGAAGTAGCCGCCCATTTCAACCATTTCCTCAAGGAACAGCACCGCGCGTTCCTTCAGCTCGCGCGCCTTTTCCCTAAGGTAGCCGTCCTTTTTTAGCTCAACCATTTCCATAAGCCCGTCCATGCCCACAAGCGCCTGCTTCGCCGTGTCGCACGCTTCTATGTTATATATGTGCCAGGGCACGTTGCGGCCCTCGTCAGGCGTTATGGTTGACTGTATATCGGCGCTTGTAAGCTTTGATATCATCATGTTCAGCACATGGGTAACGGTGGCTTCGCGCGTGGAGGATTCGATATACTTGGTGTTCATCTGCGCGCGCATACGGTATTCATGGAAAAGATCGCGCAGCGCCACGGCATAGGGCAGGTCTATATGTATGCAGGGCGCGGGGGTAGCCGTGGGGGGAACGGTGGAAAGGCAAATGTTCTTCTTATCCACGCCTACCTTGGCGGAGAATATGGCGTTTATGCCGTGCTGAACCATAAGCTCCGGCATGACCTTCCATGCGTCGCGCGCGGTGGCGTTGGCATTATGCGCGCCGTCTATCTGCGCCTGTCCGGCCCATGCTATCAGCTTTTTGCTCTCGCATGCGTCAACAAAGCTCCTTATCATGTTTATGTTGCGGTAAATAACGTTGTACTGCGGGTCCTGATGCACGCCGTTCACGCCTTCTTCCGCAAACATAACGGCTATATCCGGCCCCGCAACGCCGGAAACGTAGCTGTGGTAATTTATGGGGCGGCCCACTTCGTCCTCTATCATGTCCAGCGCCTTGCGCTGCGCGCGCACCTGCTTGCGGGTAACGGGTATTCCGCCCATGCCCTGCGGGGAGCCTTCTATAAGCCCGTCAAAATGGCTCTGTCCCGCGGTGCGGATTACCATAATGTGGTCCGCGCCGTGGTGCGCGGCAAGCCTCATGCGGCGTATGTCGTCCTCAAAGCGGCCGGATGCTATTTCCGTTGTTATCGTGGGCAGCGGCTGCGGGTCTATATCGCCAAAGTAATGCGCCGGCGGCAGGGGTACGCTTGATTTAAGCGGCTCCGAGCAGTCCTCGTATGTGAACTGGCCCAGCTTCAGCCCGGGCGCGGGCGTGCGCCACGTCCACCCATGGCGGCGCGGATGATAATGCTCAAGATCGTCCAGTATTTCGGACACGTTTATGTTGTCGTTAGGATCCAATCTATAATCGCTCATGCCTTGCCTCCTTACTTAAAACTGCGCTGCGGCTTCGTCCCAAAGCCTGCCCTCGCAAAGCGCCCTGCCTGCGTCTATATATTCCATGCCCTTGGCCTTTGCCAGCCTGTATACCACGTTGCCCGCGCCGTGGCCCAGCAGATTATGCTCAACGCAGCCGTCCGCAATGGCCTTGGCCTCTATTGAGGAAAAGCCCATTCTCAGCAGCACGCTGCGCTCTATGGCGGGGGATGTGTTTTCGTAGCCGAGCTTGAGCAGCGGGTCAACTATCTGCTCTGCAAGCTGCCAAAAGCGCTGCTCCAGTTCCTTGTCGCTCAAATTTGCCACGCTTTGGCGGCGCACTTGATAATCGTCATCTCTTTTCATCAGTTACTTTCCTCCCGATAATATAATGCTTGCCGCGCCGCAAAATGCGCATCTCTCCTTAGCCCTTTGCGGCGCGATGTACCCATGATTGCTTATTTCTTCAGCCCCGCCAGCACGGCCTTTACATATGCTTCGTCGCGCTGCACTTCTTCCGCAAGGAAGCGTATATCCTCTTCGGTGGGGGCGTGGTCAACGCTTGCCACTGCGTTCTTTATAAGCGAATGGCGCATATGCTCAATGTTGAAGTCCCGCGCCTTTATCAGCGAAGGATGCGCCGGCAGAATTATGCTCTTGCCCGGCACTTCCTCGGCAGGATCGCCAAAGCGGATATCTATGCCGTTTTTGCGGGCGAACGCAAGCTGCGGATTGACGTGCTTGCCCGCGCCTGTGTATTCGGTCTCCTGAACCACTATGCACTGATCCTCGTCCATCTCCTGCGCAACGCTGAACGCCGCCGCAAGGGAGGTATCGCCCGCGGGGCCGCGCTCAAGCCCCTCAAGGGAGGCGAGCATTTCCGTCATGTAGAACACTTCGCCCTGCGCAACGGTAACGTAGCGGTCCATGTACCTAAGCGGCCTTGCCGCGCTGCGGGGCACGTCGCTCCTGTCCGGCCAGGTGGAGAACGGTACGCCGAAGCCCGTATGGCCGGTGGTGAAGGATTTTTTATTGAACTGTGTATCGCTTGCCATGTGAAGCCCGCTCAGATTAACGCTTGCGGCTATTACCTTAGCGCTGCAGCCGGCCTTGCGCAAGCCGCGCGCGGTGCCGGTCAAATTGCCGCCGCCGGCATTGGTGCATACCACCGCGTCCGGGTCCTTACCGAAGCGCGCGCGGAACTGCTCCGCAATTTCGTAGCCCAGCGTTTCAACTCCTATTATGCCGTAAGGCGTATAGAGGGAGGCATTGAAGTAGCCCGTATCCTCAAGCATTCTTAGCGTTTCATAGAAAAGCTCCGGCCCTACGGAAAGCTGCACGACCTCCGCGCCGAAGGCTTCGCACTTTCTGGCCTTTTCAATTATTTCGGGCTGGCCTATATACCTTGAATCGTAGCATTCCTGCACTATTATGCACTTCAGCCCCGCCATTGCGCATATGCTGGCAACGGCTGCGCCGTAGTTGCCGCTGGTGGCGGCTATTGCGCCCTTATAGCCCATTTCGCGGGCGGTATATATGCTGGTGGCGGCGCGGCGCGCCTTAAAGCTGCCGCTGGGGTTGCAGGCTTCGTCCTTTATGAATATGCGCGCGCCCTTGCCCTTGGACGCCATTTTGCGCGCAAGCGCCGTTATGTTTTTAAGCTCTATCAGCGGAGTATGCCCGATGGCAAAGCTTTCCTGTATGCGGCGCACCTCGTTTATGTCAAGCCCCGTGGCCTTCATCATGCCCTCGTAATCGAAGGCGATAGAACCGGATTCAAAGCGGGAATAATCCATGCCCACGGCGGACTTTATTATTTCCGCCCTGCGGCCCATTACCGCATTATAGCTCATATCCTTCATTTGTCGTCACCTCCGAAAAGTATGCCGCGCACGGTGTCGCCTATTTCAAGCAGCTCAGGCACAAATTCGCCGTAGTCATGAGTATAGCGCGGATTTACCTCCAGCAGCTTGCCGCGCACATGCCTACCCGTGCGGGTTATTATCTCCACCTCGTCGCCTATTTCGGCATCCGCCGTCAGGTGCCCCTTTACCCACATTTCAAGCGGTACGCCGTGCGTATCCTCCGGAACCTGCGGCGCGCGCTGCTGCGGGGTAAGAATGATGCTGTGGGTCAGTACCCAATCGCCCTTTTTTGCCATTTTTTCTCGCCTCCCGATGCGTAAAAATGCTTATTTTTCTATCATGTCGCGCATGTCGCCCATTATGGCGCGCGGAACGGGCAGATCGAGCATGGTTTTAAGGCCCGGCCGTGCGTTTATAACATGGGGTATCATGTTCACCATCATTGCAATGGTGCCAATGCCGCCGTCAACCTCGGGGTTTATGGCCATGCTCACGTTGGGCGTGCCCTTGAGCACAATATAGTCGCCCGTGTGCGTGCCTTCCATTTCAGGCTCTATCTGCTGGGGATGAATCATGTCTATCTTCAGTTCGCCGTTAACGTAGCCCTGACCGGTCATGTTAACGCCCGCAACGTCGCCCGCCTTTGCAAAGCCGTAGGGGGATTTGCGGTCAACGGTGGTAACTATGGGCTTCATCTGCTGCTCAAACTTATCCACCTTCCAGCCAAGCGCCTCGGCTATCATGCCGACGGATTCCGCAAAGCCCACGTGTCCGGCAAGGCTGCCGTCCTCAACGCCCTGCTCAAACGCCTTTATGCTCAGGCCCACGCCCTGCTCCTCCATTACCGCCGGGCCGAAGGGGGAAAGGCTGTTCACGCGGCGGCACTGCACGCTTTCAACGTCCGTCATGCAGCCGGAAAGGCACACCGCAAGCAGGTCCATCATAAGGCCTGGGTTTATGCCCGTACCGAGTATGGATACGCCGTTGGCCTTGGCCAGTTTATCCATTTCCTCCGCAAGCTCGGGCTGATTGGCCTTTGGATAGCTCATCTCCTCCGCCGTGCATATAACGTTTATGCCGTTTTCGACAACCAGCTTTATCTTCGGGAACACCTTTTTGGTGAAGGAATCCGTGGCTATAACGCATATGTCCGCCGCGCCGCGCGCCGCAACCCTGTTTATATCGTCGCAGACCACCACGTCCCTGCGCTCTCCGCGCTCAACGCCAAGCAGTTCAAATATGCTCTTGCCTACGCGCGCGGGGTGAATATCGCACACTCCGGTTATTTCAACGCCCTTTTTTTCAAGCAAAACCTTGGCTATTCCGCCGCCCATCGCGCCGAAGCCCCATACGGCAACCCTGATATTGTCCATAGTTCTCCATCCTCCGTCATTCAATTGTTCTTTTAAATACGTTTGCGTTTAAGTTCAATGATTCCATTGGTACTTGATTTATTATACAATGCGCCCGCCTCCCCCGCAGGACGCACGTTAGCCCTTTTGCGGTAATAAACGGCCGCCTTTTCTGCGCGCGTATGGCCGCCGTTCATTGCGCAAGCACGCTTTTCCGCCGTCCGCGGACAGCAAAGCGCGGCATTCTGCACCCAAACGGACATTAAGACACGCAGAATATATACAATAAAAATCGGCTCGTTTGTCCTTTTTATATTGAAAAAGCAAGCAAGGCGGGCTATTATTATGCTAAGCCATTCATGCGCACGGCGCAAAGGAGGACATATGCCGGATATTATACAGATGCAGTCTATGGCGCGGTCACGGCTTGACCAAAGCAAGCTTGCCAGCTTCGATCAGGAGGTTATAGAGGCCCCCACCCGCCCGCTTATCCATCAGGAGGCGCGCTTTTTGCTGGTACGCAAAGGGCGAGGGGAAATGAGCATACAGTCCCGCCCGTATAAGCTGGAGCCGGGGTCGCTTGTGGCGGTGCTGCCGTGGCAGATAACAACGGTGACCGCCGTTGAGGAGCCGCTGCAATATTATCTTCTGGTATATCATTTGGATACGCTAAACCGCGTTATGAAGGCGTTTTACGATGCCGGCGGCCTGCCGGCAATGTGGATGCGCGATGTTGACGCTTCCCCCGTTATAACGCCGGACAAGCGCATGGGCGCACAGATAGACAGGCTTTTCCTTGCGCTGAGGGATGAGCTCGGCATGGAATCCACGCTGGAAAGCCCGGCAAAGCCGCTTGGCAGCATATATGTTATGAATAAGCTTGTGGAACTCATTGTCATGTTCGAGCGCAGCTGCGCATACAGCGGGGCGGTTGATTACATGGAGCAGGACGACGTGCCGGACAGGAGCGAAATACTGCGCTACATGTATGCCCACTGCAACAAAAAGCTTACGCTTTCCATGCTCTCCCGCGTGTTTTACATGAGCGAAAGCAGCATAAGCGCCTACATAACCGGCATAACGGGGCTAAGCTTCGTTGACCTGAGGAACGAAATGCGCATTGGCAAAACGGCAAACTATCTGCTGTATACCGATTTTACGGTGGAGGAGCTTGCGGAGGTTCTTGGCTATGTGGATTCGTCCCACATATCCAAGGTATTCTCCGCCCGCGTTGGCATGAAGATAAACGAATACCGCAAAACATACGCCCGTGTGGGCGAAATATGCAAGGTGGACGACAGCCGTAAGGCATATGAAATAGTGCGCTACATATACCGCTATTATGACCAGGAGCTTACCGCGCAGAACACGGCCTCCCGCTTCGGCATTAGCGTGCAGGAGCTTAACCGCGTGCTTATGTATCAGCTTGAAAAGAACTTTGAAGAATATCTGAACTCAGTGCGCGTGAACCGTGCCTGCGAGCTGCTTGTATCAACCGATGCAAGCGTTATGGACATTGCCCTTGAGGTGGGCTACCACAACGCAAAAACCCTTACCCGCAACTTTGTAAAGCATAAGCTGATGACGCCGCAGTCGTTCAGAACGGCGGCAACGGAAAGGTGAAATCACAAACTCATTTATTCGGTTTTGCCCTGAAAATACGGGCAGTTTTTGCCAAGGCACTGCTTGTTTTCGGCGGAGAATGAGCATTTTATGCGCGGCGGCATATCAAGCGCGGTGCCAAGCTCCGCCTCCATCACCTTTGCCGCCTCAATAACCGCGGTAAAGCTGTCCCGCTTGCAGCAGCGCGGCCCGCCTATGCGGCCTATCGCTTCCAATGCGCGCGCGGTTGTGATGTTTGCCAGGCCCCATGTTTTGCCGCTCAGCGGCGTTGTGCCGGTTATAATGCTCATGCACATGCCTGCGCTCACCGCTGCGCCGCAGCAGCCCCAGAATCCGCATGAGCCGCCCGGGCAGCGTGCGCCGCGCTTCTTCATTTCCGCAAGGCATGCGGTCAAATCTATGTCCCCGCCCGCGTTCCTGTATGCCGTCATGAGCGCCGCGCCAACCATTGTGTGATGCTCCGGCCCGTGCATATGTATATACGGGTCGTTCATCATATCCGTAAGCATGGCTATCGGGTCGCGCCCGGCGGCAGCGGCACAGTAGCGCATTATTGATTCTATGCCCTGCCTGGCGTGGCATTCATCGCAAACGTAATGCCCCGCGCCGCATTTGGCGTAGCTTGGTTCTTCCTTGCCGCAGAAGCTGCACTTCATCATTTCCGCCTGTTTCAGATACACAAGCGGCTCGCCGCATATAAGGCACGCGCCCTTTTGTCTTTGCATAAGTCTCTCCTTAAACAAATCCCCCGCACATCTCATGCTGGGGACAAGAATGCATATGTTATTATATCATTCACGCCTTCTGCGCGGCAAGGCTGCACTTGGCGCCGCGCATGGGTATAAGCGCGCCTATCACGCCGCCGAGCACAGCGGGCAGTATCCATGAGAGCTTGACCGAGTCAAGCGGCAGATATTGCAGGAACGGCAGTTCCACGCCGAAGCCAGCTATCACATCCAGCGTACACATTACAAACGCGCCTATCGCTGCGCCGCGGTACACGTTGTCATTGGCTATCTTCTCGTTAAAGAAGGAAAGAATTATCTGCGTAAGTATTATTGGATAGATTATGTTCAGTATGGGGGACGCAAAATCTATCATGGTGGAAATACCCACGGTGCTTATAACCAAGCCAACCGCGCAGACTATGCCGACCATTACTGGATAGCTAATTTTGTTCTTTGTAAGGCGGGAGAAGAACTCCGCGGAGGATGAGGTAAGCCCTATTGCCGTGGTAAGGCAGGCGAAAAGCACTATCACCGCCAGCAGCACCACGCCGAAGCGCTGCAGCAGCAGTTCGGTTATTGTCACCACAAGGCCGGCCTGATTCACCGCGCCAAGCTCAAGCTCGGACGACGTTGCACCGAGGAAGCTGAGCGCGCAATACACGAAAAACAGCCCGAGCGCAGCAACAATGCTGGATTTTGATATTACGCCGAAGCGGAGCTTTTCTTCGCTATACCCTTTTTCCTTGACCGTGTTCACCACCACAAGCGTTATGGCAAGCGCGCCGAACACATCCATTGTTTGGTAGCCCGCAAGCAGCCCCTCCTGCGCAACGTTTACGGCGGGCGCGGCGGTGCTTATTGTGCCTATCGGGTGGATTACGCCCTTCACGAACAGCACCGCAAGGGTCAAAAGTAGCGCGGGCGTGAGAAATTTGCCTATTATGTCAATAACGGCGCTGGGCCTTACGGTGAGTATGAACACCGCGCCAAAGAACAGCGCGCCGAAAAGCCACGGGCTGCATTCGGGAAACAGCGGCAGCACGCCCATTTCAAACGTGGTGGCGCAGGTGCGCGGTATGCAGAGCAGCGGCCCTACGCACAGCATGGCAACCGTGGCCATCACAGCCGCAGCGGGCTTGAAAAGCCGCCTGAGCATGCTCCATACCGTGCCGTCGTAGCGTATCATAGCAAGCACGGTCATAACGGCAAGGCCGGCATCGGCTATCATAAAGCACAGGAAGCCCTTGAACCATTCCTGACCGGATACCATGCCAAGGTACGGCGGGAAGATAAGGTTGCCCGCGCCGAAGAATATGGCGAACATGGCGAAGCCGACAACAATAACATCCTTCAGTGAACTCTTTGCGTTTTTCTGCATAAAATAGCACCCTCCGCTGAATATCGCTAAATTAGGGGATCTGCGTTCTTTGTTAGGATACATTTCAATCGGCCTTCGGCGCAAATAATATACTTTTCGTTTGGCGAAACTCATGCAGGAATTTGTTTATTCACAGTAGAATTATTTATACATCAGCGGTATAATATGCCACGTTATGGCATAAATCTGCCGTCAAAAGCGTATAAAGTTGATTTATGCGAAACTTTTGTATGCATTACACGGAGGGGACACTTACATGAACGGGATAAACGCGCGCGTGGGCGCAAGGATACGGCTTTACCGCCGGGCAAAGAAGCTGACGCTTATTCAGTTGAGCGCCATGATACACAAAAGCAAGGCCACCCTTTCAAAATATGAAACTGGGGACATTGCAATAGACGTTGAAACGCTTTACGACATTGCCGCCGCGCTTGACATACGAATAGAGCAGCTGCTTGACCAGCGCACGTTCACTCACGGCGAGGCGCACGGCGAATCCTGCGCGTTCTTCCAGCAGAGCCGCATATACGTTTACTTTTACGATGGGCGTATAGGCCGCTGCGTAAAGAATGTGCTTCAGCTGGACAGGGCCACGGAGCCATGCACAGCGGTGTTCTATTTGGACGTGCCAAGCTTTGATGACGATGCGCTCTCCTCCTGCCGCTCGCTCTATTACGGCACGGCAGAGTATTTCGATGCGGTAACGAACTTTTCGCTGGACAACCAGACCAACCGCATGGAGCATGCTTCGCTTTGCGCCGTGAACCCGATAGACCGCGTGGAGCAGGTGCAGGGCATGCTGACTGGCATTTCACGCTACCCAATGCTGCCGGTAAGCCTAAAATGCATACTCTCCCCCGTGCCGCTGACGATAGACGATGCGCTTATGGAAAAGCTGATACTTTCCCGCCGGGACATGAAGCTGATACGCCAGCTGAACATGTTCGCCGTGGAACAATAGGGCCGATATAAAAACGCTCCCCCGCACGGAGGAGCGTTTTTTTGATTTTAGCTTAGTTGCCCTTGAGAATCATATACATGCTCTGGTTCTTGGAGCCGGACTTATCGGCGCAGGTGATTATTACCATCACCTTGTCGCTGCCGGAGATGCTGCCCAGAGTTGCGCCCAGATACTTGCTGTTGCAGTAGCTCATCATGGTATCTACCCACTGCTGCTTGGCGCTTCCGGTAAGGGTGGAGTTGAAGGAAGCGTAGGTCTGTATCTTCTTGCGCTGTGCGGCGCTGCTCATGGTGGAGTTGGAAAGCTCGAAGAAGCCTACCAGGGTCCAGCTGCTGCTGCCGTTATAGTTGATGTTGAACGTGGAGGTCTTGGCGCCGGAGCAGCTCCTTCCGCAGGCTTCGCACTTGGCCTTGCCAAGCCATGCGTTCTGAACATGGTGCAGCTCATGCAGGCCCAGATTGGTGGTCTGCTTCTTGGCAACCTTCCTCATGTTGTGGCCGTATATAACGGCAATGGGGTCGGTCAGGTAGCTGAGCGCGTACAGGTTGTTCTTGGAGGAGCTGTAAGCGTTGTACACGAACTGGCCCTTGCTGTTCATGGCGTTGCAGTAGATGTTGTCGCTTATGTTGGTGCCGGCAACGCTCATGCTGCCCCATATATCGGCGGAGGTGCCGGTGTACTTGGCATACTGCGTGCCGTTGGCGGATACGCCGCCCACGTTGTTTCCGGTGCTGCCGGGGGTATTCGTGCCGCTGCCCGCAACCGCAACGTAATCCGCGCTGAGGTAGCCGGTGTAACTCTTATAAGTTACCTTGTACCAGCCGTTGGTCTGCTCCAGTATGGTAACGGTTGAACCCTTGGGAACCTTGGTGCAGCCGGAAACGGTGCTGTAATTCTTGCCCGGGCCCTGGCGGAAGTTCACGTTGCCGGTGGTGGTGCCGGTGGTGGCAGTGGCGGAGGAGCCGGAATTGTTATTGCCGGAGTTGTTATTGCCGGTGTTCCAGCCGGTGTTCCAGCTGCTGCCGGAGGTATTGCCGGAGTTATTATTGCTGCTGCCGGCGTTGTTGTTGGTCAAAGTGACCTTGAGATACTTGGCGCTGAGGTAGCCGGTGTAGCTGCCATAGATTACCTTGTACCAGCCGTTGTCGCTGCTTGTGTACTCAAGCAGGGTAACCGTGGCTCCCTTGGGGACCTGCGCGCAGCCCGTCACCTTGCTGTAATTGGTGCCGGGGCCCTGACGGAAGTTGATATTGCCGGTGGTAACGGCGGTGCCGATGGACTTATTGGAAGTCACGTTGCCGGAATTGTTATTGTTGTTATTGTTATTGCTGCCGGAAAGGTTGCCCCAGCCGCTGGTCCAGTTGCCGGTATAGCCGCCGGAGGTGTTGCCGCCGGTCCAGCCCACGGAAGAAGAACCGCTGCCGGTGGTGCCGGTACTGCTGTTGGGCGCGTCAACCCAGCCCACGCCGGGAACGTATACCTTACCGCCGGTAGTGCCGCCGGTGGTGCTGCCGCTGCTGGTTACGCGAACATAGCTCTTGAGAACGTAGCCTATGTAGTTGCCCGCAGTTACCTTATAATAGCCGTTCTGCTCGCCGGTTATGGTAACGGTGGTGTTGGGGGTCAGCTTGGCAACGCGCTTGGAGGACTTGTTGGCTTCCGCGCGCAGGCTCACCCAGTTGGTGCAGTTGTAGATAACGCCGGTGGCGTTAGTGGTGGCGGTAGTTGAACCGTTAGGACCGACTGTCACGTTGCCGGAAGAAGCGTTGCTGCCCCTGGCAAGCATAACCTTTATGGAATCGGTATTGCCGTTCTTCAGCGTTATTGCATCGTCCAGGCAGCTTGTCTGCACATAGCCCATGTGGATATCGAAGCCGATATAGCTCCATTTACCGTCGCTGGTTATTCCGAAAAGAATAACGCGGGTACCCTTTTCAACGCGGCTCTGGCCCTGCACGAAGGCATAGCTGGTGCCGGGGCCCTGATAGAAGAAATCGCTTTCCACCATCGTAGTCGTACCAACGTAGTCCTTTACTACCTCGGCTGAGGCGAAGGACGCCGCGCCAAGCGCAGTCATCAGCGCCATCACCAGCGCGAGGATACGAAAACTCTTTTTCATCTCTCAATGAATCCTTTCCTTGTGTTTTTTTGTTCTTGTATGCTATGCGCTCAAAGGAAAGCCTTTCCCCCATCCGCGCATGTCATCGTTTTGTTACTCGCCGTCCGTCTTGTTATCGGATTCGGGCTTATCGTCGTCCTCATCATCGAACTCGAACGCGGCGCGCATCTTGTTCCTCTCCTTGCGGATCATTTCTTCATCCTGTCTGCGCTGCTCCTCGGCAACCGCCTTCCTGTCGGTAAATACAATGCTCAGTACCAGCATGGCTATAAGCGCCGCAAGGCCCAGCACCCATAAAACGCTTCCGACCACCTTAAAGGTTGCATTGTCGTAAAGGAAAAATTCTATCGCGCTGTTGCCCAGCGTGAATACCGCGCCCGCAAGCGCCACAGCGCGCATTATGGTGCGGAACTTCTTTTCCTCTATCTTCAGATGCTTGTTTTCAAGTATCTTGCCCCTGCCCAGCACCGCAACGTACAATAGATATACGGCGATTATGATTTTGAAAATGGGCATGTAGTTAAGCGTACCGTCGCTTGCGTATATGGCGGGGTTCGCCTCCAATGCAAGTATTGCCAAAGCGAGTGTTTTCATCCGTTTTTCTCCGTTCTTAGAATATAATACCAATTAAAGCGGCAGCTATAAATAGCGCAACGCCATTGTTCAAAGTTTGTTTACTCTTTTCCGCCTATTCATGCGCCGCAATGAAGCGCGCTGCTATGAGCGCAGCGGAAGAAACGTTGAATTCATCGTGCGGGTCAAGCTGGTAATCTACCGCCGCGTTGCGTATCCATGCCGCGTCCGTGTCTATATACGGCGCGCGGGCGGCGCTTAATTCCTCCGCAGTTTTGGCGAAGGCGTCAAGTTCCATATTTTCAAGCCCTATCCGCACCGGGAAGCCCGCAAACCCCGCCGAGCTTGAGCTTGTTGCAACGCACATAACGTTTTGCGGCACGGCTGCGCCCGTGCATTCATTCAGCAGCGCGCGCCACGCGGGCGAATATGTATCCGCGTTTTCCATAAGCAGCATGAACCTGAGCGGCTGCGCGCCAAGGTATGCAAACAGGCTGCGTATCTCCGCGCCGTTCACGGGGCATGCCTGTATAAGCCTGAGCTCCGGGAACTCATCCGCCATGGCGCGGGCAAGCGTCGCCTTGCCCATGGCCTCCGGCCCGTATATAAGCACGCAGCTTGGCTTCGTTCCGCGCATGAATGCTATCACCTGCTCGCTCAGCGTCTGCCGCGCCTTCTCCTGGCAGCTAAGCTGCACGGCGCACTCATTCTGCGCCGCCTCTTCAAGCCATGCCCGCTGCCCGTCCGTGCGGCATTCAAGCGTTCTGCTCCTGAGCAGCACCCCCGTTCCGGACGATGCAAACAGGTTGAAAAGATCCTGCGCCGCGCTTTTCCAATTATCGCTCTCCGTAAGGCTTATGTATATTTCCTCCAGCACCTCGTCCGCCGCGTATTCGCCGCGCATGCCCTTTTCGCCGTAGCTCCAGGCGGGCCATTCGCCCTCCGCGGGCGGCTGCAACGCCGCTTCCGCAGGCATCGCTTCTTTATTATGCGGCATGGGCTTAGGCTCGGTCCCGCCCCATGCGGCGGTGCTCATTACGGATATATCGTCCTTGGCGTAGCGGGAACGGGAATTGAGCTCGCGGCTGCGCTGCATGGTCATGCGGCTTATGTCCGCAGAATCAAGCGTGCTCAGCTCCCCAAGCGCGCTCAGGTCGCTCCTGAAAAGCATAAGCTGCGCCTCGTCCAGCATGCCGGTGGCAGAGCTTAACGCAAAGGAATGCTCGTACCCCACGGCAAGGTGGATAAGATAATCCGCAAATATGCTGCCGCTCACGCGGCGCGCGGGGCTTTTTATAAGCGCGCGGCACAGCGCGCAGTGCTTTATATACGCTCCCATGCAGTCGCCGTTTATTATGCATTCGGCCGCGCCGGCAAGCAGCTTCAGCGCGTCGCTCGGCTCCTTTTCCCGCAGTATTGTCACGCGGTTCACGAGCGAAAGCAGCCTTGCCGCGGCATCGCGGGCGGAACTGTCGTTATAATTTCGCATGGGCCCATCCTCCCTATTTTATTAACCTATTATATCATACCACATATCGCCCCGTTTGCCATCCCACGGCGGCAACTTTATTTTCCTTTATGAACAATGCATGAATAATGCATGTTCGGGCAACCATTCCGCGCCAAAATGCGTTATAATTGCAGAAAATGAAAACAAACCTAAGCCCCGCGCAATGCCGCGGAGCGGAAAGGAAGAATACTTGCTATGATCAAAAAAATTGCAAAGGGCGCGCTTGCGCTGCTGCTTGCGCTCGGCATGGCGGGCTGCACAAGCGGAACCACAACGCCCACGGATTCGCCCATAGCCAATCTGCCCAACCCCATGGTGAGCGTGGACTCGGCCGATGCCTTCAGCGCGGCCGGAGTGAACATAGACGCGCCTGCGGACGCGACAAACGTGAGCTATTATATAATCAGCGGCACGCTTGCCGGAGTGCAGTTCACCTATGACGGGGAGGAATACACCTACCGCGCCAGCGCCAAGGACGACAATATATCCGGCATTTACTATGAGCTCACCGCGCAGTACATAATAAAGGTGGAATGCGACGGTTTCAGCGTGGACGCCACCGTGTACGCCGCGGAGGACAAGGGCACGCTTGTAGAATGGGAGCACGACGGCATACATTACGCCCTTTGGCATGCGGGCAACACGGACGAAGAAAAGCTGACCGCTGCGCTTACGGGCGTTATGGCGCGCACCTTCGGCGGCGTGCAGAGCGACCCCGTATCCGCCTCTCTCGATTTCAGCAAGGACGGCGAATGCGAGGTTGACCTTGACGGGGACGGCCTTGCCGAAAAGGTGAGCATAGCTGCGCAAAGCGGCGAACAGTATATGATACAGGATTACTGCACGCTGAGCGTTAAGGAGGCAAGCGGAACCGAGCATACCATGAACCTTCAGATACAGTGGGCAATGATGGCCACGGCATATGATTTTGACGCGGACGGAATGACGGAGCTTTTCATAAGCGGAGACATGGAAAGCGACGATTTTGTAAGCTACGTTATCCGCTTCGACGGAAGCGAACTGATACTTGCCGCGCCGGAGGTTCCCTATGACAACAGCGGCGACATGCTCATCGACGTTGAACCCGGCACGCCTCAGACCGAAGAGCCTTCATTCTATGGGTACATAGATACTGTGAACGATGGTTCTCTCACTGTGAACCAGACTCTTGACATACTTGGTACGCGCGGCGGCAGCACGACATATCTCATGGATGCGGATTCTTTCCGCTTTGCAAAGGATCCTTCCGCGCCCTGGGTATTCAGGTTTGATACGAACAATGCCGAGGACTGGGAATACATGGGCATGGAGACAAGCGCGGAATTCCCCGTGCGCATGGACGGCACGCAGGAGGATGCGACCCTGCCCATAGGCACCGAAATAGCCATAACCGAAATAAGCCTTGACGGCGAAGAATACGTTTGCCGCTTCGTTACCCGCGCGGGCGAGGAAGGCACCATAAGGGTAACGTTCGTCAATACGGATACGGACTACGGCTGCTATATAAACGGCGTTTCCGAATACGATTGCTTCACGGTGCTGCATTACGCCGGCTAATTAAAAAAAATAATAGGAACGGCTCATAAGGCCGTTCTTTTTATATTCCGCAAAATATGATACAATATATCAAAAGCAGCATTTTCAGCGCGGAGGGACAGTACATGAACGACATTATGGCCATTGGCATTGCGGGCGGCACCGGATCGGGCAAAACCACGATAACCCGCCTTTTGAGCGAACGCTTCGGCAAGGACGTATCCGTAATATATTACGATAATTACTATAAGGCGCACGACGACCTTACCTATGACGAACGCGCAAAAATAAACTACGACTGCCCCGATGCATTCGATACGGAGCTTTTTCTGGAGGACGTTGCAAAGCTCAAGCGCGGTGAGGACGTGCTTTGCCCCGTATATGATTACACGGTGCATAACCGTTCCAACCAAACCCTGCTTATAAAAAGCGCACCTGTGATACTGCTTGAAGGCATACTCCTTTTGAGCGACGAACGCATACGCGACCTGCTTGATATAAAGATATTTGTTGATACGGATGCGGACGTGCGCATACTGCGCCGCATAATGCGCGACGTTAAGGAAAGAAAGCGCAGCCTTGAAAGCGTGGTTGAGCAATACCTTACCACCGTTAAGCCCATGCACGAAATGTACGTTGAGCCTTCAAAGCGCCACGCCAACATAATAATCCCCGAAGGCGGCCACAATATGGTTGCCGTGAACATGCTTATGGAAAGAATAAATGCGCACATAAACGTATGACCTCCCCACTCTGCCATCCGTAGACCCCCCAAAAGGGGTCTTTTTTGTATAAATAAACGCCCCCATGCCTGATGAGGACGTTTATGCCAAAATTTGCAGCGGCGATATGCAGCCGCGATCAGTTGAATATGTTCGGCCTTCTGGCGTAGTTGAACGCCGTGCCGCGCGTGGTAACGACCACGTTATCGTAGCTTGACGAGCAATGCGCAAACACCGGTTCTCCGTTTTCAAGGAAGCCTATGCATATGCCTATGTGGTTGCCCTGGTCGGTAGGGTAGCGGTTCATGAAGGCCACGTCTCCCACACGGAGATCGTTATACGCAATGTCCGCGCTGCGGTCCCATTGGTTCCATGTGCCGTTGCCAAGCAGCGTCTCCATCTCGCTGAAGCTGTAGCCAAGCTGTATGAACGCCCAGCTTACGAAGCCGGAGCAGTCAAGCCCATAGGGCTTCATCTGCCCGCTCGATTCGCTGCCGCTGCTCGTAACCTCCCTAAGCTCTCCCCACGCGGTGTCAACTCCCGCTGCGCTGCTTTTGCCGCCCCAGAAATAGTTCACCTTGCCAACTATGCTGCATGCGGCGCGGGCGAGCTCAAGGCGCTTCTCGCTCGATGCGTCCGCGTTTTCCGCTTCCTTTTCCTCCCCGCGCACAAGTGCGTAGGCAATCTCCTCATCGCCAAGCGCCCGGTAATCCTTTTCGTGTATATAGTCCGTCTGCCTGTTTATGCCCATTACGGCAAAGCAGGCAATGAGCAGCGCCGCCGTCATTATCACTATGCGTGCGGCTGCGCCCTTTATTGTTTTTGCAGTCTTTTGCCGCTTCACTTCCCGCCGGTTAAGGACAGGTTTATACTCCATAGTAATTCATTCTCCTAATTATTGGGCTGTCAAGCCGCAATTTTGGGCTTATTCATGCCCGTGCTTATAAAGCTGCCTGTTATCCAGCGCCCACAGCCGCTCCGTAAAGCCGCCCGTAACTATGCCCGAAAGCGCATCGTACATTTCAAACAGCCTTGCGTCCAGCAAGTCTACCTCGCTCACTATTTCCGCCTCCGGGAACATTGGGGGCTTAGGTGAGCCGAACTCAGGCACCCCGTGATGGGACATTACGATATGCTGCAAAAGCATCTTTGTTTCGTCGTTTATCATCAGCTCCGCCGCCGCGCGCTCTATCATCGCCATGCCAAGGTCAAGATGCCCAAGAAGCTGCCCTTCGGTGCTGTATGCGCTTGCAAGGCCAAGCTCGCCCACGACAAGCTCCCTCGTCTTTGCAATGTCGTGCAGTATTATGCCCGCGTAAACAAGTTCGCTGCTGAGCGTTGGATAAAGCCGCTTATATACGCCTATTATGGCCTTTGCGCTTTCAAGCATTGTAAGCGTATGGTAAAGCAATCCCCCGCGCATGGCGTGGTGCAGCTTCAGCGCGGCGGGCCAGCGCAGCAGCGCGTCCCTGTTCTCCTTCAAAAGATGCTGCGTGATGAGCTTCAAATCGGGGTCGTTAAACCCTTCGGTAACAGCAAATATCTCGTCATACATTTTCTGCGGGCTTTGCGGCGCGCAGGGCACCAGCTCGCTCATGTCCACTTCTTCATTGGGCTTCAAATTGCGTATGCGGTCTATTTTAAGCTGCTCCCCGTCTTTCCACATGTTTATCGTGGCGCGCACCTTTATAACCGTGTTCGCTTCGTAGGAGCCGTGCGCCTCCGGCGCATAATCCCAAAGCTTGGCGTTGCATTCGCCGCCCGCGTCCGCAAGTATCATGTCCAAATACGCCGCGCCCTTCACGTTTGTCTTTATGCCAACGCTTTTAACTATGCAGAAGCCCTCCACCTGGCTTGCAGAAGCGTTAAATACCTTGTCCAGCAGTCTCATGCGACCCATATATAAAGCCCTCCGTATTGCTTATTCACTTTATTATATCAAAGAATCAGTTTATATTAAAGCCGTCCGTTCGCGTTATGCCGCCGTCCTTGGCTATCCAAAGCGCCTCGGCGTCGGCTATCGAGTCTATAAGCGCGCGCCCTTCGCCCGTATCCATTATGAAAAGCGCCGTGCTCAGCGCGTCCGCCAGCGCGCCGTCGGACGATATAACGGTAACGGATGCGTGCTTGTTCGCGCTCATAAGCGTATCGGGGTCTATAATATGGTTATAGCGCACGCCGTTTACTGTGTAATACCGCTGATAGTCCCCGCTCGTTACAACATAGCCCGAAGCTATGCTCGCCGTTGCGGCATTATCGCCGCCGCGCGGGTTCTGCACGGCAATCTGCCATGCTTCGCCGTTCGGCTTTGCGCCCGCCGCGCATACGTTCCCGCCAAGGCTTATAAGCGCCGCGGATATTTCCCCCGCATCTATGCGCGCGTTAAGCTCATCCGTAACTATCTGCCCCGCAAAGCCCTTTGCGATAGCGCCCACGTCAAGGCGCACCTTACCATCTGCAAAGAATACGGTGCCGTTCGCTTCGTCCAGCACAATGCTGTTTATGTCCGTATGCTCCGCAGCCTGTTTAAGCAGCTCCATAGGCGGAAGCTGAGCGTTCGCCTCATCCTCAAGCCCCGCTTCCCTGTAATCATGCCAAATTGAAAGCACGCTGCCCATAGCCGCGTTTACCCTGCCGCCGGTAAGCGTATATGCTTCCTTGGCGAATTTAAGCAGCGCCATGGTCTCCTCGCTCACGCTGACCGGCGCATTTGCCGCGGATGCGTTCACAGCCATAAGGCTCACAGCATCGTTGTATTCATTATATATATCGAAAAGCTTGTTCAGATATATCAGCCGCTCATGCGCGGCCTTTGCAGCATCCGCCGCCGCAGCTTCGTCCTTGGCGTATATGGTCAGCTCCGTTACGGTATCGAACACATCAAAAAAGGCGTATTGATACTTCGCGTCTGTTTTTTTGCAGCCGCACGGCGCGAAAAGCGCGGCTATAATCAGCAGCATCGCCGCAATCCGCTTCATTGGGCGGCCTCCGGCGCAATGTTCGCCTCAAACCATTCGGTAAGGTCCCTTCCCGCGGCTTCGCTGAAGGCGGCAATAAGCTTTTCCTTTGTACCTATGCCCATGTAGTTCGCATTATAGTATGTTTTAAGCCCTTCATAGAACGCGCCCGAGCCAATCTCATTCACAAGCTTGGCGTAAAAATCATGCCCGTAGGCGTACACCATGAAGAAATAGTCCGCGCCGGAAAGTTCCTCAAGCGAACCGTCCAGCCGCTTTGTGCGCAGATATTCATTGCGCATGGCATAGTAACGCTCCTGCTCAAGCGCATCCGCCGCATCGCCGCCGGCATACTGCCGCAGGAAATCGAACCCAAGGTATTCAACCAAGGATTCATCCAGCCACGGGGAATACACCTGATCGCTCCCCACAACGCCGTAAAACCACTGGTGCGCCGTTTCGTGCCCCATAACAAGCGCCCCCTCGGTTGATTTTGACGATTTGAAATACACCTTGTTTATCATTATAAGCCCGGGGTATTCCATGCCGCCGTTCAGGTCAAAGGGCACAACGAAAATATCGCTGTATGGATATTCGCCTATATTTTCGCTGAAAAAGTCTATCGCATTTGCAACGCATTGCGCGCCGAACGCCGCGTGCGCCTTACTTTGGCCCAATGCATGCACCTTCACGCGCCCGCCGCGCGCCGTGGCTTCCGCAGTTGCGGCGTTGGGGATGAGCGCAAACGCAAATTCCCTTACGCTTGGCGCGGCGATGTAATATGTTTCGTATGCGCGGCCGGAATCATAGCTCATGCGCGTTCCCGTGTGCGCAAGGGCAAACTTGGCGGGAATCTGCATGGCAACCTTATAGTCGGCAATGCGGCTGTAAAAGCTGTCCCCGTTTGAATAATACGGTTCCGTGCGCCATGCGCCGTTTTCATACATGGCAGCTATGGGTAATGCGTTGCCCAGCATATAGCCCGTTGAATTGGCGCCGAAGCGGTCTCCCGTTTCTGGCAATGTCATATCGAACCGCGTGAAAAGCCGAGTGCTTTCGCCGGGCGCTATTTCGCGCGGCAAGGATACCGTAAGTATGCCGCCGTCGCCGCTGAGCGTATATGCAGCGGATCTGCCGTCCGCCCCGACGGAGCCTATGCCCATGCAGTTGGCCTCAACGTCGTTTGCGTGCAGGCGCAGAACTATGCTGTACATTGTGTCCGCGCTGCGGTTAACGTATGTAAGCCGCATAAGCCCCCATACGCGGAGCCGCCTGCCCTCCTCCATCGCCTGAATCGAAAATTCGTAAAGGTCGCGTTCCGGAATTTCGCCGCCGTTTTCCGCCGCGGCAGGTACGGCAAAAGCCGCTGCGCATATAAACGCGGCGGCCAATGCAAAAAGCCTTAATATGGTGCTTATGCTTTTACGCCTATGCTCCACATGTTTCCTTTCTTTTTTACTTCATCACTATGCAGCCGGAATAGATATAGCCGTATTGCCCATTCACTTGGCAATAATACCACGTTCCGTCAAGCCTTATCACCGTAACGCCGGTGCCCTGGGAGAAGCTGCCTATCACGGGGAAATCCTTCCCCGCGCCGGAGCGCATGTTTGCTATTATGCCCGCTGCAATGCTTGCGTTGGCGCCGCTCTGCGCGGGGGCAGGCGTGGGCGTGGGCGTAGCGGAGGGGAAGGAGCCGTTATTGAACATTCCGCCGCCGGTTGACCAGCCGCTTGACGCGCCGGAGTTATTAGCGCCGGTTGAAGGCTGAGTCACATCCTCAAGCACAGGATATTCAACCGTTTCGCTCTTTATAACATAGCGCGTGCGCATATATCCGTATGTGCCGTTATAGCTGCCGTACCACCAGCCCTTCTTGGGGTTGGATTCAACGTTTGCCTGCGCGCCGCCTGGTATGGTTGCAAGCTTGGCGGAATCCGTGCTCATGGATTTATAAACATATGTTTTGCTCTTTGCGGTGTATGCGGTCTTTACGGCGTTTGCGTTGTCCGGATAGGCCAGTATGTATTCCGTCTTAACATAGCCCAGCTTGCCGTCCGCCGTGCGCACCTTGCACCAGTCCGCAGCAAGCTGCAGCAGCATCACCTTATCCCCGCGGGAAAGGGTTGCAACGGTGGTGTCCTTGGTCCTTGAAAAGCCAGTGCGCAGGGGCGTGCCGTCGTATTTTATAACGGCGGGAATCTCCGGCGGATACGCGCGGTTATCCTTGGGCTGCTTATAATCGGAATACGCCGGAATCTCCTTCTTCAGCCTTTTTACAAGCTCCGGATCGGCGGCCTTTTTGCGGTTTATTACGCAGGTGGTTCCCGGCGGGCAATTATAGTATATAAACTGCGCAACGTGCGGCAGCACCCTTACGCAGCCGTGGGACACGGCCTGACCCAGCTTTCTGTATGCCCCGCGGGACATGGAGGTGAGCTTCTTTGAATTATACATTACGGAATGGATGTATATTCCGCGCACTACCTGCGTCCAATACTGCGCATACTGGCCGAACGCCACAAAATAGCCGAAGCGTTCCTTCATATCGCCAAGCTTAAACGTGCCCGCTCCCGTCTGATGCTCCGCATCGCCGGTGGTGCAAAGGCTTTGCAGCACTATGCGGCCGCCTATCTGCCCCTCGTAAACGGTTATTATTTGGTTTACAAGGTCTATTTCTATTGAATATTTGTTGGGGTCGGTATTGTCGTAATCCACCTTGCTGGTCCAGCCGCTAAGGGTCTGCGCGCTTGAAAACGCGGGAAGTAGGGTAAATACGCTGAGTATGCAAAGCATCAGCGCAACGGTTCTTTTCAGCATTCGTAACCTCCGTAAAGCATTATTATTTATATATATGCGCGATATGGCATTATTCCTTCTGCCTGTTCGCGCTTTTAATTTCCGCAAATATATCCGCCGCGTCCGTGCTTTCGCCGCCGGTGGGCAGTTTGCAAAGGAAATAGGTTATTATGAAGCACGCTGCGAACAGCGCCGCATCTATCGCCAGCGCCCAGCCGCTCCTTATCCCGGGATAGATGAGCACAACGCTCGTCAAAAGCAGGCCCAGCGCGCCGTAGTAAGCGTAGCCGTAGTGCTTATCGAACAGCCGCTTTACCGCCGCAATAAGCACCGCAACCACCGCCAGCGCCCCAAGCCCCGCGCAGAGCAGCATGGGTATATTGAACGAATTGAACGCGGCAAGGAACGGTTCGTATATGCCAAGGTATATCATAAGGAAGGAGGTGCTTATGCCGGGGATCACCGTGCCAAGGCCTATCAGCGCGCCGCCGAGCGCCGCTGTCCAGCCATTGAAGGGCAATGCCTCTCCCCCGCCCAGATGATGCTGCAAAAGCGCCGTGCCGCCTATCAATGCCGCACCCGCAAGCGTGCCTATAAGATAGCGCGGCTTGAACCCGCGGCGGTTCGCCTCGCCTATAAGCGAAGGTATCCCGCCAAGCACCATGCCTATCAGCGCCCACATTGCGCTCACGCGATACGCCGCCAGTATGGATTCCATAATCCGTCCCGTGCCTATAAGCCCCACAACGCCGCCTATTCCAAGCGGCAAAAGGTACATAAAGCAGGGCATAAAGCTTTTGAACAGGCCCGTAACAGCGTCGAGCGCGGGGCGATATACGCCCATGGCAACGGCCAGCACGCCGCCGCTTGCGCCGGGCAGCATGGCCGCAACGCCTATCGCCAGCCCCTTTATGATCCGCGTGAGGAAACCTCCTCCGTTCTTTTGCATAATTGACCCCTCCGCACAGCAAAAAGCGCCGCGCCTTATCCAATAAAAGTTTTACAGCATTATTTTACCAGAACGGCGACGCATTTGCACCATGTAGGCGAAATTTAACAAATGGTTCATTTATTCGCAGGGAGACAATTCAACTCCCTCAGAAAATTCGCTTTGCAGCGAATTTCCAGCTCCTTCTTGGAGGAATGTCTGAGGGGTTGACGTAAAAAGCATAGCCACGGCGGGCCGCCAATGACGGCCCCTACTTCGCATCTTATAAACTTTTGTCAAAAACAAGGGGACGGTTTCCCGTCCCCATAGCTTTACAATCTCACGCGCTCACCCGCCGTAAGGCGGATTTCACATGGTGGAGCCATATTTCACTGCGCGTCAGCGCAATTTCACCCTGCGCCAGCAGGATTTCACCGCGCGCGTAAGCGCGCTTAGCCTCCCAAGTACGCCTTCTTGACTTCTTCTTTTTCAAGCAGCTCTCTGCCCGTGCCGCTGAGCGTTATTTTGCCCGTTTCAAGCACATACGCGCGGTCTGTTATCTTCAGCGCCTTGTTCGCATTCTGCTCAACAAGCAGTATGGTTACGCCGCTTTCCCTAAGCTCATATATTATGGAGAATATCTGCTCCACCAGTATGGGCGATAGACCCATGCTCGGCTCGTCCATCATTATAAGCTTGGGCTTGCTCATGAGCGCGCGCGCCATGGCAAGCATCTGCTGCTCGCCGCCGGAGAGCGTGCCCGCCTCCTGCTTGCGCCGCTCCTTGAGCCGCGGGAACCGCGTGAACACGTCCTCAACGGCTTCCTCGGGCGCCTTGCCCAGTATGTATGCGCCCATCTCTATGTTTTCCATAACGCTCATGTGCGCAAACACGCGCCTGCCTTCGGGAACATGCACAAGCCCCTTGGTAACAATCTTGTTCGGCTCCATGTGCGCAATGTCCTTGCCCATGAATTCTATTGTGCCGGACTTTGGATGCATCAGGCCGGATACGGTTTTAAGTATGGTGCTTTTGCCCGCGCCGTTTGCGCCTATAAGGGAAACTATCTCCCCTTCGTTCACCTCAAAGCTTACACCCTTGACGGCGTGTATCTTTCCGTAGTAAACGTGAATATCGTGCACTTTAAGCATGGCAGCCATTTTTATTCGTCCTCCTTGCCCAGATACGCCTCTATAACAACGGGGTTGTTCCTTATTTCATCCGGCGTGCCCTTTGCAATTATGCGGCCGTAGTTCAGCACCGCTATGCCTTCGCATATGCCCATTACCAGCTTCATGTCGTGCTCTATGAGCATTATGGCAATGTGGAACTCGTCCCTTATTTTGCGTATGGTCTCCATCAGCTCCGCCGTTTCAGACGGGTTCATGCCCGCCGCAGGCTCGTCCAGCAGCAGTATGCCCGGATTCGTGGCAAGCGAGCGCACTATTTCAAGCCGCCGCTGCGCGCCGTATGGCAGGCTGCCCGCCTGCTGCGCGGTCATGTTCTCCATATGGAATATGTGCAGCAGCTCCCGCACACGCTCGCGCGCTTCTTTCTCCTGCTTCCAATATTTGGGCAGGCGCAGCATGCTTGATGCGACGGAGTAATTCATTGAATTATGCAGGCCTATCAGCACGTTTTCTTCAACCGTAAGGTCCTTGAAAAGCCTTATGTTCTGGAACGTTCTTGCGACGCCGCGGCGGTTTACCTCGTCCGTGGTCATGCCGAGCGTGTCCACGCCGTTCACCAGTATTGAGCCGCGCGTGGGGCGGTATACATTGGTGAGCAGATTGAATATGGTGGTCTTGCCCGCGCCGTTTGGGCCTATTATGCCGCAAATCTCCGTGCGCCCTATGGCGATGGTGAATTCATCCACGGCGCTGAGCCCGCCGAAGTCTATGCCTATGCGGCGGCATTCAAGTATCGGGGTCTTGCCCAGATCCCTTTCGGGTATCAGGTTATAGCTGGGCTCTTTCACAAGCTTGTTCATGCTTCCTCCGCTCCTTTCCCGCGGCCGCGCCTGAATGAAGCAAACAGCTCGCCGTTCACGCATTTTTCTATTATCCGCTTCATGGAGAAATCGTACCGACCGAGCAGTCCGGACGGCTTGAATATCATGGTAACTATAAGCAGCAGCGAATATACTATCATTCTGTAATCATCAAACGCCCTGAGCGCTTCCGGCGCCGCCGTAAGCACTATTGCCGCAACAACGCTGCCCGCCATGGAGCCCATGCCGCCGAGAACCACCATTACCAGTATCTCTATCGACTTCATGAAGCCGAAGTTTGAAGGATTAAGTATGCCAAGGTACCCGGCGTAAAGCGCGCCCGCCGCGCCCGCAAACGCCGCCGACAGGCTGAACGCCAGCGTTTTATAATACGTTATGTTTATTCCGCAGGATTCGGCGGCAATTTCGTTTTCCCTGATGGAAAGCACCGCGCGCCCGTGGCGGGATTTCATAAACGTGTGGATAAGGAAGCAGGTAAGCCCCACCATGAGCCATGCGTTCACAAACGTTGTGGTCTTGGGTATGCCCTGAAGGCCCGCCGCGCCGTTAGTCAGCTTAAAGCCCAGCACGGAGTCTATATTCAGCAGCACAACGCGGATTATTTCCCCGAAGCCCAGCGTTATTATGGCAAGGTAGTCGCCCTTGAGCCGGAGCGCCGGTATGCCTATCAGCACGCCGAAAAGCCCCGCCACCGCCGCGCCTATTACTATGCCCAGCGGGAATGCCAGCTGCGCGGGTATGCCCGTGCGGGTCATAAATATTGCGCTTGCATATGCGCCGACTGCCATGAATCCCGCATGGCCCAGCGGAAGCTGACCAAGGTAGCCCGTTGATATGTTCAGCGACACCGCGGCTATTACCTGAATGCCTATAAGCATGGCCACCTTTGTAATGAAGCCGGGCAGCGCCCCGCTTGAAAACACCGCGTTGCCGCCGATTATGAAGGCCGCAAACAGCGCCGCGTTTATCAAATATGCCGCCCAATTGGGCAATGTAAACCGTTTTTTGTCCATACTCGCCACCTGCATCAAACCTTCTCGGTCATCGGCCGGCCCATAAGCCCCGTGGGCTTGACCAGCAGCACCACTATAAGTATTGCGAACACAACGCCGTCCTTCCATTCGCTAAGCCCTGCGGAGGATACAAGCGCCTCCGCAATGCCTATTGCGAAGCCGCCCGCCATTGCGCCCGGGATTGAGCCTATGCCGCCAAGCACCGCCGCGACGAACGCCTTCAAGCCAAGCATGGAGCCCATAGTGGGCGTTGCCTTGGGATAGGCGCAGCAGTAAAGCACGCTGCCTATGCCCGCAAGCGCGCTGCCCACGGCGAAGGTGAAGGATATGGTATTGTTTATGTTTATGCCCATAAGCTGCGCCGCGCCCGCGTCCTCGCTTACGGCGCGCATAGCCTTGCCCATGCGGGTCTTTTTAACAAGCACGTTCAGCGCAACCATCGATATGCCCGCAACCACAACGGTTATGAGCGCGGTGGTCGGTATGGCTATCTGGCCGAGCTGTATGGGCGTATCGTCTATAAAAGTGGGTATAACGTGCGCATTTGCGCCGAATATAAGCTGCGCAACGTTTTCCAAAAAGTAAGAAACGCCTATTGCGGTTATCAGCAGCGATATGCGCGGGGACTGCCTGAGCGGTTTATACGCCGCCTTTTCTATCAGCACGCCCAGCACCGTGCAGCCTATCACCGCCGCAATAAGCGCTATTATGGGATTGGCGGCAAAGCGCGCCATCATCATCCATGCTATGTACGCGCCCACCATTATCACGTCGCCATGGGCAAAGTTCAACAGCATTATTATTCCGTATACCATGCTGTACCCAAGCGCCACCAGCGCGTATATAGAGCCGGATTGCAGGCCGTTTATAAGCTGTTTTATTATCGTAGTGAATACTGACATAACGATAGAGCAAACCTTTCAAAATAGTTGCCTTTGTTTCCTTATATATAAAGGAGTGCGGCGGGTCAAGCCGGGCCCTGCGCCAAAGCATGCGCATGGAAAGAGATTATTTTTGCCCCGCTTGCCCGCCGCGTCCCACCGCGAAAGGTCAAGGCAATAAACCTTCCGCGGTGGGCATGTCATATGGAGAAACCTGTTTTAAGTATGCGCACTTTGCGCTTAGAACATCCTGTCGAACACTTCTTCGCCGCCGGTCACCTTTATGATTACGGCGTCCTTTATGGGGTTGTTGTACTCGTCAAAGGTATAGCCGCCTTCACTGGTGATGCCCTTAACGTTGGGGCCTTCGGTCCTTATGGCGTCTATAACGGCCTGCTTGTATTCCTCGCTTGCGGGGGCATAGCCGGTTTCCTCGGCCTTCTCAAGCGCCGCGCACATTATCATTGCCGCGTCGTATGCGGTGGCCGCGAACATGTTCAGCGTGTCCTTGCCGTAGGCCGCGACGAATTCTTCTTCAAACTGCTTCACCGCATCGGTAGAGGCGGGGGCATAACCGGAGCAATAGTAGCTGCCTTCAAGTACATCGGCGGAAGCGTAGTTCTTTACGCCGCTCCAGCCGTCGCCGCCAAGGAAGGTGCCGGTTACGCCGACCTGACGCGCCTGGGTAACGATGAGGCCGTCGTCCTCATAATAATTGGGGCAGAACACAACCTCGGGATTCTTGGCCGCTATGTTAGTAAGCTGGCTCTTGTAGTCCACGTCGCCCTTGGCATAGCCCTCTTCGGCAACTATTTCAACGCCAAGCTCCGCGCACTTTGCCTTGAACGCATCGGCAAGGCCCTGCGCATAATCGTTGCCGGTCTGCGCGAACACCGCCGCCGTCTTTACGCCAAGCACCTCCGCGGCGAAGGCTGCCATCTTCTCGCCCTGGAAGGGATCGATGAAGCAGGTGCGGAATACGTTGGAATAAACCGTGCCGTCCTCTTTAACGGTGACTGCAGCGGCAGTCGCGCTGGGGGTTATCATGGGCATATTCACGGCGTTCGCTTCGCCGACCACCGCCAGCGTGTTGCCGGTAAGCACGTCGCCAACCAGCGCGGTAACGCCTTCGTCAACCATTCTGGTGAACGCGGTTACGGCTTCGGTATCATCGCCCTTGTTATCGTATATAACCAGCTCTATCTGCTTGCCGTTGATGCCGCCGGCTTCGTTTACCTTTTTGAAATACAGTTCCGCGCCGTTGCGCACGCCCAGTCCGTATACGGCGTATTCACCGGAATGCGGCCCCAGCAGGCCAACCTTTATGGTATCGCCGCTGCCGGAATTGTTGGAAGCATTGTTGTTGCCGCCGGCCGAACAGCCCGCGAACATTACCGCGGCCATAACGACCGCCATCACCATTGCAAAAACCCGTTTCATTTTTCTTTCCTCCGTTTTTTGTGCAAACTTAAAATTCTTAAAAAACAAAAGCGGCTCTCCTTTTCTTATCGGGAGAACCGCCTTATTTCTTAGCGTATTTTTATGCGCTATGCACGGCAAGCCCTCCCGCCCCTAATCAGAATGACTATAAGGCTAATAAGGCTGACTATAATCAGCCCTACCATAATAAGGAGAACGCCAAACATAACGTTCGTGCAGTTTACGAGCGCAGAAAATGCCGCCATTGCTGCAAAAACATTTGCCAATACGTTTGCCATGCTGCGCTCCTTTCCCGCGGCTTTTTGCCGCCCCAGAATTTTGTATATAATATACTAACCTCGATTCGACTTGTCAAGCCCAATTTTTACAAAATGCCCGTTAATAATTATTCACTATCGAGGCATAGCCTGCGCTTATAGCCTTGCCCATGCCTATCATCACGCCTATGGGATCGTTTTCCGTTACGAATATCTGCGCGTCCCCAAGCGCCGCTATGACCCGCGCGTTGGCGGAATCCGTATCGGCGGAGGTATCCGTGCTTATCACGGCTATGCCCGCACCAACCGCATTTGCAAATTCCTCCAGCGTAGCATCCGGGTTGCCGTGGTTGCCCACCTTCAATATGTCTGCCGAAACGTCCGCATTGCGCCTGAGCAGCGTCCGCTCCTCCCTGAACTGCATATCCCCGGTAAGCAGCGCCCTATGGCCGTTTGCGTGCAGCATAAGCACCAGCGAATTGTCGTTGTCGTCGTCCTCATTCAGCTCCGTAGGCGCAAGCACCTCGGCATATGCGTCGCCGCCAAGGCTTATTCTGTCCCCCGCGCGGAGTATAGTGCTTTCAAGGCCAACCTTGCCAAGCTTTTTATCCAGCTTCGCCTGCCCCTTTTTGTTGGCCTCGGCAAATTCCGCGCGGTACGCCGCCTTTATGGTGAACGCCTCGGCAACGGCCTTCAGCCCGCCGGTGTGGTCGTTATGGCTGTGCGTCAAAAACAGCCCCTCTATCTCATCAACGCCGTATTCCTTCAGCGTGCTTACCAGCGCGTCCGCGTTTTCCTCCCGCCCCGTGTCCACAAGGTAGAATTTGCCGTTCGCGCTTATCAGCGCCGCGTCGCCCTTTTTGGCGTTTACGAACAGTATCCATACATCGTCCGCCGCTTGGGCGCAGCCCGCGCACGGCAGCGCGGCAAGCATTATGCACAATAAAAATATAATCATTCTTTTCATGGCTCTATTATACATCAGCATCCTCTCAAAAAAATATAAAAATTTTGGCGTATACGCAAAAAGCAGGGATTGACAATCGCGCCGACAGCCGTTATAATATCTCTTGCGGTTCGCAAAGATGCGGTCATGGCGGAATCGGCAGACGCGTACGTTTGAGGGGCGTATGGGCAACCGTATGAGTTCAAGTCTCATTGACCGCACCACAAAAAAGAAATCACCCAAAGGGTGGTTTCTTTTTTTGTGTGCATTAAATAAAGAGACTTGAAAGCCGCGACCGTGCAAGGCACGGGAAAATCGCTCCGGTGGAGCGATTTTAGCGGCCGCGGAGCAGCATAGCCTGAGTGCGTCGCGCGGAGCGCAAGCAGGAATGGCTGATATGCTGCGGAGAAGTCTCATTGACCGCACCACAGAAAAAGAAATCACCCAGCGGGTGGTTTCTTTTTTTGTGTGCATTTTACCCCTCAGTCTCGCCTTCGGCTCGACGGAAGGAGTGTATCGGGGCTACTCTTGTTTACGTCAACCCCTCAGTCAATAGCTAAACCGAGCCCAGGTTGGAACAAGGTCGCCTTACTCACTGCCGTTCGTAATTCTCCCTGTTCCTGCCCGTTCTCCGTTTCGCTTCATCCGCCACAGGCGGCGCTCAACTCCGAACCCCTTCGCGGAGCGATCGTTTCAATGGGGTTACGGGGGGTGCAGGAGGGCCTAAGGGGAGAAATCGAAATCTTCCCTGGCCCCCCTGCAAAAAGGTTATAAAGAAGCTTATTTGCTTTTTGTTTATCTCAACCCCTCATCCTACCCGCTTCCTACAAATCATCCGCATCCTGCACGGGCTTTTCATCCGGAGACAGGTTATCCGTGCCGGTGTAGCTGCCCTGCACGTCCGACGGGATGGGTCCGGCGCCGGTTTCGGTGAAGGCCGCAACGGCCTTGGCTGCCGCGTGGGGTAAGCTCTTTCTTTTCTTCATATTGTTTTATCCTTTCTTTTTTCAATTAGCATGCCCCAAAGCGGAAAAAATAAGAAAATAAAAACGCCGATTGTGCAATTTTGCAAAAATCGGTACATGTTTATGTACCGATTCGGCAATTTGGCAAAATTGGTGATTGACGGAACTATTGTTCGGATGATATTATGCCGGTACAGCAAAACGAACGGATGTTCTAATGAGCGTGAAAGCGATGAAAGGAGAAGGCATAATGCTGACACAACAGATGGATAGGTACATTGAAAACGGTATGCTCGCGCAGAGGACAGCGGGCAGGGACTGTGATGCGGAGAAGGCCGCCATGCACAGCGCGGAGCAGCGGCTCAGGCAGCTGAACATTGTAAAAGGGCGGCTGGAGGATTCGCGGCGGGAATACAGCGAACTGAAGGACAAGGGCATTGCGGCGCTGAAGCGGCACGATGCATCGATGGTCAGCCTTATAAAAACGGGTATGCGGCTCAGCCCCGAGGAGGTGCACGCCGTGCAGCTTAACATGCTGCGCCAGCGCATATGCGCGGATAAATACGAGCTGAAGAAGATGAACAGCGCGCTGAGGGCGCTGGAGACGGACCCGTTTTTCGGCATACTGAAGCAGTATTACGAGCAGAACCTGAGCGATACGGACATTGCGGAGGCCATGGGCTACGACCGCAGCACCATCGCCCGCCACAGGCGCAGGCTTATAAAGCTGATAGCGTTTCGGCTGTATGGTTCAAGCGCGGCATACGGAACGGAGCAGCAATGGAGTTGACACTATACGGCAGGCCGAACCCGCGGCAGGCGGAGTTCTTCTCCTCCACCGCGGCGCATACGGCATACGGCGGGGCGCGCGGGGGCGGCAAAAGCTGGGCAATGCGAAGGAAGCTGGTGCTGCTGTGCTTAGGCTATAAGGGGCTTAATTGCCTGCTGCTCAGGCGCACGCTGCCGGAGCTGAGAGAGAACCACGTTATACCGCTGCTCAAAGAGCTTGGCGACGCCGCGGCATATAACGCCACGGAGCGCGTGTTCCGCTTCCCAAACGGCAGCCGCTTGAAGCTTGGCTATTGCGACGGGGCGAACGACGTATATCAATACCAGGGCCAGGAATACGACGTTATAGGCATGAAGGAGGCCACGCATTTTACCGAAGAGCAGATGCGCTTTTTGACCACGTGCAACCGCACCACGCGAAAGGATTTTAAGCCGAGGATGTATTACACGTGCAACCCGGGCAACGTTGGGCACGGCTGGGTGAAGCGGCTGTTTATAGACAGGCGGATGGAGGACGGCGAGCGGGCGGAGGATTACGCCTTTATACCCGCAAGCATATACGATAACGAAATACTTTTGAGCGCGAATCCGGAATACCTGCGCGCGCTTGAAAGCCTGCCGGAGGATATGCGCCGCGCGCACCTTTACGGCGACTGGGACGCGATGGCGGGGCAATATTTCCGCGAATTCTCCCGCCAAAGGCACGTTATCGCCCCGTTTGAGCTGCCGCGCTGGTGGCGGCGGTTCCGCTCGATGGACTGGGGCTATAACGACCCATGCTGCGTGCTTTGGCACGCCGTGGACGGCGACGGGCGCATATACACATACCGCGAACTATACGTCCGGCAGCAGCGGGCGGATCAGGTGGCGCAAAGCATAATTAAGCTGAGCGGGGACGAGGAGATAAGCTACACCGTGGCAAGCCCGGACATGTGGCAAAAGCGGGGCGCGATACTGAAGGGCGACGGCTTTGAGGGCGAAAGCCTGGCGGAGCTTTTCGCGCGGGGCGGCGTGCCGCTGGCAAGCGCGGACAATGCGCGCATAGCGGGCTGGCAAAGGGTGCGGGGATACATGGCGGACGGCGCGGACGGAAAGCCCATGTGGCAGGCGTTTGACTGCTGCGAAAACCTTATACGCACGCTGCCAATGCTCATGTACAGCCCGCACAACCGCGAGGACGCGGCCGACGGCGAGGATCACGCGCCCGAGGCGCTCAGATACGGCCTTATGTCCCGCCCGAACAAAAGCAGTATAAAGGAACTGCCAAAGCGCCGCGCATACGACCCATTCAGCAGCGCAAGGCCGCAAAAGAGCTTCATGAACCAATAATATAACAATACAAGAAGGAGAAGGTAAACAACATGAAACAGGACGAAGCAAGGATAGAGCGCATATATGCGCTGTTCGATGAATATAGGCAGGCATACGCCGCCGAGTGGCAGCGGCTTGAACGCTGCGAAAGGCTTTATATGGGCGAGCATTGGCACGACGTGCCGCAGAGCGACACTCGAGAGCCGCGCCCCGTTACGCCCGTGCTGCAATCAACGATAGAGAATATTCGCGCGGATCTGATGGATCAAATGCCGGAGGCGATAATCACCGCGGACGACCCCGCAAACGAGCGCGCGGCGCAGGCGCTGACCGAGATTTTGGGCGAAAACCACCGCCGCTGCCATTACGAAAACGAATACGCAAGGCTGCTGCACGATTTGCTCATAGGCGGCTACATGGTGCAGGAAACGGGCTTTGACCCCCATGCGGACGGCGGGCTTGGCGGGGCGTTTCTGCGCCATGCGGATGCGCACAACGTTATGGTGGACCCTATGTGCGCGGATATACAGGATTCCCGCGCGGTGTTCAAGTTCGCCCCGTACCCCAAGGAATGGTTCAAAAGCCGCTATCCGGATGATTACGATAAGCTGAAGCCGGACGCGAATACTATAATGCCTCAAAGCGACGCGCACTTGGGCCGCGGGAACGATGAACGCATACTGATGATTGAATGCTGGGAAAGGGAATACGATAAGCAGACGGGTCGCTTCCGCGTGCATATGGCGCGCCTTGCGGGGCGAAGGATGCTGGAGGACAGCCGCACCGTAAAGCCGGAGGGCTACTACGCGCACGGGAAATATCCCTTCGTAATAACCGCGCTTTTCCCGCGCAAGGGCACGGCGCTTGGGTACGGCTATGTGGATATGTTTGCCACGCAGCAGCTTTACGCGGATAAGATAGACCAAATCGTGCTAAAAAACGCGCTTATGGCCTCCCATAATAAGCTGCTTATAACCGGCGCAAGCGGCTTCGACCCGGCGGACATGGCGGACTGGTCAAAGGAAGTGCATCAGGGGGACAGCCTTTCGGGCATAACCTGGTTCCCGACCGCGCCGCTGCCCGCGTACATTACCCAGTATGCCGAGGCCATACGCCAAAGCATAAAGGAGGAATCCGGCTCCAATGATTTTTCCCGCGGCACGACCTACGGCGGCGTTACCGCGGCAAGCGCAATAGCCGCATTGCAGGAAGCAAGCGGCAAACGCAGCCGAATGACCGCGCGGCTTATACACGGCGCGTTTGAGCAGGCCGTAAGGCAGGAGCTTGAGGTGGAGCGGGAATACTGCGCCTTCAGCCGCACGGTACGGCTGAAGGGCAAAAACGACACAATGGCGTTCACCTATAAGGATATGTACGCGCTGTCCCCGCTGAACAACGCGCTGCCCATAGAATTTATGATAACCGTTAAGGCGCAGCGGGAGAACCGCTTCACCGTGGCGGCGCATAACGAAACCATACTTTCGCTGGTTAAGCTTAATATGCTTGCGCCGGACGCGGCGCTTGAGCTGATGCTTTTTGACGGCAAGGAGCAGGCGTTAAGCCTTATGAAGGAGCGTAACGAAGCGCTCAGCGAAGCTGCATATTGACGAGTACAAAGCCGCACGCGGCGCTATTGTCCCTAGTGAGGAGCGCGCTTGCATAGGTAAGCTCGTATGCTTCCGCCGTGCCGGGAGTGCCGGAGCATATCATGCCGTAAACCGTAATGTTATCGCCTTCCGCCGCCGCATCGTCAATGCGGAAAACATAGTCCGCGTGCGGATAAACGGGCAGCATAACGCTGCCGCCCTCGGCATAGGTGCCGTCCCCGTCGCTGTATACGCTCTCAGGCACGGCCGAAGCGAAGTATGAATAATACGCGCGCTCGTATTCCTCCCTGTTTACGGCAACGGAGCGGGTGTCCTCCGTGCCGCGGGTGAGCAGGCGGTTCATGAAGGCGCTTGCAACATAGGGTGCGGGTGAAGAGGAGTCAAAATCGGAATAATCCAGCGCGCAGGCCGCCGCAAGGTCGTTGAGCGGGCCGCGCAGGCGTTCATATTCGGCGGCGGTTATTGTTTCGCCCACGCATTCGGGATAGAAAGCATCCTTGGGGATTATGAACGAAAGCGCGCCCTGCTCCTCGGCAGCTATCGCTCCCGCTGGTATTATCACGCCGTAGCCCTGCTCCGCCGCAAAAAAGCCGGAATATATATCTATCGCAAGCGCAATCGTATCAACCGTCACGTCCCCATATGTTGCGGATGAAGGCGAAGCTTCTATCATGTTGAATATCTGCTGCGCGGCAAGGGGCTCGGCTTCGTATACCATTGCGGCGGAGGCAAGGGAAAGCCTCTCCCCGAACGCATCGAGCACTATCGCGCCGAGCTTGGTATCCGCATCGCCGAAAACGGCTGCTTCGCTGAGGAATATGTTAGTAAGCCCGCCCGCGCGGGTAACGCGGGACGCAACGCGCGCATAGGCCGCGCCCTCGCCATCGGCATAGGGAAGGTATTCTTCCGCGGCGCGGGTCAAAAGCTCGTCCTTATATTCGGCAACCTCGGCGTTGGCATTGTCCGCCCCTATGAAGCCGCCGCCGAACACGGGCAGGGTATATTCAAGCGTGAACAGGGCGGAGGCTTCGTCCGCACCTTCGGGATAGAACACGCGCTCCTCATAATATGTCACGCCGTCCGCTTCGCCAAGCTCCGTGCCGCCGTCGGCGAAAATATCCGCCATGCTCCCACTTTCCTGCGGCGCAGGGGTAGCGGGTATAAGGCTGAACTGCGGCGCGGCGGGCGACTCCGCCGGCGCGGGAGTAGGAACGGAAGCGGGGGTATGCGTACAGGCGCACAGCGCAAGGCCGAGCGCGGCTATTATAAACATGCAAACAAATCTTTTCATATATCATGCACCTCAAAAAGCAGGATACCACATATGCAATGGCATATACAACCGCTTATTTTGTAAAAAGGAGGGATAATATGGCAAAAACACGGGAGGCCACCGTTGAAATATGCATAGCCACGCTTACGGACATATGCACCGATACCGAAGCGCGCGACGCGGACAGGATAGCCGCGGCAAAGCTGCTTATGGACATATGCCAGGATAAAGGCGAAGCGGCGGGCGAGCTGAAAATAATATTGAAGGACGTGCCGGGAGAATACTTGAAATAGAACATATAATATATATAATATGGATAACCGTTGAATCAGGGCGCTCTTTCGGCGTACAATAAAGCAAAGCCGCCGGAACTGGCGTTTTAGAATATGAATACTTTTACGGGAGGAAAAACTATGCCGGCTTATGCACACAGAATGGACGGAATCACGGGCAGCGCGATAAGGGAGCTGTTCAAGCTGCTTTCAAAGGGCGACATAATATCCTTTGGCGGCGGCAACCCTTCTTCTTCAAGCTTTCCTGTTGAGCAGGTGAAGGAGATAACGGATTATCTTTTGAACGAAAAGGCGGAGCAGATGCTGCAATACGGCGCAACGGAAGGCTACGCGCCGCTGCGCAGCGCCATAAGCGAACATATGCTAAAGCCCAAGGGAGTTGACGCGGACGAAAGCTGCATTTTGCCCACTACCGGCTCCATGCAGGGTATGGATCTTATCTGCCGCATATTTTTAGACCGCGGGGACAAGGTGCTTGTTGAAGCGCCCACGTTCCTTGGCGTGCTGCAAACGCTTAAAATTGCGGGCGCCGAGCTGATAAGCGTGCCGAGCGATGACGAGGGCATTATAATAGACGAGCTTGAAAAGCTGATAAAGGAACACCGGCCTAAGCTTTTTTACTGCATACCCACGTTCCAGAATCCTTCCGGCAAAACGCTGGGCCTTGAAAGAAGGAAGGCCATAGCCCGCCTTGCCGCGGAGTACGACATGATAGTTGCCGAGGACGACCCGTACTGCGACCTTCGTTATCGCGGGGAGCCTTTGCCGCCCATAAAGAAATTCGATACGAGCGGAAACGTTATACTGCTAAACAGCTTTTCAAAGATTATTTCCCCGGGAATAAGGGTTGGCAGCGCATACGCCACTGCGGACATAATACGCAAAATGACCATAGCCAAGCAGGGCGTGGATACGCACACCGCCAACCTTACGCAGGCCATAGCGGCGGAGTTCCTTATGCGCGGACTGCTTCCGGGTCAGCTCAAACGCATATGCCCCGAATACGGCAGGCGGCTTGACGCCATGCTTGACGCGATGGACAGATATTTCCCCGAAGAATGCACCTATACGCGCCCCGAAGGCGGCTTGTTCGTATGGGGCGAGTGCAGGGGGCTTGACATGCTGAGCCTTGTTCCCCGTGCAACGGAGGAAAAGAAGATAGCCTACATACCGGGCGTACACTTCTATGCGCAGCCCGAAGGGCACGAGGGCACGTTCAGGCTGAACTTCTCCGGCACGGCGTTCGAGAATATAGAAAAAGGCATGAAGCTTATGGGTGAGCTGATGAAGGAGGAGCTGGCGCGGTAAGCGCGCTTACGCGCGCGGTGAAATTGCGCTTACGCGCAGTGAAATATTGCTTACGCAATGTGAAATATGGCTGCGCCATGTGAAATCCGCCTGACGGCGGGTGAACGCGGGAGTTTGTGAGGCTGAGGGGACGGGAAGCCGTCCCCGTGTTTGTTTTATGCCGGAGTTTGTATGGCGCACCAAAAGGCTCCCCGGACGGGGAGCTGGCACGGCGCAAGCCGTGACTGAGGGGTTGAAACAAATGGAGAGCAATGGGCTGCTTTATAACCCCTCCGGCTTTCGCTACGCGAAACCCACAACGCTGGTTGGAATATGGTCGTCTTGCAGCGCGGTTGCTACATATGTGCCAAGATATATGAGTTAACGCTCAGGTTGGAACAAGGTCGCCTTACTCACTGCCGTTCGTAATTCTCCCTGTTCCTGCCCGTTCTCCGTTTCGCTTCATCCGCCACAGGCGGCACTCAACTCCGAACCTCACCCAAAATTCAAAAAACGTTCATTTTTTCGCCCCGCGGGATTTGTAGCTATGGGGCGAAAATTGTTGTATAATGCTTGCATTGGCGCGGCGGTATGCATCCGCGCTGAAGAAAGGCTATACGCATGAAAAAATCGCTTAAAATAATACTCATCGTGCTTGCGGCGCTTATACTTATCTGCGCGGCGGCAATAGGCATATTCTATATAAGAATAAACAATCCCGCGAACGTGTTCGATCATCTGAACGGCACGCCCGCCCCCGTGGACGTCACGCCCACCCCCGCGCAGGAAACGCCCGCGCCTACCGATGCCGCGGCAACGCCTGCCGTTACCGAAAGCGCAGAGCCCACGCCCGAGCCTACCCCCACGCCTATCAGCGAGGCGGAGCTTGAGAGCATGGCGGATCTTTCATTCATGAAGAATAGGGTCAATATACTGGTACTGGGCATAGACCGCAGCGAGGAGCGGCTTGAATCCAACTCCTTCCGTTCGGATACCATAATACTGGTGACTGTCAATTTCAAAACCGGCGACGTGGACATGATAAGCTTCCCGCGGGACAGCTACGTTAAGCTATATAACAAAAACGGCAAACTTATTGACCCGCTTGACCCGTATAATAAGATAAACGAAGCCTTCTCGCGCGGCGGCATGATGAAAAAGGGCGGCTACCAGAGCGAGATGAACACCGTAAGCGCGCTGCTCGGCGGCATACCGGTGAATTACTACGTCAGCTTTGATATGACGGCCGTAAAGGAAATAGTAAACGCCATGGGCGGCGTGGATTACGACGTGGACGTGGAGGTGCGCATGAACGGGCGCGAACTGCATCCGGGTATGCAGCATCTTGACGGGCAGGGCGTGCTGGATTACTGCCGCCAGCGCAAGGGCAGCAGCGACACAGCCCGCGCGGACAGGCAGCAGCGTATGCTCAAGGCCATATTTAATCAAATGAAGTCCACCGGGCAGATAGCCAACATTCCTAAAATTTATAAGGCCGTATCGGACTGCATAGAAACCGACCTTTCGTTTGAGCAGATTTGTGCACTATCCCTTGTTGCGGTGCGTATGGATGCGGAGCAGCTCGACAGGCACATGATAGCGGGCAAATTCGCAAGCCTTTATTCGCGCGATGTATGGCTTGTTGACAGGGAAAAGCTTATTGAACTTATAAAGGACGTGTTCAACGTTGATGCGGAAATTGCCGAGGACGTTGACGGGGAAGCGATACTTGCCGCGGCAGCGGAGAATAACGCCGCCATTCAGGGCGAGCTTTACAGCGCAGCGCTGCTTTATAACGAAGCCAAGAGCATAACCGCGAACTACTCATCCTCCCTTTCAAGCGGGACGAAGAGCACAATATCGTCGCTCAAGAGCAAGCTTGCAACGGCCATCCGCCGCGAATGCAAGCCCTATCTTGACCAATACAGCATAAGCATGGCCGATGCGCTCAACGCCGCGTATGCGGAGCTTGGATTGCCGCAGAACGCATACGGCATGCTGAACAGCTATTCCGGCGGCATGGATTACGCCGGCGGCGGCACGTTCGGCTGGGCCGAGGACGATATTGGGGACGATTGATTGACTAAAGCGCGCAAGCGTTGCTATAATAATGAGGAAAGCTGCCCATTCGGGCGGCGCGGAGGCGAAACACAATGGTGCTGTTCATAAACGCGGTGGATGAGCTGCTGAGCGAAAAAGGGCTTGGCTTTGTTACCAACATAATAAACATTGCGTTTATAGCGCTGCTGGCAATACTGATAACCAAAGGCGTGCGGCGGCTGATGCAGCGGCTGCAAAACAGCCACCGGATAACAGGCGACCCCGTTAAGCAGAAGCGTGCCGAAACCGCGGAAACGCTGATGGCAAGCATAATAAAATACGTAACGTATTTTATAGCGGCGGCGCTTATTGCAAGCGAGCTCGGCTTCGGCGCAAGCGTAAGGTCGCTGCTTGCGGCGGCGGGAATAGGCGGCATAGTAATAGGCATAGGCGCGCAAAGCCTTATTTCGGACATTGTGAACGGGTTCTTCTTCCTGTTTGAGGATCAGTTCTCCGTTGGCGATATGATAGACGCGGGCGGGATAACCGGCACGGTGGAATCCATTGGCCTGCGCACGACTACCGTGCGTGCGTTCACGGGAGAAGTGAGCGTTATACCGAACGGCTCCATACGCACGCTTACCAATTATTCGCGCACAAATTCGCTGGCGATAGTGGATATACCCGTTGCGCTGTCTGCCGATGCGGACGCGGCAATGAAGCTTATGCGGCAGGAGGCGGAGCGTTACTGCGCAGAGATCGCGGACAAGGTTTGCCAAAGCCCCGAAGTTTACGGCGTGAACGACGTAAGCCCCTTTGCAAAAACATTAAGGCTTGTTGTAAGCGTTAAGCCGCTTGAGCATTGGGCGGTGCAGAGGGAACTGAGGAAAAGGATACTTGAAAGATTCGTGCGCGAAGGGATAAAGCTCCCGGCGGCGGAACGGAGCGGAAATGATAGACGGCTTTGATATAGGCGACGCGGTGGAGATGAAAAAGCCCCACGCATGCGGCGGCAGCACATGGCAAATAACGCGCACGGGCGCGGACATAAAGCTGAAATGCTGCCGATGCGGCCGCGTTGTGATGATGGACAGGCTGGATTTTTTGAAGCGGGCAAAGCGCATAGTTGCGCGCGGAGGTGAAAATGAGCAATAGCGCCGTAAATAAAAGGCGGCTGAACGCGCTGAAAAACGCAGCGGAGGCGCTGCACGAAAAGGACCCGGTGTACAAAAGGGATTCGGACAGGCGGTTCATAGTTTCGCTTATAATAGTGATAACGCTTGCGCTGTCAATAAGGCTTTTTATAACCGAGCCCACGCTTGTGGACGGCGAAAGCATGTACCCAACGCTGCTCAACGGCGAAAGGATGCTGGTTGAAAAGGTCAGCCTTTGGTTCAGCGAGCCTCAGCGCGGGGACATAGTTATATGCTATTACCCGGGCTATACCGTAAGCTGCGTTAAGCGCGTTATAGGCCTGCCGGGCGAAACGGTAAGCATTGAAAACGGCATAATATACATAAACGGCAAGGAGCTTGAGGAATCGGCTTACTGGAAATACCGCGGGGAGATAGATTTGGACATGGGAGAGGTAGTAGTCCCCGAAAACAGCGCCTTCGTGGTGGGCGACAACCGCAACAACAGCAAGGACAGCCGCGCATGGGGCGTGGGCGCGATACCGTATGAACGCATAACGGGGCGCGCGCACTTCGTGATATGGCCGCTGTACGCAGCAAGGAGCATATGATATGGAGCTTTCTCCAAGGGCCGCGCGCAACCGGGGCGAATACAAAAGGCTGAGCATATACACAATAGCCGCAAGCATACTTGCGGCTGCGTGCATTGTGGCGATTATATTCACGGTGTGGTTCACGGCGGTCATAATAGAGGACCGCGGCATGGAGCCCACGCTTGAGCGCGGGGACGCCGTATTGTGCGACAAGCTTGCCCTTACCTTCTCCTCCCCAAAGCGCGGGGACATGCTCTGCTACCGCGCGGTTTACGGCGGCGGGGTATATATGGGCCGCGTGGTTGGCCTTGCGGGCGAGGAGGTCGCCATAAATGGCGGCAGCGTATACATAAACGGCTGCCTGCTCAAAGAGGATTACATAACCGAAGCCTGCCCCGTTGACATGGAAAGCATAACCGTTGGCGAAGGAATGTTTTTGCTCCTTCCCGATGCGCGCAGCAGCATGCAGAGCACTGCAAGCGAGGAGCTGATAATAAGCGCGGAGCGCATAATAGGCCGCGTTGCCGTGCGCGTTGCGCCGATAAGCAGAGTGGCGGTGTTCGAGTAGGTTTTTTGTCTATTTCACCCCCAGTGAGACTGAGGGGTTGACTTAGCCAATACATAGGAAGTAAAAAGAGCAGCCTTAGCTGCTCTTTCATCATTTCTATATTTTATCAGTCGGCATAGTTGTTGAAGTAGCCCTGGACGAGGATTATGGGGGTGCCCTTGTCGCCGGAGCCGCTGGTCAAATCGCACAGGGAGCCGATAAGGTCGGTAAGGCGGCGGGGCGTGGTGCCCATGGAGGCCATTACGCGCTTGTTATCCTCGCGGCTCTTTTTGCGTATGGCTTCGCGCACGGCATCCTCAAGCTCTTTGCCGCTTAGGTGCTTCAGATCGTTGTCTGCAAGGTACTTCAGCTTCAGTTCGTTGGGCAGACCATTGAGTCCATCGGTATAGCCGGGGGAGACCACGGGGTCCGCAAGCTCCCAAATTTTGCCAACGGGGTCCTTGAACGCGCCGTCGCCGTAAACCATGGCCTCAACCTTCACGCCCGTGCGCTCAAGCATCAGCTTCTGTATGCCTTCGGCAACCTTCTGCGCATTTTTGGGGAAAAGCTTTATGTCGTCATCCGTGGCGCGGTTGGAGCCGAGCAGGCCGTATTCGGGATTGTAGCCGGAGCCGTTCACGGGGGCGGAAAGAATATCGCTCATCTTATAAACGTTTTCGCCGCCGGCTTTCTTTATAAGCCTTGCGGTGCGCTCGCGTGTATGTATATCGGCGGCAAGCACATCCTTGGTATAATTCACTATGGCCGCTGCGGAATTGGCGAATATCATTTCCGCTTCTGCGCCTTCGCCTTCTATTATATCGGTATAATACTGCACATAGTCCATTCCGGTGAACGGATGGCAGGGCTTGCCGAAATGCTTATGAAATTCATCTATGCTCAGCACGTCCCTCCAGGGATCAACGCCGCTTGCATCCAGCGTATCAAGGTCGATAAGATGGTTGCCCACTTCGTCGCTGGGATAGGAGAACTGAACGGTGACCTTCTTCGCGCCGCGGGCTATGCCCTTGAGGCAGATTGCGAAGCGGTTGCGGCTCTGTATCGGGAAAACAACGCCAACGTGGCCGGAAGGGAACTTGGCGCGCACATCCGCGGCAATATCGTCAACGGAGGCAAAGTTGCCGTCCGCACGGGCCACTACGGACTCCGTAACGCATACGACGTCCTTTTCGTTGATGCTGAAGCCTTCCTGCTTGGCCGCGGCAAGCACGCTGTCTACGGCGATTGCAACAATGTCGTCCCCTTTGCGGATTATCGGGGCGCGGACTCCTCGGGAAATGGTGGTGCTCATGGCATATCCTCCGTGGTATTTTTTGCGATTTGGGGGCGTTTGTGTCTTTTTATCAAAACACGCGCAAAACCCTTTGACATCGCCGGTAAGATAGTATATCATAGTCGGGTGATATAAGCAATAATAATTAAAACAATGGAGCTAAAAGCACAGTTTATATCTAACCGTTGAACGATAACCAAACCATAATGGGAGGGAATGTACACCATGGCAAAGGATTACGACGTTATAATCGTGGGCGCGGGCCCGGCGGGAATATTCACGGCGCTGGAGCTTTTTAAGCAGGACGGCAATCTTAAAGTGCTGCTTGTTGACAGCGGCAAGGGAATAAAGGAGCGCAACTGCCCCGCAAGGAAGCTGGGCCGCTGCGTAAACTGCAACCCCTGCGCCATAATGAGCGGCTGGGCCGGCGCGGGCGCGTTTTCGGACGGCAAGCTGAGCCTTTCCCACGAGGTAGGCGGACACATAACGTCATATATAGGCGAGGACCGTGCGCAGGAGCTTATAGACTATGCGGACAGCGTATACGTCAGCTTCGGCGCGCCGGACACCGTGCACGGCCGCAACGACCCCCGCGTGGCGGAAATTGCATACGAAGCGAGCAGGTATAACATTCACCTTGTGCGCTGCCCCGTAAGGCACATGGGCACGGAATACAGCGCGGTGGTGCTGGGCAATATGTACGATGCGCTCTGCCAATACTCCGGCTTCACATTCCTTGGCGGCGCAACGGCGGACAAGATATTGGTAGAAAACGGCAAGGTGCAGGGCATTACCTATATAAAAGGCGGGCAGGAATACCGTGCCTACGCGCCCTATGTAGTTGCCGCACCCGGACGCGGCGGCGCGCAGTGGCTGCAAAACGAGGGCAACCGGCTGGATATAGGCATGAGCAATAACGAGGTGGACATAGGCGTGCGCGTGGAGGTGCCAAACTCCATAATGGATCACCTTACAAAGCCGCTTTACGAAGCAAAGCTTGTTTATTACGCGGATACGTTTGAAAACAAGGTGCGCACGTTCTGCATGAATCCGGGCGGACTGGTGAGCGAGGAGCATTACGAAGGCGGCATAGCCGTTGTGAACGGCCATAGCTACAACGATGCTTCCCTACGCACGGAGAATACCAATTTTGCCATGCTCGTGAGCACGCATTTCACGAAGCCCTTCGGCGAACCCATACGCTACGGCAACTATATTGCCCAGCTTGGCAATATGCTCACCGGCGGCGGCGTAATGGTGCAGCGATTGGGCGACCTGCTGCTTGGCAGAAGGACGGACGAAAGCCGCCTTGCAAAATCCACCACCAGGCCCACGCTTAAAACAGCCGTGCCGGGGGACCTTTCGTTCGTGCTGCCGCACAGGCACCTGACCAGCATAATAGAGGCCATGCGCGCGTTCGATAAGCTGGCGCCCGGCCTTTACAGCAGAAATACACTGCTTTACGGCGTTGAGGTGAAGTTTTATTCAAGCAAGGTGAACGTGAACAACCGCTTTGAAACCTCGGTTTCCGGCCTTTACGCCATAGGCGACGGCGCCGGAATCACCCGCGGATTGATGCAGGCGAGCGTCACGGGCGTGTGCGTAGCGCGCGATATTAAAAAATCGTGTAAATAAGGCGCATTTCACGGTTGACAAAACCCTTGGCTTAAATTAGAATAGTAGTGCTGTATTATTGAATCGATAATATGGTCGCGCTGCGCTTTGCGGGTGTAGCTCAGTGGCAGAGCGTCGGCTTCCCAAGCCGATAATGTGGGTTCGATTCCCATCACCCGCTCCACTAAATCCCGTAATGTGCGGGAAAGTACAACCGAAAAATTTTAGGAGGATTGTTTCTCAATGGCAAAGGCAAAATTCGAGCGCACTAAGCCGCACGTAAACATCGGCACGATA